>Ga0210085_1000205_pt1 | contig 26841 bp, 26 predicted proteins | sample China_Galinas_PW_5_FD_184866 | JGI IMG/M metagenome (GOLD analysis project Ga0210085, IMG submission 184866) | Wetland microbial communities from San Francisco Bay, California, USA, that impact long-term carbon sequestration - China_Galinas_PWC_D1... | ecosystem: Environmental > Aquatic > Marine...
CCTTGCCCAGGGAGAAGGCTCTACAAAATGAATTTATAGCACCAGTCTCCGACAAAAATCATCCAAATCCCACAATTTTGAATAATGTGCCGGAGATGGAATCCAATGGGCTCCTGTCAAAGGGATCATTTATAGATATCTATATATAGTGGCACCTTTTAATATATAAAATCCTTTTAATCTCTTTTGACAAGCCCTTCGCTTATTTTAGCGGCTTTCTCAACCTTTACAAACGAAAGTATTTTTCCGACATCATCTCCTTTCATTTTCGCAAGTAATTTTATCGCCAACTTTATGTCCAGCTTTTCAATCAGGTCTGCTGCATTCTGAGGCTTCATAGCGGAATAAACCTTAATAAGATGTTTGAACTGCTGCTCCTCTGCCGCCTTTTTCTTATCCTGTTCAGCTCTAATTTCATCCCTTATTGTTGTGAGCATCGCTATTTTCTTATTTATGTCATCTTGAATGGCTAAGAGCTCCGACTTTTTTTTGGCAATTCGTTTTTCTTCTTTTTCAAATTCAGCTTTTTGCTGGATGATGAATTTCAAATCAATTGCCTCTTCCGACTTTGCCTCACTTTTATCATTTTTCAATTCTTTATTTTCAGCATCTTTTTTTTGTTCTGCGGCAAAGGCATCCGAATTTCCAAACAATGGAAACACGCCTGCCCGATACATAAAAATAGAGCCTATAACTAACTTTACAATAATCAGCAAGGCCAACAGAATCTGTACTCGCGTCTTCATACGCTTCGACCCTTTCCGGTTATAACGATCTCATCTAATATTTTTTGTTCCTCTCTTCCCAGGGTTTCCATGTATTTTTTATGCTGCAAATCCTTTAGAGTTTCCAACGTTTTTTTCTTTATAGATGCTTGTTTTAAGACCGCTTCTTTCATCATCACTATATCTTTTCCCTCATTGAGCCTAAGATGAGCCTCTTTAAGATCGTCATCTATTTTTTGCATGAAAGCGGTAAATAGGTGATACACGGGAACGCACATACCCTTTGTTTCTTCTTCACTGCATTCCTCTGTTATTTCAGATCTTTTTTCGACCAATCTAATAACTTCTTTTTCTCTTTTCTGACATTCATTCCTGGCATTAAAGACATCTATTTGAGCCCTTTTTCTCAGGTATGTTCTGTAATCGAGTATCTTATTAAGTCGAAAAGAGAAAGGCTTCATCTATCAACCCGTATTATTCCGTAAGCACTTCCTTCAAACGGACAATGCTTTCTTTAAAGGTTATACTCTGATTAATATCCTGCTGAAGAAAAGAGTTGATCTTATGGATCATCTTTTTGGCGAAATCTATCTGTGGATCGGTTCCGTCAATATAAGCCCCGATATTAATTAAATCTTCCGCCTCTCTGTAGGTTGCTAACACCTTGACAAGTTTTCTTGCCATACTCAAATGATCGTCTTCGACGATGTCATGCATCACCCTGCTAATACTGCTTAAAACGTCTACTGCAGGGTAGTGCCCTTTATGGGCTAAGTCCCGTGACAGAACAATATGGCCATCCACGATGGAACGAACCGTATCCGCTATGGGTTCGTTCATGTCATCTCCTTCAACCAACACCGTATAGATCCCCGTAATACTACCCTTTTGTTCTACATTACCGGTCCTTTCCAAAAGTTTCGGTATCTGTATAAAAACACTGGGCGTATAACCCTTTGCTGAAGGTGGTTCTCCGGCTGCCAAACCTACTTCCCTTAATGACATGGCAAATCGAGTGATTGAATCCATAATCAGAATAACATCCAATCCCTTGTCTCTGAAATATTCTGCCACGGTAGTTGCAAGATGAGCGCCTCTTATTCTGACCAAAGCGGGAGAATCCGATGTTGCAGCAACGACAACTGATTTTTTAAGTCCTTCTTCACCAAGATTGCGTTCGATAAATTCTCTAACTTCTCTTCCTCGTTCGCCAATAAGTGCAATTACAATGACGTCAGCAACCGCGTGTCGCGAGATCATGCCCATCAATACACTTTTCCCGACACCTGAACCCGACATAATGGCAATCCGTTGACCTTTGCCCAGGGTGTGCATGGCATTTATAGAACGTACCCCCACATCAACCACATCATTGATAATTTCCCTTTTTAAAGGATTGATGACATTCCCATAGATTGGATAATCATCTTTGGTCTGTATGGAACCTTTGCCATCAATGGGGTTTCCAAGACCGTCTACAATCCTGCCTAAATATGCCTCACCAACCTTGATTGACGGGTTCTTATTTATATCGACAATCCGGCTTCCAGGTTCTATTCCACGCATTTCTCCAAAAGGCATCACAATAACCCTTTTATCGTTGAACCCGATGACTTCAGCTTGCATACTTTGTCCGCTGCTATTTTTTATGCAACAGAGACTGCCGATGCTCATTCCGGGACCGTTCGCCTGCGCAACGATACCTGCGACTTTCACGATTTTGCCTTCCATTTTAACTGGCTGACATGATCGAAGTGCTTCTTGATATTTATCCCACTTGATAGTCGGTTTAAGTCCCGTCATTTTTTATTTTTGAACCCTATCAATTTAGCCGAATAGCAAACGAAACCCGTACACATATAAGGCATAAAATTTTATTCAATAGATTCCTGCAAGCATTGATATATTTTTTCCAGCTTTGACTCTATCGTTGCATCAATATTCCCGTAGGGAGTTTCCAGATAACACCCCCCTCTTGATACAGCGGGGTCGGAAGTAACGACAATCGATTTTAACCCCTTGTTTTGTTTAAAAAGTTCCGGTCTCAATTTTTCTACATAATCGTAATCATCCGGATTGACATTAAAAACGACCTTACTCTTTTCAACAGCCGCTTCTAATGCTTCAAAAATAGCGTTTTTTATTGTGGACGCCTTTGATCTCACTTCGTGATGAACAATTTTTTCAGCAACAGCAAATATCAGATCAATAATTTCCTTTTCATACTGTTTTGATACATCATGTTTGAGCCTGGTCATTTCATTGAAAAGATTTTCAATATTTTCTAAGATTTTTATGGACTTCTTTTCTCCGAACTCAAACCCGTCTTTTTCTCCTTGGGCAAAACTTTTTTCATATGCTTCCTGCTCAATACCGGATATTTTTTCTTTCATTCCCAATACATCATTTTCATTTCTTTCTTTCTTGCTGTCGTCATTTTCCCAAGCTGCCAGGGGAACAAAATTTGCTCTCTTCCCTTCTCCGGTATCTAAAGATATAAATTTGTTTTCTTTATTTTGTTGTTGAAGCGCATAAGGTTCGAAAGATTCCATTTCATATTTATGCCATGATTGTTCTTTGTCGCTCGAGTTTCTTATATTTTTAGACAAAGACATCATCACCACCCTTAGCCAGAACGATTCGCCCTTCTGATTCGAGCCTCTTTGCTATTTTAATGATCTCTTGTTGGGCTTCCTCAACCTCACTCAACTTAACCGGTCCCATGACTTCCATATCTTCCTTAAGCATTTCTGATGCTCTTTCTGACAGGTTACTGAAGACCTTATCCTTCATTTCGTCCGAAGTCGTCTTCAAAGCCTTGATGAGCAGTTGATTGTCCACATTTTGAAGGATATCTCTAAAATGTCTGTTTTCGATCTGAAGCAGATCTTCAAAAACAAACATCTTTTGTTTTACCTTATCTGCCAAATCACCGTCCTCATTTTCTATATGAGACAAAACCGATTCCTCTGTTATCCCATCAACTTGATTTAAGATGTTTGCCAGAGTCTCTATCCCATCACACTTTCTGGTAGCGCCGCCTATTTTTGAAAGCTCGTTTTTTATTAATTTGTCAAGCTCTTTTACAATTTCAACATCAACTTGTCCGATTTGGACGATCCTTAAGGCCACGTCGATTTTGAGTTCTTCCGGTAAAGACTTGAGGACTTCGGCAGCCTTTTCATATGGCAGGTAAGACAAAATCAGCGCAATAGTTTGGGGATGCTCTCCCTGAATGATATTGATTAAATTTTCGACGGGGATATAAGCAAGATCACTAAAAGGATCACCACTGCTTTTTTCACCAATGACTTTAAAAACTTCCCTGGCACTATCTTTATCCATAGATTTGTTAACAACCTGTTTAAGAAAATCTTGTCCTGATACGACCATATTACTATCGCTTTTAAAGTTAATGAGGAATTCATCCATTACCGTACTTAAGACATCAGAAGGAATATATGTGATTTCCGACATATATTTCCCGATTTTCTTTATGCTTGCCTCATCCAATTCTTTAAATAAAGCTGTGGAATATTCCTCTCCCATTGTCAGAAAGAGGATGGCAGCCTTTTGGGGTCCTGATAATTTATCAACGCTTAGTTTCATGATCGTTATTATTCCTGTTCACCTATCCATCCTTTAATGAGCTGCTGGGCCTTTTCCGGATTCTTTTGTGTAATTTCGTTAACTTGGTTCTTAATACCCAGACCTCTTGATCCCGGAAGTTGAGCATATTCGTCTGAAACCGCGGTCAGTTCATCATTTATCAAAACAGCTTCTTTGGTTATGCCTTTCATGCTTTTGAGCAAAGGCTTTACAATGAAGATAAATACCATGGCTACCAATAAAAGATTAATGAGCGTTTTCTTATAGTCTTTCACGATATCTAAGATTTGATCTAATTTACCGGGCGCTACTGCAACTTCATTATCCATTGGAGCTGTCACTGAAAATGAAATTGAACTTACGGTAACCTGGTCCTCCCTGTCTTCATTATATCCCATGGCTTTTTTTACAATTTCTTCAAATTTTTTCAACTCCTGTTCAGTTCTTGGAATATATTTTCTTTTTGTTGTCCCATCGCTTAACTTCTCAATTTCATAAGTTCCGTCAATGACTGCAGCCACAGAAAGACGTTTGATTGTCCCGGCAGGCTTCAATATCGTCCGGGTAATTTTATTGATCTCATAATTTGTGGCAACATCCTTTTTGATCTTTTTGTTCCGAGTTTCCCCCGGAGACGGCATAACACCACGTCTCTGATTAATTAACGCCTGTTCCGTTTCGTCCCTTTTTTGACCGATCTGAGCGTTTTCCTCAATATTTCTTGAACTTCTGACAGCTGTTGCTGTTGGATCGTATTCTTCTTCATTTAGGGTGATCTTGTCAAAATCGATCTCGGCATTTACTCGAACGATTGCCTTATCTATGCCGACAATGTGCTCCAATAGGGTTTGAACATTTTCTTTTGTCTGATTCTCAATCTTTTTTTTGTAGTCTAACTGCGAACCGCTTAACTCGGACGATGCACTATCTCCTGTCCCGCCCTTAAATATAAGCCGTCCTTTAGTATCCACTACCGTGACATGTTCCGGTTCCAGCCCCTCCACTGCATTGGCAATAAGGTGTACTATTGCAGAAAGTTTGGCAGGGGGCAAATTTACTCGAAGATCCAGCTGTATAGATGCAGAAGCAGCTTTTTTATCCTCGACAAAAAGTGAATCTTCTGGAATAACGATAAACACTCGTGAACTTTTTACTTCTTTGAATTGGTTGATAGTTCTTGCCAGTTCTCCCTGAAGGGCTCTCCTGTAATTGAGTTCCTGTACAAATTTTGTGGTTTTAAAATCAGTATGATCGAAGATTTCAAAACCAACATTCCCGCCATTGGGAATGCCGTCTCCTGCCATGGAAAGACGCAGCTCGTATACTTTTTCTTCAGGAACTAAAATTATCGTCCCGTTGGCTTCAACTTTGTAGGGAATGTTTTTTTTGGTGAGTTCGGCAACAATAGCGTTGCCGTCTCCCGGAGACAGGTTGCTGAACAGAATTTGGTAATTTTCCTGATTGGCCCAGAAAAACATAAAAACAAAGCCCGTTATCACAAGAACAATTACAAAAATCATACTGATTTTTTTAGAAATGGGCAGTGAATTTATAAGTTTGAGAAATTGTCTAATTGGATCATTCATTCCTATGATTCCTTACGACGCACCTTTTTTCACACGTTGTTTTACCCCGGATTACACATAAAGCATTTTGTTCAATTTTTATACAAATCAAACACTTTTAAATTAGGAGAGGGTTTTTTTAAAAATTCATATGTATTATTTCACGATAGGCCTCAACGGCCTTGTTCCTTACTGTAAGAAGCAATCGCATGGATATATCAGTCTTTTGAAGATTGATCATTGTCTCATGAATGTCTTTTTTACCATTTAAAAGCTCCATTATGGATCTGTTTGAATCTTTTTCCATTCCATTAACTTTATCAATAGCACCTTTTATAATCTTAGCAAATCCTTCCGTCGGCTTCTTTCCTACCGTATCTGTTTTTGGCAACGTAGCCTGCTGAAGATCTCCAATTCTCATATCATTCATATCTTACCTCCCGATTTCAAGTGCTTTAATGATCATTTGTCTCGTTGCTTTAATGGCCGCTATGTTGGCCTCAAAGGCTCTTCGAGCCATCAACATGTTTGTGGTTTCTACAATTAGATCAACATTGGGTTTATACAGATATCCATTGCTATCAGCATCAGGATGGCTCGGGTTATAGACTTTTTTAAACGGGGTTTGATCTTCGACGACGTCCTCAATCTGAACACCCTTAACACCAGAGTTAAACATTTTATCAAAGTCTTGATCAATTTCCTTTGTTCCCATCACAACCATTTTTCTTCGATAAGGCCCGCCTTTTTCTGTACGCGTCGTCTCTATGTTGGCAAGATTGCTTGCGATGATATCCATTCTTTTTCTCTGTGCATAAAGACCAGAGGCGCTGGTTTCAAGAGATTTTAGAAAATTCATCCTATTGCCCTCCCTCTCTAATGACTTCTTTCAGCAAGTTCATCTTTCTTAAAAGTGCTTCAACCGCCGTCCTGTATACTAAATTATTTTCCGTCAGCTTGGTCATCTCACTGTCAATATTTGCCCAGTTATATCCATTCCATTCCCCTTGTTCTTCATAAGGCTCTATCATTTGATCGTCGTTCATCTGCATGCTGATATGTCTCGGATCTGTCCTCGCTAAATCCCTTTTAGGATTCGTTTCAAGTGCTTTTTCCAATTCATTTTTGAAATTTATATCTTTTGGTTTAAATCCGGGCGTATCCAAGTTGCTTATATTACTAGTGATTACGGAGTTTCTCTGTTGAGCGATACCAATCGCTTTTTCAAGTGCATAAAATGTTTTTCCAAAAGATAATTTGTCAGGCATGTTCTTTTCCTTTACACATCCGGGTTAATTTCCAAATAGTTTCTTGCATAGAATAAATAAATATTAGCAATTTGCATGCCTTTTTTATTGTATTTCCATTTTTTTTCGATACTCATTCATTTTATTTCTAAGTGTCCTTACGCTTATTCCTAAGATTTCAGCAGCATGGGTTCTGTTTCCGTTGGTGTGGTCTATGGTATTCAAGATGACATTTTTTTCTATCTCTTTTAGAGAAACTGCCGGAGAAATCGGTTGTGTTACAAAGTTAGGCTGCCTATCTTTCTCGGTTAGAAAAAGGTCCTTATTGCTTATTAAATCCTCCTTACACATCAAGACTGCTCTCTCTATAATGTTTTCAAGTTCCCTAACATTACCTTTCCACGTCATTTGCATAAGAGAGGCAATGGCCTCATCTGTCAGACCTTTGACAGATCTGTTGTCCAACTCGCAGTATTTTTCGACAAAATGTTTTGCAAGCAGGGGCACATCATCTTTTCTTTCTCTCAGTGGCGGTAAATGAAATGGTATGACATTCAGCCTGTAATGAAGATCTTCTCTGAATTTTCCGTCCTTAATCTGTTTTTCAATATCGCGATTTGTGGTGGCAAGATATCTTACATCAACGGGAACAGGGTTCATCCCGCCAATCCTGTCAATTTCTCTTTCCTGCAATACTCTTAGAAGCTTGGATTGAAGCTGATAATCCATTTCAGTAACCTCATCCAGAAGCAGGGTCCCATGGTTAGCCAGTTCAAATTTTCCTTTTTTTCTAGAGATTGCACCCGTAAATGCCCCTTTTTCATGCCCAAACAATTCACTTTCAAGCAAATTTTCCGGAAGAGCTGCACAATTCACAGCGATAAATGGTTCATCTCTTCGGGAACTGTAATGATGAATATACCTTGCGAAAAGCTCTTTTCCGGTTCCCGATTCTCCTTGTATAAAAATTGAAGCTTTGCTGTCGGCAATATCTTTTGCAATCTCCAAAAGTTGTTCCATTTTCTTGTTTTGTGTGATTATTTTAAATCTTTTCTTTGGCGCCTCTTTCCTTTTACCGTTTGAACCATTGGCAACAAATGTATGAATCAACTCCATCATTTTAGACGTCAATGGTTTTAACAAAAAGTCATCTGCACCATGCTTCATCGCCTCAACCGCCTCATTAACACAGGCTTCATCTGCTATTAGGATTACAGGAAGCCTTGTGTTACATTCCTTTATTCGCTTTAAAAGACTGATACCATTGATTTGAGATAAATTCAGATCGCTTATGACAAGGTCATAGTGGTTTTTAACTATTTCTTCATAAGCCAAACGTCCGTTGGTCGCGGTTTTAACCTGGTAGCCTGATTCAAGGAATATCTTACATATATGATGTGACTGACTGTCAATGTCATTTTCCGCAAGTAGTATTTTCTTCCTGGTCATCTTTAAATACTGTCTCCTCATCCATGAAACTATTTGAGTTTTCCGGACATGTTATCCTTGTTAAATTGAATTTCATCCATCCTCTCTTTAGCCAGATTACTCCAGAATGGATCATTGAGGCTTATAATCTGATTATACATCGCAAGAGAATCTTCTTTTTTATGCAACCGCCAGTAGCATTCGGCTAACTTTAGCTTGAGTGAATTTTTGCTTGGATTTTCTTTTGTTGTCTTAACCATCTGGTTGAATATATTTAATGCTTTTCGAACATCACCTAAAGAGAGATAGAGATCACCCAATTCCTGATCGATACTGTAATCCGTAAAATCACAATCTTTTTTTATTTCGTTCAACTCGTCTATTGCCATTAAGGCGTCTTCTTTGGAGTTGTTGCCCGATAATGCTTTGGCTTTTTCGATCAGAAGCCGGGCCCTTTTACATTTTGACACAGGATATTTTAATGCCTTAACAAATGCATCAGCTGCCAGGTTATATTGTTTTTGCTTCAAAAGAATGCTTCCTCGCACCTGGTATGCCTCTGAAGCGTATTTGCTATACGGATGATTGGCAATCAATATATCAAATCTTTCTAAGGCGTCTTCGATGTTGTCTTGTGCAAATAGATATTTACCCATAAAGAAAAGAAGGTCAGCAGGTTTATCGCTGTCGATTAAAAGGATATCAGCTTTTTTAAATAGTTTTATAGCCATATCGTCAAGATTGATATATACAAAAGCTCTTGCAACGGGCAAGAAGAGCTCCGGAGCATTAACCATGGAAAATATTTTTTCGTCTTTAATATACAAATTTATAATATTTATATATTTATGATTGTTCATCTCTTTTTTCAGTAACCCCTCGATTGTCACCATCAGGGCATGTGCTAATTCTTTTTTTAGAGATGTCTTTGGATATTTTTCAAATAATTCTTTTAAAACATTTAAGCTCTTTTCATATTCTTTTTCTTCTTGATAAGTAATACCTAGTTTTAACATTGAAAGTTGTATCAAAGGATTCTTCTCATCTTTTTTGTCATCAGAATCGTTTACGATATTCTCATATATTTTTTTAGGTGATCCCATCTCTTTTCTTGTTTTCTCAACCCAGTTTTTTTCTTCTTGTTGTTCGGCAAGCCTTATCTTACTGATGATCGCCCCATCAGTATTCGGGTAGCGTTCAAGGACAATCCGATAGATTTTTACAGCATCCTCGATCAATCCCTCATTCCGATAGGTATCTCCAATCTGGTTAAGTACGAGATGATTTATTTCTCTCTCAGGGAATGTATTATAATATCGATACAGATTCTCTCTGGCCTTTTGATTTTCTCCCAACTGGTAATAGTTATATCCCATATAAAGTGAAATCTCAGGATGCTTATATATATTCTCAGGATTTTCTTTGTTGAGTTCATTGAGAATTTTGAGTGATCTGTTAAATTTATTCATATCATAAAGAATTTTTGCCTTTTCTTGTTTTGCTTCTATTCTTTCAGATAAATTTGGGTAATCGGAGGTAATAGCTACTAATTCATCCAGTGCAGACATGGCATCTTCTCTTCTATTCTTTAAAAGCAACACCCTTACCTTTTGCATTAATGCCTTTACCCGCAAAATGGACCCTTTGTCTTTCTTTAAAACAAGATTATAATAACCCAATGCCTCATAATAATTTTTTAGATAAAAATACAGATTGCCAATGCTAAATACAGCATCCGGAATATATTCGGAAGTTGGGAATTGACGGATGGCATCTTCATAATGACCTTTAATTTCTTTATGTCGAACCGAAATAAATTCTGTGTTCAGACGATCATAAGATTTCGCCAAGATAAAATATGCTTTCTCTGTATATCTCCCATTGGGATATTTTTTTATTAAACGGGTAAGATTTTCAATAGCACCTTCCCAATCTTTCGCTTTATAAGTATCAAGGCATTTCAGGAAAATTGATGCATCTTCTTTGCCGTCATCCTCCACCATTTGGGTCAGTTTCTCTTCAGGGCTTGTTGTTGTCAGATCATCTTCTTTTGATCTGTTTAGCTTTTTAAAAACATGTTTCGTTTTTTCTTTTTCATCAGCACCCTCTTTTTGATCGTCTAAAGTTGCTGAACTTGATGGCGTCACTTCTTCTAATGCTTTTTCCTTAGCTGGATTTTCAATATCTTTTGGAATATCTTTTATCTTCACATTTTCATTTTCTTTAAATTCCGCTAAATCTTTTGTTTTCTTAATGGCATTTGTTGTATTCTCAGGTTCTTTTTTATCTTCGGCTATTTGTGATTTAAGAGTGATAATTAATTTGTTATCAACAGACTTATCGGTAAAACCGGGAACAACGGAACCCTTAAAATCAAGCACTATCCTTATTTTTTGTGGATGATATCCAACTCTTATATTTTTAATATCAGAATTTTCCACTACCTTGGCCATCCCGCCCAACAAACGCGCCGCACAAAAGATATCAACAACGATCTTGGGAGATGCTTTAAGAGGGATGGTCATATATTTAGAAATTTTACCATCACCTAGAACAGTCACAATGGTTTGACCGTTGGATTTATGTGTTGTGATTGATACAATCCTGCTTATCGACCCTTTATATGATTCTTCAGTAGACGGGTGAGGGCTTGCCGCAACATTATTGAGATGCAACACAAAATAAAGGGATAAAAACAAGGCAGAAATGTATCTTATAAAGTTGCCTTTCATACGACATTTTTACAGCAATTAGTATGCCAACGGAATAGTAATAATGGCGGGATGGTATGCTGGAATACTGAAAACCCGATCCTGATGATAACACCATAAGGTTTTTAATTCTAACCTATTGATTTACCATTCATTATTTAAAATACCCTTTTTACTTGAATTGTCTCAATCGACATAGAAGGATGTTGCCATGAAGGAATAATTGACCTGAAAGAGTATCATCAATTGATGCCGACCGTCATTTTTTTGACAATTGAACGTTAGATGTATTTTTGAGATGGCTGGTGAAAAATCGATGACGGTCTTACGCAGAGGCAGCTTTATCTGTTTCTATGTTCTGTTTTTTAATCTTTGCTACCAAGGTCGTTCTGTTGATATTTAGAAGTTTTGCAGCTTTTGATTTGACCCAGTTGGCTTTTTCCAAGGCCTCAAGAATAATCTTTTTTTCATAATCTTGAACCGCTTCATTAAGGTTCAGTTCATTATCGATGATCACCTCTTTGTCCGGATAATGCGAACCACTGACATCTTGAATATTTTCAGGTAGATCATCAAAGCCTACCACCGGCCCCTCACTAAGAATTGTGAGTCTTTTTATCACATTTTCAAGTTCTCTGACATTTCCAGGCCAGTCATACGCCAGCATTAAATCCATGGCAGTTTGGGAGAAACCCGTAATCTTATCATGCTTTGTTTTCTGAAATTTTTTAAGGAAAAAATCGATAAGCAAGGGGATGTCAGATCTTCGCTGTTTTAAAGATGGAACCTTTATCGGAATAACATTTAATCGATAATAGAGGTCTTCCCTGAACTTCTCCATATTTATGGCTGTTGTTAAATTCTTGTTGGTGGCTGCGATAAACCTTAGATCAACATGAAGGGTCTTTGTCCCGCCCACTCTTTCGAATTGTTGTTCCTGTAAAACCCTTAACAACTTTATTTGCAGTGACGGACTCATTTCTCCGATTTCATCGAGAAAAATGGTGCCGCCGTTTGCCATTTCAAATCGGCCGATTCTCTTTTTATAGGCACCGGTAAAAGCGCCTTTTTCGTGGCCAAAAAGTTCGCTCTCTAACAAAGCTTCCGGTATAGCGCCACAATTAATAACCACCATCGGCTTATCACTCCGTTGGCTGTTATAATGAATCGATCTTGCTATTAATTCCTTCCCCGTACCACTGGCTCCGGTAATCAGGACAGTGCCGTCCGTATCAGATACTTTCTCGATAAGATAATATATTTTTTTGATAACCTTACTTGTCCCGACAATTTTTTTATAATGATATTTACCCTTTAATTCCTTTTTAAGCCGAATATTCTCTTCTTTAAGATTCTTAAATTTAAGGCCTTTTTCAACAAAAACAAGAAGCTCACTGGGAGATACCGGTTTTGTGATGTAATCAAAAGCGCCTTTCTTAATGGCTTCAACCGAACTTTTAATGGTCCCATGGCCGGTAAGAATGATGCAGATGGTTTTGGGTGTTTTCAATATTGCATTTTCAAGAACTTGTATACCGTCCACATCGGGCATCATGAGATCTGTTAAGATCATGTCATAATCATTGCTCTCCAGTTCTTTGATGGCCGATGCACCATTAGAGACCGTCTTTACTTCGTAATCATGAGATTCCAGAATATCGGCGATGAGTTTTAATACGTCCGGATTATCATCAACGACTAATATTTTTGCCATAATATGTTCTCTTAATATATTCTCCGAATTGGAAGGCAGACATGTGAAAATTATATAAAATATCAATTCCAGAAAAAGGCAATTTTTTACCCTTAAAGGAACTGCCCATATTTAATATTGTAATATTAAAAACAAATCAAGGGGAAAAAGAGTTAAGTGTTCATATTTCATGCATAAATTTCAGGGAGACACTAAATGGTGTCTATCCGTAAATGAAGTTTTTTCTCAAGATCAAGGCATATGAAAAAAATAATCACCCTGTTGAAGTACCGGGACAAGCCGGTATATAGTTGATATTATGAGGATTTATCCGAATAAGGCGGATGGGGCAAAAAGGGCCATTTATGGATGGGCACTAACTATGGTAAAAAAAATCAAATCATAACATGCTGGAAGGCACCAGATGGAGAATCCTTTGGATTCCATGGCCGTTGTGCAGCAAAAGTTAACTTCTTGCTCAACATACCATGCTTAAAGGACGCATTTATCCGGTATAAATTTTGAAAATAAGCTTAGATATAATCCCCACGATGAAATTTATACATCGCCACCTTTGCCGTAACAGCCAAATCTTTAACGAGCCTGTCAAGGGTTTTATCATTTTGAACATTACCCACGGCTTCAGACTCCATCAGAGTGACCTCTTTTTCGATACTGTCCACGATTGGTCTAATATCTTTTAGAGTCCTGGCAGGATCAGCCAGTTCTCCGGCATAGTGATCTAAAAGATTAAGGATTTTTTCACTTTGCACAATGACATCACTTTTGTTGTCAACAGGACAAGGGTTGGTAGTTGGATTCAACTCATCAAGTTTTTGATTAAAAATCTGCTTGAATTGATTATCGCCGTCTACCTTTGCAGTTGATGATAATTTAGCCTGGAATGAATTGCCTATTTTAGTTATATCCATTTTTCAATCCTTTTTATATCTTTATATTAGTCTGATCTATATTTTATATTCGGCACAGCCAAACAGTTCCTTTAGAAAATTTTAACTGTTTGTCCTAAATGTTGGATCACTTTATGAATACGAAATTTAACTGTCAAATACCTTAGATAATTTTTCGCTGATCGTTTCTGCAGTAAACGGTTTTACAACATAATTGCTGACGCCCGACTTGACAGCTTCAACAATATTATCTTTCTGAGCTTCCGCCGTAACCATCACAAATGGAATATCCTTTAATTCATCATCCGATCTTACGGCTTTTAATAAATCTATCCCCGGCATCTCGGGCATATTCCAATCGCATAATATTAGATCAACTTTTGTTTTTTTCAACTCTTTAAGGGCGCTTTTACCATCATCTGCCTCAACAATATTTTTAAAACCAATCTGCTTGAGGATATTTCTCACAATCCTTCTCATAGTGGCAAAATCATCGACGATGAGAACTTTCATATTTAAATCCATTGTTAAGCGTCTCCTTATCTATTTTATAATTGTCTTAAATACAATACATACCTTTCTGAGAAAGATGGGCGGCAAAATTTTCCTGCCAAAGGTAATTTATTCATCTTTACACAGGACAATTGATTCAGCTTTATGATCCACTCTTTCTTTTTCTAAGAACGCCTCGTTGTCTCTGAAATACCGAGGCAATAATCCTTTCCTGGTCATTGGTGCTGATGTTAAGAAACTTTATCCCAAGCGAATACAGGTTTTTTTCACATTCATCCACCTTTGTTGAATGGATGACCTCGCCAAATATATCCATAAAAACAAGTGGTATCTTTGAAAGATAAAACTTAGAATGAATGATCTGTCCAATTTCAACGGGCTTATCTGCCATGATATTCATACCCGATCCACTGATATTGGTTCCTATCCCTTGATTGGACAGACCCTCTATTTTATTATCTTTTGCCAAAAGCTCTAAAATCAAATCCAGTTTTTCATCGATCAAGACGAGATAATTGACCAATGAGGGATCAATTGTTGTATCATCATTTGTTTTTGGATCAGCGATATCAATACGACGTTTCTTTTGATAATCTTGTAAAATCATATTATTAGGGTCAACGAGTCCTTCATATTCATCGAAAGTCATTGTTTTGAATTTAATTTTAAATGAAAAATTCCCTCTTACATAAGAGCGTCTCTCAATATGAGACATATTCGTCACCTTTACTCTGATATTAATAAAATACGACTATAAAATTTCAAAAAAAATATGCAACTATCGTACCATATTTTATGAAGATTTTAGAACCTGGGGCTCACGAGCGGATATTGCTAAAAAGCCTTTAAATTGGCGGACCGAAATGAATTTATTAAGGTAACATCGGAATTGTCGAATGCGTCAATATTATGACGATTTATTTTTTTTACGAAACAAGCAAACAGCTAAAAGGCGCTTTAACACATTATAATGGATCATTTTAAACAGATAATATCTGTAAAGGTTGATCTGATACATATCGGGAGTTTAATGGTACACATATTGCATATGATTGAGATAGGTAAAGATTACCACGACATCAAATGTTCCAAAAAGTAGACAATGAACTTGAATTTAAACTGTCCATAAAAAAAACAATTTTTTATGAATACATTATTAACTGTTTTTCAAATATATGTCATGCGAAAGGCATCAGTATGAAAGAAAAAGTACTGGTCATAAGCAATCAAGCAAAAGACGAAAATCTTTTTAAGCAAGTCCTTGGATCTAAAGGTTTTGATATTGTAACAAAACCTATTTTCGAAGGTATTGAAGACATCCTTTCGAACGACAAATTTGGAGCCATTCTTGCAGACTATGATCAGGTCGGAGATCTGGCTTACAGTTGGATAAATCTTCTTCAGGAAAACGAGTCTCAATCTTGTGTAATCCTTTATGGAGAAGACAAAAAAGCAGATAAAATTTCTGAGATTCTTCAATCAGGTGTTTATGGTTTTATTTCCAGATCCAATATTTCAAAGCGTCTCTATGAAACAATTTTGGGAGGGATTGAAAATCGAAAGGCATTTATTGGAATCCTGGGAATGATTAACACATTGAAGAACTTGAACGAAAGCATCGAAAGGGAAAAAGAAGATCTCAGAAAAAAGAACCAGGAACTAAGCTTTATCAACCGGTTGACCACCGAGGTGGCATATGATCTGAACTGGAGCTTGATTCTTCCTAGAATCTTAAATGCCGGTTTTCTCGATGTTATGAATCCGGCCTTGATAGGCATGTTTTACCGCATCGGCTCCAAATGGAATATGGCATTTCATCTATCTGAAAAAGAGATCAATAAAAAATTTATTGCCAGATTAAAAAAAGATATGATCAATAAATTCTTTTCGATCTCAGGTGAGAAGGTTTCAATAAAGGATACGGACTTTCATTTGTATTCATCCGGCATTAAAATCTCGTCAGCCAACACCATTCCTTTTTCCAAACAGATTGTTATGCCTTTGAGCCTTGCAGGGTCCGCCTTGGGTATGCTTGCCATCCTGCCAAAAAACAATGAAAAATTGAGCGACGGAAAGATGGAGTTGCTGACAACCATATCGAACATTCTTGCAATGTCTTTAAAAAATGCCCAAGAGTACCAAAAACTTAAAGAAATGACTGTCAAAGATGGTCTTACCGGTATTTTAAACCGAAAAGGATTTCAGAATTTTATTCAAAAAGAATTCCACAGAGCAAAAAGGTATCACAGACCTCTATCTCTCATTATGATCGATGTCGATAACTTTAAGAAGATAAATGATTCTCTCGGACATCAGGCCGGTGATTTTGTGCTTCAGCAACTTGCCGGATGTTTAAAACGTTCTATTCGACAGGCTGACATTGTATTCAGATATGGTGGTGACGAGTTCGTCATCCTTCTTCCTGACACAGATATAGAACAGGCCAAAATGCTCTTGAAAAGAGTATTGTCCGATGTCAAGAAACATACTTTTGAATGGAAATCTAATCAAATAAATGTGAACATAAGCTGTGGGATTTCGACCACCGTCGAGCTTGAACGCAATGAAGATGAAAAAGATTTAATCACAAAGGCTGACACAAGGCTTTACAGCGAAAAACGTACGCAAGATCTCAAGTATTGCATGGCCTAACTATTGTCCATCCATAAATGGCCCTTTTTGTCCTGATCGGCGTTCTCCGCGGGCTTCCGGCTGCGGCGTACAGACGTACGCCTCGCCGCAAACCCTTGTGCGGCCTTGATCAGAACAAAAACTGCTCATTTCTGAATTGGACACCCATTGTATTCATTTTTAATTCATGAATGGACACTAACTAACATAACATCAGTGTCCATCAAGCCACACCGGAATTAATTTTTAATTTCTCCCTTGCCGTGAAGATCGAGAAAGACACCGACAATTTTTGGATCAAACTGACTGCCTGCATTTTCCTTTATAATCTCAACTGCAACATTATCCGACATTCTATGCCTGTAGGATCTATCAGTAGTGAGCGCATCATAAACATCCGCCACAGAAAGAATTCGAGCAAGATGAGGAATGTCTTCCCCCTTAAGGTTGTCAGGATATCCCTTTCCGTCAAATCTTTCATGATGGTGTCTTATGATATCCTGTTCGTCTGTCCACATTCCCAGATGTCCGATAATATTGCTTCCAATGACCGGATGTTTTTTAATAATTTTATATTCATCATCCGTAAGTTGACCCGGTTTTAATAGAATGCTGTCCGGAATACCGATCTTTCCGATATCATGAAGATTTCCCGAGATATCTAGCTTGGCGATTTCCTCCTGCGAACAACCGATTTTTAGGGCAATTGACATGGCATATCTTGACACACTTGCCGAATGCTGTTTCGTATAGGGATCTCTTGCCTCAATTGCTTCAACAAAGGCATAAAGGGTTGAAAATAGATTTTCGTAAATATTTTCATAAAGTGCGAGGTTCTCTATAGAAGAAGATGCTTTCTCTATTAAAAAATTCAGATAATATATGTCTTTTTCACCAAAATATTTAGCTTTATTTTTGATAATCGATGCCAGCATTCCAAATACTCTGGATCTTATTTTAAGCGGAATAGCGATAATATTCCCGCCACTGTTTTTTTCATTTATAAGATAAGGAATGCCGTCACTAGCAATTTTTTTAGCCATCTCTTTATCTATATACACGGCTTCATCGCTTTTCTTATTTTCATCTCTGAAAAAAGATGTAATGATTTCATAATCATTCATTCCCTGAGTAAAAAAGCAGAAATGTGCTTCATCGCAAGACGTAATTTTACCGGACAAATTGACCAATATCTTGAAAAGATCATGACTGTTTGATGCCTGTTCCAGATTTTGAAGAATAAGATTGACGGTCTCGACTTCTTTTATTTTTCCATACAACTCCTTGTTAATCTTAACAAGTTTCTTACTCTTTTCAGCCTCCTCCTTTAATAAGATATTTTCAACGTAGTTTGATCTTGCAGCAATTACTTTTGAAATCGTTGGAAGAATTTGCTCCATTTGAAATGGCTTTGTGATAAAATCAACGACACCGTTTTTTAAGGTTTCTATGGCAATGTCCATGGAAGGATAACCGGTCATAACAACCACCGGAATGGTATTATCATACTGACATATTTTTCGAGCGAGTTCCAAGCCGTCCAGTCTGGGCATCAAAATATCAGTGAAACAACAGTTGATGGGCTCTGCCCGGATTATTTCAAGTGCTTCATAACCGTCGCTGGCTGTAAAGAGCACATGATCTGTCTCAGAGTCGAAATATTCTTTGAAAATATCAAGAATACACTCTTCATCATCAACAACAAGTATTTTTAAAGTTTCGTTCATGAATGATTCTGCTCTTCTATTGGCAACAAGTCGTAGCAATCAGAATTCGGAATTTATTTGTCCTCTGAGAGCTGTTATTGTTATTCTTCATAATTTGTCATTTTAAGAAGGTTCTGCTTGAAAGTCTTAAATTCACTTTCGGTCAGATTGCCGGTTTCTTTCAATGAAGATAGAGCCTGCAATTTGTCGATGGTGTTGTTAGCAGAAAAATTATTGTTGTAGAGATGATGCAAACTTGGCATGTTTGAAGAAAAAAAGTTAATACTCGATATTTTTTTGTCCGCTGTCTTTTCCTTTTTCAAAAGCATCAACTCATCGTAGGTATCCTGAATTTCTTTTAATAATTCCCTGTTTTCTCTGAACAGTGTTATTTTGTCTATGGCATTGTCTACCGAAATTCTTATTTCTTCAAGTTTACAAGGCTTTCGGATGTAATCGTAAGCCCCTTCCTTTACAGCCATTATGGCGGTTTCTACTGATGCATAACCGGTAATAATAATTACAAGAACGTCGGGATTGGCTTTTTTAGCGTATTTTAATACATCCAAACCGCCGACTTTCGGCATCACCAAGTCAACTATTATAAGATCATATAAATTCTTTTGTATGTGATCGATTCCATCCAGACCGTCATGGCAAACATCTATAGATCTGTCCTTGTCAGAGATACAATCCTTGAGAATATCCGCAACAGCCTTTTCATCATCGACAATAAGAATCTTTATTTGCTGAGTTGTCACATTCGGCATTTATCAGGCAATAACTCCCATGATCAAAAATTTACCTAAGTTGAGCGATTTTCAAGTTTGCCGCAGATACAAGGAAGATGTCGTTTCGCTATAGTCTTCTATGCGGAAAGGCATCTGACGCAGTAGATGCGGTGAAATTGGAAATCCCGGTTTCAAATTATTGAAATTTAAAATATCAGAATACCATAAAAATGTTGTTAAGTTAACCATTTCAAAAAGTTGAAACGCTCAGTTTAGGTTTTAGCCTTTTTTGTCAAATATCATGCCGATCATCTCGTCCATTTTGGCGGCAAGTTCTAGTATCTCCTGCGATGGAATCTCTCTTATAACCTTTCCGGTAGATTCATCAACTACAGTTACCATCATTTTCCCGGAAGCCTCGTGAACTGAAAATTGAAAATTTACATTATGCATAATATTTAGATTTTTCTGCACATCCGATGCCATTTCTTCCAAGTTGGGTAATTCCGTCCCTTTAACAGGCTGTTGAACTTCTTTATCTTTTTGGTTTGCGGCCGGCTCCGCAGGAAGACCTTCCTGAACAGCTGGAGCTTGGCTCTTTACTGATGCTGTAATAGGTGCAACTCTCATAACAATCTACACCCCCTTTATTTTATTCTCCTACAATCATTATGAAAATTTTACAAAAATTATATTACTGCCATTACAGAAAATCTATTTCCAGAATAAGCGGCAAAGACCTTTTTTTTTCTTTCAAACACCATGAGTTGGCGGCCCAGTTGATCCCGATGTTTATTGATTTGAGCCATAACCTCATGAACCTGATCGCGCGTTTCTTTTACTATATACAGCAGTCCGATATCCTGGCTTAAGTCAGCTTGTTTGAGTGAATCCATCACTCCTTTGTGTTCCTCAGCCAAACCTATGATCGCCAGCACATCGTTTTCTTCTATCGCACATTTGATCCTGGCGGTAATATCTGCAAGACTTTTGTACAGAGTTTCATGTTTCTCAGATTGCAACACTCACTCCTTTCATCATTTCCGGCCCATAGTTTTCTGGATTAGCGGATCCATCAGCCATCTGTGCAACCGCTCCCTTGAAACCTTCATACAATTCGCCCATGAGCTGTTCCACCTCCTCGAGTGCTTCAGAATCATTCTTGATGTTTGCGGTGGTCAGCTGATTCATCATATATCCGTACAAAGCAGATATTTTATTAGCAAGATCTATGCCATTCTCCCTGTCGAGAGCACAGTCAAGCTCTGTCAGAATCGCCAGAACCTTTGAGATATTCTCGCCCTTAATTTTGGGGTTTTTTTCTCTGATTCCTCTGTGTGCGATTTTCATAGAGATGAGAGCGCCTTCATAAAGCATCAAAAGGATCTCTTCTTTGCTTTCGGTCGTATTGGCCATTGCGTTTCTGTAGCCGGCATATCCTGTGGCGATCATAAAATTAGTTCCTTTCTCTCATATTCGTAAACCGGGATCTTGCATTCCCTCCGTTCACAGTAACCCTTAGCTTGATATGTATTTATTCAGATTCTGCAGACTCAAGATCTGCTGGCTCAAATAATTCCCGGTGGTCTGATATTCGGCAAGAAGGGTTTCCAATGCATTAAATTGAGCCCGTGTTCGCGTTTCCCATGTCGAAACACGCATCTCTATCCGTTCCACCTGGTCCTCGATACCGTCTATGCTGTTTTGGATGCCTTTTGTCCTCGCAGCAAGGGTTCCGTTTGTAGAACTAAGTATGGCATCAAGTGTATCCTTCAAGCGTACGGCAAAGCCCTCAGATCCCTCCGTGAACTGGGTGAAAAACTGGAGCGCATCGTCAAAATGACCATCAAGGGCACTATTCAGGGTTGAAGAATCGACCTCAAGCCGCCCTTCCGTGTTCAGGGTAATGCCAAGATCCGCCAACCGGCTGAATGATTCAACCCCTGATACCGTACTTGTGATCATGGTGCTAAGACGGTAACGTATACTTTTAGTGGCGGCATCACCCATCAAAACGCCTGCTTCCTCACTACCCGAGTCGTAGCTTTGGTATTCCTCAAACACGTCAACCGCCTCATTGTAGGCATCCACAAACGCATTGATCTTGTCGACTACGGCCTCCATGTCTCTGCTTACCGTTAACGTTGTTTGGTTGTCAGGAGCATCAGGCGCAGATTCAAGTGTAAGGGTTACGCCTTCAATCACGTCAGTTATAACGTTGGTATCCCTATGAATATCAGTAACACCATCGACAGTGATGATTGAGTCAGCAGCTTCCTGAGCATTTGAAAAGTTTTCAGTAACGCCTTGATCGTATACCAGCCTGGAAAGCCCATTCATATCTGTATCATTGGTATCGCCGGTGTCTGTAACTGTCAGGTTGATGACATTATCCACCCCTGTCGCATTAGCGGCGAGGGTAAGAAAATAGTCGGTTCCATCAAAGATCACCCCTGCACGAACTCCGGCTCCTGCATCATTTATGGCCTGAGCCACGTCAACGAGGGTGTCGGTTGCAGAAACATCAATATCCGTAGTGCCACCGTTTCCCACCTTGAGGTGTAGGGTCCCTTCACCCACATATTCTCCTTCAGAAAAAGCCTCACTCGTCAGTTTGTGGACCTTGGCCAGTTGCTGTATTGTGATGTCATACGAACCCGAAACAGCATTTTCATCGGCAGATACGTTTAAAAGATCGGTATTGCGTGAAATAGCAGAAAAACGGGTCAGATTGCTCACCGAATTGAGGTCTTCCACGGTGGATCTGAAGCTCGACAACACGCTTTTCAGACTCCCATAGGCTGACAATTCCACCTGATACCCAGCCTCTTTCTGTTGAAGTTTGACGATGGGTTGTCGCTCCACCTCCAAAAGCTGCTCGATCATACTGTTGGTATCCAGACCTGATACAAGACCTCCCACTGAAATGGACATGGTCACTCCTTTCCTGTTTTCAGGGTTTCACTCTAAATAACCCCTTAATCTCTCTTCTAATTTTGAAATTCATTATTTTCCATATTATAATTATCGGCATTTCAATAAAAATCTTAAGCTTTTTGATATGAACTTATTCTTTGTTTAATCATAAAAAAACCCCGTTTTCTTTCAAAGAAAACGGGGTTTTGATTTTAGGGTGTTTGTTTGCTGTCAGCGTTTAGTTTTAAGCTTTGATCAAGCTGGCAGCCATCCTATCACGACTACTGAAGCAGGGTAAGCACTGTCTGAGGTATCATGTTGGCCTGGGCCAGCATGGCAACTCCTGCCTGCTGCATGACCTGAGCTTTGGTCAAATTAGCTGTTTCAGCCGCGAAGTCCGCATCCATGATCCGTGCTTTGGCTGCGGATACGTTTTCTGCAACACTCTGCAGGTTGGAGATGGTCGATTCAAAACGGTTCTGAACCGCACCAAGGTCAGCACGCGTGCTTGAGAGAAAGCTCATGGCTTGATCAATTACATTAAGAGCAGAGTTTGCGCCAGCCTGAGTAGCGACACTTACACTTGCAACCGAATTCAAAGTGCTGCTTTCTGATGCGCTCGCAAGAACAGTAGTGCCAGTATCGGTAGTAATAGTATAGCCAGAAGTGGAACTGGTTGTAACCTGGCCACCAACAATAATACTGTCAGTGTTAGCAGCATCAGAAGCACCTTCTGTAAGTGCCGTACCACCAACACTGAATACAGCTGCATCATCAGCCGAACCGGAGTTGTCAACATTCGCGATATTGATATTATTGCCTAGTGCATTTTCCAATGTCATACCATCGCCGGCTGAGTTCAAAGTCGCGGTGATACCCGTGGTGGCTGATACCGCGTTAATTTCTGTGGCCAAAGCAGACAAGTCCGTCGTGGTAACAGAAGCACTGATGGACACCGCGGACCCCACTGTCCCGCTTGCGTTGCTGCTGGACAAATCAAAAGATACAGTTCCAGCAGCTACCATGCTACCAAGCGTTACGGAAGTTTTAGCGGTTGCGGTAACTCCGGTGGTTCCAGACGCCCCATTGATAAGGTTTTTAATATCATAGGCAGAATCCCCAAGGGATACAGCGAGATTACCAGATGAGGCGGTCCCGTTGACAACGAGATTCTGAGCTGCCACACCGTTATTACCGCTAATGTCAGTAGCAGCTGTCAGGGCACCAACATTAGCATTGGATGTAACGGTACGTGATCCCATTGAGGTAGCTGATGCATCGCCAATACTGACCGTGATGGACTGATCAGCAAATGCACCCACATGGAATTTGGCAGCTGTAAAAGATCCATCAAGAATATTTTGGCCGTTAAATGATGTTTGTGTAGCGATTCGACCCAACTCAGCCTGCAGCTGTGCAACCTCCTTCTGAAGGTTCGCGCGGTCAGAGGCGGAGTTTGTGTCATTGGCGGACTGCACTGCCAGTTCGCGCATACGCTGTAGGATATTAGTCGATTCCTGCATGGCACCTTCTGCGGTCTGGGCCAAAGAAATACCATCATTGGCATTTCTTACCGCCTGGTTGAGGCCACGTACTTGAGCCGCCATCCGCGTTGAGATGGCAAGTCCTGCCGCGTCATCCTTTGCGCTGTTGATGCGCAAACCAGATGACAGTCGTTGCAGAGACTTGTTTAACATGCTCTGCGTTTTTCCCAGATTGTTCTGGGCGTTCAATGCTGCGATATTGGTGTTAATTGTCATACTCATGGTTTATTCCTCCTTGAAGTTTGGTTCGTTTTTGTCGGCGTCCCTGCCGGCAGGTTGTTTAATTAAATGTAAATACATTTCCAGTTGGGCGTCTTTCTTAATTTTCACCTCCTTTTTTGCCCGTGTTTTCGTGTTCGTGTTTCCGTTGCTTACTATTATCGATCCTTACCGTCGAAAGCTTAAGTATTTTTTTCGAAAAACCCACAATGGGTTGTTCTTCAGGTAAAAACTAACATAGGATCATCACCATAAAAAAAATAAATAGTACCAGGATTCAAGGGACCCGGGTACCGTCTCCCACAGGGACATTGGCATTAGAAAAGCTGCTCAAAAGTCAGACCGTATCAACCGGATCGTCCAATTCATTAAATATTTGATGACATATGCCGATAATATTAAAAGAAAGCGATAAGGGCAAAAAAACACGTTAAGCGCACAACTAAAGTGTTTGCCGGTCCGTTTTTTTGATAAAAATTCACTTTTTTTCTAAAGTTTTGTTCAAAAACTTCCGATAGGAAAAATGAGGTGGCGAATCGTGGTGATAACAGCGTATCAAGTCAATAATGTTCTGCGGGTTTACGGTGATCAACTTCGACAGGGCAGGGTTTCCATCAGGCCGAAAAATACGGATTCGGGTCTACCGGACAGGATCAGTATTTCCACAAAAGCCAGACGGGAAACGATTATTGACAATATTACCGCTAATATTGTAGATAAGATTACACAATACGGACCTTTTGATAAAGTTGAGAAAGAGGTGTTCGAAAAACTTGAAAATGAATATGGAAAGCAGTTGACCATTACCGAAGATAACCCCAATGGGCTCATATTCAAAGAAATTGATGAAAATGGTGAAACCATAAATTCACTTTCCATCGAAGATTCAAATTTTTTAACCAACAAATTAAAAGAAATAACCAAAGAAACCATCGATAAAAATATGATGTAGTGTCCATCCATAAATGAGGTATAATTATGAAAATTGACAACAGAATCATTCACTACGAAATAAGCAAACAACTCCCCAAACGCCAGGAAAATGAAATAGAAGGAATGGGGGGACAACAGACGTCTAACGAACCAAAGGTTGAAGAAAAAAATCAATCAGGACAAGATACGATTGTTAATCTTTCAACGGCCTCAAAAGAGGCCCAAATCGCAAGAGAAGTCATCGCGTCTGAACCGGATGTGAGAGAAGATAAGGTTGCCGAACTTAAAAAGAGGATAGAATCCGGAAACTACACGGTCGACAACAAGGCTGTTGCTGATAAGATTGTAGATTCCTTTATAGACGAAATTTTATAGCCATCCTTAATTATAAAAAAACAGAGGGCACCACATATATTGCCCTCTGTTTTTTTATTCCAAATCGTTTCCCATCCTAATGACACACCAATAATTCAAATTATAAAGAAACTGACACCTGACAGCTCACATCTGACGCCTCTATCACTTTTAATAAGGCTATCTTTTTGCCTCTTTTCTAAAAACATAGGGATATGAGGTAACACCCGTAAGCTTCGATGTTTCAAAGGGAATTGTTTCATGGGTCCCCAAGACTAAAATCCCACATGGCGCAGGACTTTCCAAGACGTTTCTAAAAGCCTTCTTTTGCAATGGCTTTTTATAATAGGTTAGAACATTGTTCCGCAAAAAGATGATATCAAAATCCGATTTTTGACGCCTTTTCGCACTTTGCGATACCCGGTCCATGAAAATTCATATCGATTAAGCAGTTGACGAAATTGCTGATCATTCATAAGATTATTTTTACTCTATGGAGAATATTGTTCAAGTATTTTCCCTCAAAGATAATACTGATGGAAAAAAGGAAGATGATTATATGAATAAAGAAAGGATCGAATTTCTAAGAAAAGATTATGTTCAGGGCTTCCCAGCCGCCATCGGGTTCAAAGTCGATCGAGTGGCTTACGGGATATTCGAAACGCGTCTGAAGATTCGCCCGGATCACATTCAGCAGGACGGATTTGTACATGCCGGTGTTATTGCCACCATGGCCGACCATACCGCCGGATACGCCGCATACACAACTGTTTCTGAAACGTTTCGCATCTTGACCATTGAATTCAAAATCAACTTTTTTAAGCCCGCTGTTGGGAAATATATTATCTGCAGATCGAAGGTGGTCAACAATGGGAAAACTATCAAAGTATCTGAATCAGAATTATTTTCTCTAACTGAAGATCAGGAGAAACTCGTTGCCAAAGCAATGGTTACGTTGATTGCGATACCATCTTCAAATTTAAAATGAAAAAGGGCGATCCATTTTGGATCGCCCTTTTTGGAAGAGTTATGAAGATATGTTAACAAGCCACCAGAACCCTACCAATTTTTAGAGTTTCCCATAATGCCGTTATTAACATCGGGTATTATCTTTTTCATTTTTTGTTTTGAAGATGCCCGTTGAAAAGATGCACGCACACCCGAGAAACTTTTATTGTTGCTATTAGGTGATTGCAAAAAGCGTGCAAAATGTTAAATTTAATTAAAAATATTTATATATAATTTTATATAGATCTGATTTCAATAACTTAGAAAATAAACGGCCCTCATAAATTGAATCTACCGATTCTAACAAATCGGTGTAATTGACCATATTTGACAATAGTTGTGTCATTTTTTGACAGGTATCATCTGCTTTGCCGGTCAAAGAGCAGAAAGAGCGCTA
>Ga0210085_1000206_pt1 | contig 26673 bp, 23 predicted proteins | sample China_Galinas_PW_5_FD_184866 | JGI IMG/M metagenome (GOLD analysis project Ga0210085, IMG submission 184866) | Wetland microbial communities from San Francisco Bay, California, USA, that impact long-term carbon sequestration - China_Galinas_PWC_D1... | ecosystem: Environmental > Aquatic > Marine...
GTTAACCAGCCTTGGCGCGCAAACCCCCATGGGCAAGCGGCTGGTGGTTGAGGTCGGCGAGAGCCCTATGAAGTAGGATAGTGTCCAAAAATTAGGCCGAGTTGTTGAGGAAATGGAGAGGTCTGTTTTAATCGAAGAACGACGCTTTTTCCACGCTCAACGCACCGTGACGTTCCCCTCGTCGTCTACGGATATGGTTGCCACATGTTCTTTCTGACCTTTGCGCGTCAATTGCGTCTCCGGCATCAGGTTGCTGCCGTCGCGATGAAACAGGCGACCCTTGACCACGACCGGCTTGCGGCTGTCCTTGACGGCGTACAGCTTGACATAGACCTTGTAGTCACCGGGAGGGGCATCGCGGATCTCCCAGACCTCGTTGCCCGGACCGTTGGTGTTGTCCTCACTGAGTTCCCCGGGACGGCCCGGGACCGTTTTCTTTTGGAACCAGAACTCTGCCCCGGACGGGTCCACGACATGCAGGTCAACGTCGTCGCGCGTGCCCCAGCGTACGTAAAGCACCAAGAACGTCTTGGCCAGCTGCTGGGCTAGATCTTCGGCACGCCGGCGTTGCCGCTCGGCCTCCGCTCGGGCTTGGCGTGCCTGCTCCCGGGCCGCCTGGGCCTGCTCCATGGCCGCTTGCGCACGAATCCTGGTCTCTTGCAATTCTCGTGTTCGCTGCTGCACCTCCTCCAGCTCCAGGCGCAGGGAGGCGATCGTCTGCTGCAGCTGGTCGATAATCGTCTGGTAGTCGATGCTCTGCTTCTTGTAGTAGGGCATCAGGATGACCATGATGATCAGAAACGCCGCCATCGCGCCGGAGATGACGTCCAGCATGGACAGGTTGAAGATGTTGATCTCGCGGTTGCGCGGCTTCATGGTTCGAGCATGCCTTCCGCTGCGTTGCCAATAGAGCTGGACTGGAGGTCGGGTTGATCCGACCGTCCGTTACTCAAGTCCCACCTCGAAGCTGACGTCCGGTAGCGCAAGGTAGAACCCGTCGCCTGGCCTGAGCGCCCGTGTTTGACCCGGCGTCACGCGGGTGCCGCCGGTGAGAAAGGTTCCATTCGACGACCAACAGTCCTCCAATCGAAAAAGACCGGAGCCAGCGTCATAGCTAATGACCGCATGTCGCTTGCTGACACCTGGTTGATCACGCGGCAGCACCAAATGGACCATCGAAGGATCACGGCCGATGGCGACCTGCTGTCCATCAGCCAGAGGCACGCTCACACCTGCATAGGCTCCCCGGATACCCCGCAAGAATGCATGTCTTGCCGGTCTCTGCTTGATCGGCGGGGTTCCTTGCTGCCGCGGGCGCGCGAGGATGCTGCCGCGGGTCACGCCCTCTTTGACTAGGGCCCGCCCGCGCCGCGTAGTGGCGAGGACGATCGCCGTCACAGCCGTCAGCGTGAGCAGCACGAGCAGTGTCGCCAGCAGCGGCTCACGGTACCACAGGCGCAAAAAGGCACCCGGTCGGCTCCTGCTGACTTCGTAGTCGATGCCCAGGCGATCCAGAAAGGGCAAAACCTCGTCACTCACCACCGCCCAGCCGATGCCCTCGCCTGAGGGCACCCTCTGCAGGGTGATGCCTTCGCCATCCCCGCCAACCGTGGGCACGGGAATCAGGGCCTTCATTGTGTTGACACCAATGACCCGACCGTAGACGTCGAACAAGGGGCCACCGGAGTTTCCGGGATTGATGGCGGCGCTGATCTGCACCAGCTGCGCCCCTTGGTCCGAGCCTGCTGGTCGGGGCAATATCCGGCTGACGACGCCCGCCGTCATAGTGGCCTCGGTAATCGCCGTAACGCCGCCCATTTCGTCCGCCGCGCCGGGGAAGCCGACGGCGGTAACAGGATCTCGACGCTCGATGGTAGCGACCGTGGAAAAGCTCACCTCTGGTCGCCCGCTCGGGTGGTCCAGACGCAGGATGGCCAGATCCTTGTCGGCGTCGTGAGCCAGGACCTGGGCCTTGGCTTGGTCCCTGCGTTCGGCATGCAGCAACACCAGGGCTTGGCCACCTTCGGCGGTGCAGCCGGCAACGTGCCAATTGGTGACCACATAAGCACCACTCCCCACAACGAAGCCCGAGCCGGTCCCCGGCTGACCCTGGTTGTCGATGCAGATCACACGCACGGTCGCGTCGTGCATGTGCTCGATGAGCGCATCCGCCGCCGCCTGGAGCGGCAACAGGCAGGCGAGCGCGAGGGTACCGCAGGCGAGTCGGCGGGGGCCCGGCAACTTTATGCTCCGGGACGACAGGGGTGAGGAAACAGATCAGGCACCGGCGTACAATCGGTTGATCAGATTGGTCAAGGTGTAATTACCGGCCTGGTTGAGGGCCATCTCTTCGCGCGCCTGGACCAGATTGAGCAGAAGTACCAGAATCGCACTCTCTGCCAATGCCACGAGCGTCGTATAGAAGGCGACACCGAGTGACTGGGCGATCTCGCCGAGGGGCTGTTCGGTGGCAGCCGGATCGATCAACCCCATGGCGAGCGAGATGCCGATCACGGTGCCGATGAAGCCGATGGTCGGAATCACCCAGACGATGTAGCGCAGCATGGCGTAGCGCAGATCCAAACGGTGCGCGATGAGCTCGAGACTGGAGTTGAGCACGCTCACCGTCTGATCCACCGAGCGGCTGGCCTGGAACTGGAGAATACACAGATCGATGAGGCTGGGCAGGAATCCGTGCTCGCCGTCGTGACGCCCTGCCACCCGGGTACGAATCGGCGGCAAGTCGTGGGACTGCAGCACGACCTGGTAGTCTTCCGGCAACAGGTGCTCGCGTACCATGGACTGCTCCCGCACGGCGATACGCCACCGGCAATAGAACTCGCCTAGGCCGAGAAACATGAGCAGGTGCATCAGATTCTGCACTGTCAGCGGATAAACGAAGGGGTAGCTCTGCGGTGGTGCCAACTGGTGGTCGAGCAGAAGCACGGCCGCCGGGCTTCCCGCCGGCAGCAGGCTCAGCAGGCCGATGAAGAGGCCCCCCAGAACGAGAAACAGGGGCAGCACCACCAAGCGTTCGGGCTTCTCCCACAGGGCGCTCATCGCCCGCACTCCGGACAGGGTTCGTCCGCGGGCTTGACGCAGCCGCAAGCACAGCGGATCAACTGGCGATCCCGAGCCCAGGGTCTGCTCTCCTTTTGATCACTCGCTGGTGCAGGGCGATCGAATCGCGGGAACTTCAATTCCAGTGCCTCGACCAGTTCGCGGACGGACAGATCGACATCGCCGAAGCGGACGCGATCCATCGGCGATACCAACGTCTGGTGCACGGGCCTTTCCGCGCCCGGCCCCTGGAGGAGAAAGGTGCCGTTGGTGCTGTTGCAGTCCGTCAGCAGCAGCTTGCCGTCACCGAGAAAATCCAGCTCCGCATGGCGACCGCTTACCGATTGGTGAGCCAGAGGAATGTCGCAGGAGCGTTCACGACCAATGGTGAATTTACGCTCTTGTATGGGCATCGTGCCTCCCTGGGATCAGGCCCGAGATCCGTGGGTCTGATAGCCCTGCAGGGCTCAACCCATACGGCCTCGGCCTCTCGACTCGGGTGCCAACCGATAAAGCGGTTGGAATATTGGTCCGGATTGGGGCCTCGGGGGAAATCACCTGAGCCTCCAGCGGATATAATCGCTCAGATTCCGCGATCGATCCAATCGGTTCTTTCCCTTCCGGACTTCTGCCCGGTACATTTCGACGATACTTTAGAAGCACGAGCATGATCTTGCGTCAGGCCATTTCCCACCAGTGCTCGGTGGGAGGAGACACTCCGATCTCAACGCCCGATCGGTCATTCCCTAGCCGGTTCCACACCCATGCAGTCATTTTGCTCCTCTGGACCCTATTTACTGCGCCCGCATTCCCTTGGACGGGTTCCGATGATGTCCCATCCGGCTGGTGCCGTGTTCTGGTCTCGTCGAATATCCGCGGGGCTCGCATCCTGATTGACGGGCATGATTATGGACGGACTTGGCTCGCCGTCGAGTTGGGGTGCGGCGAGCACCGAGTGCGCATCGAAAGCGAGGGATACATCCCCTTCGAGCGCATCTTTTTTTTACAGCCAGGTAGCTCGGTATCGGTACAGGAGAAGCTGAAGCCGTTGGGGGCAATGCCACGGGTTCCGGCAAATGCGCTGCCGACTCCCAAGGCAATGCCGGCGCAACCTGCAGTCGTCTGCCCCATTACCGATGAAGGCACCGACGAAGGGGCCGAATCGACCGATGGCCCCGCGCCGACATCCTTCGCGCATTGGCTCAGAGAGTATCAAAAACAGGCCCTGCAGTGTGGAGTTTCCCCGGCGGTCACGGACTCTGCCTTCCGCGGTGTGGTTCCACTCGGCAAACTCCTCGCGTATGACCGGAAGCAGGCGGAGTACAGCAAGACCTTCTTCGCCTACCTGAACGGCAGGGTAACCGCCGGCCTCGTGGCCGCGGGACGCTCTCGTGTCCGGCAACACCAGACCCTGCTGGGGGGGCTCGAAGACAGGTACGGGGTCCCGGCGGAAGTGCTCGTCGCCCTGTGGGGCCTTGAGTCGGGCTACGGCTCCGGTATGGGCAGCACGCCCGTAATTTCCGCCCTGAGCACTTTGGCCTACGACGGCCGGCGGCGGGGCTTCTACCGGCGCGAGCTCCTGAGTGCCTTGCGCATCCTGGAGCGGGAGAGCCTGGAGCCCGGCAGGATGCTCGGCTCCTGGGCAGGGGCGATGGGGCAGCCCCAATTCATGCCCTCCACCTATCTGCGCTGGGGCCTGGACGCCGACGGCGACGGGCGGGTGGACATCTGGAAATCGGTGGCGGACGCCCTGGAATCCGCGGCCAATTACCTGGCGGGTATCGGATGGCAGCGCGGGCAACCCTGGGGTGTCGAGGTCCTGCTGCCTCCCGGATTCGTTGCCTATCAGGCACGCCTCTCCCTGGAGCAGGGCAACGACGCTTGGAGCTCCCTCGGAGTCCGGCTCGCCAACGGGCGGTCGCTCCCTTCTTCGCCTGCGACCGGCTCCATCATCCTACCCGCCGGAATTCAGGGTCCCGCCTTCCTGGTGTACGACAATTTCAGGGTCATCACCGAGTGGAACAAATCCCTGTTCTACGCCCTGTCCGCTGGCCACCTTGCGGACCGTCTGGCGGGTAAGGGAGGGCTGGTGGGAAAGCCACCGCCGGGGGACAAGTCACTACGCACTAGTGCGATCAGGGCCATGCAAGCGGACCTCAACGCTCTGGGCTTCCCCGCGGGTGAGCCGGACGGCATGGTCGGCATGCAGACCCGCCAGGCGCTACGCGATTATCAAAGATCCCGTGACCTCACCGCCGATGCCTATCCGAGGCCCGCATTGGTGGTGCGGTTGCACAGAGAGGCGGGGGCCGGGCAAGGGGGCGGTCGAGAGGGGTTGGGTAGCGGCGACATCCGGCGCCTGCAGGAACTCCTACACAGTCTCGGCTATCCGGTCGGCGAGCCGGACGGGATCATGGGCCCTGCTACACGGAAGGCCATGCGGGCGTACCTGCGCGATCGCGGTCTGCCCGTGGTCGAGGAGCCCACCCCCGAGATCATCCGGCGGCTCGCTTTGGAGTCTGAGCATTGAGGCAGCTCTATCCTCCCGTCAACCTTGCCAGCAAGCCTTGCAGAGAAAGTACCATCGTATCCTCGCCGACCGGAAACTGGTCCGCCCCGCCGTAAACCACGAATTTGCGCGTCGCGCCGAGGTCTTCGCAAGCAATATTGAAGCCACGTCCGATCTTCGGAGCTAAGCCGTGCTTGATCTCGATTGCCCACAGCTCGTCGCCGGGTAGCCGGAACAGTAGGTAACGGTGCAAAAATAAGTTAAACAACATAATGTGAAATGCTATTGGCATCGACGACGTAGTTCCACTGTCCTAAAACCTCATCATGGCGAATGAACTGATCCTTTATTTCGTGATAAGTTTCGGAGCATTTGCGGCCGATTTCATAGGCCTTGTCAAGGATGCGCGCGGTGACGCGTAGGCCGGTTTGCGTCCGGGTTTGTTCGACTGTTCGCAAAGCGGTCTCAGGAGAGTCGAGCATCACGCCGCTCCATGTGCGCTCGACTTGGCTGAAGAGGCGATGTTCGATGGGATTCCACTTCGAGGTATAGGGCGGATAATGGGCGATGCGCAGACGCATCCCGAGATGCCGGGCCAAGTCGATCAAGTCCTCCTTGAAGCGCAAGGAGCGCGCCGCGTTGGCTCCGCCGCAGTCGCACAGGAGCAGCAGCTCGCTGGCATGGGGGTACATTTGATTGAAGAGCACCTCCCAAGCCAAGGCGATGGCATCGCATACGAAGGCACTGGTTTCTCGCGAGGTTCCGAGCGTTATGAAGCCAACATTGGCATGCACATCGTAGACACCGTGAGGGACCAGGAGACCATCGGCAAGATGTCTGAAATCGTGATCGTACACCGCTTGCGGTGCGCTACTGTAACATTGCCCGGGCCGGTGCAAGGTGCCGAACGACTCCTTCTTTTTGGTGTCGATGGACAGCACAGGAATACCACGCTGGCGTGCCAAGCGGCGCAGGGCGGCAATGTGGCGAAACTGTTGATCACGCTCATGGGGATCGACTTGTCCGGTGATCAGTTCCTTGCGCAGCGCCCGGCGACGAAAGCCGGCCCGATCGAGCAGGGCAGCCGCCGTATTGCGACTGACCTCAATGCCACGCTCAAGCAATCGCTGCGTCAGCTGCAACGGCTTGAGATCCGTCCAGCGTACACGCTCATCGGTAGGACTCCCGGCGCTGTGTATCGCAATCACTTCTTCCAGAGTCGACTCCAACACCGGGATGCGCTCGCTGATCGGAGGACGACCACCGCCGGGCCGGCGCACTCGCTCGGCGTCTCCGCTTGGGCGTTGCGGGTGCTGTGGATCGTCGTTTCCCATCTGCTCCAACTCGCGTATCCCGGCGTGGATCGTACGACGACTCATACCCAGAACCCGGGCAATATAGGCTATGCCGCCGTAACCGATCTTCATCGCCTCAATCGCGGCGTAGCGGCGTCGATGATCTTCCGGCAATGATCTACTGTACAGCCGCATGGCTTCCTCATGATCCGCCTCGTAACCAGCAAATTCGTTCATCATCTCGCCCTCCAACCGATGATTGGAATCGATACTCTCAGCAATACGCTGGTTTTTCAAGGTGGTTGGGCGGATATTTGAGTATTTACACGAGGGAAGTTGAGCGCTTTGTTAGTGAACCGTTACTAGGTCGATTTCGGCGCCTGCGGCAGTGCGGTAGAAGTAGGTCTCTGTTCCGCTCGGCAGGACCGATAGGATGTTCTCGATGACGAATCCCTCCCAGCTCTTGCCCAGCACCGGATTCGACAACAGTTTGTCGTGGCTGCGAATGCCCAAGAGCCGATGCAGGATGCCGCTGTCGCGAACATAGAAGCGCGGCGATTTGACCAGACGCTTTTTGACGTTGGCGTGCCAAGGCTCGAGGCGGTGCACCAGCAGCAGGTCGACCAGGGAGGTCGAGATAGCCGGCGACCGTCTTGCCGTCGACCTCCAGGTTGCCGCCCAGCTTGGAGAAATTGACGCCTTCGCCTTGCAGATGCCCGAGCATGGTCCACAGCCGGCGCAGGCGGGTGGCGGGAATGCGAAAGCCCAACTGGGGGATATCGCGTTCCAGGTAGGTCCGGATCAGATTTTCCAACCACTCCTGGGCCAGGGCGTCCGATGCGGCCAGATAGCTCTCAGGGAAGCCGCCGCGTAGCCAGAGGCGGTGGAGATCGCCCGGCTCATCGGCAGGGGCCACCAGGACATTCAGGCCACCCAGCTCGATATAGGCGATGCGTCCGGCCAGGCTTTCCGAGGACTGCCGCAGCAGCTCCAGGGATGCCGAGCCGAGCACCAGAAATTGTCCGTCCTTGCGGCCGGCACGGCGGTTCTGGTCGATCAGGCCACGCAAGACTCTGAACAGGTCCGGGGCGCGCTGGATCTCGTCCAGGATGATAAGCTTGTCGGCATGCAAGGACAAAAACGCAAGCGGATCAGTCAACTTGACCAAGTCTTGCGGGCTTTCCAGGTCCAGATAAAGGGTGGGACGGCGCTCGGCCAGAACGTGCGCCAGGGTCGTCTTGCCGACCTGCCGGGCCCCCAGTAGGGCAACGACCGGCTAGTGCCGGAGGCTCTTTTCCAGTCGATCCGTGATTCAGCGTTGTATCATCCATGCATTTTCGGATTTAAAATCCGGAAATGCAAGGTAGTAATTCAGGCGGAAATGGGGTCAGCGCTTGGTGTGCCAAGCAAAGCTCGGCGTTTCTTGTCAGGTGGAAGCCCCGGTCGGCTATTGCCTTTCAGAAAAAGATATTGGCGTAGGTCGGCAACCCTTTGCCGACAAAAGGCGGGAGGGGGTTCCCGCCCTACAAAAACATTCTCTGACGGACGATAGGGTTAGCCTCCACCCGTATCGAGAGCTGTGCCTTTCGCCTCAGCTCGTGCCCGAATCCGCCCCCGGCTTCTCTGCGATGACACCCGGATTGGTCCAGTTGATTCGATCATTGCAAAAGGGCACGAAGACCAGCTTGGTCTCGCCGATCTCGATGATGTCCATGGCCTTGAGCTGCCTCGCCTCCAAGACGGGAATGTCGTTCAGGTAGGTATTGCCGCGCCCCTCTCCAGGAGCGATATAAAACGCGGCGTGGCGTGTATCGAAGTTGATCTCCATGTGCTTCTCGCGGGAAATGGTTGGATCGCCCTTGATGCAGATCCTCATATTCTCCCCACGCCCGACGAAATTGCGATCGCCGTAGATACGGTAGTCTCGACCCCGCTCCTTGCCGGCGATGCAGACGAGCCAGCCGACGACCGGATCGATGTTCAGCTGCTTGCGCATCACCCCGACGGTAACACCCTCGGGATTGCTCGCTGCCGGGACCGGCGTTCCTTGGTTAGGCGGCTCTGCCGCATAGGCAGGTTTCGGCGTCGGCTTTGCGATGCCGACCGTCGCGCCCACGGTGTGCGGTGTCGCGAGTCCGGGCACCGGACAATAAGGGCAATGGGAGTGCTGTGTGGGATCGTAAAAGGTGCTGCACTTGTCGCACTGAATCAATTTCGAGCGCATTTGGGCTCTCCTGCTGGGTGATTTCGCTTCATTGGCGCGTATTCTCGAATTCAATGGGGCATGCTTATCGCCTAGCCGGTCTTATCGCCCCGCACCCATTGGTAGATGCGACCGGTTCTCTCCCCCGTTATCGGGTCTTCGTAGTACCATTCCGTACAATCTTGGTTGGACAAGACGCGCTTGCATCCGTACTCCCTGCAGTCTCCGTAGCACCAGCAGGCGGTATCGCCGCTGACTTTCCATTTGCCGGTGATATAGCCCTTCCCTTCTTTCTGGAAATAGGCAATACCGTTGCTTCCCTGGTATTCCTTCCAACTCGTCTCGTTCGAAGTGCCGACCCGTACCCCGTAGGCGGTCCGCCCGCTCAGTAGGGCTCCGATCTGGGTGCCGTTGAGATAGCCAGCGGGGCAACGCGCGGCTTCGGCCGCAGCCCGGCGGCGCCTCTCCGCCTCCGCTTCTTCTTCCTGTCGGCGCTGCTCGGCCAGCCACTCCTCATGTTCTCGACGCTGGCGCTCACGGGCCGCGGCCTCTTGCTCCTCGCGTTCCCGGCGCGCGCGGGCCGCAGCCTGCTCCTGCTCCTGTCGGGCACGCTCCTCGGCCAGGCGTTGGGTCTCCGCCTCCGCACGGTGCTCCTGCTCCGATTGGAGTCGCGCCGTTTGTCTCTCTGCCGCTTCCCTGCGCGCCCGTTCGCGATCCGCCTCGATCTGGGCCAGCTCCTTCTCGTGGCGCAGCCGGGCCGCCTCTTGCTCGCTCTTGTCCTGAACATGCTCGATTGCAAGCCAGCCCAGGGCACCAAGGACCAGAAGCACAAGCAGCGACAGCAAGAGCTTCCTTACACCCAAGCCTCGTGGCTCTGGTTTGGGCAGCGAGGGTGAGGTGCGATCCGCCCCTTTCGCTTGGTCGTCATGCGCTGGTGTCGCGGGCGTTGTCATGAGCGCGTTTTGAAAGTCCGCTACGCTCTGATAACGATCCGGGGCGCGCACCGCGAGTGCCTTCATCAGCGCTAGCTCGCGCTCCGGGCTCATGGTCACTCCCAGCTGCGACGGCGGGCGCAGGGTATCGTCGGCAAGACGATCCAATGCCTCCGGTGGCGTCTCACCGGTCAGCATGTGGTAAAGGGTGGCCGCGGCGGCATAGACATCGGTCCAGGGACCCTGCTCGCCCTTGGTGCGGTATTGCTCCTCCGGGGAATAACCCGGCTTGCGGATCAGCGCCTGGCTTTGGGAGTGACTGCCCACGGCGTCCTTGGCCGCACCAAAGTCGAGGATCAGGACCCGCCCGGCCGCGGTGAGGTAGATGTTGTCCGGGCTCATGTCCCGGTGCAGCAGCCCGGCGGCGTGCACGGCCCGCAGGGCATCGAGCACCGGGGTAATGATGCCCATGGCCGTGTCGACGGGCAGGCGCCCACCGACCTGCGCCAAGTGCTGCTTGAGGTCCGTGCCCTCTACGTACTGCATCACCATATAGGCCGATCCATGGGCCTCGAAGTAGTTGAGCACGGATACGATGCCCGGGTGATCGGCGAAACGCGCCAGCTTCTGCGCCTCTTCCAGAAACTTCTTTCTCCCGTAGGCGAACATCTCCACCGCCTCGCCGTCGAAGCAGGAGACCGAGAGCCCATCGGCCCCGCGCGTCCCGAAGTCCCGCGGCAGGTACTCCTTGAGGGCGACACGGGTGTCTAGGCGCGTGTCCCAGGCCAGATAAGTGATCCCGAATCCGCCGTGTCCGAGCATCGCCCCGACGACGTATTGATCGTTGAGGAGTATCCCGTAAGGCAGATAGGGCGGTGCCCGCTCCAACCCCTGCTCGTTCCGCCCGCAATGCGGGCACGTCCGCGCCCCGCTTTTGTCCCCCATGCAATCGAGGCATCGGTCTACACCGTTCAGCTCCATAACACACTCTCTATTTTGTACAAATCCAGTCCCTCACTCGATCAATTGGTTTTCACTTTGGCCTGCATCAAGCCCTAGAACCACGATTTTTGGCATGAGGAGTTTACCCCAGTCAGCCCAAAGCACGGGAACGAGCACACCAAATGAATGCCGAATACGGCAAACATCGGAATTGCCGAATTGATCGCCCGTCAACACTTGAGACCGAGCCTAACAGGGGGATGATGAAGAGATTTGTGCCGGCAAAATCGAGACGAATCGTCTGCGGCCAAGGTCCCGTCAGCATCCGTCGAGCGCCTTAATCTTCTGGATGTAGTATTGGCCACCGATACGTGAAGTTGTCACCTTGGCTCTTCCGTTACATTCGGTCCGCGTAGCCCAGTAGCGATAGCTCACCAGAAATTCGGAAGGGCCGATTGACGAAATGCTTTTCAGCTCCAGCGGTTCGGCAAGGGTTCCGTAAAATTGCATCATTGCCGAAGGCTTATAGGCCCCCTCCCCCTGTTTTTCGGGCACGATAAAACTCACAGCAAGGTCTCCATATCCCGCACCCAAGGAGAGGTAAAACTCCCTAACCGTCGTTTCGGCGGCCGACTCACGGTGGCGCCTCTCCGCCTCCGCCTCCCGCTGCTCGGCCAGCCATTCCTCGTGTTCTTGACGCTGGCGCTCACGGGCTGCGGCGGCTTCTCGCTCCTCCTGCGCCCGGTGCTCGCGGGCCTCGGCCTCCTGTTGCGCCTGACGGGTACGCTCCTCGGCCAAGCGCCGGGCCTCTGCCTCGGCACTGCGTTCCTGCTCCGCCTTGTGTCGCGCAGCTTCCCTTTCCGCCGCTTCCCTGCGCGCCCGCTCCCGATCCGCATCGATCTGAGCCAGCTCCTTCTCGTGGCGCAGCCGGGTCGCCTCCTGCTCGTCCCTGTCCCCACCATGGTCGACGGAAAACCAAACGAGCAATCCCGCCACTGCGACCCCAAGCAGGAGCAGCGCGGGCTTCCAGATACCGAAACCTCCGGTTTCGGACCTGGATACTGCAACCCGGCTATCGGTGCCGTCCGTCCCTTTCTGCCACTCTGGTACCTTCTCCCCGGCAGACGCCATTAAAGCGTTTTGCAGCTCCGCAATGCTCCGGTAGCGTTCGGAGGCGCGCACGGCAAGCGCCTTCATCAGAGCCGCCTCATGCTCCGGGCTCAAGGTTACGCCGAGCTGCGACGGTGGGCGCAGGGTGTCGTCGGCAAGACGATCCAATGCCTCCGGTGGCGTCTCACCGGTCAGCATGTGGTAAAGGGTGGCCGCGGCGGCATAGACATCGGTCCAGGGACCCTGCTCGCCCTTGGTGCGGTATTGCTCCTCCGGGGAATAACCCGGCTTGCGGATCAGCGCCTGGCTTTGGGAGTGACTGCCCACGGCGTCCTTGGCCGCACCAAAGTCGAGGATCAGGACCCGCCCGGCCGCGGTGAGGTAGATGTTGTCCGGGCTCATGTCCCGGTGCAGCAGCCCGGCGGCGTGCACGGCCCGCAGGGCATCGAGCACCGGGGTAATGATGCCCATGGCCGTGTCGACGGGCAGGCGCCCACCGACCTGCGCCAAGTGCTGCTTGAGGTCCGTGCCCTCTACGTACTGCATCACCATATAGGCCGATCCATGGGCCTCGAAGTAGTTGAGCACGGATACGATGCCCGGGTGATCGGCGAAACGCGCCAGCTTCTGCGCCTCTTCCAGAAACTTCTTTCTCCCGTAGGCGAACATCTCCACCGCCTCGCCGTCGAAGCAGGAGACCGAGAGCCCATCGGCCCCGCGCGTCCCGAAGTCCCGCGGCAGGTACTCCTTGAGGGCGACACGGGTGTCTAGGCGCGTGTCCCAGGCCAGATAAGTGATCCCGAATCCGCCGTGCCCCAGCACCCGCCCGAGGACATACTGGTCATTCAGGCCGATCCCGTAGGGCAGATAGGGTAGTGAACGCAGGGCCGCTCGCTCATCGCGACCGCAATGCGGGCACACCTGCGTACCGGACTTGTCTTCCATGCAGTCGAGGCATCGGTCTATGCCGTTCAGGTCCATAATCCGCTCTCTACCTCTTGAGCTACGAAATGCGCGAAATACGCGTAAGAGGCCAAGCGGCAAAACACCCTTGCCTGCCTTTTCGCGCCTTTCGCGTGTTTCGTAGTTTCTTCTTCGTTGTCGAGTGTCCGAGTTGTTCCCCCCGGTAATTCCGCGCCCGCGGCGTAACCGAGGGTGTGGGTCGGCGTACCTGATTCAGACGGCTACGCCCAGGACGATTACGGAGACGTTGTCCTGGGACGGGGCATCGCAATCGAGGGTCGCCTGCACCAGTCTTGCGGCCGCCTCCTGGGGCTCATGTAGCAGCAGGGCGGCAATCCGATCCTCCGCCAGGGTTTTGAAAAGGCCGTCCGTGCACAACAACAGTCTGTCGCCGTCCTCCAGCTGGACTCCGATCTCGTTGCGGCTGATACGCGGCAGGTCCCCCATGCCCAACCAGCTCACTAGGGACTGAAGCTCCGGGTCCTGGTGCTTCTCCTCTTCCGTGATCACTCCCTCTCGAACGCTCTGCTCCAGCTCCAGCTCCTTGGTGTGGTCTTCGCTCAGGCAGGCCAGCTCGGAGGCACGCAGTAGGTAGAGCCTGCTGTCGCCGACCGCGATCCAAAAGAGCCTGTCCTGGTGGACTGCCGCCGCTACCAGGGTGGTGCCGCAGTTGCCCGCGTTGCCAATCTGGGTAGCCAGCTCACAGACGGCCCTGTTCGCACGCCCGAGGGAGCGCAGCAGAGCCTCGGGAACCGACTCCCAAAGGGCCTTGCCTTCATAGCCCAGACGCATGGCGTCCACGGCGCCGCGACTGGCCTGGGCACCGCCCTCGAAGCCACCCATGCCATCGGCGACGATGGCCACGACGCCGCCGTGGGCGACCAGCGATTGGTTGTTGAAACGAGTAAAGCCCAGGCTGTCCTGTTGCTCCGCCCGCTTGCCCTGGTGGCTGGCGTTTCCAGGTACGATCTCCATGGCTCAAAAGGACAGATGCAGCTCGGTGCGCCCGAGGCGCAGGATGTCTCCATCCTCCAGGAGCCGCTCGCCATGCACTGGTACCCCGTTGACGTAGGTACCGTGGGTAGAGCTCATGTCCGTGATTACCAGCCAGTCGCTCTTGACGTCGAGGCGGGCGTGGCGGCGGGAGACCTCTTCATCCCCGGGTATGGAGACCTGGCATTCATCGCTGCGCCCCAGCAGCACAGTTTCCGCGACCTGCACCTCGAACATCTGACCCTTGGGCGCGGCCCCCGAGATCACCGTCAGGCGTGCGCGCTTGCCCCCTGGAGACAGAGGCATCGCCGGGGGCACACCCCGGTGTACCGTATCCGGCTGCCGGCCGATGCTGGAGCGCACGATCGGGGGAGGCGGGGGTGCCGGCTCAGGCGCCGACTCGGGTGCTGGCGCAGCAACACCCTTCTGCCGGCGGGTGCCAATCCAGGCTATGCCTGCCGCAGCCAGGGCGATCAGTATCCCGATACCGGCCCATAGGCGCCAATCTGCAATCCATGTGGTCTCCTCTTCTGCCGGCCCCTCGACCGGTAGGCCCTCCGTTGTGTCCTCCTGATCGGGTGCCGTCGCCGAGGCAGGCACCTGGTCAGGCTCCGGCACAGGCGCTGTTGTGCGTGCCGGCGACATGCGCACCTTCAGATCGCCGGGTACGCTGGTCCCGTCCGCAAAACTGATGACCAAGGGATACAGGCCGCCGTCCTGGGGACAGGCGTCGCAACGCGCCCGGGCGACGATCGCTTGGTTGATGCGGATGCGCAGGTTCGCGTAAGAGCCGGCAATATGCGCCTGATTGCTCGTTTGAAGCAGGGAGCCGCCAGAGAGGCGCGCCAGCTTGCCCATGATCTGAAGGCCTGCGGGCTTGGCATTGAAGGCGATGCCTTGAATCGGTATCCGGGTGGTGCGAATCATGTCCTCGGTCTCCTGCAGGGTCAGTCCCACTTCCCCACGGGGTAGATCGTTGTCGCCATCGGAGAGGATGACGATCAGCTTGCGCCCGGGCACGCCCGGGTCTGTCCGGTGTCCCGCACCCAGATCCATCGCCTCCTTGAGTCCCAGAAAAAGGTGCGTCCAGTCGTCGCGGGGGCCGAGTCTGGCCACCGCCGACTCCAGCAGGTCACGATCCCGCGTGAACCCCGAAAGGCGTTCCACTCCTGTCCCAAAGCCGATGATCGCGGCCATATCCTCCTCATTCATGGCCTGGATCCAGCTCGAAAGGGCACCGCGAATGTTCTCATAGGCTTGATTATTGAGGGACTTGGAGGTGTCGACCAGGAAGATGTAGGCCACGCCTTCGCCACTGTCGGCAAAGTCCACGACCGATTCGACCGCGGCGGCTTGCCCATCCAAGTGCACGTCCATCCCCCCAAGCTCGGTCGCGGCAACCGGGCTGTCGTCGGCGCGCCGCGCGTCTAGGTACAGCGAGATCTCGGATCCGTTGCCGATCGCCTGCTCAAGACGGACCTGCACCGCATTCGGTGCGGCGAGCACGAGATGCCACGAGAGCAAGGCCAGGAGCCACCAGAATCGCATCACGTTTCTCTCCCCTTATTTTTAGAAAATCATTCGAGATGGAAGCGATCGCTCTCCGCACCCAGGCGGAAACGATAGCGGCACCGATCCGCAGGCTCGATTTTCAAGGTACCGGTCAAGGCCGTCCAGTCCGACCAGTCGTCGTTACCCAGGTCCTTGGAGACGAAGGTACCATTGCGCGAGCCCAGGTCCTCGACGAGTATCGCCTGCGGCGGTCCCGCGTCTAATCGCAGTGCGACATGACGGCGGGAAACCTCAGGCGCATCGAGCATCAGCTGGGCGCCCTGATCCCGGCCGAAGACGGTTTGCCCCTCCTGGAGGGGTAATGCCGCGCCGGACCAGGCCCCGGAATCGAAAACCACATGGATCTCGTCCGCTTCGGTCTCATGCCCGCTGTGCTCGGCCCGAGCACCCGCTTCCGACGGGTACCCGCGCACACCTCGGGAGCGTGATAGCAGCCACAGATTGTAGCCGGGAATGCACAGGCCCCAGAAGGATGCCTCGATCCCGGCACCGAGCGCCAGGTGAAGGACGTAGCAAAGCGACACATAGGATGCAGTCACCAGGCTGCCGATCGCCATACCGTAGAGGGCCGAAAGCAGGGCGAATCCCGCTGCCAGCGTGACCAGGGCAGCGAGCGTCTCGCGCCGGCTGTTCCCCGAACCGGTGCCGGAACTGTGAGCAGGCGCGCGGTCGCCGTCGTGCATGTTGGCTTCACCTAGCGCTGTCGGGGCGCTGCGCAGCGCTCCGGAGCCGGGTCCCCACAGTTCCCGAAGCTCCTTCATGGACTGGGGCCTGTCCGCTGCGCTCACGGCCAGCCCGCGGTGAATCGCCGTTTCCAGATCCGGAGAGATACCGGACACCAAGTCACGGATCGGACGCAGGGTATCCTTGTTCCACCGGTCCGGTGCCTGGGGTGGGCGCTCGCCCGTGAGGACGAAGTACAGGGTCGCACAGAGGCTGTAGATATCCGTCCAGGGTCCCTGCCTTCCCTTTGTCTGGTATTGCTCGAAGGGTGCGAATCCTTCAGTCACGAAGACGCTCAGCGATTGGCTGCGCTCGCTGATAGCGAAGCGGGCGGAGCCGAAATCCAGGAGGATGGGGGTCCGGTCGTGCCGGATGTAGATGTTCGACGGTTTGATATCCCGGTGCAGCAGGCCCCGCTCGTGGACCTCGGACAGACCGGTGGCCAACTGCTCGGCAAGGCGCCTGATCTCGAGCTCGGTTAGTCTCCCTCCGTTTCGCTCCAGGTGTTCGAGCAGATCGCATCCCTCGTAGTACTTCATGATGATATACGCCGTCCCCCGCTCCTCACGATAGTCGAGCACGTGGACCATGCTCGGCGTGCCGCGCAGGGCAAGGAGACGGGACGCCTCGTCCGTGAAGCGCTCCAGACCATGGGCGAACAGGGCCGGGTCTGTGAGCGTCAGCCCGGGCTCGCCGCTGGAGCGGTCCGCCGCCTGCGCTGGGAAGAACTCCTTGACCGCAACGACGGCGTCCTGCTCCATGTCCCATGCCTTGTAGGTGATGCCGAAGCCGCCCGGCCGCCCCAGGAGGCGCCCGATCAGATAGCGCCCGACGATCAGGGTCCGCGCGGAGAGAGGGGTGCGCAGGGTCTGCTTGCGCTCCCTGTAGCCACACAGGGGGCACTCGGGGCCTGGACCCTTGTCCCCGAAGCAGGAGATGCAGATTCCTCGGAAGCGCGTGTCCATCTGGGCAGTCCGGGCGGAATCAGGGGTGATTCGGCTCCATGTCCCGATACTGCAGCTTGGGTTTGAGGACGGGCGCAGCAATCGGCGGCTCGGGCTCTTGTATCACCGCGGAAAAGCCATCGGGCCGTCCCCGATCCTCCGGTCGCTCAACCCGCATCGAGACTGCTGCCGGTACAGGGGCCTGTTGCGAGGCTTGGGGCTTGGCCGGTTCTTTGAGCAAGAGGAAGAGGGAAACCACGACAAAAAGGATTGCGGTAACCGCGAGGGCCGCCACGGCCAGACCGATCCTGGTCGACGGGTGAGAGAAAACGGGCATCAAGGAGCGATCGGCAGGCATCTGCGCGATCGCCGTGGACGGGGCAGTGTCCTTTACGGCGGGGCTCCAGCCATCCTGGCCCTTCGCCGGCCGCTTGGGTGCCGGGAGGCAGATTACCGCCGCATGTATGACATCACGCCTGCCCTTTGCTCGGGAGCCAGCCAGGCTCACCAGTTCCTCCACCGCGGTCTGGGCGTCGAAGACCATGGTGGCGGCTATGCGCTCGTCGCTCAGGGCGCTGTGCACACCCTGGCTGCATAGCAGAAGCCGGTCGCCGCCGGTCAACGTAAAGGGCTTGAGGTTGGCATCGATCTCGGGCAGGGGGTCCATCCCCAGGTAGCTCGTCAAGGCGTCCGGATCCGGAGCCTTCGCCAAATCGGCCAGGGACATTTCCCCCTTGAGCACCTGAAGCCGCAGGTGGCGCGCCACCGTATGATCCCGTGTGAGCTGGATCAGCTCCCCGTTGCGGAGACAGTAGAGGCGGCTGTCGCCGACCGCGCACCAATACAGGGTTCTACCAAACACTAGTGCGACGACCAGGCAGACCCCGAGAACCCCTTCTTCAGAGCGGTCGCGGGCCAGGGTACAGACCACGCCGTTGGCACTCTCCACCGCGCCCGCCAGCTGCTCGGGCAAGGCCCCCCGCCGTGTCACCAGGGCAAGATCACGCAGGATCTGCAGGAGCGCAAAGTGCGCCGCTTCCCGTTCGCTTGCCGTTCCACCAGCATCGTCCGTGAGGACGGCGAGAACCGCCTCGGTACCTTCACCTTTCCAACCGGCAGGGTGCAGAAAGGCCACGAGCTCCTCTTTGTCGCTCCCGGCCATTTCATGGGTCGCCTTTCCCAGTGTCATCTTCATTGCACTATCCCGCCATCAGGTCTTACGCTGCAATTAACGGCACGGCCAGTGGGAGCACCGCTCCAGGCGGCGCGATCTGCGCCGGTTCGGGCACAGTGCCTGATCGCGGTGCACAGCGCTGCTCCCACGGGAGCCTGCCGAACTTTCATCCCACGGGGTGGCTGTTTCCTCCCATTACCGCCAGAACCCATCTACCGGCTCCGCCGCGCTCGGATCAGTTCCTGAAGTGCTCGTCGTAGCTCAGGTTGTCACCGGGCTCCTGCTCATAGCAGGTCATAGCAGTCACTGGCTCGCCGCGAGTCAAGAGCTGGGAGATGGAGACAAGCTCATAGCCTTGCTTGCGCAGGCGCGGAATCGCCATCGCCAAGGCTGTGGCCGTATACCTTTCCCGCCCATCCCCGTGTCCGACGACGATCGCGCCACCGGTCCCTGTCATCTGCAGTCTCACAAAAATGGAATCCAGGCTCGAATCCCGCGCGATATCATCCAGAACAAGACTCCATTGGACGGCGCGCAGACCGAAGGCCGCGACTTGGTCCAAGGTGGTCGCCGCGCAGCGCCCGTAGGGGAAACGAAACAGGCTGGGAACCGGGGAGATCAAGGACATCCCCGCCTTTCCCTTGGGGCCGCGGGTGCAGGGGCTCTCCTTCAATCCACGCCACACCTCCCGGTACGCGGCCTCGGAACGCAGTAGCCGAAGCTCGACCTCGTCCGCACCGAGCAGCGCCATGTTGTGGTGATCCCAGCCCAAAAGGCCGAGCTCGAACAGGGGGTCCGCCAGCAATTGCCGGGCGCGTTCCGCATGGCGGAGCATCCATGTGCCACTGGCGAAGAAGGTGGCAGGGACCTCGAGCCGACGCAGAACGTCCACGAGCTCGCCGTCATAGCCGGAACGTTCCCCTGCCCGCTCGATCAGATTGAAGGTGAGGGCCAGGGGCATACCACCCGCAGCTGGGTGCACGGACCTGATCGTCCCGCGATCCGTCCCTCGAACTGGCATACTCCAGTCTTGCGGATTCGCCGGCAGCTCCCGAGGGACAAGCGACGGGTCCTCGTCCCAGCCGAACTCTTCCTCTCCCGCGGAGGCACGCAGCTCGTCGGGACGCCAACATCGCTGGAGCAGGTACTCGGAGCCGTGCAACAGTCTCGGGGCTTGCGTCGGGGTACTGCCCGAAAAGCTCTCGACTCGGGGAGCCGAGGGCGCCGGTCCGCTGGAATCTGTCCCATCCCTCGGACCTGCCGGACTCGCTTTAAAGGAGTCGGTCTTGATGATCCAATCTTCGTCCCGCCGCTCCAGCTCTACGCTCCCGGAAAAGGTCTCCTCGTCGTTGTCCGCCTTTTGGAATTTCACCCGTATGCTTAGAAGCGCGTGGCTCGCATCCTGCCTGCTTACCACGACATGCTCCAGGGTGGCGTGCTTAACGATCTTGCAGGAAGTCATCGTGTATCCGGGACGCAGGCGCAGGGCTTGCTCGCAATCGCCACCATCGACCGCCTGATAGTAGACTTCCAAGGTCTGTACCGGGGTGAGGGGCGCGGCCACTGCGGAGACCCAGACTACCAGTACCAGGGCGCCGAAAGGGACCCCGAGACTGCCCCATGTATTGCGGTCCGGCCCTTTACTCGGCAAATCCAAAATGCGCATTTCTTGCTGTCTCCATGGTCGTCGTCCGGGAGATCCCGCTCGGTCACTGCTGCCATTAACGGCTCCCGGGCTGCGGCGACGAGCCGGGGGCGATTCAAAAAGACCTTTTACCGTGGGTAAATAAAAGAAGAATGGATCAGGTGCCGCGCTCCCGGACAAAGACCGCCATCGCCGTCAGGTTGTCGTGCTGCGGCGGTGCGCGCCGCAGCACCCGATCCACGGCTATGGTCTGTAACCATTCATCCGGCCCGGTAGACTTGGCCAGATCCGCCTCCATCTCGGTCTCCAGCACGTACTCCCAGAAGCCGTCCGTGCACAGGAGAAATGAATCGCCGGAAACCAGCGTGCAGTGCGGCTCGGCGATCTCCACCCGGGCCGGCACCTTTTCGCCGAGGCTGCGCAGCAGTCGGCTGCGGTCTTCGTGATGACGGATAGCGCTCTCCGGGATGTTACCGGCACTCGCCATCACCTGGGGAACGCTGTGATCGAGTGTACGTAACAGATAGCGCCCATTTCGAAACTGATACAGGCGTGAATCCCCGACGTGGGCCCAGAGGGCATTGGTGCCGTCCGAGATCAGGATCACCAGTGTGGTCAACATGCCCGCCAGCCCGGGCTCGGCGGCTTTGCGCGCACGAATCGCTTCGTCGGCTCCGAGTACGTGACGCTCGATGTCCAGCTTGGTAACGAACGGGCGCTTGCGAAAGGACTCCAACACGGTCTCGACTGCAAGGCGGGAGGCCTTGTCTCCGCCGCCGTGGCCACCGAGCCCGTCTGCGACCACCCAACAGAAGACCGACTGCGAGTGGGTTGTGCGTCCGCAGAAGTCCTCGTTGTACGGGCGTCCGCCGGGATGGGTAAGGGCGAAGCTCGTCATTGCCAGTGCTGTCATTTGGGGTAAACCCTCGACGTGGCCACTCCGCGATCGAAATCGTGTCCGGACTTCGTGCTCCTGCTCGACTCCCGAGTCGAGCAGGAGCGGCGGTCACTCGAAATCCCACAGCGGCTATGGTAGCAAAACTCCATTTGACCGTAGGGCCGCCTTTCATCCTTTTCTTCACAAGTCTCGAACAAACTGCAGTGTTGTACTTTCTGATGGGGTAAGCTGGCAGGTAGGGAGAGTTTTGTTAGGGTTTGCGCAGATCCGCGCCCGTGGCAGCGGACGACAAGGCGAGCAGGATGGCTGCGGATAAAGCGGACCTAGATGCCGTCATCGATGGGGATCTCCGTCCAATAACTGCGGAAATAGGCTGCAGCATCTGCCTCGCGAATATACTTGCAATCGCAAGGTTGGGCGAGCACGAAGAGAGTGGGTCATGGTGCGGGTGCTGTATGTGGACAATGTGATCTGTCGACATAGGCGTCCGTACGCAGCTTGCGCGCTGGTGCCGCGTGGCCATTTGAGTGCGAGAAAGACACTGTGCGTCTCCGTCATTTGACGATCGGTTTGCGCTTCACCGCCACCCTGGTCCTCAGTGGGCCGGCCGTTGCCGACGGTCTGCCGGGGCTCTGGTCCGTCTTCGAGACACAACTGAAAGGGGCCAAATACGTCGACCTGACCCATACGATCACACCCGCAATCCCGGTTTGGGCAGGCTTCGGTCCGTCGACGTTCTCACCGGCGCTGAATCCGGAATCCGGCAAGCCCTATACCTATGCCAAGGACGGCTTTGAGGCTACCGCCTATGCGCTTGCCACCGACCAGCTCGGCACGCAGCTCGATCCACCGGCACACTGGGATCCGAGCTATCCGGCGATCGACGAGCTGCCGCCGACCTATACCCTGCGCCCCCTGGTCGTCATCTCCATCGTGCCGCAAGTTGCCGAGAACCCCGACTATGCCCTGCAGGTTGCCGATATCCTGGCGTGGGAAGAACGCCACGGCCGCATCCCGGCCGGCTCGGTCGTCTTCGTGCGCTCGGATTGGTCCAAGCGCTGGCCGGATCCCGCTCTTGCCAAGCTGAAGCGGTTCCCCGGTGTCAGCCTGCCGGCGCTGAAGTTCCTGCATGAGCAGCGCCACATCCTCTTCCATGGACATGAGCCGCTCGATACCGACAGCACACCGACCCTCGAAGGTGAGGCATGGTTGATGCACCATGGATATGCCCAGGCCGAAGGCGTCGCTAATCTCGACAAGGTGCCGGAGATCGGTGCGCTCGTCGCCATCGGTTTCCCCAAGCTCGGCGGCGGTACCGGTGGCTACGCGCGCTACATTGCGATTTGCCCGCCGGTCTGGAAGTACGGTGTCCGCATCGGCGAGGTACCGGATGCGCCGTTGCCGCGCAGCCGCAAGCCTCTCCATTGGGATGAACAGCTGGGCATGCGGAAACGCTGAGTCGCGCCGAGCGGAGCTTACATAGAACGGAGTTATCGACATGCAAGCGCAGGATTTCGAGGCGTTCCTCACGGAGCATGAGGCGCTGCGCGGCACTTTGCAGCGTGCCGCTAGGGCCGCGCCCGCCAAGGGCTTCGGCGTCGCCATCGACATGGCGTCGCTGGTGCTGCTGTTTCCCCTAGTGCGCTATCTGCTGATGGAGATTGGCCTGCCCTGTCTCACCCCCCTCAAGCGCTACTCCGAGCTACAGCGCTGTCGGGTGGAGGACTGGATCGACCAGCAGGCCCAGTCTCACGGTCTGGATCCGGATGCGGTGGAGGCCGCCAGCAGGCAGCTCATGGAAGACCTGGAGCGGACCCAGGCGGATTGATACCCGTGCCCAGTGGGAGCGGCAGACGGAGCTGTTGAAGAAATAGACAGCCGGGGAGGAAACCCAGGATGCCCACCCTCAACCTGCAACAGACCGAGCTGGGTCCCAACCGTTACCGAGTCAGTGTCTCCAGCGACTTGCCCAATCTCACCCTCCAGCACGCGGTGGATTTCGACTACATTCTCACCCCGGCGGACCGGGAAGCGATTCGCTGGTACCTGGAGGACTACCTGGACAAGCCCTTCGAGCCCAATCCCAAGATTGCCGCCCGCACCGAGCAGCGGATGGCGGAGATCGGCCGGGAGCTGTTCGAAAGTTGATGTTGAGCACTTCAACACCGAAGCTCTGTTCCAGGGATGGCGGAGATCGGCCGGGAGCTGTTCGAAAGGCTGTTCGACGGCCGTAGGATGATCGAGTGGTGGGGCCGAGCCAAGGGCCAGCTCAGCCAGCTGCGCATCGAGGTCTCTACCAGCGTGGCGGCGGCCACCGCCATTCCCTGGGAGCTGCTGCGCGACCCGGTCACCGATACCCCCCTGGCCCTGGAGGCGTCCGAATTCGTCCGCAGCCACCGAGACGCCGACCGCCAGCCCCACATCCCCCGGACTACCGAGTGCATCCGTATCCTGCTGGTCATCTGCCGCCCCCGGGAGGATCGGGATGTCCCCTTCCGATCGGTGGCCAGCCAGCTCGTGCGCGGGCTCAACGAGGACGCCCGCCGCCAGGTGGAGCTCACTGTGCTACGCCCGCCCACCTTCGAGCAGCTCAGCCGCAGCCTTCATGAGGCCAAGGACGCGGGCCAGCCCTTCCACCTGGTCCACTTCGATGGCCACGGGCTCTACGCCGACGCCGAGGCGATCAAGGACCAATTAGGCGCACTGGATGCCCTGCGCTTCGACGCCGGGCGCGCGGGGGCTCAAGGCTTTCTGTTGTTCGAGGACCCCGGGTCTCAGACCAACAGCGACTACATCAGCGGTGGCCGCATCGGGTGCCTGTTGGCGGAAACCGGGACACCGGTGCTAGTGCTCAACGCCTGTCGCTCGGCGCACGCGGAGCAGCGCCCGAGCCGCTCGGAGCCTCGCCCCACCGATTTCGATTCCGGTCAGCCCGACGGCTTTGCCGCCCAGAGCCTCGGCAGACAGTCCGGTGCCGGGACCGGTACTGAGCGCGCCTTCGGCTCTTTGGCTCAGGAGGTGATGGATGCCGGCGTCGCCGGGGTGGTGGCCATGCGCTACAACCTCTGGGTGGTCACCGCTATGCGTTTCGTTTATGAGCTCTACTGCAATCTGGTGAGGGGCCTGAGCCTGGGTGCAGCAGTGAGCCGGGGCCGCAAGCAGCTCCATGCCGAGCCGCGGCGGCGCATCGCCTTCCAGGAGATCCCGCTCCATGCCTGGCGATTGGCCCGGCGGGAGGAGGTCTGGGACACCGTCGTCAGTGCCATGCAGGGGTTGTATCAGCTGTACGACCACACTGGACGTCGCTTCGAGTGGGCGGCCTTGGTTGCTGCGGTCCTACCCGACTTTGTAGACGCTGACGATGGTCCCTTGCCGGGACGGGATGATCAGTGGGCTTTGGTTACCGGCTACCGTGTCGGGTTGGCCGAGTTGGTGCGTGACTGGTGCGAGGCGGAACGCCTGCAAATGCGGCTAGTGGAGTGGAGTCGCGCATGAGCGGCGCCCCTGCTTGAGCGCCGCTCAGAAAGCCTGCAAGGATTGGAACGCAACCGGCTGCGTACCCTGGCAGTAGCCCTGGAAGGGCTAGGCAACATACATCGCGAGCAAGAACTCCGGGCATGCATCCTTGCCTACGAAGAAGCTTTGGGGCTTTATGAGCACGTTGGCGACACCGCAGCGGAGGCGGTCTGCGCACTCAATCTGGGGAATGTCTATTGCGGAGATGAGTTAGCCAACTTGCGCGACCTGCGCCGGGCCGAGCACTGGTATCGGTGTAGCCTGGAACTTTGCGCTGAAAATGACCTGTAAGGCAAAGCGCGGTGTCTTGGGCAGCTCGGCTCGGTCGCCTGGGAGAGATCGAAGGATGCCCGGACGGACGGGAAGGCGATGGAGTTCGAAATTCATGTGCGGGCTGCTGCTCTGGAGCATTACCACCGAGCCCTAGATCTGTTGCCTGCGGACGCTCGGAGCGATCTCCCCGTTGCTCACAACCAGTTGGGGATAATCTACAGAACAATCGGCCGGCTCGACGACGCCCTATTTCATTACCAGGAATCTATCCGCCTGTACGATGGCTGCGGTGATCACTATCAAGCCGCTATGGTCCGCTACAACGTCGCCCATGCCTTACTCCCAGACGGGCGAGATGCTGACGCCTTGGACTACGCCCGTGCCGCCTTGCAGGGCTTACAGTGCTACGGCGACCGGGCGCAGCGCGATATCGATAAGGTCCAGGCCATGATCCGCCACATCCAGTCGGCGTAGGGCGGGCGAATCCCGCCGGTAACAATGCGGCATGGAATCGGCGGGATGCGCTGCGTTATGGCCCTATCGATCCGTCCGGCGGTATATCTGATCCATCCCGACCTCGATCCCGACGGATCGGAAGGTCACCAGGTCGTCCTTCCGGTAGAGGGTTGCCTGCCAGTCATCGCAGCGTCGAAAGACCTCCACCAGGCGGAAGTCCTGGGAGACGAGCACGTATTCCTCCAGGGTCTCGAGGTGGCGGTAGAACATGTGCTTCTCGAAGCGGTCGAGGCGCGCGGTGCCCGTTGAGAGGACCTCGATGATCAGGCAGGGTCGCTCGCAGTAGTAGGTCTCGCGATCCTTGGCGTCGCAGGAGACCAGGATATCCGGATAGTAGAAGATGTCCTTCTCTTCCACGCGGATATGCACCTTCATATCTGAGATGAACGGCTGGCAATGTTCCGGGAGCCGCGTGTTGAAAACAGTGAACAGGTTTCCCGCGATCAGGGCATGCCGGTCGCTCACCCCGACCATGGCGTAGACTTCGCCGTCCACGTACTCGTGGCGTATCTGGCTGTCCAGCTCGCCGTCCAGGTAATCCTCGACGGAGATGAAGGTGCCGGCTCGTTGGGGTTGCATCGATTCGGTTGCCACTACGGATGTTTGCCATGCACGCAGCTCTCGGTCAGAAACAAGCCGCTTACCGCGGCAAGTCCGACCTCCCCATGAGCCACTCGTCCACAGCGCGGGCACACTGGCGGCCTTCGCGGATGGCCCAGACCACCAGGGATTGTCCGCGGCGCATGTCGCCGGCGGCGAATACGCCCGGGATGGAGGTGTGGTAGGCCTTGGGGCCTTCGGTGCTTCCTGCCACGTTGCCGCGCGGGTCCAGCTCGACGCCGAGCTCCTGGAGCATGCCCTCGTGGACCGGGTGCAGGAAGCCCATGGCCAATAGGGCTAGGTCGGCCTCCAGGGAGAACTCGGACCCTTCGATCTCGGCCATCTGCCAGCGGCCCGCATCGTCCTTGATCCACTCGACCTTGATGCATTGCAATGCCTTGAGGTTGCCTTTCCCGTTGCCGACGAACTCCTTGGTTGCGATCGACCACATGCGCGTGCAGCCTTCTTCCTGGGAGCTGGAGGTGCGCAGCTTGTTGGGCCAGTTCGGCCAGGTCAGGCCCTTATCCTCCTTTTCGGGGGGCATGGGGAGGATCTCGATCTGCGTGACGGACTTGGCCCCGTGGCGGGTGGAGGTGCCGATACAGTCAGAGCCGGTGTCGCCGCCGCCGATGACGACCACCTGTTTGCCCTCGGCGCTGACGAAGTCCTCTTCGGGGACGGGCACGCCCTGGACGCGCTTGCTGTTGGCACGCAGGAAGTCCATGGCGAAGTGCACGCCTCTATGCTCGCGTCCGGGTATCGGCAGGTCTCTCGGCTGCTCCGAGCCGCCGCTGAGAACGACTGC
>Ga0210085_1000207_pt1 | contig 26516 bp, 24 predicted proteins | sample China_Galinas_PW_5_FD_184866 | JGI IMG/M metagenome (GOLD analysis project Ga0210085, IMG submission 184866) | Wetland microbial communities from San Francisco Bay, California, USA, that impact long-term carbon sequestration - China_Galinas_PWC_D1... | ecosystem: Environmental > Aquatic > Marine...
AACGCGGTGTCGCTGGACCGGGTGGTGCCGGTCTCAACCGGGGGCGGGCAGGTGCTGTTCGCCGGGTCGTACCTGCCCTCGGACGGGGATCCGGAGCGGGTCGGGGTCGAGGTCGTGGCCGAAAACCCGGACCTGTTCGGGCCGCGGGCGGTGGAGAGCCTGCGGCTGGAGCAGATCCTGGCGCGTCTGGCGGAGCGGGAATACCCGCACCTGGAGACCGACGAGGCGCTGGCGCGGATGGGCCGGGAGCAGCTCTGGGACGACGTGACCGAAGCGCCGCTCGAATATGCGGGCTTCCTCGCCGCCAAGCTGTGGCGGGTCTGGGGGCACGGGCCGCGAGACGTGATGCGCGAGCCCGGTTGGGAGGTCTTCCACTGGGCACTGGTCGCCTTCGCCCTGCTCGGCCTCGTCGCCCTCGTCCGGGCGCGGCGGCGCGAGGCGCTGGCGATCGGCACGGTCCTCGCGGCGATCGCCGCGGTCGGCCTGCTGCTGGTCGCCTCGCCGCGCCGCGTGCTGGTACTGCTGCCGCTGGTCGCGGCGCTGGCCGGCGTCGGCGTCGCCTGGGCCGGGGACAAGCTGAAACGCCGACCCTCGACCGCGACCGGTGAGTTGACCCCACCATGAGGGGGCAAAGGCACCAGTCGGCGAGCCGGCGGCCCGTCCCACCGCCGCCCCGGGCCCGGATAGCCTGAACCGGCCGTGGCCACCGCCCCCGCCTGGATCCGCGCCCTGCCCACCCGCTACGGGAAGGGCGCCCTGATCGCGCTCGCGGCGATCGTCGCGGTCGGCCTCCTCGCGCGCGCCTACGTCGTCGTCAACCCCGTCCAGAACCCGGCCGACGACTCGCACGCCTACTACGACATCGCCAAGGCGCTGTACACGGAAGGCAGCTTCGGCAGCCCCGGCTTCACGGGCGCCAGCGACTGGTCGCCCGGCGCGCCGCTGCTCTACGCCGCCTCCTTCTACGCCACCGGCGGCGCCCGCGAAGGGACGGCGCGGATCGTCGAGGCGCTGATGGGGACGGCCGCGATCGTCGTCGTCTTCCTGCTCGCCCGGCGCCTGGCGCTGGCGGCGGGGATGCGGGGCGGTGGCCGCGCGCCGGCCGGAATCGACCCGCCCGCCGCGGTCGGCCTGCTCGCGGCGCTCGGCGTCGCCGTCTACCCCTCCTTCATCCACTCGACGGGCGAGCTGATGAGCGAGCCGCCCGCGATCCTCACCCTCCCCGCCGCCGTGCTCGCCTTCCTCTGGGCGAGCGAGCGCGGGCGGCCCCGGTGGGCCTGGCTCGCGCCCGGCCTGCTCTTCGGCCTGACCGCGATGTTCCGCCCCGAGTACCTGCTCGTCGGCGCCGCCTTCGTCGTCCTCGCCGCCGCCTCCCGCCCGCGGTCGTACTTTCGCCCGGATAGCGGGCAGAACTACGACCGCGGGGCGGTGGTGGGGGGGCCCGGGGCGGTGCGGGGCGGTGCGGGGTCCGGATGGCGGCGGCGTGTCGTGGCGGCTGCGGTCCTGCTGGCGGGAATCCTCGTCGTGGTCCTGCCCTGGACGATCCGCAACGCGATCGTGCTCGACAAGCTGGTCCCGATCTCGACCGGCAGCGGCAAGGCGCTCTACGTCGGCACCTTCCTCCCCGCCGACGGCGAATACCAGCGGGTCAAGGCGATCCTCTACGAGCGCAAGACCGGGATCGAGCTGGACCCTCACTCGCGGGCGCTCGACGCGGTCGCCCCCACCGGGCTGTTCGACGAAGTCTGGAAGGCGCGCTACCCCGACCTGCCGCGTGACGGGGCGCTGGGCAAGGTCGGCAAGGAGAACCTCTCCAAGTTCCTCGGCGAAGACCCGGTCGGCTACCTCGGGATGACGGTGCGCAAGGCCGGCCGGATCTGGAGCAGCGGGGTCGGCGAAGCGATGAGCAGCGGCCTCGGCCGCGCCCTGCAGATCGCCCTCGTCGCGCTCGGCCTGGGCGGTCTGGCGGTGCTCGGCCTGCGCCGGCGCTGGTGGGAGCTGGCCGTCCTCGCGACCCCGATCGCGCTCGTCACCCTGGTCGGTGCGGCCACCCTGGCGGCGCCGCGGCGCAACGAGGTGCTGATGACGCTCGTCCTCCCGCTCGCCGCCCTCGCCGTGTGCCGGCTGGCCGCAGCCATATCCTCCCGGGGAGAATGGTCCCGGTTGCAGGCATCTTCCCCTCCCAACTGACGGCGCTGCGCGCCACCGGCCTCGCCGTCGCGGTGGCGATCGTCGCCTACGCGATCCTCCGCCGCCGATCCCTGCGCAACGCCGAGGTGCTGATCCTGCTCGCCGCCGGGCTCGGCCTGGCGGTCGTCACCGGGACGGAAATCGTCGACGGCATCCTCTCTGCCTTCTCCTTCGAAAAGGGCAACGGCGGGCGCATCCTCGGGCTCGCGGTGTTCGCGATCTTCGTCCTCTTCGGCCTGATCCTGCGGGCGCTCTCGGTCGCCGCCCGCAACGCCCGCCAGCTCGCGGCGGCGCTCGAGGGCCTGGCCTGGGAGGAGTTCCGCCAGGCGAAGCAGCCGGAGCGCTTCCGCGACAAGGTGGCGATCCTGATCCCCGCCTACAACGAGGCCGAGAACATCGGTCACGTGCTCGACCAGATGCCGGCCGAGGTATGCGGGGCGGCGACCGAGGTGCTGGTCGTCGACGACGGGTCCCGCGACGGCACCGGCGACGTCGCCGCCGGCCACGGCGCGGTCGTCGCCCGGCACGTCACCAACCGCGGCGGCGGCGCTGCGCTGCGCACCGGCTACCGGCTGATGGTCGAATCCGGTGCCGCGGTCGTGGTCACCCTCGACGCCGACGGCCAGCACCGGCCCGACGAGATGGAGCGCCTGGTCGAGCCGGTGCTGAGCGGCGAGGTCGACGTCGCCCACGGCTCCCGGGTGCTCGGCGAGGCCGACCGCAACCACTTCGCCCGTGAGCTGGGGATCGTCTTCTTCAACCGGCTCGTCTCCCTGATCACCCGCACCCACGTCACCGACTGCTCCAACGGCTACCGCGCCGTGCGCACCACGGTTCTCCCCCAACTGGTCCTGCGCCAGGAACAGTTCCACACCTCCGAGTTCATGATCGAGGCGATCAAGCGCGGGATCCCCGCCAAGGAGGTGCCGATCACGGTCGAGCAGCGCCTCCACGGCCACTCCAAGAAGCCGGCCGTCTTCCGCTACGGGATGGGCTTCGCCAACGCGATCGTGCGGACCTGGCTGCGCTAGGTGTCGAACCCCAACACGTCCCGAACGCGCGCCGTAGGCGGCCGGTTGCCGAGCGCCGAGTGGGAGCGCCGCTCGTTGTAGTGGTCGATCCAGTGTGGCAGCGCCAAGCGGCGAGCATCGCTTGAGGCGTATTCGAGCGCGTATGCCCACTCGCGCATCAGGGTCTGGTGGAAGCGCTCGACCTTCCCGTTGGTGCGCGGCGTGTAGGGCCTGATCTTCAGATGGGAGATCGCGCGGCGGTCCAGAAGCTCGGCGAGCGCCCGGCTCTTGGTGTAGCTGAAGTGGTTGTCGGTCATCAGCCGCTCGATCGCGATCCCGCGCTCTTCGAACCACTCGAAGGCACGACGGGTGAAGCCCTCCACGGTCCCGGCCCGCTCGTCGTCGTGGATCTCTGAGTAGGCCAGGCGCGAGCAGTCGTCGACGATCGAGTGCACGTACTCCCAGCCGACCCGCCGTGAGCGCCTGCGTCTGTCGCCGGTCAGCGCGTGTCCGGGCTCCTCGAAGCGACCGAGCTTCTTGACGTCCATGTGCAGGAGGTTGCCCGGGCAGGGCCACTCGTAGCGGATCACCGCCGGCGGCTCGGGCCTCGGCCGGCGCGAGCAGCCGCCGCGGCGCAGGACGCGGTGCACGGTCGAGTGGGGCCGGGCGATGTCGGGCTCGTCGGCCAGCCGGCGTGGGCTCCAGCCGGTGCGCTCGCGGCGCTCACAGATCTCCCTCGCCTCATCCTCGGGCACCTGGGCGGGGCTGCGCTTCGGCCGGGAGGGGCGGTCGGCGAGGCAGGCGAGGCTGCGGCGCGCGGCGTCCGTCGCCTCCCGCCAGCGCCACACCCACTCCCAGCAGGTCGACTTCGCCACGTTCGAGGCGGCCGCGGCCGCCTCGAACGTGAAGCCCTCCTCTTCGACGAGCGCCACCAGGCGACGCCTTCCGTTCGGGGTGAGCGGGGCGTTACGGTGCTGCATCCGGGTCCTCCTTGAGGTCGTGAGCTTCAGCACCCACAGCCTCTCGGTGGACCCGGACCTATCTCATGGCGTTCGGAACGTCTCTGGGCTCGTCAGCTAGGTGGTCGATCCCACGCCCAGGCACGCCCGGAGCGGCTACTCGGCGGGCGTCTTCACGCCCGGATGGCGGACCGCGGCGGGGTCGGGCAGGTAGAGATCGGTGCCGCAGCGCGGGCAGACCTGGACGTAGAGCTTCAGCGCCTTGCCGCAGCGCGGGCACTGGCGTTCCGGTTCGTCCTTCTCGACCCGGTAGAAGATCACGGCGAGCAGGCCGAACGGGGGCAGGACCGTGCCGACGATCAGCCAGATCCAGAACGAGCTGCCCTTCGCCCTGCCGATGATCCCGGTGGCGAGCCCGAAGAAGAAGGCGATTACGAGGTACTCCACGCCCCCATTCTGGCGGGTCGCTCGACGGTCAGCCGAGCGACTCGGGATGGCCGATCGTGCCGACCTCGGAGATGTCGCGGCGGAAGGGCAGGCCGGCGGTCCAGTCGAGCACCGCGCGGGCCTTGCGGGCCTTGCCCGGGATCTGGCTCATGTGGTAGGTCCGCGCCATCCACCAGGCGGGAAAGCCGCGGAAGGTGTGGTCGCCGACGCGACCGACGGCCTTGTAGCGGCCGAGGTTGGCGAAGGAGGCGTAGCTGCGGAAGGTGAACGGCTCGGCGCTGCCGATGCCGAGCTCGGCGGCGATGTTGCGGGCCGCGACCGGTCCCTGGCGGACGGCGTGCTGGGCGGTCGGCGGGCAGGTCCCGCCGCGCGGGTCCGGCGCCGCGGCGCAATCGCCGATCGCCCAGACCGAGTCCAGTCCCTGGACCCGGAGATGGTCGTCGACCGGGACGCGTCCGCGCTCGTCGAGCGGCAGGCTGAGCTCGCGCAGGACCGGCTGCGGGGCGACGCCGGCGGTCCAGACCACGGTCTTGCTCGGCAGCGTCTCGCCGGTCGAGAGGCGGGCGCTGGCCGGCGTCACCTCCTCCAGCGTCGTCCCGAGGCGGATGTCGATGCCGCGGCCGCGCAGCTCGCGCAGGGCGTAGTCGGCCAGCTCGGCGTCGATCTCGGGCAGCACCCGGTCGGCGGCCTCGACCAGCATCCAGCGCATCCCGTGCAGGCGGGCGCGCGGGTAGCTCTCCATCGCGTCGGCCGCGAAGTCCTGCAGCTCGGCCAGCGCCTCGAGGCCGGCGTAGCCGCCGCCGACGAAGACGTAGGTGAGCAGCTCGTCGCGGCGCGCCGGGTCGTCGGTCGCGTTGGCTTCCTCCAGCGTCTCGACCACGTGGTTGCGCAGGTAGATCGCATCGGCGAGGCTCTTGAACCCGACCGCGTGCTCGGCCAGGCCGGGAATCGGCAGGCTGCGGGAGACGGAGCCGAGCGACAGCAGCAGCTGATCGTAGGGCAGCGTCTCGGAGTCGCCGGCCTTGGTCCGCATCTCGACCGTCTTCGCCTCGGGGTCGTGGCCGACGATCGAGCCGAGCCGCAGGTAGGTGCGCTTGAGGATCTCGCGCAGCGGCGTCACCACGTGCCGCGGCTCCAGCGTCCCCGCCGCCGCCTCGGGCAGGAACGGCGTGTAGAGCATGAAGTTGTTCTGGTTGACGAGGACGAGCCGGGCCGCCTGCTTCGGCATCACGCTCTCCAGCTCGCGCGCCGCCGCCGCACCGCCGAACCCACCGCCGGCTATCACCACGTTCCAGGCCACGACTACAGACCCAGCTTGGCGCGGATCAGGCGGTTGACCTCGCCGCCGTCGGCGCGGCCCTTGGTCTCGCGCATGACGTGGCCGACGATCGCGCCGATCGCCTTCTGGTTGCCCTCGCGGACCTTCTCGGCGGCGTCGGGGTTGGCCTCGACCGCGGCGGCGACGATCCCCTCCAGCTCGCCGTCGTCGGCGGCCATCTGGGCGAGGCCCTCGCGCTCGACGATCTCGTCGGGGTCCCCCCCCTGCTCGACCAGGGCCGCCAGCACCTGCTTGCCGCTGCCGTGGGAGATCTTCTTGCCGGCGACCAGGGCGACGACGCGGGCCAGGCTGGGCGCCGGCACGGTCGGGTCGGTGAAGTCCTCCTCGGCCTCACGCTGGCGCAGCGTCGCGGTCAGCTCGCCGGTCACCCAGTTGGCGACCATCCGCGGCGACACCGCGCGGGCCTCGTCGCCGGCGGCAGCGCCCGCCGCTTCGCACACCGCCTCGAAGTAGGTCGCCACCTCCGGCTCGCGGGCCAGCAGCGCCGCCGGCTCAGCTTCCAGGCCGAGCTCGCTCTCGTAGCGCTCCGCCCGCGCCGCCGGCAGCTCCGGCAGCGCCTCGCGAGCTTCGCGCAGCATCTCCTCGGTCGGCGCCAGCGGCACCAGGTCGGGCTCGGGGAAGTAGCGGTAGTCGTGCGCTTCCTCCTTCGAGCGCAGCGGCGTCAGGTCACCCGTCCGCGGGTCGAAGTGCAGGGTCTCCTGGCTGATCCTCCCCCCCGCGGCGATCACCTCGCGCTGGCGGGCCAGCTCGGCCTCGATCCCGCGCTGCAGGAAGCGGAAGCTGTTCATGTTCTTCAGCTCGGTCTTGGTCCCCAGCTCCTCGCTGCCGGCCGGGCGCACCGAGACGTTGGCGTCGACCCGCAGGCTGCCCTCCTCCATGTTGACGTCGGAGACGCCGAGCTGGCGCACCGTCTCGCGCAGCAGCCGCGCCCACTCGGCGGCCTCGGCGGCGCCGCGCAGGTCGGGCTCGGTGACGATCTCGACCAGCGGCGTGCCGCCGCGGTTGAAATCGACCAGGGAGGCGCCGGAGCCGTGGATCCGACCCGACTCGCCGACGTGGACCAGCTTCGCCGCGTCCTCCTCGAGGTGGGCGCGGTGGATGCGGACGTCGCCCAGCCGGCCGGGACCGCAGATCGGGATGTCGTACTGGCTGATCTGGTACGCCTTGGGGCTGTCGGGATAGAAGTAGTTCTTGCGGTGGAAGATCGAGCGGGGGGCGATCTCGCAGTCCAGGGCCAGACCGATCTGCAGCGCGTAGCGGATCGCCTGCTCGTTGGGGACCGGCAGCACACCGGGGTGGGCGAGGCAGACCGGGCAGGTGTGGACGTTGGGCTCGTCGCCGAAGGAGAGCTCGCAGCCGCAGAACATCTTCGTCCTGGTCGAGAGCTGGACGTGGATCTCCAGGCCGATCACGGCCTCCAGCTCGGGCGCGGAGCCGGCCATCAGGCCGCCCCCCCGTTCCAGGGCCGCAGCGGCGCCACCTCCCGCTCGAACCCGATCCCCTGCTCGAGCGCGTAGGCGGCCTCCAGCAGCGACTGCTCGGCGAAGGCCGGCGCCGCGACCTGGAAGCCGACCGGCAGCCGGGTGCCGCCGCCCTCGGGCTCGGCGAGGCCGGCCGGGATCGAGATCGCCGGGATCCCGGCGAGGCTCATCGGCACGGTGAAGAAGTCGTTGAGGTACATCGCCAGCGGGTCGTCGGTCTTCTCGCCGAGCCCGAAGGCGACCGAGGGCGAGGTCGGGGTGACGACGAAGTCGACCTCCGAGAAGGCACCGATGAAGTCCTCGGCGATCCGCGTGCGGACCTTCTGCGCCTGCCCGTAGTAGGCGTCGTAGTAGCCGGAGGAGAGCGCGTAGGTGCCGAGCATGATCCGCCGCTTCACCTCCGGGCCGAAGCCCGCGGAGCGGGTCGCCTCGTACATCTCGGTGAGGTCGCCGTCGACCTCGGCCCGCATCCCGTAGCGGACGCCGTCGTAGCGGGCGAGGTTCGAGGAGGCCTCGGCCGGCGCGAGCACGTAGTAGGCGGAGATGCCGAGCTCGGAGCTGGGCAGGGAGACCTCGGCGATCTCGCCGCCGAGCTCCTCGATCCGCTTCAGGGTCGCCTCGAAGACCTCGCGCACGCCGGAGTCGATCGCGTCGCCGTCGAGCTGCACCGGGACGCCGAAGCGCAGCCCGGAGAGGTCCTCGCGGCTGGGCGCGGCGATCCCGCCCTCGATCCCGACCGAGGTCGAGTCCATCGGGTCGCGGCCCTGCAGCGCGGCGAGCATCAGGGCGGCGTCGGTGACGTCGCGGGTGAGCGGCCCGCACTGGTCGAGCGAGGAGGCGAAGGCGATCATCCCGTAGCGCGAGATCGCCCCGTAGGTGGGCTTCAGGCCGACGATCCCGCAGAGCGAGGCGGGCTGGCGGATCGAGCCGCCGGTGTCGGTGCCGATCGCGCAGGGGGCGAGGCCGCCGGCGACGACCGCCGCGGAGCCGCCCGAGGAGCCGCCCGGGACGCGGCCGCGGTCCCAGGGGTTGAGCACCGGCCCGTAGGCGGAGTTCTCGTTCGAGGACCCCATCGCGAACTCGTCCATGTTGGTCTTGCCGAGGACCCGGGCGCCGGCCCGGTCGAGCAGCCGCACCGCGGTCGCCGTGTAGGGCGGGCGGTAGCCCTCGAGGATGCGCGAGCCGGCGGTGGTCGGCGAGCCCTCGGTGCAGAAGATGTCCTTGACCGCGACCGGGACGCCGCCCAGCGGGCCCTGCTCGACCTCGTAGACGTCGGCGTCGGTCAGCGACCAGAGGTAGGCGTTCAGCTCGTCGGACTCGGCGGCCGCCTGCCAGGCGGCGAAGTACTCCTCCGCTGTGAGGTCCCGGGCGGAGATCCGCGCCGCCGCCTCGGCGACGCTGAGCTGCAGAAGGTCCGACATCAGGCCTCGGCCGCCTGCGGAGAGGGCACGCGGAAGGTCCCGTCGACCGGTTCGGGCGCGGGCTCCAGGGCCTTCTCGCGGGGCAGGCTGGGCCGCGGCTCGTCGGCGCGCAGCACGTTCTCCAGGGCGACCACGTGCGCGGTCGGCTCGACCCCCTCGAGGTCCATCTGGCCGATCCGGTCGACGTGGGAGAGGATCCCGGAGAGCTCCTCGGTCATCCGGTCCACCTCCTCGTCGCTGAGCCGGAGGCGGGCGAGGCGCGCCACGTGCAGGACCTGTCCGCGGTCGATCATCGGCCGCATTCTAGGCAGGCGCAGGGTGACCGCCTCCTCCTGGCTGCGCAGCCAGTATTGTGCCCGTCGATGCAGGGACCGGCCGCCGAGAGATTCGTCGTCCTCAGCCTGCGTGCGCTGGCGCTCACCTTCGCCGTCGTCGGCATCCTCTTCCTCGCCGTGCCGAGCGGCGTCCTCGACGTCGTCTCCGACGTCGGCGAATGGCTCGGCAACGAGACGCGGGCGCCGCACACGCAGGAGTACCTCTGGCTCTCGCTGGGCTTCGCCTACATGGCGGTGATCACGGTGATCTGCCTGGTGGCGCAGGCCGACGTGGTGCGCTACCGGGCGCTGATCGCGATCCTCGCCGCCGGCAAGGCCGCCTCCTCGCTGACCTCGCTCGGCTTCTTCATCGTCCAGGACCAGGTCTTCGCCTACCTGCTCAACTTCCTCCTCGACGGCTCGCTGGCGCTGTTCTCGCTCCTGCTCTGGGTGCTGGCCGGGCGGGTCGGCCGCCCCGCCGCGCCCGGCTGACAGCGCGCGCCAGGGCTCTCGGCCGCTGAGCAGCGCACCCTGAGCGCGATCTGCGCGGCGATGGCGCCGGGCATCGACGGTCTGCCGCGAGCCGAGCGCGACGTCGACGTCTCCGGCCCGGTCGCCGAGCTGCTGCGCTCGGTCTCGCCGCGGATCCTGCTGCGGCTGCGGCTCGGCCTGCGCGCCTTCGAGTGGCTGCCCTTCCCCTGGCGCTTCAGCCGCCTCGACCCCGACACCGCCGCCGACTTCCTCGAGAAGATGGAGGCGTCGAGCTTCCCGCTGCACCACGACCTGCTGCTGCTGGCGAAGCTGTTTTCGACCCTGGGCTACGCGGTCACGCCGCGGGTGGAGGCGCGGATCGGCGTGCGCACCGCCTGCGAGCTGGCCGACGGCTCGCTGCCGGCCCCGAGCGGCGGCCTCGGCGACACCGAGCCGGACGGCGCGGGCGAGGAATGCGACGTGGTCGTGGTCGGCTCCGGCGCCGGCGGCGCGGTGGCGGCGGCGGCCCTGGCCGAGGCCGGCCTCGACGTGGTCGTGCTCGAGGCGGGCGCCCACTACGAGCGCGGCACCTACCCGGAGGACCCGCTGGAGGCGATCGCCGCCCTCTACCGCGACGGCGGGCTGACGATCGCCGAGGGCCGGCCGCCGATCGCGGTGCCGGTGGCGCGGGTCGTCGGCGGCACCACCGTGATCAACTCCGGCACCTGCTTCCGCGCCCCCGGCCCGGTCCTGGAGGACTGGCGGCGGCGCTTCGGGGTCGAGTGGGCGACGGAGCTCGACGCCGACTACGCCGAGGCCGAGGACTTCCTCCGCGTCGCCCCGCTCGACCCCGAGCGGATGGGCCGCAACGGCCAGCTGGCGATGGAGGGCGCGGCGGCGATCGGCGCCAGCGGCGGCCCGATCTCCCGCAACGCGGGCTCCTGCGTGCAGTGCAGCTCCTGCCCCTACGGCTGCCGGATCGACGCCAAGCGCGGCATGCACGTCAGCTACCTGCCCCGCGCCGTCGCCGCCGGCGCCCGCGTCCGCGCCGGCGTCCACGTCGATCGCGTCCTGGTCGAAGACGGCCGCGCCGTCGGCGTCGTCGGCGCGGTCGCACTTCCGCCCGCTGGGCGGGCGGAAGTGCGACCGCGCTACGAGGTGCGGGCGCGGAAGGCGGTGATCACCGCCGGCGGGGCGCTGGGGACGCCGGAGCTGCTGCAGCGCTCCGGCCTGGGCGGCGGCCAGGTCGGCCGCAACCTCCACATCCACCCCGCCTGCTGGGTCGGCGCCCGCTACGAGGAGGAGGTGCGCGGCTGGGAGGGCGTGATGCAGAGCTACTACGTCGACCAGTGGGAGGACCGCGGGCTGCTGCTGGAGGCGACCTTCACGCCGCTGGCCTTCGGCGGCGCCTGGCTGCAGGGCACCGGCCGCGCCCACCAGGAAGCGATGCTGGGCTTCGGCCACATCGGCTCGATCGGCGTCCATCTCTCCGACCATTCCTCGGGCCGGGTCGGGCTCGGCGCCGCCGGCTCGCTGCGGGCCGGCTACCGGCTCACCCGTCCTGACGCCGACAAGATCGCCTACGGGATCGCCCGCGCCGCCGAGATCCACTTCGCCGCCGGCGCCACCGAGGTCTACCCCAACATCCCGCGGGTCCCGGTCCTGCGCCCGGAGCAGCTGGCCGAGTTCGAGGCGACCCGCTTCAAGCCCTCCGAGCTGCGGCTCGAGGCGTTCCACCCGATGGGCACCGCCCGCATCGCCGCCGACCCGCGCGAGGGCGCCTGCGCCGCCGACGGCCGGCTGCATGGCACCGACGGCCTCTACGTCGCCGACGCCTCGCTCTTCCCCACCTCGGTCGGCGTCAACCCGATGATGACCATCGTCGCCTTCGCCAAGAACGTCGCCCGCGGGATCGCGGCCGCCTGAGTCAGGCGCCGGGCGGCTGCTGCGGAGGGGGCGGCGGCGGAGGCTGGCTGCCGGCCGGCGGCGGCTGCGGCGGCGCGGTCGGCGGCTGTCCGCCCCCCGCGGACCCGCCGAGGCGGTCGGCCGTGCTGCCGAAGTCGATGCCTTCTTCCTGCATCGCCATGTAGCCGCCGAGGGCGATCGCGATGGTCGAGGCGAAGCCCAGCCAGACGCCGAGTTTGCGCCCGAAGTCGATGCCGATTTCGACCCCGCCGCCGGAGACGGAGACGCCCGGCGGGCTGATCAGGTAGATCAGGACGATCACCGCGGAGACGGCGCCGAGCACGGTTACGATCACGCTGAGCGGGACGTCGGCCCGCGCCATCCCAGCGCCGAAGAAGGCCAGCGCCATCGCGAAGAAGGAGGTGAAGACGAGGATGATGTTCACCCAGTCGTCGAAGACGTCGAAGGCGTCTCCGCCCCGGGCACCGTCCACCCCGTACCAGGCGAACAGGAACATGGTCAGGATCAGGACAAGACCGGCGATCCCGGCGATCAGCTCGCCGCGGCCCAGGCGTTCACTCATGGCTCCTCCTTCGCTGCAGTTCGACTCCGACCGACCGTAACAGCGCCGTCGGTCTGTCTTCCAGGGTTCTGGCCGAGGCTCCTACTTCCTGCCGCCGGGACGGCGCCGTCTCGCCGCTTCGAGCGTGTTCACCAGCAGCATCGCGATCGTCATCGGGCCGACGCCGCCCGGCACCGGCGTGATCGCCGCCGCCCGCTCCGCCGCCGCCTCGTAGTCGACGTCGCCGCAGAGGCCGGACTCGAGCCGGTTCATGCCGACGTCGATCACCACCGCCCCCGGCTTGACCGCCGCCGCGCCGAGCAGGCGCGGGACGCCGACGGCGGCGACCAGGACGTCGGCGCGGGCGCAGGTCGCGTCGAGGTCGCGGGTGCGCGAGTGGCAGACGGTGACGGTCGCGTTGGCGGCGAGCAGCAGGCGGGCGACCGGGACGCCGACCAGCTTCGAGCGGCCGACAACGACCGCCTCCGCACCCTCCAGCTCGACCCCCTCGTGGCGCAGCAGCTCCATCGCCCCGGCCGGCGTGCAGGGCACCAGCCCCGGCGTGCCGTGGGCGAGCAGGCCGGCGTTGAGCGGGGTGAGGCCGTCGACGTCCTTGCCGGGGTCGAGCGCCGCGACCACGGCGTCGGGATCGATGTGGTCGGGGACGGGCAGCTGCACCAGGATGCCGTCGACCTCGGGGTCGAGGCCCAGCTCGCCGACCAGCTCGAGCAGCTCGTTCTCGGTCGTGGTCGCCGGCAGCCCGTGGTGAGCCGAGCGCATCCCGACCTCCTCGCAGGCCCTGTGCTTGTTGCGCACGTAGATCTCGGAGGCGGGGTCGTCGCCGACGATCACCGTCGTCAGGGTCGGCACCCGGCCGGCCTCGGCCTCATATGCCGCGACTTCGCCGCGCAGGCGCTCGCGGACCGCCACCGAGACCGCCTTGCCGTCGATCGCCCGAGCCGCCATCTCTATCTCCTCCTGATCGGTGCGTAGTCGACGGTGAGCTTGCGCTCCGAGCCGTCGCCGGCGAAGCGGACGACCACGATCCCGCCCGGCTCGACCCCGGTCACCACGCCCTCGCCGAAGCTGGCGTGGACGACGTCGTCGCCGGTCTGCAGCTCCAGGGCGGGGCCCGGGTCGGACCCCGCGGCGCCCGCGCCCGACGGCGGCGCCGGCGCGCCCCAGGTCATCCCGCCGCCTCCGGCCGGGACCCTCTGGTGGCGCTCGACCAGCTGCTCGGGGAGCTCGTCGGTGAAGCGCGAGGGCAGGTTGCGCTCGGCGCGCCCGAACAGCCTCCGTTCCCGCGCCCAGGTCATGTAGAGGCGCCGGCGCGCGCGGGTGATCGCGACATAACAGAGGCGCCGCTCCTCTTCTTCGCCGCCCTCGTCCAGCGCCCGCATGTGGGGGAAGGCGCCGTCCTCGCAGCCGACCACGAAGACCGTGTCGTACTCGAGGCCCTTGGCGTTGTGCAGGGTCATCAGGGTGACCAGCTCCTTCTCCCCCTCGATCGAGTCCTGGTCGGAGAGCAGGGAGATCTGCTGCAGGTACTCCTCCAGGGGCGAGATTTCGCTCTCCCCCTCCTGCTCGCGCTCGAGGTCGAACTCGGCTGCCCCCTCGATCAGCGCTTCCAGGTTCTCGACCCGGCCCTCGGCCTCGACCGTGCGCTCGGCTTCCAGCGCTTCCATGTACCCGGTCTCGCTGAGCACCGCCTGCAGCAGCTCGGCGACCGGCGAGCCCGCGTCGGCGCGCGCCGCCAGCAGGTCCATCGTCTCGTAGAAGCGGCCCACCGACTTGATCGCCGCCGCGCCCAGGCCCGGCACCTCCTCGGCCCGTTCCATCACCTCCCAGATCGTCAGCCCGGCGGTGTTCGCGTAGGCGGCGAGGCGGCCCTGGCTGGTGTTGCCGATCCCGCGCCGCGGCGAGTTGACGATCCGCGCGAAGGAGACCTGGTCGGCCGGGTTGTGCAGCAGGCTGAGGTAGGCGATCGCGTCCTTGACCTCGGCCCGGTCGTAGAACTTGGTGCCGCCGATCACCTGGTAGGGCACGTTGAAGCGGTTGAGCGTGTCCTCGACCACGCGGCTCATCGCGTTGGTCCGGTAGAAGACGGCGACGTCGGCGCGCCGCACGTCGTGCTCCTCGCCGAGCCGCTCGATCTCGGCCGCCACCCAGCGCGCCTCCTCGTGCTCGTCGTCGAGCTCGGAGAGCTGGATCGGCTCACCGCCCTCGTCCGCGGTCCACAGCTCCTTGGGCCGGCGCTCGCGGTTGCGCTCGACCACCGCGTTGGCGGCGGCGAGGATCGTCTGGGTCGAGCGGTAGTTCTGCTCGAGCTTGATCACCGCCGCCTCCGGGAAGTCGGCCTCGAAGTCGAGGATGTTGCGGATGTCGGCGTGGCGGAAGCCGTAGATCGACTGGTCCTCGTCGCCGACCACCATCAGGTTGCCGTGCTCGGAGGCGAGCAGCTGCAGCAGCCGGTACTGGGCGTGGTTGGTGTCCTGGTACTCGTCGACCAGGACGTGGCGGAAGGTGCGGCGCCAGCGCTCGCGCACCTCCTCGTAGAGCTCCAGCGCGTTGACGGTGCGGACCAGCAGGTCGTCGAAGTCCATCGCGTTGGCGGCCAGCATCCGCTTCTCGTAGAGCGGGAAGGCTTCGGCGACGACCTCCTCGAACGGGCCCGCCGCCGTTTCCGCATAGGAGTCGGAGTCGATCAGCTGGTTCTTGGCGCCGGAGATCTTCGCCTGCACGGCCCGCGGCGGGAAGCGTTTGGAATCGATCCCGAGCTCGGTGAGGACGCGTTTGAGCATCCGCAGCGAGTCCGCCTGGTCGTAGATCGTGAAGCTCTTCGAGTAGCCGAGCCGCTCGGCGTCGGCGCGCAGCATCCGGGCGCAGGCGGAGTGGAAGGTCGTCACCCACATCGCCCGCACCGAGCGGCCGATCAGGCCGCCGACCCGCTCGCGCATCTCGGCCGCCGCCTTGTTGGTGAAGGTGATCGCCAGGATCTCCCCCGGCCGCGCCTGGCCGGTGGCGAGCAGGTAGGCGATCCGGTGCGTGAGCACGCGGGTCTTGCCCGAGCCGGCGCCGGCCAGCACCAGCAAGGGTCCCGACCTGTGCTCGACCGCTTCGCGCTGGGGCGGGTTGAGCCCCGCCAGCAGCCGCTCGACCCGGTCCGCCCCCGCCTCGGTCGGGGCGCCCCCGGCCGCCTCCGCGGCCTCTTCGGGCAGGTCGGACTCGGCTTGCAGGCTCACCGGTCGAGCATATCCAGGGGCTCGGCGGGGGCCGGTCGGGTGGGGGCTTGCCGGCGGCGAGGGCGGGGCGTCCCTCGTGGGAGCTGGGATTTTCGCCGGGGGTTAGGTGGCGGACGGGTCCCATGCCTGGCCGCCCTATGGGCGGCTGGGGCATGGGGAGTCCCGGGGCCGCGAAGCGCCCGCGGGCGAAAATCGGACGCCGCTCCCACGAGGGACGCCCCGCCCTCGCCGCACGAAACCCCGGCAAGCCCCGCGTCGACGGGGGCTCCGCGGGACACCGATTTCGCGAGTCCGCCTCAGGCGTCGGTATGCGACGCCTGAGGCGGACTCGCCGACTGGGCGGCGACTGGAAACGGTGCGAGCTTCCGCAGCCCCAGCCATCCGAGGCGGTGCGGGACTCCGCAGCCCACCCAAGGCGGTGCAAGCGCCCCGCAGCCCCAGCCATCCAGGGCGGTGCAAGCGCTCCGCAGCTTCAACCCATCCCAGGCGCTGACAGGGGTGGGGTCGGGGTGCCCCTCGTGCAAGCGGCGTCGCGGTTTTCGCCCCGCAAGCACCCCGCGCCCCCGGAACTCCCCCACAACAGAGCCGCCCATAGGGCGGCGAAGGCAGTGGGGACCCGCACCCCCGCCTTCTCCTCAGGCGAAAACCCCAGCTGGCACGAGGGGCACCCCGACCCCACCCCCCCGCAGAGCCCTATTCGCACACCTGGACGAATTCAATGAACGCCGCAGAGTCGCCGCTCAGCAACAGCTCTTCGGCCTTCTCCTTCGACGTTTCGCGGATCAGGTCGCCGATGCATTCGATCTGGGCCGGGGTGATTTCGCTCGAAAGCGATTCGAAGCGACCTTCCAGCGTCTTGGCGAGCGCGTCGGCGTCGTAGGAGGCGAAGCCGGAGATTTCGTCGAGCTTCCACTGGCCGCCGTCGTCGACCAGGGCCAGGCTGACGGTCTGCCCGTCGAAGCTGCCGCCGACGAAGGCCGCCTCGGCGGTCGCCTTGGCGCCGTCGATCTTCACCGCGGAGACCGTCAGTTCGTCCGGGTCGTCGCTGGTGTCGGCGGCTTCCGCTTCGCATTCTTCGAGCGCCACCTTGCCGGTCTTGTCGGAGTTCTGCTCGATGAAGCGAGTCGTCAGCAGATCGGTGCATTTCGACGGGTCGGTGGTGGTCACCGATTCGTTGATCACGTTCGAGATCTCTTCCACTTCGGAGTCGCCGCCGCCGTCGCCACCGCAGGCCGCCAGCCCGATCGCCGCCACGAGTAGCAGACAGGGAGCCAGGATGAGTGCGAGGCGCTTGTTCACGGCGATCCTTTCGGGGGCTGGACGAGGACGGCGAGGCCGCCCAAGTTACCTGAGCGAGGGGCTTCCTAACCGCCCGCGGAGGAACGTCCCGACCGCGGCGGGATCGGCGGCGAGTCGTCGTCGCGGCGGCCCTCGCCGCCGTCGAGCTCGGCGAGCCGCTCCTCGATCCGGGCGAGCCGCTCCGAGAGCGCTTTGATCGCGTCGGCGATCGGGTCGGGGAGGTGGATCCAGTCGGCGTCGGGACCCTCCACCCGCTTGCCTTCGAGCCGCACCGGGTGGCCCGGGTTGCCGACCACCGTCGCCCCGGCAGGCACGTCGTCGACGACGACCGTGTTGGCGCCGATCTTCGCCCCGTCGCCGACCGCGATCGGGCCCAGCAGCTTCGCCCCGGAGCCGACCGTGATGTTGTCGCCGAGGCTGGGGTGGCGCTTGCCGCGCTGGAAGCCGGTGCCGCCGAGGGTCACCCCCTGGTAGAGGGTGACGCAATCGCCGGCCACGGCGGTCTCGCCGATCACCACGCCGGCGCCGTGGTCGATGAAGAAGGAGCGGCCGATCCGCGCGGCCGGGTGGATCTCGACGCCGGTCACCGACCGGCTCACGTAGGCGATCACCCGCGGCAGCAGCGGCACCCCGGCGCCGTGCAGGGCGTGGGCGGCGCGGTGGGCGAGCAGCGCCTGCACCCCGGCCCAGCTGGTCAGGATCTCGAAGCTGGAGACGTTCTGGGCCGCGGGGTCGCGGTCGCGGGCCGCGGCGATGTCGGCGCGCACCTCGGATACCAGTCGCTTCCACCTGCTCATGGTGAGAAGAAGGGTAGGGACATGTAGCGCTCGCCCGAGTCGCAGACGATCGTCACCACCCTCTTCCCTGCCATCTCCGGCCGCCCCGCGACCTGCAGCGCCGCCCAGATGTTGGCCCCGGCCGAGATCCCGGCGAGGACGCCCTCCTGAAGGGCCGCCAGCCGCGCGGTCTCCAGCGCGTCCTCGTCGCCGACCGGGAGGACCTCGTCGATCACCGCGCGGTCGAGCACCTCGGGGACGAAGCCGGCGCCGATCCCCTGGATCTTGTGCGGGCCGGGGGCGCCGCCCGAGAGCACCGGCGAGGCCGCCGGCTCGACCGCGACGACCAGCACCTCGGGGGCGCGCTCCTTGAGCAGCGCGCCGACGCCGGTGATCGTGCCACCGGTGCCGACGCCGGCGACGAAGGCGCCGACCTCGCCGTCGGTGTCGCTCCAGATCTCCTCCGCGGTGGTGCGCCGGTGGACCTCCGGGTTGGCCGGGTTGGAGAACTGCATCGGCATGAACGCCTTGCGCTGCTCGCGGATCTCCTCGGCCAGCGCCACCGCCTCGTTCATCCCGCCCAGCGAGGGCGTCTCGCGCACCTCGGCGCCGTAGGCGCGCAGCAGCTTCGCCCGCTCCCGGCTCATCCCCTCGGGCAGGGTCAGGATCAGCTCGTAGCCGCGGGCGGCGCAGACCATGGCCAGGGCGATCCCGGTGTTGCCGCTGGTCGGCTCGACCACGACCGAGCGCCCGGGCCGGATCTGGCCCGCGTCCTCGGCGGCGTCGATCATCGCCACTCCGATCCGGTCCTTGACCGAGCCGCCCGGGTTGAAGTACTCCAGCTTCGCGCAGACCTGGCCGCCAACCTCGGCCGACATCCGCTCGAGCGCCACCAGCGGCGTCCCGCCGACGACCGCCGAGGCCTCCGCCCCGATCCTCATCGTCCCCGCTCGCAGATGGTGGCACCGCGCATTCCCCCGCCACTCTAAGCCAGAGCGGCGCGGCGAACACCGCGTCTCGCGACAGACCTCCTACGACAGCGGCCCCAGGGCGCGCCGGTAGAGCACGTGCGGCAGGTCGGCGTGGACGATCTCGCGGTCCAGCCGCATCCCCAGCTTCTCCGCGACCCGGCGCGAGGGGTGGTTGCGGGGCAGGGTCATCGCGACCAGCTCGCCGACCTCGCGCTCCCCCGCCAGCCCGACCGCGGCGGCGGCCGCCTCCCCCGCCAGCCCCTCGCCGTGGCGCTCGGGGAGGATCGTCCAGGCCAGCTCGACCGCCGGCTCGCCTTCGACCGCGGTCCAGCGCGCCCCGACCCGGCCGATCAGCGAGCCGCCCGCCGGGTCGACCGCGGCCCAGAGCCCGAACCCGTGCTCCTCCCAGTGGTGCAGGTCGGCGCTCAGCAGCCCGCGGATCTCCTCCTCGTCGAAGGGATCGAGCGGCTCCGGGCGCAGCCATTCCCCCACCTCGGGGCGGAGGAAGAGCCGCAGGTAGCCGTCGAGGTCGTCGGGGCCGGGACGGCGCAGGAGCAGGCGCTCGGTGCGGGTCGCGCCGGCGCTCATCCGCCGCGCCCGGAGCGGGCGGCGGCGACCGCGTCGGCGAAGGCGGCGGCGCGCAGCGAGCCGAGGCCGGTGGCGAGGTCGTAGCCGGGCTGGGCGGCGCCGCCGGCCAGGGTACGGCCCGCGGCCGAGTCGGGCTTCTGCGCCGAGGTGCCGGTGACGACGTCGGAGAACGCCGTGCCGTAGGCGGGGCTCCGGGCGAGCGCGTACAGGAGCCGGTTGACCGCGCCGAGCGGTGGCCGCCCGGCGGCCCGCTCCCGCTCGAGCACGAGGGCGAGGATCGCCGCGGTGAGCGGCGTCGCGGCGCTGGTGCCGCCGCCGAGGCCCCAGCCGCCGAAGCCGCCGTAGGTGGCGAGGCCGGGCGTGAAGGAGCCCATCGCGGCGAGGTCCGGGGTGAGCCGGGTCGGGCGCCCGCTCTGCAGGGCGGGGCCGATGCCGGGGGCGATCTGCCACTGCGGGCGCGGCCAGGCCCGGCTCGGGCCGCCGCCGCTGGCGTTGCCGTCGCCTTCCGGTTCGCTGCCGTAGGTCGACCAGACGACCTGGTCGATGAGCTGGCTCTGAGGTCCCAGGGTCAGTTCCGTGCCGCCGACCGCAGTCACGTACTCCGAGCTCGCGGGCCAGCTCGCCCCCTTCGCCCCGGCCTGGCAGCCGAGGAAGCCGAGGTCCCCGGATGCGGCGAGGGCGGTGACCCCCAGCGCCGCGGCGGAGCGCAGCAGGTGCTGGCCGAGGGCGCGGGCAGCGCGAGTCATCCGCGACTCGCAGACCCCGTCGCTGATCGAGAGCAGGTCGGGCAGGTGGCCGCCGTGCCGTGCCGGGTCGAGGGCGCCGAACATGAACAGGCCGAAGGAGCCCTGGAAGTCCTGGTCGAGCGGCACCGTGATCGCGGTGACCCGCCGCAGGCCGGGCGCGAGGGTGGCGAGCGCCTCGGCGTCGAGGTAGGTCTCTTCGGGATCGGTGCTGGTCGCCCCGCCGCCGCCCGGCATCGCGGTCTGGCGAAAGCGCGGGGCCGGCAGCCCGAAGCAGCTCGCCCAGGTGCGCAGCTGCGAGGTTTCGACCACCGACGAGCTGAGCGTGTCGACGCGTATCCCGGCGCCGCTCAGCCCGCCTGCGGCAAGCCGGTCGGCTTCGGTCGCGGTCGCCAGCTGGTTCGGGGTGAAGGTGCCCGATTCGAGCGCCGCCTTGCAGCCCTGCGGGCCGCCGGATGCGGCGCGCGCCAGCGGCCGTCCCGCCTGCGCGCCCCGGCGCACCGTGTAGACCTCCCCGGCGACGACGTGGCGGACCGGCCCGCGCAGCGCGCGCGGCCGGCAGAGATGACCGTGCGGCGGCCGCGAGCCGCGAACGCAGAACAGGCGCCGCGCCGCGGCCGGCGTCATCGTCGCCAGCACCGCCGAGCCCGTCGACCCCATCTTCACCGAGCGCACCCCCCTCGCCCGCCGCAGGAACCGCATCGCCCTGTGCCGGTCCGCCCGCGACGCCCCGTAGCGGTTCCAGAGCTGCCCCAGCCGCAGGTACTTCCCGTAGCCCGGCGAGGCCGGCTCGGAAGCCCCCGCCACGAACCGCGCCAGCCCCCGCTCGTCGCGCTTCAGCCCGAGCAGGACGACGCGCTGCTCGGAGGTGCCGGTCGCCGCTCCCGCCGACGTCGACCCGGCCAACGCAACGATCAATAGAACAGCCACAGCGGCCAGCCGAACCATGGAATGCGAGACTCGCACTCAAGGAGCCTAACCTCCCGCATCAGGCCTGGCCGGATAGCTGGATCTGAGGCGAAGCTGTGACCGAGAACGCATCTGGCCGAGCCGCCCGAAGACGAAGCTACGCGATGCGGTAGAGGTTTGTCCCGCTATGCGGGACAAACCTCTACCGCATTCGGCGCGTCACCCATGAGACCCGCGTGGAAGGGGCGCGACGTCCAGTTCGACGAAGGAAACGACCGCCTCAGCGCTGACGAGATCGTCCTACTTGAGGTGGCTCGTTCTACGAAGGGCTACCGGGCTGCTCTTCGCCTCTCCGAGACGGGCTAGGCCGAGCAGGCGATGATGATCAACCGGTCGCTGTTCGAGGGTATGGCCGTAGCCCATTGGGCACATGTAAATCCCGAGTCCGCGGAAGAGAGGTTCGCGAAGGCCGCACGGCTAGATGCACATCTCACCGCGGAGGCCATTCGCAATACCGGCTGGCTGCCGGAGGAGGAGGCATCCGCGCTCTTCACCCTCTCCAACGACGAGCTGGGCGAACTGCGCGACGATTTCGGAAGCTACGGCCAATGGCAATGGACGGGCCATAAGTCATTGCGCCCGCTGGTTTCCGATATCGAAGATCAATGGGCGACCCAGGAGGCCAAGAATCTCCTCTGGAACTTCGTCCGAATTCCGCATAGACAAAGCAACCAACTGCTTCACAGCACCGTCCAGGGCCTGCACTCGGCCGTGAAAGCAAGCCATGGCGAGGAGCTGACCCTCTGGGTGGGGCCATCGGTAGCGCTTGTCGGTCAAGCGCTCTTCGGGTCCTTCTGGATCTATGCGCAGATGGCGGGACTCCTAATGGATCGATTCGAGATGCCCGAACGCTCGGCCCTCGATGAGTTGGTTGAGGAGGGCGGTTCGAGTTTCGGCGACTCCCCCAGCACGAGCTGAGTGAGGAGCGACGCGAGTGCGGGGCTCGCCTAGATGAAATACATGCCGCTGCCGGCCTCTTCGGCCTCGCGGCGGGCGACTTCGGCGATCGTGGTCTGGGCGAAGACCTTGCGCAGGGCGGTGACGCCCTCGGACCAGATGCCGCCGGCCTCGTCCGCCTCGGCGCCGACCTTGCCGTCGAGGGTCTGGACGACCTCGAGCACGGTGATCTCCTCCGCCGGGCGGGGGAGCGTGTAGCCGCCGCGCATGCCGCGGTGGCTGGTCAGCAGGCCGGCCCGGCGCAGGGTCGAGAAGAGCTGCTCGAGGAACTGCTCGGGGATGCCGCGGCGCTCGGCCAGCTCCTTGATCGGAACCGGGCGCTCGCCGGAACGGGCGAGCTCGGCGAGGGCGACGACGGCGTAGCGGGACTTGGAGGTGATCGAGATCACGGCAACTTTCTACCGCACCGACCCGTGCTGGGCTAGGATCGGCTTCGAGGGGGCGCGGGTCGGCCAGCCGCCACCCGGATCGAAAACTAGTCCTCGGGAGCCGTGCCCAGCGAACGTCCAAACTGCCTCGTCGTCGACGATCACCCGCTGGTCCGGCTCGGTGTTCGCGGCGTGCTCGGCGAGGAGTTCGAGCTGCACGAGACCAGCACCCGCGAGGAGGCGCTGGACCTGATCCGCGACATCGGCAGCTTCGACGTCGCGATCGTCGACCTGCGCTGGCGCCAGAACGGGGCGACGGTCTCGATCAGCGGCAACGAGGCGATCAAGGCGCTGCGGCGCGGCTCGACCGGGATGGGCATCGTCGCCCACGGCGAGCGGCCGGAGCGCCACCTGGCAACCGCCGCCCTGCAGGCCGGGGCCAGCGCCTACGTCGCCCGCACCGCCGGGCCGGAGGAGCTGCGCAGCGCCGTCAAGGCGGCCGCCGCGCAGGAGCGCTTCGTCGACCCCGCGGTGCCGCCCAAAGGCAGCCGCGGCAAGATCACCCGCCGTCAGCGGGAGATCCTGCAGCTGCTCGCCAACGGCGAGTCGACCACCGTCGCCGCCCGAAAGCTCGACCTCAGCGAGGAAACGGTGAAGACCCACACCAAGCACGCCGTCTCCCGGCTCGGGGCGCGCAACCGCACCCACGCCGTCGCGATCGCCCTGCGCGAGTGCCTGATCGACTAGATCCAGCCGCGGTCGCGGGCGATCAGGACGGCCTGGGCGCGATCGACGGCGCCGATCTTGCCGTAGACGTTGTGCAGGTGGGTCCGGATCGTCGAGACCGAGAGCTGCATCTCGCCGGCGATCTGCTTGTAGACCATGCCCTCGGAGAGGTGGCGGAGGACGTCCAGCTCGCGCGAGGAGAGCGGGCAGGGCTCGCTGACGCGGGTCGATTCCGCGCGCATCAGGGGCATCTCGTAGAGCAGGTCGCGCAGCGCCTCGGGCTCCAGGCCGCAGCGCCGGGCCGCGCCCTGCAGGCGATCCGGCGAGACCGCCTCGCCCTGCGAGTAGTGGGCGACCATGTCGGCGGTCGCGACCATCGCCGCCAGGCCCTCGGCGTCCTCGGCGTGATGGCGCTCGATCGCCACCGCGACCCGCTGCGGCAGGTTCCAGCGCCGGGCCAGGACCCCGCCGACCAGGGCGTGGTCGATGCCGAGCTGGTCGCGTTCGTCGCGCAGCCGCTGCTCGGGGGTGCGCGAGACCGCGTCGAAGTAGACCTTGTAGCCGGGGTGCAGGCGGGAGATCACCAGCCGGCCGACATCGTGCAGCAGGGAGGCGACGGCGAGCTCGTCGCGTTCGGCCCAGCCGACCGCGCGGCCGATCCGGTCGGCGGCCCGCTGGGCGGCGAGGGCGTGGACGCGGAAGCGCTCGGGCTTCAGCTCCCAGCCGCCGTTTGACTCGAAGAAGTCGAAGCTCGGCGCGGTGCCGGCGATCGCCAGCACCCCGGAGGGCTTCAGCACCTCGACCGCGTCGGGGACGCTGCCCACGCCGCCGGCGACCAGGCCGCCGCGGTTGGCGAAGCGCAGCACGGTGATCGTCAGCGAGACGTCGGACTCGACCGCCTCGACCAGGTCACCGATCCGGGCGGTCTCGGCGGTGGCCGCCGAGACCACCCGCTCGCGCGACTCGATCAGCACGGGGAAGCGCTCGACCGCCTCGAAGGCTTCCGCCAGGCGACTGCCGGGGGCGGCGGCGGAGCGGCCGCCGGCGGTCTTGGTCGTGCCGCCGGGCACGGCCGCGGGGCCGTCTTGGGTAGTCGTTGCTCCCATTGCACCTTCTCATCGGCAGGAAGCCCGCGGATGTTTAGTCCAGGCGCGCCGCAGCCGCCTCGATCCGCTCCACAGAGCGGTCCCGCCCGAGCGCAGCCAGCGACTCGAAGATCCCGGGCGAGACCGAGGTCCCGGTAATGGCGACCCGGATCGGCTGGTAGAGCCGCCCCGGCTTGATCTCGAAGCGCTCCAGCAGGGGCGCCAGGGCCTCCTCGATCGGCCCCGGCTCGAACGGCTCGGCGGCGCCCAGCGCGGCCGCGGCGGCCTCGAGCAGCTCGCCCGAGCCGTCCTTCATCACCTTCTTCCAGGCCTTCGGGTCGTCGACGGGCGGCTCGAAGAGGAAGCGGATCAGCGGCCAGACCTCCTCCAGGGTCTGCGCTTTCTCCTGCGCGATCTCGCAGGCCGCGCGCAGCTCCGCGTCGGGCTCGCGCCCGAGGTGGCGGGCCACCGTCGCCGTGTACTGGTCGAGGGGGAGCTCACGCATGAAGCGCCCGTTCAGCCAGCGCAGCTTCTTCTCGTCGAAGATCGCGGCGGCCTTGCCGACGTCGGCGACCCGGAAGCGCGCGATCAGCTCCTCGGTCGACATCACCGTGGTGTCGTCGTCGGTGCCCCAGCCGAGCAGCGCCAGGTAGTTGCGGACCGCCGCCGGCAGGTAGCCGGCCTCGCGCAGCTCCTGCACCGAGGCGGCCCCGTGGCGCTTGGAGAGCTTCTTCCCGTCAGGGCCGTGCAGCAGCGGCAGGTGGGCGTAGCGCGGGTGCTCGAATCCGAGCGCGTCCAGCACGAGCAGCTGCTTGGGCGTGTTGGAGAGGTGGTCGTCGCCGCGCACCACCTCCGTCACCCCCATCTCGGCGTCGTCGACGGCGACCGCGAAGTTGTAGAGGACCGAGCCGTCGCCGCGGGCGATGACGAAGTCGTCGTAGCTGGAGTTGGGGAAGCTGACCGGGCCGCGGATCAGGTCCTCGACCACCGTCTCCCCCTGGTCGGGCACGCGCAGCCGGATCGCCGCGCCGGGCTCCTCGGTGGGGGTGCCGCGGTAGCCGCGCCGCGTGCCGTGCTCGGCCTTCCAGGCCTCGACGTCCTTGGCGGTGGCGGGGTCCCGGTAGGCGTGGCCGGACTCCAGCAGCCGCTCCAGCGCCTCGGCGTGGCGCTCGGCGCGTGCTGCCTGAGAGAGCGGGCCCTCGTCCCAGTCGAGCTCCAGCCAGCGCATCGCGTCGAGGATCTGCTCGACGTTCTCCGCGGTCGAGCGCTCGCGGTCGGTGTCCTCTATCCGCAGGACCAGGGCGCCGCGGTCGTGGCGCGCCGCCAGCCAGTTGTAGAGGGCGGTGCGGGCGCCGCCGATGTGCAGCGCGCCGGTCGGCGAGGGGGCGAAGCGAAGACGTAGGGTGTCGTTGCTCATGTTGGTGATGGCATGTTGATCGGGGCGCACGTGTCGACGTCCGGCGGACTCGCGAAAGCGGTCGCGCGGGGCGAGGATCTCGGCTGCGAATCTATCCAGATCTTCCACCAGAGCCCCCGCATGTGGCGGCCGACCGCCTACGGCGAGGAGGATTTCGCGGCCTTCCGCGAGGCGATGGAGGGCTCCGGGGTCGAGGCGGTGATCATCCACGCGGTCTACCTGATCAACTGCGCGACGAAGGACAGGGAGCTGCGCGAGAAGTCGCTCGGCTCGCTCACCCACGCGCTGCGGATCGGCGACGGGATCGGCGCCGCCGGGGTCGTCCTGCACCCCGGCGCGCAGAAGGGCGAGCCGCTGGGGCCGTCGATGAAACGGGCCGCGAAGGTGATCGCGGCGGCGCTCGGGGACAGCGATTCCTGTCCGCTGCTGCTCGAGCAGACCGCCGGCCACAAGGGGCTGCTGGGCCGCGACTTCGACCAGACCTCCGAGCTGATCGAGCTGGCCGGGAGCGGCGAGCGCCTCGGCCTCTGCCTCGACTCCTGCCACCTCTTCGTGCAGGGCTACGACGTCACCGACGAAGAGCACCTCGGCGCCGTCCTCGACGAAGCCGACGAGAAGGTCGGACTGGACCGGCTCGGGGCCGTCCACGTCAACGACGCCGCTGCCCCGCTCGGCTCCTGCCGCGACCGCCACGCCAACGTCGGCAAGGGCGAGATGGGCAGCGGCGGCCTCACCGCCTTCCTCTCCGAGCCCCGCTTCGAGGGCCTCCCGGCGACGCTGGAGACCCCCGGGCCCGAGAAGAAGGGCCCCTCCAAGCAGGAAGTCACCCTTGCCAAGCGCCTGCGCACCGAAGGGCGCAAGCGCCGGGCCGGTTGAGTCCTCCCCTGACGATTCCGGGAGGCGATGAGCAAGCGAGACGGTCACGAAGAGGCTTCCCGGTAGCAGCGCTACCGGGAACGCCGATGAGGGGCCGTATCGCGCCGCTCACCCGCCTTCCGGAACGGCGACGAGGGCCGGTGGCACCCCCTGCCCCCGGCCCTCGCTCTCCCGCCGTCTTTCGACCTATTTGATGTGAAGTCCTGAGATCGCCCGGGAGATGACCAGGCGCTGGATCTCCGAGGTGCCCTCGAAGATCGTGTAGATCTTGGAGTCGCGGTGCATCCGCTCGACCGGGAACTCGCGCGTGTAGCCGTTGCCGCCGAGGATCTGGATCGCCCGCTCGGTGACCCAGACGGCGACTTCGCCGGCCTTCAGCTTCGACATCGAGCCCTCGGCG
>Ga0210085_1000208_pt1 | contig 26497 bp, 24 predicted proteins | sample China_Galinas_PW_5_FD_184866 | JGI IMG/M metagenome (GOLD analysis project Ga0210085, IMG submission 184866) | Wetland microbial communities from San Francisco Bay, California, USA, that impact long-term carbon sequestration - China_Galinas_PWC_D1... | ecosystem: Environmental > Aquatic > Marine...
CAGAAAGGGCATAGGCATTTTTCTTTGCCAGTTCCACGAGGTCATCATCTGTCCCCGAATATCGCACAAGACACGGTCCTGAAGATTCACAAAATGCCAGACCGAATTTTGCTCCGGGTACGGTATTTACCATTGTCTCATAGATATCTTCGACGGTTTTGATGAAATGAGAATGTCCTAAAATCAAATTTAACTCATCCGGTTTTTCGATCTTGACCGTCTTGATTTCCATAATCCCCCCTTTACTTTCTTCTGTCTTTACAGGTTCTTCGGTCTCCACCTTGCCTTCGATCCTGACCGCATCTTCGATCCTTGCCACTTCTTTTTCGCCATATGACCCAGCTTTCGGATTGGTAAAGTTCACCGGAAATTTCAAAATCACATTGATGCTGTGAGCACCCTGATTTGAAGATGTCCGTCATTCTGACGGCATCTTCGGTCATCATTGACAGCTGTCCGCAAGGCGTGTCGTCAATCACCACTGTAAAGCGTGTATCCTTCGGGTCGGACTCCTCGAATTTGAAATGTATTTTCATTTACAGCCTTCCTCAAATGTCATAGCACCGATAGTAATTTATTTTATTAAGTCAGGCTATGAGAAATTTTATTTTATGTCAAGAAAAAGGGGCCAAGACAGTTTATCCTCCTAATGGGTCAAATCTTTATCGATCTCAACTTCGCTGGCAGACAGACCCCTAGTATATATGCGCAACTCATCTATCAGGCCATTAAACTTGTAACTTGAATTGTTCGTCCATCCACTGATCCTGAAATTTGAGCCCACCATCCTGTTTGCATGACTTGATCCTTGAACCGTACTCAGAGACTGCTCAACACCGTCGATAAAAAGACTGTTTTGTATTGTTCCGCTGTTGGTGAATACCGCGGCGATATGGTGCCAGTTGTTTGCAAGCTTGGCAGATGCTCCGGTAATTCCGTAAATATCTCCTTGACCGGTGTTAAAACCAAACCGGTCATTATTCAGCCAGAGATCGTATGAAGTCCATCCAATGGGCATCTGACTGTTCCCGCCCAGCCACTTCATCCAAAACGTCACCGTTGTTTGATCATCGGATGACGTTGAAACCGGAAGGCCGGTGATTTCGATGGTGCCGGTGCTGCTGCTAAAATCTCCGGAATATCCGATATGGCTGTCAGTGGTATTTATTGCCGTACCCCCGTATGGTGTACCGTGATAGCTGTTCCCTGAAGAATCTTTAACTTCATCAGCCGTCCCGACGTTCCAGGTACTTTCATCCATATAATATGCTGCCAACGGTGCTGTGTAACATGATCCTGAGCAGGTATGGGTCATGGTATATAGACTCGTAATCTCCTCTTCGGTCAATGCCTTGGAAAAAACCATTACCTCATCGATCTTACCATTAAAGTAGTTGTCAGTGTGCTGGGAACTGCCAATGGTAAAAGGACTGCCTGCGGCGGTATCCAGATTCCCTCCTCCGCTCCAGGTGCTGGTATTTTGGTATCGTTTATCGTTGATGGTCACAGTAACGGAACCATTGTCGTAAGTTACAACGACAAAACTCCAAGTGTTCACCGTAACACTGCCGGCTGTACCGAATTCATCATCCTTGTCTTTTCCAGCGGTATCCAAGTAAACATGTATGGTCCCGTTTGTGTTGACACCGATTTCGAAATTGTCGTTATACGTGTCTGAAGCCTTAGCTGCGAAACAGTTTTGGGTGCTATGATTTGTCTGAGAACTGGTCAGGGAAGAAGGTTGGATCCATGCAGCCACAGAAAATGAATTGCTGCCAGAACCGAAAACATTGTTTAGAATATCCCCCATGTCTAAATAATCATTGGTTCCGTCAAAATATCCTGCGCTGCATATTTTTCCAGACCCCAAGGTATTCGTTCCATTTTTAGCTGTTCCATCAAGACCGCCGTCACCTGAATCCTTGACCTCGCCGGCAGTACCGTCCCAACTGCATTCGTCCATGCGCCATTCAGCAGACAGATCTACCGTATAGGGCGCCCCACCTCCGGTGGACAATACGGATACGCTCAATATAATTTTCGCGGTATTGCCCGAACAAGTGGCATCGGTTGCTGTTAGGGTAAAAGTGAAAGACCCGACAGATGAGATACCGTTTTTTTTGATGGTACACGTATCACTTCCACTTGAAGTAACCGAAAAGCCGCTAGCACCTCCCGTATCGAGGGTCCACTCGATGTCCCCTATATGTCCGCCGGTGGCCTGAAAAGTTTCCTGCTGAGCAACACTGCCCCATGTAATGTCCACTCCGGATCCGCTGGTTCGTGAAACAGATAAATTACTGGTTATCTGAACCGCGAAATTGCTGGGATTGGGATCGGGGTCGTTTTCGGTATCAGAGTCTTTTACCTGGGCTGAAATGGTGTAAGTACCAGGGCACTGATCGAGGGTTCCTGACAGTTGTCCGAGATAGGTGTGAAGAAAAAGGTTTGAAAAGTTTCCGTCATCTGTCAGGGTCCATTCATAAGGCGTGGTGCCGCCGGTGGCCTGAAAGGCAGCGGAATAGCTGCTGTTGACATATCCGGATGGAATAGAGGTGGTTGTAATCGAAACGTTGCTCCCCCCTGATCCGCACGGTGAAATATTGTAACAATCCTGATCATCACAGTCGATGTGACCATCACCATCGTCATCCGTGCCGTTGTTACAGTCTTCCGATGTTTCAGTGCTGCCTCCGCTGCCGCTACCGCTGCCCGAACCGTACCCCTGACTTCCGGCCAAAACCGTGCATGCTTTTGAAACCATGAGGTCATCATATGCGCCTGATTCCATGATCCGGTTCGGATCATCATAAATCGCATCGTCAACCCGGTTTAACCCGTCAAAAATCCCATTGGCGCCATCTTCATCTTTTAAACCACCGCTGACAATAACATACGCCATGTGCGTCGATGTACCGTTGATAGTCACATGGAGTTTTTCCGGATTAACCGGATCATCCGAACATGCCGTCTTCAGCGTTGTACCCATATTACCGGGATTCGTAGCGGTTAAATCTTTGTTTACTCCGTATTTGAGACGGTTTCCCCACGCGTCGTCACCTGAAGAAAGACCCAATGTAACGTACGGGAGGTTTCCGAAATATGTCGGTGTCAGAGAATCCTCTGTACCGGAAATTCCTTTATCCGCAAAAGGCAGGCGGCCGTTGGCCGCCACATATCCCTGGATAGCATAATCAACTTGTTCAAGTATTGCCCTGGCTTTTTTGACCTTTGAAGACTTAATGAGGGATGGCAACACCGTTGAAACGATGGAGATAATAATTCCCACAATCACCAGAACCACCGCCATTTCAATGAGGGTAAATCCTGATGAATCTGTTTTTATAGTTTGTTTATACAAATCAAACATTTTCTTCATCATGTTTCGATGTCCAATTAAGGCGTTGTTTTACATTCCTCCGACCTGGCTAACCATATCGTAAACCGGAAGAAGCAGCGCTAAAAAAATAACGGCAAAAATCGCACCTGCCACCACAAGAACGATGGGTTCAATCATTTTGCCAATCATTTCAACCAGGGTTGACAGCTTCTTGCTGTATTCTTCCGCGATGTAACCTAACTGTTCTTCAAGCGTTCCGCTCACTTCACCGATATTAATCATCCGTGTAACAAACGTCGGGAAAATAGACGCGTCTTCAAAGGCTTCCGAAATGCTGCTCCCTTTTTTCAAACCTTTTCCGATCTCATCGAGTTTATCCCGGTACATTTCATTTTTAATGCTTTCACTTAATATTTTTATGGCTTGAAGAATATTAATCCCGGCTTTGATTAATAGAGAAAAGTATTCCGTTATATGAGCAAGATTTGAGGCAGAGACAATAGACCCCGAAACAGGAAGTTTGATCATCAGCCAATCAGTGATTTTTCTAAATCGACGGCTCCCTTTTCGGGCAGTCAAGAAGCCGGTGAGGATAGCGGCAAATCCTATGAACAAATAGATAAAATACCCTTGAATAAAATCTGATACCATTAGAAGATAAACAGTAATTTTTGGAAGGGCAACATTCATTTCCTTAAAGAGATCGAGGATCTTCGGCACTACATAATAAAGCCAAAAAACAAGGCCGATACCAATTGAAATAAATACGAAAATCGGATACAAAAGTGCTTTTTTCGTATCACTGATAATGGTATGAATTCGATTTACATGTTCGGATGCTTCTTTTAACATCTCATCGAGTCTGCCTGTCTCCTCTCCTATTCTAATAAGGTAAATAACCGATGGTGAAAAAAGATCACTATATTTTTTTGCTGCCTCTGAAAACGACATACCGCCCTGTATTGCGGCAACGATATCCTGGATGCTACTTACCATAACGGGATGTTTCATACTTCCGGCAGTTTCTTCAAGGGCGGTGACCAAAGGCATACCGGATCTAAGAAGGAGGGAGAGATTATTGAAGAGTTCAACTTGATCCGTCCGTTTAAGTCTCTTGAATAGCCTTAACGAACCTAGCTTCGGAACAATTGATTCCAACTGAGTCAACTTGGCCACATAAATGGCCATACTCCCGTTTCTTTCCAGATAAGAAGCCGTGGAAATTTCATCCTGATACGGAAGTTTAATAACTCCCGATGAAGGCCTTCCATTTGGAGCGATTAATTTATATCTAAAGTAATTCATTTTTAAAAATAAATCATTCCTGCCTTATGTGGCCCAAAGAGCGTACAGCCTCTTCTGTTGTCGTAACACCTTGTTTAACTTTATCTCGTGTAATTGTAAAAATATCCTCAAAACCCGATGTTTTTGCCGTCTGAGTGACAACGCTTAAATCATCACCTTTTTCAATAAGCTGGGATAGTTTTTGATCTATGCAAAGGAGTTCATAAATTAATGTTCTGTCAAAATAGCCCGTGCCGCCGCATAATTCACATCCCTCTCCCTTGAAGAGCTCTTCAATATCGGGATCTTTCAGGTAGGCTTTTTCCGTATCAGAAGGCATATAAGAAGTTTTACAATTATTGCATATTTTGCGAACCAGTCTCTGGCTCACCACACCGACCAGGGAATCGGCAATTAAAAAAGGACGAATACCAAGATCCATCAATCTGGGAATTGTTCCAACAGCACTGTTTGTATGCATGGTAGAAAGAACCAGGTGGCCTGTGGTGGCAGCGGTAACAGCAGTGGCCGCAGTCTCGGAATCCCGTATTTCACCAACCAGAATGACATCCGGATCATGTCTCAAAAAATAGCGTATAGCGTTGGAAAAAGTATAACCGGCCTTTTCGTTGACTTGGGTCTGCCGCAATAACGGAATATTGAATTCAATCGGTTCCTCAACAGTAATGGTATTCTTCTGAAGCAAATTGAGTCTTCTGATGCCTGAAAAAAGAGTTGTCGATTTTCCGGACCCCGTGGGGCCGGTGATCAGGATGATTCCAAAAGGTTCATTAAACATTTTATCCAGGGTTTGAATGTGTTCTTTAAAAAAACCCAGTTGTTCTAGCCCCATAACGGAACTTTCCATGGGAAGAACACGAAGAACCATGCTCTCCCCTAAAGGGGAAACAATTGTAGAAACTCTGAAATCAAAATTATTGTTCAATATGGTCGTCGAAAATCGTCCGTCCTGGGGTAATCTCTGTTCGGCAATATCCATGTCCGCCTTCATTTTGAGGCTTGAGACAATTCTATTCAGCGCAACAGGTAAGGATAAAACCGATGTTATGACACCGTCGATTCTAAAAGAAATACTGGTGGAAAGCTTCATCGGTTTGATATGGATGTCCGTAGCCCGCATTTTTACTGCAAGATGCAGGACAAGTTTTACCAAATTATCAAACCCTCTAGCCATCTCCTCGTTCTGAGAAAGAAGATAGACCTCTTTTTCAATGAGCTTTTCAACCGGATTTTCAAGAAAATAATAAAATTTGTTGACCGCTCGAACGATTTTATTTCTTTCCGAAATGTAAAATTTCGGCAACAATCCTGTCTGTCTTGAGATGGTCTGCCCGAGTTTTTCGTCGATCAAATTATGTGCCACGATCTCCAGCAGATTGTCTGTTTTACGGAATGGAAGAAAAATATTGTTGAGACATAATTGTTTATTGAACAGTTTAAGAATATTCTCTTCCGGCAATACGGTATCCACATCAATGTAAGGCACACCGCTCTGCTCAGACAGGGCGACAACAATATCGTTTTCTGTTACAAATCCGAGCCGCTCTAATATCTCTCCAATTTTTTCCTGGGTAATCTTCTGCTCTTGTAACGCATAACCGATATACTCATCCGTAATGAGTCCTTTTTCCTTTAAAACGACACCCAAAGGTTTTATTTTTTTTTCATGCGTCATTTGCGATATTTTCCACCTCATGGTACAATAGGAAAATGGTTTTTGAATCCGGGAATCCGGTGACCGGAAGCCCCATCTGTTTCTGAAAACCAACCACAGCCATCATAAGATTCTTCCCAACTTTTCCGTCAAGACGCGCGGTATACAAATGCATTTTAGCCATCATTTTTTGAAGCGCAAGCACTTCTTCTCCTTCATAATAGTAATAAAACTTATTGAATATAATAGGCGGATGCCAGAATAAATAAACGTCTTGATGATCTTTAACATTAGAAATATTTTGGAGCGTACCATATTTTTTCTTGATGTCACCTGAAACATGATTCAGTCTAACCATCATGTATCCTGTTTCGTCGAATATCGCTTTCGATATTTCAATGAACCGTTTTGATTGCAGGGCTTCAAAAAACTGCTTTCGGTATTTGGCAAGATTATATTTACCCAAGAAATCAATGACGGATTCGGGAACGACGGACTTGTGTCCTGAGTGATTCAGATCTTGAACCTGAAATTGGTTTTTTATCGGAACACTGCGAATATTATTAACCTGCATCGGTGAATCTGTGTGGATTGAAGATGTCGGAGAAATATTTCGGTTGAAACCGGAATAAACGATACCGCCGAATAAAGACAGGGCTAAAAACACCATTGCCGCTAAAGTTAGAGGCTGTTTCATTAATTTTAATTTCTTAGGACGAAGATCGACAAATGCTTCTATAACAATCGATTTGCTAATCTCTACCGTGTTATGAAGGAAAGCCACATACAAACACCGATCCATGAGTAAATTAACCTGCCGAAAATTTCCTTTGGTAAGTTGATAGATCTTTTTCAAAGCCGTTTTCTTAATTCTTATCTGGCCACTGTTTCCGGCCAGATTCAGTTTAAATGAAAGGTAGTCTTTTAGTTCTTCCGAGGTAAGGGCTTTCGCCTCTTTTTGGATGACAATCCTACTTTTGAGTTGTCTAAGTTCGTCGGAATTCAGCAAGTCCATTAATTCGGGCTGGCCAACGAGCAATATCTGAACCAATTTTTCTCGATCAGTTTCAAGGTTTGAAATCATTCGGATTAGCTCAAGATTTTTAAGATCCAGATTCTGCGCATCGTCAATGATGATCGTACAATTTTTTCCACACTGATTCCGTTCCACTAAATAATCGTACAGAACCTTCATCTGATCGCTGAAAAGAAGACTGTCCGTATTTTGCCCAAAATCACGATTTATTTCCCGTATCAGTTCCACATCCTGAAAACCGGTATAAAAAACCAGTGAAGTTTCGACACCTTTATCTTCAAGAATATTTATGATTCTCCTGCTGATGGTTGTCTTTCCAAGCCCAACCTCACCTGTTAAGACCATGAACCCCTTTCTTGCATTGATGCCGAATATGATTTCAGCAAGGACCTGTTCGATATGTTTCGAAAAATATAGTTTATCTTCCTCAGGGGATACTGGAAATGGATTATGGTATAATCCAAGAAATTCGAAACAACCTTGTTCTTCTTTAGCTGAGTGTACATTCATCATCATTACCCCTGCCAATGTTTTCCTTTGAACAACATTGATTATAATTTATCATCCCGGATCAAATGGCCCATCCGGGTTTTATTTAACAATGGTTTCATATTTTGAATTATTTCAGCGATCCGAATATTTTCAGGATAAATTTCTCGAAGATTTTTCAATCGTTCATAGGCTTTTTGAATATGTTGGGTCTTGATCTCGATAATTGCCATATTGATTCCGGCTTCCTGATCATACTCATTTTTTGACAATACGATCTTTAAAAGATCTTCTGCTCGTTCAAATGCTTTATTATTTATATGCCAGACTGCTTTTAACTTTAGGACATAACTGTTGTCCTGACCTTTTAAAGTAGACAGTTCGTCAAAAAGTTTTTCTATTTGTTCGTCACTGCCATGCTCCATTTCCAAACGGATATCCCCAACCAGACGGGCAATTTTTGCATTTTTTTTGGCATTATCCAAAAAAATCTTTTCCACCTCCGGAATTGGCGATACTTCTTCTGTTTTGTTCTTAGATGAGTTCTCGGCCGTAACTTTAGCAGTCGAAGTCTTTTCTATGATAGCTCTGATTTTCGGCGATCTCTTTCTATCATTTGCCGACGCTATTTTGATATTTTCCGGTATGTTTGAATTATAGCCCTCAACATGGTTATTATTCTCCTGGGGCGGTAAATATTCAATCCGGTTCAATTCCGGACCTTTCTCCCGGTTCAGGCTTTTTAATCCTTTGATCTCTGAACTTTCTGAAGTATCCTCACCGGTTGATTGCACTATATCCGTTTTTGGGACGTTAATAACCTTGGTATTCCCACTTCTTGTTTCACGAAGGTAATAATATCCGTAAAGAGTTCCTGAACCGACAACAGTTAATATTAAAAGCACCAAAAGAACAGTAGAAGGAGAATAGAGCGGATTATTAAAAAAGTGGATTCTCTTTCTACGCATTAATTTATTCTTACCGTTTTCCTTATCTTCCGATTCGGTTTTCAGTTTCTTTAATGTTTTGAATATGACGCTCATGTCAATTTCACACTTATAATAATAACAAGTTCCCTGGACTCTACGTTCCTTATTTCGTTTTTAAAAAGATAACCAATTATCGGTATGGAAGATAAAACAGGAACACCCTGGTTTTCTTTGGATTGAATATCATCAATCAACCCTCCCAATACCACGACATCTCCGTCTTCAAGGTCAATAGTTGTACTAATTTCTTTGATTCTGACTTCAGGCAAAGATATCTCCGACCCCGACGTTGAACCTCCTAGACTTTTTGGTATAAGACTGTTCCGATCCACGGAACTATTGATGGGATTAATTAAAAGGGATATCCTATGATTTTTTCCGATGAACGGAATAACACCTAAAATAAGGCCATCAAACACCGTTGAGACTTCAACATCTGTGATCTCTCTATCAGTTCCCGTGGTCACTTCACGTGTCGTCTGAACTTTTTTTTGGTATGTAAATGATGTTCCAACACTAATGAGTGCCGGTTTTCCGTGTTTGACCCGAATGCTTGGATTGGATACCACCTTTGCTTTGCCGAACGTCATCAAAGCATCCATGGCCGAATCAATGGATACATGATTGTTCTCATTTCTAAAAATCAGGCCGTTTCCCAATGACCATGCAACGCTGGTTTTTGATGTCAATGATGCTGCCTTGTCTCTAAGCACACTCCAGTCAATGCCATATTTAAATTTGTCTGAAAGACTCACCTCAATAATTCTTGCTTCGATGAGTATCTGTCTGGATAGCATTGTTTTGAAATTGTTGATCAGTTTTGATATGGATCGAATGATAGTCGGCGTATCCTTTACATACAGGCTCCCGGACAACCGATTCAGAGAATACTTCCCGTTTTTTGAAATGATCCGGGTTATCATCTCTTCAACCACATCATAATCATTTCCCTGTTTGGCTGCCTGGCCGGAAAGTTCAAATTTGCCTTTTAAGCCGCTTGCAGTCTCCGATGAAGCACCGAGCACATCTCCGCCAACATTAAAATTGGTAGTAATCTTGGTATCAAGAAAATCAAGACTGAAAATATGTTCTTTAAATGGAAGGATTCGGATGACATTTCCGCTAATCTCGTAACAAAGGTCATATGAATTGAGCACCTCTTTCAAAACGGTAGCTGCTGAAACATTTTGAAAATTAAGAGTGAGAAGCTTCTTTTCAAGATTTACGCCAGGGTCAATGATAAGGTTCATACCCACAGATTGAGAAAGAGAATAAAGAATTGCCTTAAGATCTTCATTGATCATTGAAAACGACACCGTATGATCTTCAAGAGGATCGTAAATCGGCATAACGGGTTCCTCTTTGATTTCAGGAGGCGTAATTCTTTCCAAGCTTGGGATAAATTCCTTTTGCGCGGATTCCAAATGTTTGGATTCAGACTTAATATGTTTTTGAGTGGTCTGAAGCGATAAATTTTCAAGTGAAGTGTTTCTTTGGATTGCACACCCTGTAATGATGAGCAAAAAAATCACTCCGAAAATGATATTAAATTTTCCCATGTACCCTCCAACAATGAAACGTCTGTGAAATTTTATTGGATTTCTCCCCATTTGGCATTCACAGGAAGCGATATCCGTGTCGTTAATTCTCCTTTTTTCACCCATACTTTGCCTGATTCTATTTTCAATATTTTTCCGCCGTCCGGAAGATCAGCGCCTTGGGGATAAAAAGATCCATCTATAATACAAAATTTCTTTTCACCTGAAGCAAATGTAAAGGTTAAGGCGTATGCCGTCTTGAAATTTACGTTTCCTTCTCTTTGATCAATGGAATTGTAACGAGGATAATGTTGATCTGAATACTGCCAAAAGCGAATGGGCTGACCAGACAGCGATTCCGGCTCAATGGGGTTGGCAAGCTTCGCCATTTTTTTCTCAAGCTTTGATATTTCTTCCATAACGGTCATATCGGGAACAACAAACTCAGATGAAGTCCCTGGTGAATGAAAGGTATTTCCATTCAAAGGAACCTGCAAAGAATAAACAGCATAGATCGCTGTTGGAATCAAAACCACAACAATAATAATTATCGAAATGATCCCATGATGTTTTCTTTTCATTCAATCCTCTTTGTAAATTTGACAAGAAACTTTGAGTCATTGATGTCAGTGTCAAACCGATTCTCCACAACACTATATCCTTTTGATTTCATAAATGAGACAAATTGCTGATACCCTTTTTGAGCCGTGTTAAAAGCCGTCCTGATCTTACCGTATATTTCCAAAGACATCGCATTTGGCGTATAATCGATTTTAAGGATTTCTGTCTCCATATCCGGAGAAAGTCCATTTGCAACATTGTTCATGACATGAAGATAAGACGGTACGTCTTTATCATATGCCAACCCTTTAATGAAACCGACGGTTTCTTTATACGTTTTCAAGGGGATGGCATTCAAAGTGTTCTCGCTCTGAAGCACGATTGCTTGATGATTCAGTTGTTTTAGTTCTTTTTCAAGCACATCCGTCTTTTTCTGGCATAAAAAATAACCGCCTGAAACAGCCAGCAAGAAGACAAAAAGTAATATATTCAATGATGCTGTCCACTTTTGAGTGTAATGATATATTTTTTCTACCCCAGGCGATATTCCGCCTTTCCCGGCTCGACGTTTCAACGCCATTGAAAAGGAATTTTGATATGTTTCATTATTGAAAGATAAGGATTCTTCTTCGAAGTGATAGGATTCATATTCTTCGTTTTTAGCCCATTCCGGATAATCTCTGCTGTCGATCCAGTTTAGTTGATACACTTTCTTAATATTCATTCCGTTCTGAGCCTGAACGGTCTGAATGTCTGTTCGAATGGCATCCCAAAGGGCTGCGATCTGTTCATCACTCATGTCGAATGCAACACATCGGTTTGAGTAATATATTTGCTTTTTGTCGCCAATAAGCAAATCAGCAAATCTGCCATGCTGAAATACCACGGCAACCGGATCTTCTGTACGTATTTCTTTTAAGACATTATAAAGAAACGCATATAAAGGAAGCATCAAAATGCCGTCTTCGTTTCCCCGGATCTTCTCAAGGTAGGCATGATAATGGCGGGCGGTAAGTGCAGTGAAGAATATATCGGTAGTGTTTTTTTCTCTCTTCTTTTTCCAGTGTGTAAGTATTTTTATCGGCTCATCAAAATCACCTGATTCCTGGAGTCGTTTTCGAACCACAAATTCTGCATATTTAACCGGTGCTTCAACGGTCATGGTTCTGGAAATCGTTTTCTGCATTTCTGTGACAAATCGGAACTCACCCTTTGACTCTTTTAAATCTGCAATCTGCTTTAGGTGTTTTCCCTTTAAGTGATATATGACACCATCCAGCTCAATGACATATTGTTTATTATTATTTCTCATTGCTATCCACATCTCAATGTTTCGATACGCTTCAATTTTTTACAACAAATGCACCTTTGAGCGTCATTAGAATATCCCCGGTTTCATTTTCAAAGATCTTTCCCGGGACCTTCTCATAATTACCGGTCGCTTTTAAAGATTTGATATGAAAAGATACCGGCCTGAAATAGTGAAAATTCGAATTGGAACACTGTTTTAAAATTGTTTTCATCTGGGAAAAGGAAACCGCATTTTCTATGTCGACATTGTATACATCCCATCTGTTTTGCTCTAATCCCAATAATTTTGCATTATTAACAAAATTGTTAATTCTCATAATGCTGTGCAATTTTTGTTTTCTTTCGCTTTGAAGTTGACTCAACCATCTGATGTTACTCACCAGTACGGCCTTTTTGTCTTTATGCACAACATATTCTTGATAACTGTTCAAAAAATAACGGCCGGCCGTTAACAATGACACCACGAGAAGACCGGTCATGATACATGATCTAAATATTTTCATGGCAACCTATCTTTTAAAAATCCATCTTCCAGCGGGCACTGACTTCTGTTGACGGTGCCTTCCAGTCGGAATTTATCGTATCGCCCGGATTGAAACATAAAAAATCCCCGGAAATACCGTTGGCCTGATTATCGATGATGGTATCCAGAGCCATCCCCAGCTCATTGGGCAACTCGGCAATCCACATGTAATTGTACTTGCCAATAGGATCATATTTAAATGCCACAGATAATCTGTGACCGCCGCCATCTTTATCCGTATAGGTATATTCCCAGCAATTATCGGTGTTGCTTGAAGGCGCCGTAAGGCCGACATCATCCAATCCTCTGAAACCGGTTCCCGCGGGATCTCCGGTTTTAAGATATCCGCGTTCAATATCGCTGACCGAGCCGTCGTTGTTGCTATCCGTATCTGCTTTTCCGTCTTGCCCTTTCGACGAACCGTCAGTACTATAAAAATCCCCTAGCCGTTTTCCGGTTCGATCATAGACGTTGGCATAAGCCATACGCCAAGCATTCAGATATTTTGTGTAAATCTTCTTTTGTTCCGCGCTCCGGATAAGATCCTTCCCCTTTATCACCGCCCCGATGATAATGCCGATGATAATCAGCACAATGGCCATCTCAATAAGCGTAAATCCTTGCTGGTTTCCGACTTTTTTAAAACTCTTTCTAATTTTTGACATCGTAATATTGATCTCCTTTTCATTAACTAATGGCAAAAAATCGAACAGGTTTTCTTAATTAATGGTAAGAATCGAGCAGGTTCTGAGTAATATCGATATGTTTTTACCATTAATTATGCTAAATTATGCAAATATTAGGCCAAAACAAGAGAATGATATTAGTTATTTAATTTCAATAGGTTATTTAATAATAAAAAATCTTTAATTTAATAAATGGGGAAAACCAACCCCTATACGTCAATAAATTGCCGTATACTCAAACTTATACTCATATTCTTAAGCAGACGTACAACATTGCCCTGTTTTTACTCGATTTCAGCAGTTGATTTGGGGAGATATATAGCGAAAAGGCACCGTTATCAAAATTCACTTGAACAAAACCTATCCAAATGACATCAGATAAGGTTCCGACAGAATTAAAATGCGTTTAACTTGACAGTATTTTGAGTTTTAAGTAGTGTCCATCCATAAATGAGGATTTTTGTTCAAAATCAAGGCATGCGAAAAAAATAACCACAGGCATATGTTTGATATTCCGAGGATTATTTTTTGAGCATAACGCAGAGATTGGGCAAAAAGACCATTTATGGATGGACACTAAGTTGAAAGTGATGCAATGGAGATTATCAAGGTATAATAGCTTCTTATCTTAATCATGATGAAGAATTCATCAACGAATTAAGCGCATGATGCATCGTAGATAGGTTCTAAATACTAAAACGCCATCTTCCTTTCCGGGTCGGTGCTTTTAAAGATTTTTCAAGCTGATTTAAAAAACGTATTCTGGGAATCTGCCTTGCACCAAAACGGGTCAAATGTTCGGTAGGCACCTGACAGTCTATCATGTCAAACGATAATTCTTTAAGATGTTCCACAAGTTTAACAAGCCCAACATTTGAAGCATTGCTGATTCGCGTAAACATGGATTCTCCGAAAAAACACTTCCCTAAAGAAACCCCGTATAATCCTCCTGCAAGATCTCCCTGATGCCAGACTTCCACCGAATGCGCAAATCCTGCCTCATGTAGATTGCAGTAAGCATCGATCATATCTCTAACGATCCAGGTTCCTTCATTTTTTTGTACCCGGACTTGTGCACACTGGTTGATGACTTCATTAAAAGCCAGATCCATGGTTACATTGAACACGTCTTTTTTGATGATCTTTCCTAATGTTTTTGAAATTTTGATCTCATGGGGATACAATACAAGGCGGGGGTCGGGAGACCACCAAAGAATCGGCTCATTATTCGAAAACCATGGAAAAATGCCCATACGATAGGCAAGAAGAAGACGTTCCTGGCTCAGGTCGCCACCGACAGCCAGCAACCCATCTTCGGATGCAAGGTGGGGTGTCGGGAATTCGATTGTATCTGATAAAAGAAAAACAGGCACTCAGATATCATCAAGTCGTCAAGTGGGGCAACACGTTAAGATTCCATCACTCCATTGTTTCTGATACCCTAATTTTTTCACTAAACGACGTCCTGGCTTTGTAGTTAAAGGTCAACTTTTCATTTTTAACATCAACAAAAACATTACCGCCTTTATTCAGTCGCCCAAATAGAATCTCATCGGACAGGATATCTTTAATCTCGGTTTGTATCAACCGACTCAATGGTCTGGCGCCATAACGCGGATCATGTCCTTTTTGAGCCAGCCATGTCCGGGCATCCGAAGAAAGATTGATGGATACTTTTTTAGCAACAAGCTGTCCTTTGAGCTCATTCATAAACTTATCCACCACTTTTTTCATAATATCTTCATTCAATGCATTGAAATGAATGATACCGTCAAGACGGTTTCTAAACTCCGGACTGAAAAATTTTTCAATAGCTATTTTACCTTTATTTTCAGTATCATATTGCTTGTCTCCGAAACCGATGGTTTGCGTGCTCATCTCCCGTGTACCGGCATTGGAGGTCATCATGATAATGACGTTTCTAAAATCAGCCTTTTTGCCGTTATTGTCCGTCAGGGTTGCATGATCTAAAACCTGCAAAAGAATGTTAAACATATCCGGATGCGCTTTTTCTATTTCGTCAAACAACAGCACGCTGTAAGGATGTTTTCGGATATCATCCGTCAACAGTCCTCCCTGATCAAAACCGATATAACCCGGAGGTGCACCAATCAATCGGGCCACGGCATGTTTTTCCATATACTCACTCATGTCAAATCGTAAAAAATGAACACCGAGGCTCCTTGCTACCTGAAGACTCACCTCTGTTTTTCCGACACCTGTCGGACCGGCAAATAAAAATGATCCAATGGGCCTTTCGGGTGTTCCGAGACCGGCACGGGAGCGCTTAATGGATGTGACCAGGGATTTTATGGCATTGTCCTGTCCAAAAACAACCTCTTTGATCTTTTCTTCAAGGTTCTCCAATTTTGTTTTGTCCGGGGTCGACACACTGATGGTCGGTATTCTGGCCATCTTGGCTACAATTTTTTCAATGTCTTTGGGATTGATCTTCCTTCTGCGGGGAGAATTGGACAATCTAACAAATGCTCCTGCTTCATCGATAACATCTATCGCTTTGTCAGGCAGATAGCGATCATTGATATATTTGGCAGAAAGTTCGGCCGCAGCTTTTAAGGCCTGATCCGTATAAACAATGCCGTGGTGTTCCTCATAACGGGATCTCAGTCCCTTTAAAATTTGAAAAGTTTCTTTAACCGGGGGTTCTAAAATTTCGATTTTCTCAAATCTGCGTGAAAGGGCACGATCTTTTTCAAAGAAATTCTTATAATCTTCATAAGTTGTAGATCCTATACACCGAAGCTCACCGGTGGCCAAGGCTGGTTTCAATATATTAGACGCATCCATGGAACCTCTACTGGTGGCTCCGGCACCAACTGTTGTATGAATTTCATCGATAAATAAAATAGCATCTTTTTCCTTTTTCAAAGAAGACAAGACGCCTTTTAAACGCTCTTCAAAGTCACCCCTAAACTTCGTACCGGCGAGTAAACCGCCAAGATCAAGGGAATAAATTCGAACATTTTTAAGCAATTCGGGAATAGACCCATCATTTATCCGAATGGCCAGACCTTCGGCCATTGCTGTTTTACCGACTCCGGGGTCTCCAACAAAAATTGGATTGTTCTTGCGCCTGCGGCATAGCACCTGAACGGTCCGTTCCATCTCCAGGTCTCTTCCGATTAAGGGATCCAACTTTCCCAGAGCTGCATATTTTACGAGATCGGTGGTAAACGCTTCCAGTGGATCGGTCTTTCGCTTCTTATCCCTTTTTTCTGTTTTTACAAACGGATCCAATCCCTTATCCATTGGTTTGGAAACATTGTGAGAAATGTAACTTAAAACATCAAGACGGGTAATCCCTTCCGAACTCAGAAAATACTCAGCGTGAGAATCTTCTTCCTGAAAAATCGAGGCCAGTATATCACTCACATCGACCTGCTGTTTTTCTGCAGATCGGACATGATTAATGGCTCTCTGGATGACCCTTTGAAAACCGACGGTCTGTTGGAGGACATATTCGTTTTCCTCAGGAACACTCTCCATCTGTTGGCTTAGAAATAATTCAAGTGCATTTTTAATACTTTCAACATTACCGCCACAATTTTCGATAATTTCTATACCTTCGCTGTCGTATAAAATAGCAAAAAGCAAGTGTTCTACACAGACATATTCGTGGCGTCTTCTCTTGGCTTCTCTTACTGCAAAACCGAGTGTTTCGCTAAGTTCTTTGCTGATCATTGGTCTATTCTTTCTCCATTGTACACTTCAGGGGGAAACCGTGTTGTCTGGCCAGGGTATGAACGGAATTCACTTTGGTTTCCGAAACTTCATAAGTATATACACCACAAATTCCGATACCTTTGTGGTGAACGTTCAACATGATCCTCACTGCATCTTCCGATGATTTATTAAAAACCATCATCAGAATTTGAACCACAAACTCCATGGTCGTGTAATCGTCATTATGCAGGAGCACTTTGTACATTGAAGGCTCATCAATATCATCCCCGACTTCTGAAATGACGTCTTCTTCTAGCTCAGGGCTGTCACCGTTCATCGAATCATTTTCCATGATTAGCCCCTTGAAGAATTTGGTCCGAACCCTTTAGTTTCAATAAAATCAAACCCGAAATGAGCTGGGCATCAGTGATTATTTTTAAATATTATAATCATTGATGCCCGATCTTGTAAAGAGCACAATCAAAATAATTGCATCATTTATGTTATTTGCCACAACACTTTTTATATTTCTTTCCGCTTCCACAGGGGCAAGGCGCATTTCGTCCCACCTTTTTTTCGGCCCGTTTCACCGGATTCTTTTTTGCAGGTTCATCTCCGCTGGAAAAGACCAGTTTCTGTTCCTTGGGCTGTTGCAAGTCAGAAATACTCTGGGGCTCGGATATTTGAATTCTGTACAAAATTCCCAGGGTCTCTTCCTTGATCCTGGAAATCATTTCCTGAAATAATTCGAAACCTTCCTTCTTGTATACGATGAGAGGATCCTGTTGTGCATACCCTCTCAGTCCGATTCCCTCCTTCAGGTGATCCATACTTAACAGATGGTCTTTCCACAGGTTGTCAACCGTCTGCAACATAACAATGCGTTCAAGATGTCTGAATTCTTCCGATCCCACAGAGGCCTCTTTTTCGTTATATACCGTTAGGCTGGAATCGGCGATGAGCTCTGCCAGCCCTTCCCGAGTCAAACCGTCCATGGTATCATCATCAATTTTATCCAGTCGAAAATTAAATTGCTTAAATACCGCCTTTTTCAATCTCTTCCAGTCCCATTCTTCAGGATGGGCTCTTTCGTCAGTAAATTCATAGGCGATCTCCTCTGCTTTATCACGAATCATTTCCTCGATGGCGGGTTTCAAACTTTTACCGCTCAGGGCTTCCCGGCGCTGTCTGTAAACGACCTCCCTTTGTTGATTCATGACATCATCGTATTCCAAGAGCTGCTTTCTGATATCAAAGTTGTGTCCCTCAACCTTTGCCTGGGCATTTTCAATGGCCTTGCTGATCAGTTTGTTTTCTATGGGTTCACCATCTTCCATCCCCAGCTTTTCCATAATTCCGGTGATTCGTTCGCCACCGAATATCCGCAAGAGATCATCCTCCAAAGCAAGGTAAAAACGGGACGATCCCGGATCTCCCTGTCTCCCTGAACGTCCCCTGAGCTGATTATCAATACGCCGGCTTTCATGTCTTTCGGTTCCGAGAATATGGAGCCCGCCCAGATCGGTAACGCCCTCGCCTAAAACGATGTCCGTCCCACGACCGGCCATATTCGTCGATATGGTCACCGCACCTTTCTGACCTGCCAGCGAAATAATCTCCGCCTCCTTTTCATGATTTTTTGCATTCAATACCGTATGTTTAATGCCTCTTTTTTTCAATTTTATTGCAAAACTTTCTGAAACATCAATTGAAATTGTTCCCACCAGAACAGGCTGTCCCCTTTTATTCAGTTCAACGATTTCGTTAATTGCCGCATCAAATTTCTCTTTGCGGGTTTTATAAATTACATCCGATTTATCGATTCGAATCATGGGCTGGTTTGTGGGGATCACCATAACGTCAAGATCATATATTTTTTTAAATTCGGCGGCTTCCGTATCCGCTGTTCCTGTCATGCCGGCAAGCTTATTGTACATTCTAAAATAATTCTGAAACGTAACAGTGGCCAGTGTCTGGTTCTCATTTTCGATTTTTACGTTTTCTTTGGCTTCAAGTGCCTGGTGCAATCCTTCACTGTATCGACGGCCGGGCATCAGACGGCCCGTAAATTCATCTACAATGATCACTTCTCCATTTTTCACAATATAATCGACGTCTCGTTTAAAGAGAGTGTATGCTTTAAGCGCCTGGTTAACATGGTGAAGAATTTCGATATGTTTTGGATCGTACAGGTTGTCGACCTTGAGCAACTGTTCCGCTTTGGCTATGCCCTCTTCGGTCATCACGGCTGATCGGGCCTTTTCATCCACCGTAAAGTCACGTTCAGAAACAAGGCGTGGAATGATACCGTTGACCATATGGTACAATTCCGTCGATTTTTCAGCCGGTCCGGATATGATCAACGGTGTTCGGGCTTCGTCAATCAAAATACTGTCAACTTCGTCAACAATTGCAAAATTGAGCTCTTTTTGAACGACGGTTTCTATGTCAAACTTCATATTGTCTCTTAGATAGTCAAAACCGAACTCATTGTTTGTGCCGTAAGTAATGTCCGAACCGTATGCGGCATTGCGCTCAACATCATCCAGGCCGTGCAATATACAGCCCACGGAAAGCCCCAGAAATTTATAGATATGCCCCATCCATTCTGTGTCACGTCTTGCCAGATAGTCATTCACCGTGATAATATGTACGCCCTTTCCCGAAAGGGCATTCAGGTAAGCCGGAAGCGTGGCCGCCAGTGTCTTACCTTCACCGGTCTTCATTTCAGCAATCTTCCCCTGATGGAGAACAATGCCGCCGATAAGCTGAACATCGAAATGCCGCATCTGGAGGGTACGAATTGACGCTTCTCTCACTGTTGCAAAGGCTTCCGGAAGAATATCATCAAGGGATTCGCCATTGTTCAGGCGCTTTTTTAATAAAGAAGTCTGAGCTTTCAACGTGTCATCACTCATGGATTGTATTTGGGGTTCGAAGGCATTAATCTGTTCAACGATGGGTTTAATTTTTTTTAATTCACGTTCGTTTTTGCTTCCAAACGCCTTTGTTAATAGGTCGGTAATCATTTAATAATATATTCCTCCTGGATCGCGTGTTTTATGAGATTCTACATGTCACGAGAAAGGTTTTATCGTGATCCGTCTATTTCATGTCGTGTGCAAATTTTTGGCCAATATATCATCAATCAATATATTTTGCAAAATACCGTTGAGATAATTCATAAAGAAAATTTTTTCGATGCGAAAGGAAAAACAGATGAAAAGAAAACTTGGGGACTCACAAAGATATCGTAAATGTCCGTCCCAAAATGACATTTAGGGATTGACACTAATTTAGAATGTATTTTTGGGGATTTACAGGAAGACCGTTTAATAAAACTTCATAATGGAGATGGGATCCGGTGCTGCGTCCTGTGTTGCCCATCAATGCGATGACATCTCCTCTTTTGACCGCCTCTCCCCGCTTCTTTAAAGCCTTTTGAATATGCCCGTAACGGGTGATTATTCCATGCCCATGATCGATTTTCATCATGTTGCCATAGGAACCATTACGCCCGACAAACGATACAACCCCGTCTGCGGTGGCAATAATCTTGGTTCCCTTATGGCCTGCAATGTCAAGGCCTTTGTGGAATTCACGTAAACCGGTAAACGGTGACACGCGATATCCGAATCCTGAAGATAACCATCCTTCTGTTGGACGAATGGACGGTGTAGAAGACAACAAATTGCGTTGGCTTTTAAGGCCTTCATATAAAGATTCAAACACTTTTTCCTGACTGACTGAAGCTAACGTCAGTTCCCGGGTCTGTTCATGCATTTCACGGAGTAGGCTGTTATGTTTCTCGTTTAAGGGAAGCTGTGGGTCAAGATCTTCAGGAATGGAGCCACCGACACCGAAAAGGCTGTCTTCTTCAGAGGATCTTTCCAGGTTGGCAATAACACGTATCTTTTGTTCAAAAGTATTTAATTTAACGAGACTTGATTTCAATGAATTGATCTCATCTGCAAATTTTTGAATCTGTTTCCGCTGATTGAGAATTTCGTCAGATTGTTTGGCAATTGTATTTTGAACTTCCTGTTTGTTGAATGTAATCTTAAGGTTGAAATAATCGACCAAAATTGCTGTGGTCATAAACAAAAAGAATGCTAAGAAACCCCCGACAATCCATAAATGGCGTCTGGAAACAGCCAACTGTTTGACAGTCTTGCCCGTATAATTTAAAATGTAAAAAGAAATTTTCTCGTCCATAATATTTTCGACGGCTTAGAAAAACACCGATACACAATAAAAGCTACTAATTTAAATAGGTTAAAATCAATATATCTTATTGGATCAGCAAGCGCAAAACGACTCATACAAAACACTCTCATAAAAAATCAATTGCTGGCTTTTTAGGAGAGTTTCATTATTAAAAAAATTTGACGCATTCTATCATAAAGAGATTGGGTTTGTCAATAACCAGAACGGTAAAGAGATGATTATAGAATAACGGGGAAAAACATTTTCCCCGTTATTCCGGATGATAGGGTTAAGCGATTCCAAGTTTAAATTTAAGGGACTTCAGTGTATTTTTCATCAGCATGGTAATGGTCATGGGGCCAACACCTCCCGGCACCGGGGTGATCCAGCCGGCAATTTCTTTGGCAGCATCAAAGTCGACATCTCCACTTAATATCGCAATCTTTTTTCCGGTCTTCTCGCTGATCTTTTCCCCGATCCTGTTAACACCAACATCGATGACGCATGCACCCGGTTTGATCCATTCGGGTTTTACCAACCCCGGGACCCCGGCAGCCACAATCAGAATGTCTGCACGTTTACAATGTGACGCCAGATCTTTTGTGCCTGTGTGAACGATGGTTACGGTTGAATTGGCGCCGACTCCCTTTTGAAGCATCATATTGGCAATGGGTTTGCCCACAATATTTGAACGACCGACCACCACAACTTCAGCGCCCTTTGTTTCAACACCGGCACGGACGATCATCTCCTGTATACCGGCAGGGGTACATGGCGGAAATTTGAGCTCACCGCCGCCGATCATGAGTCGTCCCACGTTGACCGGATGAAATCCATCCACATCTTTGTCAGGATCTATGGCGTTTAATACCTTTTTTTCATCAACATGCTTGGGCAGGGGCAATTGGACAAGTATTCCGTTAATGGTATCGTCGTTGTTATATTTGTCAATTAAAGCTAAAAGCGCTTCTTCGGAAAGATCTTCGGGCTGGGTGTCTTGGATCTCATGGAAACCCACGCGGTGGGCTGTTTTAATTTTTAGCGTCACGTATGAGATAGATGCGGGATTCTCACCCACCAAAATAGTTACAAGGCCGGGTACAACACCATGTTTCTCTTTAATTTCCGCTACCTCTGCTGTAATCTCTTCGAGAATCTGTTCACGAATTTCAGTTCCCTTAATAAGTTTTGCTGTCATTTTCAATCTCCTTTCACCAAAAGTTTAAAATTTTGATACAAATCTTTTAAATTATCGACTTCCACCATTTGGGTTTTATATGTCAATGGATGTTTAGAAATTATTTTACGCGTGGTATTGAGTTCATAAATACAAATGACGCTCAGGGAATGATTCATAACAAAACGACTCGTTTTATTAATCTAATAAAATCATATTGTCAAGAAGTCTCGTCATTTGATCCTGATAAAGACACACCCGTCAAACAGTACCAACCATTGTACCTGAGACATCAAATTTTTATTGTCTTATTTTTCATTTTATTATATTGAATTTCAACAATTTGTATGAAATTTCATAATGATTTTTTTTACATTACCATGCAATTGAACACTTAACTAAGGAGGAAATCGTGATGATCAAAAGAGTCTCTATGTTTTTCTGGGCCGTTGCTCTTGGTATAATCCTGACAGCAACAGGAGCATTCTGTGCAGAAACAAAGCCGATTAAATTGACGTACAGTATTTTTTTCCCACCAACCCATGGACAGACAAAAGCGGCGGAAGCCTGGGCAAAAGAGATTGAAAAACGCACAGGTAATAAGGTTCAGATCAGCGTTTTCCCGGGCGGAACCCTTACCAAAGCACCTCAATGCTATAGCGGAACCGTTAAGGACATATCGGATTTGGGCTTCAGTCTTTTTGCGTATACCCGGGGGCGTTTTCCGGTGATGGCTGCCGTCGACCTTCCCATGGGATATCCCAATGGGAAAGTCGCCAGCAGGGTGGCCCAGGAGTTTGCAAAAGCGTTTAAGCCCAAAGAATTAAGTGATGTAAAGGTGCTTTATCTCCATGCGCATGGTCCCGGCCTTTTGCATACCAAGAAACCGGTCAAAAAACTCGAAGATCTAAAAGGCATGAAAATCAGGGCCACCGGATTGAGCGCTAAAATTGTAACGGCACTCGGCGGAGTTCCTGTGGCCATGCCCCAAGGCGGCACCTATGAAGCCCTTAAAAAGGGAGTTGTCGAAGGGACGTTCGGCCCTATGGAGGTTTTGAAGGGATGGAAACAGGCTGAAGTCGTCAAATATACGACCGAATGTTACAGTATCGGCTATACCACCACCTTCTTTGTTGTCATGAATCTGGATAAGTGGAACGCGCTTCCAGCCGATATGAAGAAGATTTTCGATGAAGTGAGTGATAAATATACCGACGTTCACGGCAAAGTATGGGATAAAACCGATCAGGAAGGTAGAAAATATGCACTAAGTCTCGGCAATGAATTTATAACACTGTCAGACGAAGAAAGCGCCAGATGGCGAAAAGCGGTTGAACCGGTCATCAACGACTATATCACAAATACGCCTGACGGGGATAAATACGTTAATAAAATAAGAGAATTGATGAAAACATATTCAAAATAGGATGATGAATTTACGGGTTGTCCTGGCAGACATGAATGGCTACGGACAACCCTTTTCTATTTTGAGCGGATATTGAGTCCGAACAAATATTAAACAATATGAATATTCTCGAAAAATTGGTCCAAGATCTGGCAAGAAAAATGTACTGGGTAGCAGGAACGGCCATTGTTGCCATGATGTTATTGACCTGCGCAGATGTTGTTTTGCGTTATTTTCGCAGACCGATTCCCGGAACCTATGAACTCGTCTGCTTTCTGGGAGCCGTAGCCGTCTCATTTGCCATGGCCCATACATCCATAGAAAAAGGGCATGTATCGGTGAGCTTTATTGTCACTCTTTTCCCTTCAAGGCTTCAAAGGCTCATCGAATGTATGACCAGCTGCTTTGGATTCTTCTTTTTTGCGCTCATTACCTGGCAGTCTTTCGTTTATGCAAATGATCTTTACGCTTCGCATGAGGTCTCACTAACGTTAGAACTCCCCTTTTATCCATTTGTGTATGGAATCGGTTTTTCTGCGGCGGTGGTTTGTCTTATACTTTTATCTGATTTTATTAAAAATGCTATGAGAATCTTGGAGAAATGAACCTGTCAACCATCGGAATTATCGGGATTGTCGTCCTGATTATCCTTTTGTATTCAAAAATGCCTGTGGGTTTTGCCATGGGTTTTTTGGGACTCATCGGGTTTAGCTATGTGGTGAGTTTTAATGCAGGATTGAATCTTCTGGCCCGGGATGTCTGGGATGTTTTTTCCTCTTATAATTTGACCGTTATTCCCCTGTTTGTGTTTATGGGCCAGATTGCCTTTCACGCCGGCATCAGCCGCAGGTTGTATGACTCAGCCTATGTGCTGCTAGGGCATCGGCGCGGTGGTCTGGCCATGACAACCGTGGGTGCCTGCGCCGCTTTCTCCGCCATATGCGGCTCAACCAATGCAACAGCGGCCACCATGGCCACGGTTGCGCTTCCTGAAATGAAACGATATGGATACGATATGGGCCTTGCCACAGGTACCGTGGCTGCGGCCGGAAGTCTTGGCATTCTTATACCTCCCAGTGTGATTTTCATCGTCTACGGCATTCTCACCGAACAGTCCATTGGAAAACTTTTCGCAGCCGGTATCCTGCCCGGCATTCTCCTTTGTTTTCTTTTTCTTTTGACCATTCATCTTCGCGTCCTTAAAAACCCCTCTCTGGCCCCCCCGGGTCCCAAAAGCAATATTCGCGAAAAATTCAGGTCCTTTGCCGGCATCCTCGAAACCATGATATTGTTTGCATTGGTTATGGGCGGAATTTTTTTTGGTCTGTTCACACCCACCGAGGCTGCGGCAATCGGTGCCTTTATGACCCTTCTCATTGCCTTAATCAGGAGACAACTCTACTGGAAAGGATTTATCCAATCCCTTGCAGATACAACCAAAATCAGCTGTATGATCATGGTGATCGTCACCGGTGCGGTGATATTCGGTCACTTCATGGCCATCACCCGGATACCTTATATTCTTGCTGATTACGTAAGTTCTCTTCCACTTCCGCCCCACGCAATTATCGGCGTGATCATTTTAGTCTACCTTATCGGGGGCTGTTTTATGGATGCACTGGCCATGATCATGCTGACCATCCCCATATTTTTCCCGGTTGTTCAAAAACTTGGGTTTGATCCGATCTGGTTCGGTGTGGTCATTGTTCTTATTACGGAAATGGGTGTAATTACACCGCCTGTGGGGATCAATGTCTATGTGGTCTTTGGTGTGGCAAGAGATGTCCCCCTTGAGAAAATCTTCAGAGGCGTATTCCCCATGCTCATCGCTTTGTTTGTGTGCAATCTACTCCTCATTCTCTTTCCCCGGATCGCCCTCTGGCTGCCAGGGCTTATGCATTGAAATAAACCCGGAGTTAATTGGTCCAGGATAAAAATTGGTTGAATGGTTGTATTGGTTAGGATGGTTTAGATCGTTTAGATGGTTAGGTTGGTTTAATTGGTTGTATTGGTTAATGGGCTGAGGGTATAGGGCATTGGGGCGTGGGGTTGATAGCTGTTGCTCTATTCACTTTCCTAATTTCTTTCCCGTAATCCTTGCTCCTTAATCCTTTATTCTTGATCCTACCTCCTATCTCCTCTTTCCTCTTTCCTCTTTCCTCTTTCCTAATTGCCTGAGGAAGGGGCGGGAAGTTTTTCTCCTAAATCCTTGAATATTAGCCTCCGGCTTCGCTTCCAGCCCGTAGGGCTTACAGGCCGGAGGGTAGAGCCTACGCCTCAAAGAGCGGAATGGATATTCTTTTTTTAAATCGGATGCTGTCTGAGTGGCTTAGGGATCGTTAGAAAAAACAGGCGCATACTGAAATTATAGCTTTAAAAAATTTTAGAATGATGCAGAGAACCTATTGATATTTATAAGATAGTTTCCTGTTTTTTCTTTATGATCCCTTGCCGCGAGTTCATGCGATTTTAAAAAAGATTATCCATGGAGCGGGTATTTAGAAAAATTCCCCGAGCCCTTAATTACCTATACAGGAAACGGAACCGCCATAAGCCCTGTGGTTTCATCCAAACCGAGCATGATGTTCATGCT
>Ga0210085_1000209_pt1 | contig 26442 bp, 20 predicted proteins | sample China_Galinas_PW_5_FD_184866 | JGI IMG/M metagenome (GOLD analysis project Ga0210085, IMG submission 184866) | Wetland microbial communities from San Francisco Bay, California, USA, that impact long-term carbon sequestration - China_Galinas_PWC_D1... | ecosystem: Environmental > Aquatic > Marine...
GCTTCTGAGTATCCGCACAATGCTACCAAGTGCGAAGCGAGTAACTTCGAGGAGCCCGGTGCGGTAATTCCGCACGCCGGGATCTGTACGGGGGCGGCCGGGCAACTGGCCGTCCTACCGTGATGGCTTGAAAAAATACTTTTTGAATCCAAACGGATCAAATATGCGAATTATCTCAAAAAGCGTATGGGGCACTGTCTTGGGAATATGTACTATTGTTCCCGCTTTTTGGCTCGTATATGACAATGGCTATCATAAAGGTAAGCATCACGCCGACCAGGGTCGAGGAGAGGCCCGCGGTCAGCGATAGCACCGCGGCGGCACCCGAGGCCAACGCCAGGGCGACGCCGTCCAAGCCCACTTCGGTACGCGCGATGATCTCGTGACTCGTCAGGTCGACGGGCCAGAGAAAACCGATGATCAGGGACACGCCGAAGGCGAGGGACAAGCCCGTCAAGTCGGTCTTGAATGCCGACCACATGAGTGACCGGACCCCCAACGAGGTGCCAAAAGCCAGAGCGATGTTGGGTCCGAGCAGGGGCGCGATCACCATGGCCCCGACCACCACTGCAACGTTGTCCTCCGCCAGTCCAATGGCTGCCACGAGGGTGGAGAGGAACGTCAGCAGCAGGAAGGTGCTATCCAGACGCGCCCCCTTCTCGATCTCTCCATAGAGTTCTTCCCGGGTGGCGATCACCGCCCGCTGTTGCGCGCTTTCCGGGTCCTGCTCATCCTGTGGGCGTGGCAGCGTCGCGTCGACTCGCAGGATGATGATCCGGGACCCTTCGTCGGCATCGAGCAGATTCTGCAGCGCGTCCACCACACCTTGCCGGGAATCGTCCTCGACCAGCATGCGGAAGCTGCGACGGCCGTTCCCCGGCTCGCTGTCCCACCAGAAATCCGTGACTTGGTGGTACTCGGCGATGGCTCCCAGAACAGGAATCCGAAGACCCCGGGCAGCAGCAGAACCGTGGCTGCTTCGAGCGGAAGCACGATTACCTCCGGCAGAACGGATGCGAGCTCTGCATGGAGTCTTGCGCTCAACGAGGGCAGAAAGGGAAGCATCAACTTGTGGCCCAGGGTGACGGCAGGGAAGTGCTTCACGGGGTTGACCTGCGGCTCTACCAAGACCACCGCGCAGAACTGGACCAGCGCCTCACCGGCCGCCCACAGGGGGACGGCCAGGGCTTTGATGAAGATGACCTGTGGAGGCTCGCCGAGGCGTGGGCTCAGGCGGGTGCGGATACGATGCAGAACCTCGGCGAACGTCCGCAAGATTCCCTTGAAGAGCTCCATGATCGGAGCGATCAGGCTCAGAAAACGTTCATGATGCAGACTATGTCGGAGATGGTGCCAGCCGGTCGTCCAATCGTCCAACCGGCGTCGGCCCTCCGGTGTTTCCCGCACCAGGGTGCCGAGCGCGAACGCGATCGCCGATGTTGCGATCCAGGCCGCGGTGCCGGGTCCTTCGGGCATGGCCAAGAGCCAGAGTGCGGTTACCGGCAGCAGCAACAGCATGCCCAACGCGAGGGGAAGCAAGAACCGATCGAGCAAATCCTGCACCAGACCGAGTCCGAGGAGCCAGACAACCGGTTGCCAATGGAGGAATCGGTCGGGGGCGGTAACGAACAGTAAATGGATCAACGCGACCGGTGCTCGCCACAGAAGGCGGACCGCGCGTCGACCGGAGTGCGTGTTGGCTGCAACACTCAGGATGGCGCCCAGGAGCAGGATCGCCGTGGCGTTGGTCAGGACCGGATGTCCGCCTGTGGGGGTGAAAAAGACCCAGACCAGGTCCGCGATCTGAAGGAGCACCCAGGCTGCGAGGGCGGGGAGCAACGCGAGGCGTAAGGCCCGACGACCGATCCGGGTTCCGAACAGGGGTGCGCTGAGGCGCTGGAGACCCTTCACGTAGAGCCCCCCGCGCTGATAGACGCCGGGAAGGGCCTGTGCGGCGGTGCGATCGAAGCGTACGAGCCGATCTCCTCGCCATAGCTCTGCAAGGCGCAGGTCGGGTAGGCTCAGCACATCCCGGTTGATCAGGTCGCGAACATCGGAGAGCTTCAGGTGTCCGCGTCGTCGGATGAGACCTGCCAGAGAATCCTTCAGGCGTGCCACTGCCAATCGTCCTCGGGAGGAACCGGAGGCGAAATCCGCTGCCTCGAGTGCTTCCTGAATTCGCGGGCGAAGTGTCACTTCCAGACGCTCGCCGATCTGCTCTGCGAGCGAGGCGAGAGGTGCGGTGAAACGGTCCTGGTCCTCGATTGGCCAGGGAAGCTCGTCCAGCAGGTGGCGGGCGGCCTCGAGGGCGGCGAGACTCTTCAGGGTTCCCTGGAAAGGCAGGACTTGGCGCCATCTTCTCCCCGATCTCCCCTTGGCGAGCCAGGTCCGAACACTGAGCCGGTAGTAGGTGGCACGTCCTTCCAGGAGCACCGTCTCCAGATGACCGAGCAGGGCCTGGGCCTTTTGCGCTGCAGGCCCGTGCTGTGCGACCAGGCGCCGGATGAGCACGCTCAGGTCCCCGGTGGCGGCGTGGGACAGGCGCCAGGTGACCGCCAGGAAGTCGGTAAAGGACTCGGCTGCCACCCGCTGGCGTTGGTCGAGGGTCCTGTCCACCGGATCATTGGGAAGGCGTTCGGCGACAAGCCTCCGATAGCGCCTTCTGGCATTCGAGAGGTGTCCCAGAGCGGTGGCAAACCGGCTGTTCCACTCGGCCCGCTGGGCTGTCGCCGACGCGTACTGCAGTTGTACCAGTCGAGCCCACAATCCCCACTTGGATGTCGACAATCGCAAAATGGCGCCCACCGCATCGGTAACCGACGCCCACGATTGCAGAAAGCCTCTGATCAGGGGAAAGGCAACGACATCCAGGCTTTCCCGGATGCGGGAGAGTGGGCCCACCGAGCGACGAACGAATGCACCCCGACGCAAGGCTTGCAGGCACAGTGCCTGGATTTCCGACGGAATCCCGTCACCCGCTTCTTCGGACACGGTCGGCGTTTCTTTCGGTGGGGCCGTCGAGGCCGGAACCTGAAAATCGCTCGTTGCCGGTGCTGGCCCGAAAGCGGTTGCCGCGTGTTGGTCCGGATCGGAGCGACCGAAAGGCAGAGTCGGAGGGAAGGGGAGAAGCACGGGCGGTGCACCGCAGGTGATCGTCGGGCGGCCACGCTCCAAGGCCGAGGGTAACCGGCTGCCGGACAGGGGTGCCGGTAGATCCAAGCCACTCTCCTCCAGCCAGCGATCCACCGCGGCCCAGTCCCCGATGGCAGGAAAGTAGCAACCCCGCGCCCCGGGGGCGAAGTACCGAAGACGTACCACCCGAGCGACGAACGCCCGGCACAGCTCCGACGGGCCCTCGGCAGCACCGGATATGCCTCCTTGGATCAAGATTTCCCGCGCCTCGTCAACAGCCCCGCGGCCGATCGAGGTCTCGAGGGCCGCGGGGCCGAAATCCGCCAGATCCTGGTTGTCGTCTCGGGCCATCTGCCAGGCACGGGCGATCTCACCCTCGAAACGCCGGCCCCAGTAGTCCCGCAGAAGCGTACGCTCCGATGTGGACCGAAGGACCGGTGCCGCAGGCATGGGGAGGAGGATGATCCAGTCCGGTAAGGGCAGCCCTTCGATAACCGATAGGGCCTCCGGATTTTCGTGTTCCAGGCGTTCCAGGAAGACGCGCCGTGCCATCAAGTGGTAGCACAGACCCGCTGCAGGTCGTGCCGTTTCGAGGCGAGTGGGAGACTGCAGCCGCTGGATTGCACGTTGGTGAAACAGAAAGATCCCTTCGGCAGGTCGCAAATCCACCGGCGGAATGCCTTCGCGGTGACGGGACGGAATGTCGCTTCAACGCTCGGCGGGTCGGTATACGATGTTTGGTGCAACGGAGGGCTCTCGGGTTTGGTGGCACTTTCAATACGAGACGGGCCTCGTGAGAGGGACCTCGACCTTCGGCGGAGCATTGCTGAGGGTTTATACGGAGGATCAGCTCTGTCCGACGCCGCCATGGCGCTATCGCAATCGAGTGTTCGGTGTCGATTGGAACTGACGGGCTATCCAGACAACGGCAGTGATTGGCTTCGTGTTTTGGGCGCAGGAGAACGGGTCGGCGGGACGAACGGCAGTGCAGATGTACATCATGCCGTTCTGGGCGCCGCTGCTCGGCTGGGCGTTCATGGGCGAGCGGCCGAACGGTCTGACAATCGTATTCCCTCTTCAACCTTCATTGCGTCCTTCCAAGACTTCCCACCGCTGGTAGGCATGCTCCAGCTCGGACTCCACCGTAGAAAGCCGCTCCTTCGCCTCGGCAACAGCGCTTCCGTTTTCCCGGTAAAAGGAAGGGTCTGTCATGCGCGTATGCAGCTCCGCCTGCTCCGCCTCCAGGAGCTCGATCCGCCCCGGAAGGGCTTGCAGCTCCCGTTGGTCCTTGTAGCTCAGCTTGCCCGGTGAGCCTTTCGGTCCAGGCTGTCGTTTGGAGCGTGCCGGATCCTTCTTCTGCGCAGGTTTCTCCGGCGTATCCGGAGCGGGGCGCTGGCGCAGCCAGTCGTCGTAGCCTCCCACGTATTCGCGCACCCGGCCTTCGCTTTCGAAAACCAGGGTGCTGGTCACCACGGCGTCGAGTAGGGCGCGGTCGTGGCTCACCAGCAGAAGGGTCCCCTGAAAATCCACCAGCAGCTCCTCCAGAAGATCCAGGGTCTCGGCGTCCAGGTCGTTGGTGGGCTCGTCCATGACCAGGAGGTTGGCGGGCCGGGTGAAGAGCTTGGCCAGGAGCAACCGATTGCGCTCGCCGCCGGACAGGGCGCTTACCGACTGGCGGGCCCGCTCCGGTGTGAACAGGAAGTCCTGGAGGTAGGAGAGCACGTGTCTGCTCTGACCCTGGACGGTCACCTTGTCGCTGCCGCCCGCCACGTTGTCCTGCACGCTCTTGTCATCTTCCAGGCTGGCACGGAGCTGGTCGAAGTAGGCGATCTGCAGGTTGGTGCCAAGACGGATGCGCCCGCTGTCGGGCCGGAGCTCGCCGAGCAGCAGCTCGAGAAGGGTGCTCTTGCCGGCACCGTTGGGACCGATGATGCCGACCTTGTCGCCGCGCAGGATCAGGGTGCTCAGATCCCGCACTACCGGCTTCTCCTCCCAGGCATAGGAAACGCCCTCGGCCTCGACTACGAGCTTGCCGCTGCGCTCCGCCTCGCTCAGACGGAGGCGCGCCGCGCCGATCTGTCCACGCCGCTGTTTTCGCTCTTCGCGCATTGCCTCCAGGGCGCGCACCCGGCCCTCGTTGCGGGTACGTCTGGCCTTGATGCCCTGGCGGATCCAGATCTCCTCCTCGGAGAGCTTGCGGTCGAAGCGGGCGTTTGCCTGGGCCTCAGCGTGAAGCCGCTCTTCGCGCCGGCGAAGATAGTTTTGGTAGTTGCCCGGCCAGTCTGTCAGCTGGCCACGGTCCAGCTCCAGGATACGGGTGGCGGTCCGCTGCAGAAAAACGCGATCGTGGGTGACGAACAGCAGGGCGCCCGGGAATCCCGGCAGAAATCCCTCGAGCCACTCGATGGCCTCGATGTCCAGGTGGTTGGTGGGCTCGTCCAGCAAGAGCAGATCCGGCTCAGACACCAGGGCGCGGGCCAGCAGAACCCTGCGCTGCATGCCTCCGGAAAGGGCGGCAAAGTTGGCATCCGGATCCAGGTTCAGGCGAGAGATGACGCGCTCCGTGCGTTGCTCGATCTCCCAGCCGCGTGCTGCTTCCAGCCGGTGCTGAACGGCGGCCAACCGGGCCAGCAGCCGCTCGTCGGCTCCCTCCCCGAGTCGCCGCCCGAGGTCGTGATACTCGCGGACCAGGGCTGCGAGCTCACCGAGGCCGCCGGCGACCTGGTCGAAGACGCTGCCCGATCTTTCCGCCGGTATGTCCTGGACGAGGCGGGATATCCTCGTCCCCTCTGCGCGGCGCAGCTCGCCGCTGTCCGGCTGGATCTCTCCCGATATGAGCTTGAGCAGGGTGGACTTGCCGGTCCCGTTGCGCCCGAGCAGACAGATGCGCTCGCCCTTGTCTATGGCGAGGCTCACGCCGTCGAGGAGGGGGGGAGCACCGTAGGAAAGGGTGATCGACTGCAGGCTGACCAATGGCATGGGTGGGGGGTCTCGACTTGGAATCAGGTCCTGCGGCTACAATTTGAGTTAGACTCTCATTGTGAGAACAAAACCAAGAAATTCACCAAAATAATCAGACACTCGACAACCAGACATCCGATGGTGAAGAACGTTACATTGCGCGAAGCCTGGTCGGGAGAGGCGGACTGCCTCAACTGCTCGCTGCGCACGACCGTGCTCTTCGCCGGCTTGGAGGAGAAGGACTTCGAGCGTATCCACGACCCGATCGACCAATTTGTGATGAAACCGGGCACCGCCCTGTATCACGCCGGGGACGTTGGAGATTACATGTTCACGGTTCGCAGCGGGACCTTCAAGCTCGTTCAGTATCTACCCGACGGCGGACAACGCATCGTGCGCCTCGCCCGTACCACGGACGTGATCGGGCTCGAGGCTATGCTCGAGGAGCGGTACCATCATGATGCGATCGCCGTTCACAAGACCGAGGTTTGCCGCTTCCCGGCGCGGGTGGTGCGCACCCTCGGTGCGGAGAACCCGAGGTTGCACCGCGAGCTCATGGTCCGTTGGCAGCGGGCACTGTCCGAAGCCGATGCTTGGCTGAGGGAGCTTTCCACCGGCTCCGCCCGCCAACGTGTCGCACGCTTGCTGCTGCGGCTGGTGCGCGACCAGGAGAGCAGCGAATGCGAGCTGTTCAGTCGTGAGGACATGGGGGCCATGCTCGGGATTACCACCGAGACCGCCAGCCGGACCATTGCCGAGTACAAGCGCCAGAGTCTGCTGGTCGAGGTGAGCCCCAACTTCTTCCTGCTCGATATTCCCAATCTACGGCGGATTGCCGAGGATTGAGGCCACCTCGAGAAATCCCAGGGAGGGGATTTATCGATGTCCCCATAAACCTCCGCAGCACGGGTCTTGCTGCACCGGATACGTCCGCATTGACCGATTTCAATGCCGGTTTTCCAGTCCCCTCGCTAGCCTGATAAGCAGCTCGGTCAGGCGCCCGATGCGGGTCGCAGTGAATGGGGGAAGCTTTGAAAGAGACGCTGCTGCAAGAGACATTTCCCGTGTATTGCCTCGAGCTCGGTCGCGACGAGGTGCGCTTCGACTCCGTCGATGAGATCGCCGACTATTTCAGGCAATGCATCGAGGAGAGCAGATGTGCTTGCTTCATTGCCGAGTTCGATCATTACGCCCACACCCGATCTTTGCCTGAGGGCCGCATCGACAAAGACATGCTGGCGGCGAAGAATGTCGTCTTCTGCTTCGGCATCGTCCTGCCCGATCCCCACGCATTGGTTTCCAGGCCCCGTTCCATCGGCGTGGCGGAGACCACCGAGGGCTTCCTCGTCACCTTCCTGGAGGCGCCCATGCCGGTTGCCAACAGTGCGATGGAGGCATGGGCCAGGGGGCTGCTGCGCAATCGTTCGGAGCAGGGGGCTGCGGCCTAAGGCGATTTCTGTCTAATCACATACCAGCCTGCTTGTCTTTTCGCCCGTCTTCTGCGTTGTGCCAGCCGTTACATAGCTCGCTATGCGCCGGCTGGCACGCATTGAATACGGACGAAAATTCGGCGTATTCCGGTATATGATTTTCCGGCAATCGCCTGAGCGAGCCCTCGTTTCCGGCAGTTCCGCATCCGCGCCGTCCGAGATAAGATACCGGCTCGTTGCGATTTTCGATCTCCCTACGCCGACAAACCCTCGGCGGGGGTACAGGGTAGGACCTTCGCCCACCGGAGCCGGTTCCTACACCAGGGCAAGAAGCCACGGGACGCCATGCAGTTCATCGACCTCCAAGCCCAGTATCGCCATCTGAAGAAGCAGGTCGACGCCCGCATCCAGCGGGTGCTGGATCACGGGTGCTACATCCTGGGGCCCGAGGTGGGGGAGCTCGAGGCACGGCTCGCGGACTATGTGGGCGTCAAGCAATGTATCGGGCTTTCCAGCGGCACGGATGCCCTCCTCGTGTCTTTGATGGCCTTGGGCATCGGGCCGGGGGACGAGGTGATCACCACGCCCTTCGCCTTCATCGCAACCGGCGAGATGATCGCCCTGATCGGCGCCAAGCCCGTCTTCGTCGATATCGATCCGCGCACCTACAACATCGACCCGAGTCTGATCGGAGCGGCGATCACCCCGCGGACGCGGGCCATTTTGCCCGTGAGCCTCTACGGCCAGTGCGCCGAAATGGATGCGATCAACGCGGTCGCAGAGCGACACGGTCTGCCGGTGATCGAAGATGCCGCCCAGAGCTTCGGCGCGACCTACCTGGGTCGGCGCTCCTGTGCGCTGTCCACCATCGGATGCACGAGCTTCTATCCGTCTAAGCCCCTGGGCTGTTACGGGGACGGAGGGGCCTGCTTCACAGATGATGAGGCCCTCGCCCACCGGATCCGCCAGATCGCCGCCCATGGGGAGGACCGCCGCTACCATCACCCCCGGCTCGGCATCAACGGGCGGCTCGATACCCTGCAAGCCGCCGTTCTGCTCGCCAAGCTTGAGGCCTTTCCGCAGGAGATCGAAGTGCGCGAGGCCATTGGTCGGCGCTATACCAGCCTCCTCGCGGATCGGGTCCAAACCCCCTATGTCGAGCCGCATAACAAGAATGTCTACGCTCAGTACACCATCCAGGTGGCGGATCGCGACGGGCTCGCCGAGAGGCTGAAGGCGGCCGGTGTTCCCACGGCGGTGCACTATCCGGTTCCCCTGACTCGCCAGCTCGCGCTGGAAGATCCGGGCGCGCAGGTGCCAAATGCCGACAGGGCCGCCGGGCGGGTGCTGAGTCTCCCCATGTCGCCCTGGCTGTCCAGGGCCGACCAGGATGTGGTGGTCGAAGCAGTCGCGACGGCGCTGTAGTAGGGCTTCTGTCCAGTATCACCGCTCAGGCTGAATCGTCCTCGTCCGATGCTGCCCTCCATCATTTCTATGAAAGTACGCGCCGAAGGCGCTCCGACTCGCCCTCTCCCTTTATGGGAGAGGGTCGGGGTGAGGGAACGATCAGGGGCGAGACGACCTTTCATATCTCCGGGGTGGCTCGACTCGCCCCATGATCGTTAACCCGGAGCCCTGATCGATGGTCTGGATCGAGTTCCTCCTGTGCGTGCTGGCGATCGGCTTCGCCGGGGTCAAGCTGTCGCGTTACGGAGACGCCATTGCCGACAAGACCGGTCTGGGAGGCTCCTGGGTCGGGGTCCTGATGATGGCCAGCGTCACCTCCCTTCCCGAGTTGGTGACCGGAGTCAGCTCGGTGACCGTCGCAGGTACACCCAATATCGCGGTCGGGGATGTTCTCGGAAGCTGTGTCTTCAACCTGCTGCTGATCGTGGCGCTCGATTTCCTCAGCCGGGAGGAGTCCGTCTATCGGCGGGCGAGCCAGGGACATATCCTGTCCGGGGGATTCGGAATCATGCTCATCGGGATCGCTGGACTCAATCTGTTGCTGGCCGCGAAGGGGGGGAGCCTATCCCTCGGGTACGTTGGCCTCTATACCCCGGTGATCCTGATTCTATACTTGGTCTCGATGCGCTCAGTGTTTCTGTACGAGACCGAGCAGGTGGAGAAATTCATCGAGGCCGAGGCCGACGCCTATCCGGATCTCACCTTGCGCATAGCGGTGATCCGGTATCTGGCGGCCGCGGCCGTCGTCCTGGTCGCCGGTGCCGCGTTGCCCTTTGTAGCCAAGGCCATGGCCGTCGAGATGGGCTGGCACCAGAGCTTCGTGGGGACCCTCTTCGTTGCCTTCGTGACCTCGCTGCCGGAAATGGTGGTGACGGTAGCCGCCCTGCAGCTGGGCGCCGTCGACATGGCGATCGGGAACCTGTTCGGCAGCAATCTCTTCAACATCGCGATCCTGGCCGTCGACGATATTTTTTACCTGCAGGGGCCTCTGTTCGACGCGGTGTCGAGCACCCACGCGATCTCCGCCTTTTCCGCCATCATGATGACGGGTGTAGCCATCGTGGGGTTGCTCTATCGGCCACGGACCAGGGTGCTCAAGACCGTGGGCTGGGTCAGCTTATTTCTTTTCACCGTCTACCTGATCAATTCCTATATCCTCTATATCTATGGGGAAGGTTAGCGAGAGTCTGTCTCGGACCGGCCAGTCGTGAGGGGCTGCTATGCGTCGGATCCCGGCCCGCGCGGGTGCTGCACCGAGTCACGTAATATCAGATGCGAATTTCCTTGCCGCCTCGGGCGGATCCGCGGCAAAGGCAATGCGTCGCAGCGTCCTGATCCTCGGAACCGACCATCGGTATCAAAGGCGGGACCCTCTCTTGAGCGAGTCTCAGCACGAGGAATTCGCGTCTTTCCTCACCCGGCTCGCGAGGAGGCACGGCGTAAGGCTCCTCGCAGAGGAGTACAGCGCGCAGGCCCTTGCGGAGCAGGGGATCTCCGAAACTACGGTCGAACGACTGGCGAAGGGGCTGGGTATCGCCCATTGCTACTGCGACCTGGACCGGCAGACGCGATTCAACCTGAGGATCTTCCAAGAGGGCCACATCCGCACGGAGGCCCTTCGCAAGGACTGGACGGAGCGAGAGATCGTCGAAAGAGTCGCCCAATCCCATAGGGCTCGCGAGCGGTTTTGGCTGGAGCGGTTGCTGGAAGCGCAGCTCTGGCCCGTGCTCTTCGTCTGTGGTGCAGATCATGCCCGTCGTTTCGCGAGTCTTCTGCGCGCGAAACGATTGGATGTCTCGGTCATCGAGGAGCACTGGCGGGCTTCATGAGGAGCACCATGGCAGGGGGCGACCGCTGCCCGCTCGCATAGCTCAGATAATCCTCTGTCGGGCCTTTCGGGGGGGCGAGGCCGTGGCGGGTGTCGGAGTCGGAGGGCACGGAAGCGGAAAAGGGGCGCCACGACGCCTTGCTGCACCGGGTGCCGCCCGTGAAAGCCAGATCTGTCTTCGGCCCCGCCGGCCCTCGTTCGCGAGCCCTCGGAATCAGGAGATGGGTGCGAGCGTGTAGCCGCGGAGGCGGCGGGAGAAGGTCCCCAGGGCGTGGATTCCAGTGGCCTCCGCCTGCTGACACCAGTCCTGCAAGGACTTGAGAAGGGCCTCTTGGCTCGGAGCGGTACGCTCCCAGAGGTCCCGCAGGCGCTCGCGGAACTGATAGACGGTTTCCAGGGTTTGGCTCTGTGCCAGCACCTGCTCGAGACGCTGCTTTGCGCGCTCATCCAGACGCGGACCCTCTAATACCAGGAGGCGCTGTGTGCGCTTGAAGAGGCGGTGGCAATGGCGCCTGCTGCGGCAAAGCTCGGCTTGGGTCACGGGTGCGAGCACCTCTCGTGCATAACGGGCTGCGACATGCATGTGGCCCGTGATGACCGCGCGTACCGTATCCATGTCCACGCTGCATTTGCCCTCGACGACCTTTGGTCTGGGCGCTACCTTCTTTACCCTGGCCAAGCTGAGAATGCTCAACAGCCGAATGTAGAGCCAGCCCAGATCCAGCTCCCACCACTTGGAGGACAGCTTGGCGGAGCTCGGGAAGGCGTGGTGGTTGTTGTGCAGCTCCTCGCCGCCGATGAGGATGCCCCAAGGCAAGATATTGGTCGAAGCGTCGGGGCTCTCGAAGTTGCGGTAGCCCCAATAATGGCCGACGCCGTTGATCACGCCGGCGGCGAAAAAGGGGATCCAGATCATCTGCACTGCCCACAGGGTGATGCCGTACACGCCGAACAGCAACAGGTCCAGGATCAGCATCAACCCGACCCCGTGCCGGGTGTAGCGTTCGTAGAGATGGTGCTCGATCCAATCGTCGGGGGTGCCGTGGCTGTAGCGGGCGATAAGTTGCGATTCCTTGGTCGCCTCGCGGTAGAGCTCCACACCCTCCGTAAGGACCTTGGGCAGACCCAGGATCTTGGGGCTATGGGGGTCGTCGGGGGTCTCGCACCTGGCGTGATGGCGGCGGTGCACCGCCACCCACTCACGGGTAACCATGCCCGTGGTGAGCCACAGCCAGAAGCGGAAGAAATGACTAACCGCCGGGTGCAGATCCAGTGCTCGATGGGCTTGTGCCCGGTGCAAGAATACGGTGACCGTGACGATGGTGACATGTGTCAGGACCAGTCCCGCCAAGATAACCTGCCAAGGGGAAAAATCGAGGATTCCGTACAGACTCATCGGGTCGCCTCTAAGGAAGGGCTGACGGCGAGGTCGCATCGCGAAGACAAAGGCGCCCGCAACGACCGATCAGCCGTCTGCAAATGGAAAGAGGGGGAAATGCGCAGTGTAGATCTTCTATTTGACATGCCGGAGAAGTCATCGACCGGCAACGGAAGCCACTATAGCCAATATGGGCTCCGAAGGAAACCGTTAGTCCTGTCGGCACCCGGTCGCGGTTCAGTCGGCGGACGGAGCCTTACGCAGAGGATACCAGTGCTCGTCCCGTGTCGGCGGCAGCAGCTCTCGCCGCAGCTCCTTGAGCTTCGGCAAGGGCGACCCTGTTGCGGCGGTTCCAGCGAAGGGGTCCTCCTGCTCGAGGAGGTCGCCCATCTCGGCCTCCACCTGGTCCGGGTCCTCCCCGGCCTCCATGCGTCGGATCGCCTCCGCCATGCCGTCACCGAGCTTCATGCCCGTGCCTTCGAAGAGGCGCCGCATCATCCCCGCTGCCTGCTTCGGGTCGTTCTCATCGAGTCCTTCGAAGTCGCCGGCCAATGATTCGAAGGCACGCATCAACTTCTCTTCGTCCATTCCGGGGGGCATGTCGGCGTCCTCCTCCTCGTTCCCTCTGCCCTTGGATATGGCGAACAGGGAGACCTGCCGATCCAGGTCGGGTCGACCACAGCCGGGGCAGGCGGGTCGAGTGGTGGTGTCCACCCGGCGGGAGAAGAAGCTGTAGATGGTATGGCAGTCGGGACAATAGAGCTCGTAAACAGGCATTGGACACCCCCGAAGGAGGAATCAGTGACATCTCGGATGAACAACGCAGTGTAGCCGCACCACCGAGCCTGGGCATGGCGTTATCGAGGCTGCTGTAGCCCCCTGTTCGCCGAAATCACTGGAACTTGTGCAGGATCGCCTGCGCCTCCGCAGTGCTGATTCGAGGCCCCAGGCTGGTGACCAGCTCGGCGGAGGAGGCCACGGCAAGCTCACCCGCGCGGCGATGATCCCAGCCGCTGGTGAGGCCGTACAGAAAGGCGCCCGCGAACATATCGCCGGCACCCACCGTATCCACCGCCTCGACCTGCACCGGGTCGATCTCGATCAGCTCCTCGCCGTCGTAGACCAGGGCACCTTTGGGGCCAAGGGTTACTGCAAATTCCTTGGCGATCGTTTTGAGAAAGGCGATGGCGGTGCTCAGGTCTCGGGTATCCGCCATGCCCTTGGCCTCCGCCTCGTTGGCGAAAAGCAGGTCCACACCCCCGCCGATCATTTCCAGCAGGCCGCCTTTGAAGTGGGTGATCATGTTCGGGTCCGAGAGGGAGATGGCGGTCTTGACGTCCGCCTCCTCCGCCAGTCCCTTCGCGGTGATGGAAAGTCGGCGTGCCGAGTCGCTGGTAACCAGATAGCCTTCCGTATAGAAGTAATGTGAATCACGCAGGGAATCCGGCACGAGCTCCTTCTCCGACAGACCGCCACTGATGCCCAGGTGGGTCACCATGGTTCGGTCTGTGTCCGGGGTCACCAGGACCAGGCAGCGTCCGGTATTGCCGTCCTCCTTGTCCGTGTGGTGATTCGTATCCACGCCGCCGGCGATCAGGTCGTCCATGTAGAAATGACCGAGAGTGTCATTGGCGACCTTGCAGGAATAGAAGCCTTTCCCGCCGAGCTGGCTGAGCGCGATGACGGAGTTGGCCGCGGAGCCGCCGGATCCCTTCCGGTGATGATGATCCCGGAGGTGCTCCATGATCTCTGTCTGATGGTCCTCGTCGACCAGGGTCATGACCCCTTTGTCGATCCGAAGCTTCTCGAGGTCGCCGATGTCGACCTCGTACTCCATGTCGACGAGGGCGTTGCCGATGCCGTACACGTGATACTTTCGCATGCTCTTTCCCATTCGAATTCCAAGTTTGCACTTCCCGGGGCTTATCTGCGCTGACCTCGGGGCTACAGCAGGATACCGCACGGCGCGTCTGTTCTCGCTCAGCAGCCATGCCGAGCCGATCAGAACAGCGAGCCCGAGGATCCCGCGCAAAATAGGGAGAAGGTCCGCGACCGTCAACGGATGGAGCGGTAGACCTGGCGGCGCCCGCGCTTGCTCAGCACCAGCTGCCACAGCAGACCCCGGCGGGAGCGGAAGTAACCGGCACAGGCGTGCAGGTAATACTTGAACATACGGTAGAAGCGCTCGCCGTAGCGGTCGGCGAGCTCGGGCCAGGCGGCGTCGAAGTTCTTCCACCAAGCCATGAGCGTGGGGTCGTAATCCTGGCCGAAGTTGTGCCAGTCCTCGAGGACGAAATCCTGCTCGATGGCCTTGGCCACCTGCCGGGCCGCGGGGATGTGGCCGTTGGGAAAGATGTATTTGTCGATCCAGGCATCGGTCGTGTGTACCTGGCTATAGTTGCCGATCGTGTGGAGCAGAAAGAGTCCGTCCGCCTCCATTACCCGGTCCACTGTCGAGAAATAGGCCCCGTAATTCTTCGGGCCGACATGCTCGAACATACCAACCGAGACCACCTTGTCGAACTGGCCGTCGATGTCCCGGTAGTCCATCAGCTCGATGCGCACAGGCAGACCGGCACAGCGCTCCTGGGCGAGAAGCTGTTGCTCCTTCGAAACCGTGATTCCGGTCACCTCGACTCCGTAGTCCTGTGCCGCGAGCTTCGCAAGCCCACCCCAGCCGCAGCCGATATCCAACAGCCGCTGGCCAGGCTTTAGCTGCAGCTTCTCGCAGATGAGGCGGAGCTTGGCCAGCTGTGCCTCCTCCAGATTCGCGGCGTCTTTCCAATAGCCGCAGCTGTAGCTCATGGTCGGGTCCAGCATGGCCGTGTAGACGTCGTTGCCGATGTCGTAGTGGTGCTCTCCTACCTGGAAGGCACGCCTGCGCGATTGGCGGTTGAGAAGAAGGCTCCGCAGAAACAAGCCAAGGAACATGGCCAGAAACCGGGCCTTGGCTATACCCGTGATCTTGGTGTCCAGGCGAGCGCTCAGTATGCGGTAAAAGGTTTCATCCAGCTGCGCGCTCTCCCAGGCGCCGTCCATGTAGGACTCGCCGAAGCCGAGGGACCCCCTGCGCAGTACCTGCTCGTACATCTCCGGATCATGGACCTGAATGTCCCAAGGCCGGTCACCGTTGCAGTGGATGTCCGCCGATTCCAGAAGCCGAGCCAGGGCACGGTGAGCTGCCGGATCTCGACCAGTATGGGCTCGTTCGGTTGCGACTGGGTTATCCTTAATCGAGGTCATGGGTACGTCTCTTCGAGCGATGGGACTTGCTTCGATCAACCGGGATAATCCTACCTGCTCCGGTGGTAGAGGCAAGCGGGAGCTCATGTCATGGTCCCCTGTTGTCGAGCGATTTTGCCAGGACGAGATCAAAAGGAGGCACAAAAAACCCGGCAATTCGCCGGGGTCTGCCTATGACACATCCCTTGAAGAGCAGAAAGGTCGGACCGAGCGGGCCTCGGTCTCGGTTTCCCTCGCATTCGTTCGAGTTATCGAGGGGCTTGTTTTTGCTAGCCTTACAGCCGACAAAACGCTTGGCCGAAGGCAGTTCGAGTATGTCCGTGTCGGTCTTTCAGTGTTGCGACCTGGATCACACTAATCGAGGCAACGTGAACAAAGCTCCCCGTCCTGCGTGCGGTGGTACCGGAGCTCAGAGGCGATTCTGAAGGATCAGAAACCAGGGTCGCCGGGGCACCGCCTGCAAGCGACCGTTGCGGTCCAGCTCCAGGGTGACCTTGGATACCGAGTTGCGCACGTTCCCCCCGATCGCTTCCAGTATCCGTCCGCTCTTTCGGACCACTAGGTCGCAGTGCGTGGGCTCTCCCTGCAGCGCCGCGGCGCTGACATCGAAAGTACTGGGTAATGGCCGGGGCCGATTTCTGGAGGCGCAGATGAGATCGCCGGGCTCGGGACTGTAGTCGCTGATCCGGCGCGGGACGAAGTAGCGGCCCGGGTAAGGCGCCTCTTCGATCATGCTCGCCATGTAGACCCAGTGGGCGATCGTTCGGGGGAACTGACTCTCCGGCACACCCGCATTGCTCATGACCCAGCTCATGAAGGCAGCGGACCAAGGCTCCTGACAGTCCATGCCGTCGATCTGCGGCTCGCCCACGGCGCGCCAGTAGCTGTTGACCCGGGCACTGTATTTGGCATCGTCGTCTTCCCATGCGCCAACGTTCGGGATGCTCTCCTTTTGGCCCTTCAAGACTACCGTTTGCCGGCGGAAATATTCCCACTCCCCGGTCGCCCTGGCGATTATGGCCCGTCTGAGGCCAGGTCTGCGGGCGGGAGGTGCACCGATTGTCCGTCCCGCCCAGGTTCCCTTTCCCATCGTGGGTCGCTCCGGGGCGGCACAGGCGGAAAGCAGGAGACAGAGGAAAAGGGCGCTGGCGCCATTGAGCCAGGCCGCGAAGCGGGTGTCGGTCGACATGGGAAAGCTCCTTTGGTGAATCCCGAGGCCCTCTTTCCTTATCCCAGGCTCCTAGAGGGTCAACGCGGAGGTCTGCGCGTCTCGTGGAACCAGGGACGGTATTCCTTCATCCGTGCCCGCTGGTCGGCGGGGGCCTGTCTGCGGCAGGTAGCGTAGTCCGGCGTGCCCGGGGAGGCGCCCCAGCGGCGCTCGATGCAGTCGTTGGGGTTGTAGGCTACTTCCATTGCCGGCCTGCGCTCGTAGAGGTCGGCCAGGCTCAGCTGCCAGCTGCTGCCGTCGCTGCGAGTGTAGCTGATGGACCTTTCCCGGGTGCTCCTGTCCTGAAGGCTCTGGATCCGGGATGCGGCGGCCGAAGGGTTAGCGCCGCGAAGGACGTAGAGCTCGGGATGCTGACGGATGCGCCCGGGCAGGGACTCCAGCACCTTCATGGCGATCAGTAAGCGCATGTCGCGGGACGGGGTCGAGTAGTCCTCCCAGGGGCCAGTGGTCTCGAAGATGCTTGCCCCGACGGGCATGGAGATGGTGGTGCGGTGAGCGCGCATGTAGCTCTCACCCCGCTCGACCGAGTCGACGCGCGTTCGCAGCTGCTCCATGAGGGCGTCGAGGGTGGCGGAGTAGGCGGCCTCGGGATCCAGTCCTCGGGGGCTGATGAGCCGATCCATCCGTGCATAGAAGTCTTCGGGCTCGAGGGTCGCCTGCTCGCTTGAATAGGGCGGCAGGCCCGAGCGACCGTCCAGCTCCGCGTTGGACAAGGGGCGCAGATGGCTGCCGGTGCCGGCGAGGGGGCGGAACGTCTTGAAGCCCGCCCCTGCGCTGGCCGTCTGGTCAAACAGGAAGGTTCCCTCCCAGAAGCGCTTTCGTGTCACCGAGTTGTCGGGCTGGGCGTCCACCGCGAGGAGGAGGCCGCCGCTTCCCGCCCGCTGCGGAACCCACTTGACCAGGACCAGCACATGACCGTAGGGGTCGGCGAAGATGGTCCCCGGCCACAGGGTCCAGCGCTCGAGCGGCACCGGATAGAAGTCGGTTGCGCTGTCGCCGAGGCCGGTGCGCCCGTTGCCCGAATGCACGGTGTTCACGAGGTCGTGGCTCACCTGCCGAAAGCGCTCGGGAGATGCGCGGCTGCGCGTGAAGGCACCCTCGATCCTCGCGGCTTGGCAGCGCGGAGGGCTGTTCCGGCTCCCGCGGCTGCAGGCGCGGTAGGAGACGGGCAGGCCGAGCTTCCAGGCGAAGTAGGTGCGCAGGAAGTAGGGGAGGTCGGCGCAGTCCGGCGCGGCGGGCAAGCGTCTGTCCTCGCCCTTGCCGAGGTAGTCGTAGAGGAAGTTGTGAGCGGGATCGCGCAGCACGGGCGCGAGCGAGGGAAAGCTCAATGAGCGCTCAGGCGGGGCGTTGAACAGGTGCTCGATCCAGGCCGCGTAGAGTGCTTCGGTTGCAAGATCCCAGGTCCCAGTGCCCCGATCCCCAATGCCGCTGCCGACCCGCACCTCGGAGCAGGCAGCCACGCGACCGGCCCGCATGGCCTCGATGCGATAGGTCCCGGCAGCCGGTCGGCGCACGACAGCGCGCAGGCTCCAGGGCGGACCGCCTCCCTTGACAATAGTCTGCCTCGACCGGTGCCCCCCGGGATCCGTGACCTCCAGTTCGCCGAGATCCCGGTCCGTGGCAACGGCGAGGATCCCCAGGGGCTCACCTGGTCGAGGTCGGAGTGGCGAGGTCCAGATGTGCAGGTCCAAGCCCTGCCGGCACGCAGCGGCGGTCCAGGCCGGGCCCGGGGTGAAGAGTGCCGTCATCAGGAGAGTGGCCAGGAGGAGAAGGGTCGGAGTTGTTCGCATCGCCATGGAGCTGAGGGTGCGCATGTCGTTTTAGTAGGAGTGTAGCGCCTTCATCCCTTTGCATTCGACTCAGAAGCCGTCGCCTCCCGAAACGGGATGCCCGGTCCCTCCCGTCTCGCGGCAGCGGTCGCTCATCCGCGATCGAGATCCCGGTCGACTGCCGCCGCCACCACCAAGTCACCCCAGACGTTGACGGCGGTCACCGGATAATCGAAGAAGCGGTCGACGACCAGATACAGGGCTAAATAGGTCTGGGGCAGCCCGAGCAGGTCCAGCATGAAGGCCATCATGGCGATCCCGCCGCCCGGAATCCCCGCCGTGCCGGCGGAAGAGGCCATGGTCAGCAGGACGATGAACAGGGCCTGCGGTACGCTCGGATCGGCGCCGGCGAGCTGGGACATGAAGATCAGCAGGACCGCCTGGTAGAGGGCCGAGCCGTCCATGTTGAGGGTCGCGCCCAGGGGCAGGGTCAGGCTGGTGACCCGCTCGTTGACACCGGCCTCCTCGAGGGCCTGCTTGGAGACCGGGTAGGTGGCCGAGCTGGAGGCGGTGGAAAGGGCGGTCAACAGGGGCGCGCGGCAGGCCTGTAGGAAAGGTAAAAATCGACTTCTGGTCCGGAAGCGATAGAGGGTTGGCAGAAAGACCAGGGTGTGTAGAAAAGCGGCCAGGGCCACCGCCCAGACGAAGGGGCGGAGCTCGAAGACCGTCGCCCAGTCCATTCCCGCCAGACCTGTATAAACCAATGCCAGGATACCGATGGGTGCGAATGCCAGGACCGCCTTCAGGAGTTGCATGAACAGGGCGTCCAGCGCCTTGGCTCCGGCGAGGAGGGTCTGCCGGTGCTCGCTCGGGATGCGGCGGGAGGCCAGGGCTGCGACCACCGCGACCAGGACGATGTGCAGAATGTTGCCGCCGGCGAGAGAGGCGAAGAGGTTGCTCGGAATCAGGTTGTCGATCAGCCGATCCAGGGAGAAGCCGTCGGCGCCGACCGCGACCGGTCCCACTTCCAGGAGCCCCACGGGTAGATCCTGGGAGAAGGCCAGACCGAGCGTCGTGCCCAGGGTGGCCGCTGTCGCGGAGGTCACGGCGTAATACAGGAAGGCGTGTCCCCCGATGAGTCGCAGCTCCTTGCTCCCGGCAAGGGACGCATAGATGGAAACCAGGATCAGGGGCAGGACGAGGAGCTTCAGCAGGGAGAGAAAGATCTGCCCCAACCAGCCAACGTAGGCCGCACCGTCAGGCAGCCAGAGGGCGAGGACGACGCCCAGGACGAGACCGGTGAAGACGGAGTAGAACCGGCGCACCTAGAGCTCCGAACGCACTTTTTGTTGTCTCCTGGGACCGCAACCTCCCGCGAGGCTTGTCCCTCAGCGGCGGAATTATCGAAGATACCGGGACACTCGCTCCCCCGGCCTTTCGGGGAGCCGACCAATCGATAGGCTGTGCCGGATGATGGTATCAAGCCCCTCGGATAGATTGAAATCCAGCCTGAACGGATGGTTGCCGTACAGATCCGGAGTGGAGCCGGCGAGATTGATCGAGCCCTCGACCGCTGTGAGGGGGGTTGATCATCAAGAGCACCAATGCCGGACGAATGGTCATTTCTCCATCGGTGTAGAATATCGGATTCGGTGTGCCCGCCTGCAGCGAAGCGATCCGCAAGCCGGAGGACGTCATGGCCCGGGGCTGTGGCCCCGTGCCATGAAGGCAGGTAAACCGGCGTTGACCGACGCATCCTGCAGCCGAGCCGTGTGCAGCTCGGGGACGATGCCGTCGGCCCTGTCTTCGTATCGACTGAGCCAGGAAAACCTACATGATGCAATCCGACCGACAGACGATCGTTGCTGTCTGGCTTCTCACTTGCTGCGCAATCCTTTTTGCGATGGTGATACTCGGCGGCGTGACGCGCCTCACGGGCTCGGGACTCTCCATGGTCGAGTGGGAGCCCATTACGGGAGTCCTCCCGCCGCTCGATCAGGAGCAGTGGACCCGGGTATTCGAGCTCTATCAGCAGTTCCCCGAGTACAAGGTCAAGAACGTCGGCATGTCCCTGGACGGGTTCAAGTCCATCTTCTGGCTGGAGTACGCCCATCGGCTCCTGGGCAGGCTGATCGGATTCATCTTTTTCCTTCCCCTGATCTTCTTCGTTGTCACCGGACGTGTATCGAAATCCCTGGCTCCGAAGCTGGTGCTCCTGTTCGTGCTCGGTGGCCTGCAGGGTCTTCTCGGCTGGTACATGGTCAGGAGCGGATTGGTCCATGACCCCCACGTCAGCCAATACCGACTGACCGCTCACCTGGGGTTCGCCTTGCTGATCTATGGCTACATGCTGTGGATCGCGCTGGATCTGCTTTTCCCCGCCGGGAAGGGGACGGGGGCAACGGGACAGTCGTCACGGGTGGTCTTCGCCTGGGCCATTACCCTGTTGGTCTTTGTCACGGCCCTGTCGGGGGGGTTGGTTGCCGGCACCCGCGCGGGCTACGCCTACAACACCTTTCCCACCATGGCTGGGCAGTGGATTCCTTCCGGTCTCTTCGTCCTGGACCCGCTGTGGCGCAATTTCTTCGAGAACCTGACCACCATCCAGTTCGACCACCGTGTACTGGCCACCCTGCTGTTCATCGTCATCCTGGTATTCTGGCTGACCACCCGGGACATCGCAGCACCGAGGCGCCTGCGAATCGGCATCCACATGCTCCTGGTCGCCGTCTGTGTGCAGGTTGCCCTGGGCATTTCCACGTTGCTGCTGGTCGTGCCCATTGCGCTCGCGGCGGCGCACCAGGGTGGGGCGGTCCTTCTGCTTACGGCGTCCCTGTTCGTGCTGCACCAGATACGCCTGACTCGGCTCGGTACGCAATCCGATTGAGATCCCTTCGTACACCCGGGATCTTCGACTATGAGCTACTCGAGCTATTTCGGCCTCAGGGAGGAGAGCTTCTCCATTACGCCCGACCCCGAGTACCTGTTCCTCAGCGAGCAGCACAGGGAGGCGCTGGCGCATCTTCTGTACGGGGCGGGAGAAAGCGGTGGCTTCGTGCTGCTCACGGGGGAGGTGGGCACGGGCAAGACCACCGTCTGCCGGGCCTTCATGGAACAGCTGCCCGAAGACGTGGATGTCGCGCTCATCCTCAACCCTGCCATGACGGCAACCGAGCTGTTGTGCTCCGTGTGCGACGAGCTGCGAATCCAGGTAACGGAGAAAGAGCGCACCATCAAGTGTCTCGTAGACCGTTTGAACGACTATTTGCTGGAGGCGCATGCGGAGGGGCGACGGGCCGTACTCATGATCGACGAGGCCCAGGATCTACGCCCGAAGGTTCTGGAGCAGGTGCGGTTGCTCACCAACCTGGAGACCACCAAGCACAAGTTGCTGCAGATCTTTCTGGTGGGTCAGCCCGAATTGCGCGATCTGTTGCGACGGGAGGGGCTGCGGCAGCTCGATCAGCGCATCACGGCCCGGTATCACCTGCGGCCCTTCACGCGCGCGGAGACCAGGGAATACATCAGGCACCGCCTGGCGGTGGCGGGCGTACAGAGGGACCTGTTCACCCGCGCTGCGATGCGCCGAGTGCATCGCATATCCGGCGGAATTCCACGGCTGATCAACATCCTCTGCGACCGCTCGCTGTTGGGGGCCTGCGTTACCCGCAGCCCGCTGGTAACCAAGACCATCGTCGACAAGGCCGCTCGGGAAGTCTGGGATACGACACGGAAAACGAAACCTTCGGGCCTTCGACGCATCGCCCTCGCCGCCGCTGTTTTGGTGCTGGCGGTCTCCGCAGCCTGGATGATCCCTCACCGTTATCGGGATGCCTCGCTCGCTTGGGTGAGCCCCTACTTCCCGACCTCGTTGGCGCGTTGGCTTCCATCGGACCAAGCAGACACTGCCATGGAGACGTCCGGGACCGAGATTGAGACCGCGGCTGAGTCCGAGCCCGAGCCCGAGACCACATCCGGTCCCGAGACCGGGATTGAGACCGCGACCGTGCCTGAGCAACCCGAGGAGAGAGGGGAGGAGATGCCGGAAGAGCCGATGCCGGATGTCGCCCTGGCCGGGTCGGATCAGGATGCCCCGATAACACAGGCGGTGCTCGCCGACGTGACCATGGACCGGAAGACGGCTATGCGATTGCTGTTGCGCCGCTGGGGTGTCGAGCTCCGGGACCTGGGGTCCGGTGATCCCTGCACTCGCGTGCGCGATTATGGACTGCGCTGCGAGCCCGGCGAAGGGGGTTGGGATGCGTTGCGGCGTTTGGATCTGCCCGCAGTGATCGACCTTAAAGTCGGGGGCCAGGGACCCGGGTATGCGGTAATCGGTGCGCTGGACGCCGACAGTGCCACCTTGGACCTGAAGGAAGGGAATCGCCGCCTGAATTCCACCTCCCTGGATGAGCATTGGGACGGCGACTACCTGGTGCTTTGGCAGCCGCCGCCGGTAGGCGGCACCATGATCGGCCCCGGATCCTCGGGGGAGCCCGTGCGTTGGCTGCGAAGGCTCCTGTCGCAAGTGCCTGGACTCGCACTCGAAGCAACGAGCTCGGGTGTTTTCGACCGTACCCTGGAGGAGGCAGTGGTCAGGTTTCAGGAACGGCAGGGTCTCAGGGCCGATGGGATCGTCGGTCCCAAGACCCTCATTCGCCTCGACAATGTCGTGGGGATGCCGGGGATTCCCACGCTCTTGCAGACCCCCTGAGCGCCATGTCCTATATTCTGGAAGCCTTGAAGAAGTCCCAACGGGAGCGCGAGCTCGGTCAGGTCCCGACGCTCGATACGCCCAGCTTTCCGGGTGAAAGGGCTGGGGCGCGCCCGAGTCTTTGGATACTGCTCGCAGTCGTTTTAGCGGCGCTGGCCGTCGTCATTGCCCTCTACTCGGCCATGCGCGGCAGTGCCCCGACTCCTGAGGGGGAGGTGACGGTGGTGCAGCCTGCCGAGCTCGTACTGCCCGAGCCAGCGAGCCACGCCACCGATACTCCCAGCGAGCCGTTGCCCCCCCAGCCGGACTCGCGATCGGCTGCTGTCGAGCTTGAGCCACGCCGACCGGACAAGCCGACCACGTCTCCCGTGCCGAAGCCGTCGGAGCCATCTCCGGTTGTTCAGGGGGATGCCCCCGCGATCTCCCCCCTTCCGCAGCCCCGAGAGCGAGAGAGCTCGGTTGCAGCCAAGGCGCCTCCGGAAGCCTCGTACGAGCGGATCACCAAGGCCCCGCCGGACCTCGTTGCCGATATCGAAGCATTCAAGCGCGTGGTACGTGACGAGGAATCGGTCGTGGCCAAGGCGTCGAAGCCAGAGAATGCGGTCCCCCCCCAAAAGCTGCGCCTGCCCAAGGACGTGCGCAAACGTCTTCCCGAGTTCATCATGTCGGCGCACATCTACGACGAGGACCCATCAAAGCGCTTCGTCCTGATCAATGGCCTCAAGACCCGGGAAGGAGAAGAGTCGCGCGAAGAGATCACCGTGAAGCGAATCCTGCCGGACGGCGCGGTTCTGAGCTTCGAGGGGCACGAGTTTTTTCAACATCGTTGACGAGAATCGGAGCGCGCTCTGCAGCCGAGAAATCCAGGAGTTGACATCCCTTGACCGAGCCGTAAACTAGCCGTCTTCAATGCGGGAATAGCTCAGTTGGTAGAGCACAACCTTGCCAAGGTTGGGGTCGCGAGTTCGAGTCTCGTTTCCCGCTCCAAAACTCTGGGGGCCACCTGCAGTAGCCCCTTCTCCGAAAACCTCACTGCCGCAAATCCGACACAGTGGGTTTTTTTCATGGCCACAATCCGTCCAGGTAGTTAGATAATCTACCGATTGATCGGAAGCGCCATGATGACAGCATCTTCGCGACCTTGCGCCCCCGGGTAGTATCCGCGGCGCATCCCCACCTCACAAAAGCCCTCTAGGGAATACAGGGCATAGGCAGGGCGGTTGGAGGCCCTCACCTCGAGGAAGGCGGTGTCGATGCTGCGCGACCGCGCTATGCCCAGCAGATGCTTCAGTATCCAGCGTCCCAGCCCCCGCCTCCGCGCATCGGGATGAACGCACAGATTCAGGATGTGGCACTCGCCCGCGGCCATCGACATGACCCCGTAGCCCAGGACCCCCTCCGGTCCCGATAGCATCCAGCAGCTATAACCGACGCGAAGGCAATCGCGGAAGATGCCCTCGGTCCAGGGGTAGGGATAAGCCAGGGTTTCCACGCACATGATCGCGGGAATGTCCATATACCGCATGGGGCGCATGGCGAATTCCCCGTCCTGCAGTACCGCACTCATCCGACGAGCCCCTGCCCTCCGCTTCTCGCGAGCAACTAATGCATGGAATGCTAACATTAAGGATCACGGACGGGGATGCTCGCCTGGTCTGCGATGCCATCCGTACCTTGACCCTCTTGGAGGAGGCATTGGTCCTGCTGGTCGCCGAGATCGAATCACTCGGCATTCGCCTCTGCAGATTCGAATAGAATTCCCGCGCGGATCTATGCTTATAACGCAAGATATGTTTGTACACACGAAGGATTACGGCATGGACCATGACCAGGCACTGAGCGCATTTCACGCCGGAGATATCCTGGAAGCGGTTGTCAAGCCCGCCGAAGACGCGAACGGATGGGTATTGGAGCTGCTGACCCGATCCGGTGAGCCGGTCCTCTACACTGGACACACGGGAACCGAGAAAGCCTATCACACCCTGGACCAGGCGACGGAGATTGCCCGCGAGATCGGATTCCACCGGATCCGGGTCGAAGAACGTTTCTAGGTCCTATTCGATCCGATCCTCGGCAACGGCCTCGACGACCTCCAGCGTGAGGTTTCCCCGGGCCAGGCGGGCGTCCAGGTGATCTCCGGGGCGCACCTGCCCCGCATCTGTGACGATCTGTCCTGAAGGCGACCGGCGCAGGATGGCATAGCCCCGCGTCAGCGTGGCGAGGGGGCTCCGTGCCTCCAGACCCTCTACGGCGCGGGCCAGTCGCTCGGCTTTGTCCTTCAAGCTCGTCCGCAACGCCTCGTCCAGTCGTCGGCCCAAGGTGCTCAGGATCAACTGCTTGCGCGCCAACTCTCCGCACGGCGTTGCTCCCTTGATGCGCAGGACGAGCGGTCCCAACCGCGCCCGCGCGGCCTCCAGCTTCCTCTCTAGGGCAATCTCCATACGGCGTTGCAGGTCATCGAGGCGTTGCTGTCGGCCCTGTAGGCGATCGAGGGGATGCAAGAGGCGCATATGCCTTTCCACGGCGGCGAAGCGTTGCAGGAACGTGGACAGGATCCGCGCTTGGGCACTGCTGAGGCGCTGCTCGGACGCCCGCAGGCGCTGTTCCAGGTGCTGCGCTGAGGGGCTGACCAGCTCCGCGGCCGCCGATGGCGTTGCACCGCGCACATCGGCCGTCATGTCGGCAATGGTCAGGTCTATCTCGTGGCCGATACCGGTGACGACCGGGACGTCCGAGCGGCGGATGGCGCGGGCAAGGGCCTCGTCGTTGAAGGCCTGCAGATCCTCCAGCGATCCCCCGCCACGCGCCAGGATCAGGACATCGCACTCCGTCCGCTCGTTGGCCAGATCCAAGGCCGCGACGAGGCTCTCAGCCGCCCCCTGCCCCTGCACCTGCGCCGGGTAGACCAGGACCGGCAAGGCGGGAAAGCGCCGCTCCAACACGGTGAGCAGATCGCGAATCGCCGCCCCCGTCGGCGAGGTGATGAGACCGACCTGGCGCGGGATGGGCGGGAGCGGCCGCTTTTTTGCCTCGTCGAACAACCCCTCGGAGGCCAGCTTCTGCTTGAGCCGCTCGAGCTGGAGGCGCAGTGCCCCCTCTCCCGCTGGCTCCATGTGCTCGACGATGAGCTGAAAATCACCGCGTCCCTCGTAGAGGCCGACTCTTGCCCGGACCAGCACTTGCTGATGGTTTGCCGGTTTGAAGCGGAGCAGCAGCCGCTTGGACCGGAACATGGCACAGCGCACCTGGGCCGCCTCGTCCTTGAGCGAAAAATAGATGTGACCCGAGGCCG
>Ga0210085_1000210_pt1 | contig 26334 bp, 29 predicted proteins | sample China_Galinas_PW_5_FD_184866 | JGI IMG/M metagenome (GOLD analysis project Ga0210085, IMG submission 184866) | Wetland microbial communities from San Francisco Bay, California, USA, that impact long-term carbon sequestration - China_Galinas_PWC_D1... | ecosystem: Environmental > Aquatic > Marine...
TACTTTTACTACCGAGCTTGCCCATGGTCGGTCACCCCCCCATGAGTCGGTTATATCTACCTGGGTGAACAGACAACTCCCAGGGCAGGACTTCCACCTGCTGGAAACGCAGCCGTATGGGCTGCACGCGCTGGCGCAAACGCTGGCGCAAACGCTGGCGCAAACGCTGGCGCGCGAGCGAGGGACAGCCGTACGCCGAGCGCTTATGTGATGCACCGCGTGCGGGTGCTCCCCCGACATTCGAGCCCGAGCAGATCTGCGAGATCATCGCCTTGGCCTGTGAGCCGCCGAGCCAGAGCGGATGGCCTTTCATTCATTGGACCCATGAGGCGCTTGCCACCGCGGCAAGCGAAGGCGGCATCGTCGAGAGCATCTCGGCCCACTCGGTCGGTCGTTTCCTGCGCGAGCTCAAGCTCAAGCCCCACCGTACCAGCGGCTGGATCAACACCCCCCGCGATGGCGACTTTGCGGCCAAGTGCGCCGGTGTCTGCCGCACCTATGAGCTCGCCCCGCAGCGCGCCAGCGTCGGGACCGAGACCCGCAGCATCGATGAGATGACCGGTGTGCAGGCGCGCGAGCGTGCTGCCCCGACACAGCCGATGCGTCCCGCCAGCCCCGAGCGTGCGGAGCTCGAGTACATCCGCCACGGCACCACCACCCTCATCGCCGATTTCGATGTGGCCACCGGCGCGGTCGCCTACCGGCTCGGCCCGACTCGCACCGAGGAGGACTTTGCCCGCTACCTCGCCGCGCTGCTTGCCACGCGCTCGCCCCAAACCCATTGGCACCTGGTGATGGACAACCTCAATATCCATTGCTCCGAGTCGGTCGTGCGCCTGGTTACCGGGACCATCGGCTTCGAGGCCGACCTCGGGATCAAAGGCAAGTGCGGCATCCTCGAATCCATGGCTACGCGCGAGAAGTTCCTGCGCAACCCCGGCCACTGCATCGTCTTTCACTTCACACCCAAGCATGCCTCTTGGCTCAAATCACATACCACTCGCATAGCGGGTGGTTTGAAGTAGCCCCCCAAGGGGGGGCGATGACTCGTGTAGGCCCCATAGGGGCCGTATGAGCCCGTGGCTGTACCTCACACCGGGGACGACCAGGGGGCGCTCTCGGCGCTGCTCGGTGATCAGGCCAAGGGGTTGTCGGCCAACACCGTCTCACGACTCAAACAGCACTGGATCGAGGAGCACCGTACCTGGTGCCAACACGAGCTCAGCGAGCGGCACTGGGTTTACTGGTGGGTCGACGGGGTCTACAGCAACGTGCGCAGGCAGACGATCGCATCTGCCTGCTGGAGATCATCGCCGTCACCGAGCACGGCCACAAGGAGCTCATCGCCGTGGAGGACGGCCATCGCGAGTCCGAGGCGAGCTGGTACGAGCTGCTGGTCTGGCTGCGCGAGCGAGGGCTTACGCAGGGTCCCAAGCTGGCCGTCGGCGACGGTGCCTTGGGCTTTTGGAAGGCGCTCGCCAAGCTCTATCCCGACACAGCGCACCAGCGCTGCTGGGTGCATAAGCCGGCCAACGTGCTGGAGAAGCTGCCCAAATCCGTGCAGTCCAAAGTGAAGGCGGCCCTGCACGAGATTTGGATGGCAGAGACCCGCGACGCTGCCCACAGCGCCTTTGAGCGCACACTGAAGCGCTTCGAGCCGAAGTGTCCCCGGGCCATGCACTGCCTGGCCAAAGACCGCGATGCGCTGCTGGCGTTCTACGACTTCCCAGCCGAGCATTGGGTGCACATCCGCACCACCAATCCGATCGAGTCGACCTTCGCCACGCTCAGGCTGCGTACCGATCGTATGCGCAACTGCGGCTCACGCGAGACGACCCTGACGATGCTCTCAAGCTGCTACAGAGTGCCCAGAAAGGCTGGAAGTGCATCAAAGGTTTCAGGAAGCTCGAACTGGTCGTCAACAACGTCCAATTCCGCAATGGAGAGCAAGTCATCGATCAGCCCGGCAGGCTCGCCGCCTGAGAGCTATGCACCAGATTTGACAATAACTCATACTCATGCCGGGCACACGTACGAACCTTCGTCGTCGCCGACGAGGCGGTCTTTACCTTCACACCCGCGTGCCTTAGCCTGTTGATCTGTGAAAAAATATCTCTGCCGGCCTCTATGTTTAACTCTGCGTGCGACGCAAGCATGAGCCACAAGGCTCCGGCAGACAGAGCAAGGAAAAAATCTCTTAACTTCATACAGCTATGCAAGATCGTAAACGCGTAAGCGTATTGTTCGTGTGCATGGGTAATATCTGCCGGTCCCCGACCGCGCAGGGAGCCTTCCGCCAGTTGTTGGAAAGGGAAGGACTGCAAGCGATCATCGGAACGGACTCGGCGGGAACCCACAGCTACCACAGGGGAGAGCCTCCGGACCTGCGTGCCCAGGATGTGGCCAGACGCCGGGGTATCGACCTGAGCGACCTGCGGGCACGTCAAGTACAGCCGGAGGACTTTTCCCGATTCGAGTATGTGCTTGCCATGGACAGGGAGAATTACCGCAACCTGTCCGAGATCTGTCCGTCCGGGACCGAGAAAAGGCTGCGGCTTTTCATGGACTTTGCGCCGCACCTGCGGACACGGGAGGTCCCGGACCCTTACTACGGGGGCAGCACCGGCTTCGAAAGGGTGTTTGATTTGGTCGAGGAAACATGCGAAGGCCTCCTCGCCGATATCAGAGACAGGTTTCTTTAAGAGAACTTGAAAAATCCCAATCCCTGGGATTTTTCAAGACGCGAGGCGGAATCGAAGCGAGACATCGGCAAAGGGGTAATCGCCCCGGTACAGATCATTTCCACGTTCAACTCGTGGAGTTAGAGGTATCGGTCTCCTTTGCCTTGGTGCCACGGGAAGAATCCTGCTCGGCAGAGAAAAGCGTCGCTTCCGCGACGCTTGCAGACGCCTCCGTGCCACGCCCGGTTTCAGGTGTCCGCCCAGGATTCTGCACTGGTGCAGGGGCCGGCTCGAGAGCGGGCACCGCGGTGGAGGCACCCTCTCCCTGGGACTTCGACGGAGTTGCCGGCGACTCTCGGGACCCGGTTTCCGGGGGTTCGGCTCGGGCCGTCCCCATGTCCACCGCTGGTTCGGATCGCGGCGCGGTCGGGATGTCCGAGGCGACTGTGGTTGCGGTCTGCGACACCGCGTCGGGAACGGGCTTCGCTGCCGATCCGCCAGCAGGTACCGCGCTGTCCGGCGGCTGTCGATGTCCGGATTCCTCTGTAGTGGTACCGGTTGTGGGCTGCTCGGACGGGGCATCCGGATTCTCGTCGCCGCGGGGCACCGCTTTCCTCCTACCCCGCCCGCCGCCGCGGCGGCGACGGGTGGAGCGTCCCTTGGCAGAGGGGCGGCCATTGTCCTCGCCAGCCGAGCCGTCATCTCCCGCTTCCGGTACGCCCGCAGCCTTATCTTCTGCTACGGACGCAGGTGCGGCCCCGTCCCCGCTGGCAACAGCCGGTGCCTTACGCTCATAGGACGGCCCCCCGACCTGGGAAGCATCGCTCGTGATCGAGGCACCATCCGCCTCGGATTGCGCCGCAACGCCGCGGGAGGGTCCCGTGGTATCTGCAGATGGGGGCGCTTGCTCTCGGCTCCAGGATTCTCTGTCGTCCTCGACGCCGGCTCTGTCCCCTTTGCTATTCGCCGCCTGGCGCGCCGCACCGTCGCTCGCTCCGGATTGGTCTGCTTTGTTGCGCCGGCCCGCTTGGCGACGGCTGTCGTCGCGGCGTCCATCACCGCCTCTGCGACCCCGTCCGCGACTGCCCCGACGCGAGCTAGTCTCGCCCATCTTCTGCCGCTCGGGCTTCTCTATCGTGCCCGACTCCCCGGGGTCATCCCCGGCGGGCTCCCCTGCCCTCGCCTCGGCGATGTCGGGCGCCGGTTGCTGCCCTGCGGCTCGAGTCTTACCCCGGTCCGGAAGGGATTGCGGACGACGACGCTCCTCGGAAGGCCCATTCCTGCGACGCGACGATTCGTCGCCACGATGCCGGGATGTGCTTTGCGGCTGCTCCGCGGATACCCCTGGCCCCCGTACCCCAATATCTTCGAAGATCGGCCCATGGGCGAAGAGGTTCGTCCAGAGCCGCTTCAGGATTCCTTCGGGCGGCTTGTCGCTCTGCGGCGGCACCGTCTCGCGGTGTGGAGTCGGGATGGGTGCCGTGGGGGCGAGCTGCTTGACGGCCGGCTCCTCCGGTCGGCCCGCATCGGCAGTCCGTGTAAAACCACGTGCCTGTCCCTCCGGCATGGTGGTCATCTCGTAGCTCGCCTGTTCCTTGGGAAGCCTTCCCATGTCCTGGGTACGGACGCGCTCGATCTCGTAGTCGGGCGTATCCATATGCTCGTTGGGCAGGAGGATGACCGCCACATCCTGCCGCTGCTCGATGTCCAGGATGGCGCGGCGCTTTTCGTTGAGCAGGAAGGTGGCGACTTCGACCGGAAGCTGAGCCATGATGCGCTCCGTGCTTTCCTTCATCGCCTCTTCTTCGACGATACGCAGAACGGACAAGGCAAGGGATTCCACGCCGCGAATACTTCCTTTGCCACGGCAGCGTGGACACACCAGCTGACTCGACTCGCCGAGGGAGGGACGTAGACGCTGGCGGGACATCTCCAGCAGGCCGAAGCGGGAAATGCGGCCAAGCTGAACCCGGGCTCGATCCTGTTTGAGGGCATCGCGCAGCCGGTTCTCCACCTCGCGCTGGTTGCGCGCAGGCGTCATGTCGATGAAGTCGATGACGAACAGACCGCCCAGGTCACGTACTCGCAGCTGCAGGGCGATCTCGTCCGCGGCCTCCAGGTTCGTGTTGAAGGCCGTCTCCTCGATATCGGCACCTTTGGTGGCACGCGCCGAGTTGATATCGATGGAAGTCAATGCCTCGGTGTGATCGATGACGATTGAGCCCCCGGAAGGCAGCTGAACACTGCGCTGAAACGCCGACTCGATCTGGCTCTCGATCTGGTACCGGGTGAACAGGGGTACTTCGTCATCGTAGAGGCGCAGCTTCTTGAGGTTGTGGGGCATGACCTGGCGGATGAACTGCTCCGCCTTTTCGTAGACCGCCCGGTCGTCCACCACGATCTCGCCGATGTCGGCACGCAGGTGGTCGCGGATGGAGCGAATGATGACGTCGCTTTCCTGGTAAATCAGGAAGGGCGCCCCTCGGCTGGATGCCGATTGCTCGATGGCATTCCAGAGCTGGATGAGGTAATCCAGGTCCCATTGCAGCTCTTCGACGCTCTTGCCGACCCCCGCGGTACGCACGATCAGCCCCATCCCTTCCGGGATTTGAAGCTGGCTCATGGCGTCGCGCAGCTCCGCCCGCTCCTGGCCCTCGATGCGCCGCGAGACACCACCGGCGCGCGGATTGTTCGGCATCAGCACCAGGTAACGTCCGGCGAGGGAGATGAAGGTGGTCAGGGCTGCGCCCTTGTTGCCCCGCTCTTCCTTGTCGATCTGGATCACCACCTCCTGGCCGGTGCGCAGAACCTCCTTGATACTCATGCGGCTGCCGGGCTTAGCCGCCTCCTGGTCGAGGTAGCCGCGTGCGACCTCTTTGAGGGGCAGGAAGCCGTGCCGCTCGCTGCCGTAGTCAACAAAGGCAGCCTCCAGGCTGGGCTCGATGCGGGTGATGGTCCCTTTGTAGATGTTGGCCTTTTTCTGCTCCCGGCCCGGGGATTCGATGTCGAGATTGAACAGCTTCTGGCCGTCGACGATGGCTACCCGCAACTCCTCCGGCTGAGTCGCGTTGATCAGCATTCTCTTCATGTGCTCACAATCCTGCGATAAGGTGCGCATCCAGGTGAGCGAGCGCCCGGCGGAAGATTGCCGGCGCATCTGATGGAGAGCTCGGTACGAGGTCTCCGTCGGCACTCGCGGACTGCGCACGCATCCCGGGCCTTTGCCAGGCCGGAGATGCACAAGGGCACGCACCTAATGTTCCGTTGCGTTTGCCACAATGGGGCAAGCGCGCGTTTCGGCTCCCCTGATCGGGAATACCGTTAAACTCGGGGCGTTGTCGGTGAGCTGGGGCAGGCGATGGACGGGCTACCTTGCCTCAGTATGCCTTCCACGCACGATCTCGGTGTACAATCCTCGCTCGCCCGTAGGGCCTTGCTCACTCGTGGAGCGGACGAACCGTGCAGCCGGCGTAAGAAGAACTCCGGACGTTCAGGGTCGTACCTGAGAGCAGAATCGCCGGGGATCGAGGTATCGTTTCACGCCTTGGGTCCGGGGCAGTGACCGCACCAAACAACGCAAGCAGTTCATGGTATCAGTGAACCACCACCGCATCAATTGACCCTCCGGTGCGCCCTGAGCCTCCACCCTTGTCGGTTCCCCTGTGTGCAGCAACCACCGCGAGCGGCGGTGTTGAGATCGTCGAAGTGGACGCCGCGCAGAGCGGACAACGTATCGACAACTTCCTCACGAGCCGCGTCAAGGGGGTGCCGCACAGCCGCTTGTACCGGGCGTTACGCCGCGGTGAGGTGCGGGTAAACAAGGGCCGGATAAAGCCGAGCTATCGGCTGCGCAGCGGTGACCTGGTCCGCATTCCACCTCTGCGGACGGCGCAGGCGAGGGCTCCCGTCCGCCCTCCGGAGCCGCGATCGAGGCAACTCCTATCGGCCATCCTTTACGAGGACGAACGCCTCATGGCGGTGAACAAACCCTCGGGGATGGCCGTGCACGGCGGAAGCGGTCTCTCGTGGGGCCTGATCGAGGCAATGCGTGCGCTTCGCCCCGGGGATCAAGAGCTCGAGCTCGTGCATCGCCTCGACCGCGAGACGTCCGGCTGCCTGCTGCTCTGCAAGCGCCGCAGCACCTTGCGCGAGCTGCACCGCCTGATCCGCGACAAGGCAGTGGACAAACGTTACCTTTGCCTGCTCGTCGGGGATATCCAGCGAAAGGAGCTTCGGGTCGATGTCCCCTTGCGCAAGAATCTGCTGCGCAGCGGCGAGCGGGTGGTTCGCGTCGACCCGGCAGGTGGCAGACCCGCCTGCACGATTTTTCGACCTCTGCGCCGGCTCGGAGATTTCGTGCTGGCCGAGGCGGAGCTCCTTACCGGACGCACCCATCAGATTCGCGTGCACGCGGCCCACAGTGGGATGCCGGTCGCCGGTGACGAAAAGTACGGCGATGCGGAGGCAAACAGGCGCCTGCGCGCACTGGGTCTCAAGCGCTTGTTTTTGCATGCCTCGGCCCTGACCTTCGCGGCGAGTTACCGAGGAAGGCCCTTGCATGTCGAGGCGCCGCTGCCGGCGGAGCTTTGGAACCTGACAGAGGCTCTTGGAAGGGGGCAATGCACTTCGAGTTGATCGTGTTCGATTGGGACGGGACCCTCATGGACTCCGAGGCCAAGATCGTCGCCTGTATCCGGGCGGCATTCGAAGACGTCGGTGAGCCCGCACCGACCCCGGAGGCTGCACGCAATATCATCGGCCTCGGCCTCGAGGACGCCATGGCAGAGCTCTGGCCGCAGGCCGGCCCCGACCAGTGGAGCCGTGTCGCCGACCGCTACCGCTACTACTTTCTCGGCGGCGATCAGACCCCCTCGACCCTGTTCCCCGGAGCCCGGGAGCTGATGGACTGGCTGTCGGATGCGGGTTATCTGTTGGCCGTGGCAACCGGCAAGAGCCGTCGGGGCCTGGATATCTCACTCGACGCGACCGGCCTCGCAGGCCGCTTCCACGCGACCCGGTGTGCCGACGAGACCTTCTCCAAGCCCCATCCGGAGATGCTGCTGCAGATCATGGACGAGCTGGGCGTCTCCGGAACCGACACCCTGATGGTGGGGGACACCGAGTACGACATGCAGATGGCGAGCAATGCGGGCGCTCGCGCCCTGGCGGTCTGCTACGGCGTACATGACCGGGAGCGACTGCTCATGCAGGGACCTCTGGGATGTCTCGAGACCTTGGCCGAGCTGCGTCCCTGGCTGGAGGGGAGCCTGGCGGCATGAGATGGCGACTAGGACGGGTAGAAGCGCTGTTGGGGCTCGGGAATCTCTTCCCACCCCTCTACTCGTAGCGTAGGGCGTCGATCGGGCGCAGTCGCGCCGCCTTGCGCGCCGGGTGCAGGCCGAAGAACACCCCGATCAGCCCGGCGAACAGGAAGGCGATCAGCACCGAGGCCGGGGTCACCTCCACGGGAAGCTGGGAGAATCGGGCGACGACGCCGGCCCCTGCGAGCCCCAGCGCGATGCCCAGCAGACCGCCCACGGCGCTCAGCACGAGCGCCTCCAGCAGGAACTGCCAGAGGATATCCCGCGGACGGGCACCCAACGCCATGCGGATTCCGATCTCCCGGGTGCGCTCGGTGACCGACACCAGCATGATGTTCATGATCCCGATGCCGCCCACCAGCAGAGACACGGAGGCGATGCTCCCGAGCAGCCAGGAGAAGACGCGGGCGCTTTCCTCCGATGTCTGTGCCAGCTCCGCCCGGTTGTACATTCGGAAGTCGTTGTCCGTGCCTTCGGCGAGCCGATGGCGCCGGCGCAGCAGCCGGGTGATCTCCTTGGTGGCGCGAAAGCTGCCCTCGCGCCCCGTGGTGGTAAGCTCGATACGGTCGATGTGCGTGATTCCCTCGAGCTGCCGCTGCACCGTGGTGATGGGCGCGAAGATGGCGTCGTCCTGATCCGAGCCCCAGGCCGTTGCTCCCTTCTCGGTGAGCACGCCGATGACGCGGCACGGCATGCCCTTGATGACCAGGGTCTCGCCCACGGGATCGACCAGGCCGAACAGCTCGCGCACCACCGTCTGGCCGAGCACGCAGACCCGGGCGGTACCCGCCACCTGAGTGGGATTGATCAGCTCCCCCTCCGCCAGGGGCCAGCTTCGAACACGGAAATAGCCCGGTGTCACACCCTGTATGACGGTACCCCAGTTCGCGCCCCGGTGGCGCACCTGGGCCGATGCCCGAACGCTGGGGGCGACCTCGACCACGTCCGGAAGGTCGGCGATGGCCTCGGCATCGTCCAGGGTCAGGCTGGTGGTCGTGCCCGCACCCGTGCGCACCCCCCCGTGCGTCACGGTTCCGGGGCGGATGACCAGGCTGTTGGTGCCCATGTTCTCCAGCTGCTCGGCGATGCGCTGCTTGGCCCCGGCCCCGATGGCGACCATGGCGATCACCGACGCGACGCCGATGATGACCCCGAGCGCCGTCAACATGGCCCGCGTCTTGTTGCGCCACAGGGCGCGCAGGGCAAGTGACAGGGCGGCGGACCAGCTCACGAAGCACCCTCCAGCCGACCATCGCGCAGGTGCAGGGTGCGCTGTGCCCGCTGGGCCACCTCGGGGTCGTGCGTGATCATCAGGACGGTGAGGCCGTCTTCCCGGTTCAGATCTTCAAGAACAGTCAGGATCTCCGTGCTGGTCGCGGTGTCGAGATTGCCGGTCGGCTCGTCCGCGAGCAGGAGGGATGGCCGCGTGACCAGGGCGCGGGCGATGGCGACCCGCTGCTGCTGCCCCCCGGAGAGCTGGCTCGGCAGGTGATGCAGCCGATCCGAGAGTCCGAGGCGATCCAAGGCCGCCGTCGCCCGCTCTTGACGCTCGTGTCTGCCCAGACCCGCGTAGATCAGCGGCGTCTCCACGTTCTCCAGGGCACTGGTGCGGGGCAGCAGGTTGAAGCCCTGGAAGACGAAGCCGATCTCCCGGTTACGCACGCGGGCGAGCTGATCCGGTCGCATGTGGGTGACGTCCTGGCTGCGCAGCCGGTAGCTCCCCGAATCCGCCACGTCGAGGCAGCCGAGGATGTTCATCAGGGTCGACTTGCCCGACCCGGAGGGCCCCATGATGGCTACGAGCTCGCCCTCGTCGACCCGCATGTCGATGCCGCGCAGGGCCTGGATCTCGACACCGTCCAGGGAATAGACCTTGCGCAGGTCGCCGATGTCGATGAGGGCTGCCGCCATTCCGGGTCAGAACAGGCTCAAGCCGAAGCGTCGGCGCCGCTTCGTCTCCTTGCGCTCCGCGGGCACCGCGATCGGCATGCCGGGCTCGAGCCCAGGGCCGCTGATCTCGGTGAGCTTCTCGCCGATGATCCCCGTGGTGACCCGCAAGGGCACCAGACCCTGGTCACCGACGCGCCAGACGATGGCGTCGCCGGGCTTCAGGTCCGCGCGCAGCCGGTCCAGCCGCTCCTGTGGCCAGTCGGGCACGAAGCGCAGGGCGGCGTGCGGTACCTGAAAGGCATCCTCGCGGCGACCCACCTCGATGAGAACCGTGGCAGTCATTCCGGGCTTGAGAGCAAGATCGTCGTTGGCGACGCGGATGATGCAGTTGTACTTCACCACGCCGGCCTCGACCTTCGGCTCCAGCCGAACCTGGGCGACCTCGCCGTGGAAGGCTCGATCCGGATAGGCGAAGACGGTGAAGGACACCGGCTGACCCGGCCGCACCTTGCCGATGAAGGACTCGTCCACATCCGCTTCTACCTGCATGCGGGTAAGGTCGTTGGCGATGGAGAAGAGCGTAGGTGCCTGCAGGCTGGCCGCTACCGTCTGACCCACGTCCACGTCGCGGGAGATGATGGTGCCGTCGATGGGCGCGTGGATGGTGGTGTAGTCGAGGTTGACCTGCTCGCGCTGCAGAGCCGCCGCGGCCTGGGCCACGGCCGCCTCCTCGACCCGATGCTCCGCACGGGCGGCATCGTAGGCGAATTTCGCCGCGTCCAGGTCGCTGGTCGGTGCCAGCTTCTTGCGGTTGAGCTCGGCCACGCGCTCGAGATCGCGCTTCGCCTCGGCCACGCTCACCACCGCCTTGTCGCGCTGGGCCTCGGCATTCGCCAGATTGGCCTGGGCCTCCGCGACCTTGGCTTGAAAGATTGCGGGATCGATCTGGGCGATCGCCTGGCCGTTCTTCACCTGATCGTTGAAGTCCGCGTAGAGGTGCTGAATGGTGCCCGAGACCTGGCTGCCCACCTGGACGGTGTTGACCGGACTGAGGCTACCCGTTGCCGAGACCACGGCAGTGATCGGGCCGCGGCGCAACGCAAAGGTCCCGTAGGGGTCGACCTCCGGGGCCTCGGCCCTGTCCGGGAGCAACCAAAGCACAGCGAGGGTCCCGGCCAGCAGCAATCCGGCGACCAACAACCAGTGAACAGTTTTGGTCATTTGTCAGCGGCCCCCTGCCCTCGCCTGGGCAAGCGCGCGACCCCGAATCGCCCGATTTCGCATCCCATATCGGATATTGAATTGTTCACGCGACACCCAGAATCCAGCCCTCGACCCGGGCCACGGCCTGTTCCTGGGGACTCAGATCCGGCTCGAAAAATGCGGCGAGGGTTCCCTCATGATCAGCGCGGCTGAGCAAGGCGGCGATGCTGTGGGCGTCGTGCTGGTCGCCGGTCCGATCCTCGCGCGCAAATTCCTGGCTCCAGAGCGCAAGATAGACCTCGACAACGACAGAGCAATCCGCCGGGATTTTCCAGCCATCGAAGGGCCAGAAATGAACACGCAGACCCTTCAGGCTCGCGGTCGGCGTCTGTGCACCCGAATAGTCGACACCGATATATCGCATGAAAGTCATCTTGCATTCTCAGCACAACCACGCCCGCGCCAGATTGTACACGGGCCTGCTCATAAGACCGCGTAATGACGCAACGAGCCTTCGCAACTCATCCCACGGATTCAAGCCGCCATTCCGAGCGCACCACGAACGGACTGCTGCCAGACATGCTGATAATCCATCATCGTCGCCTCTAGCTTGTTTTCTCCCGGTGCTCGCGAGCCAGGCGAGCCAGTCGTTGCCGATCTGCGTCACATGGCCGTTCTCTCCCTGCTGGCGCGCTCCGCAGTCGTCTACCGTGATGTAGCGGCTGACCTACAGTCCGGTGACCAGCAGTTGGTCCTTCTCGATGAGGTACACATCGTTGGCATCACTGAGCAGGGCATTGACCTGCACCACCGAGATGTCGATTCCCCCCTCGCAAGGGTTGGTCTTAGCCTGTCTCGCCATCATCGACTGAGGTGTTTTCCGGCATCCTCTCGGCGAGATTCGTCGCCAGGCCGGGACGAGCATCCTGGCTCGCGCTAGCGGGGTTACCCCACCTGTCCTTCGAGCCGGGTTCTGGTATGGTGATGACATTCGTCACCAGAAACGACCCGGCACCGCGAGGGCCATGCGGGATAGGCTCATCATTCGAAACCTCTACAAGATCTTCGGTCCGGACCCGGAGAAGGCCATGCGCCTCCTCGACGAAGGCCTGTCGAAGGAGGAGATCTTCGACCGGACGGGCAATGCCCTGGCGGTCCTCAACGCCAATTTCACCGTTCGCGAAGGGGAGGTCCTCGTGGTGATGGGTCTTTCCGGCTCGGGAAAGTCGACGCTGGTGCGCATGCTCAACCGCCTCATCGATCCCACCTCCGGGCGGATCCTGCTCGATGGCGAGGAGATCACGGCAATGGGCAAGCGGGAGCTCATCGCCATGCGGCGCACCAAGATGAGCATGGTGTTCCAGTCCTTCGCCTTGCTTCCCCACAAGACCGTTGCGGAGAACGCGGCATTCGGCCTGGAGATCTGCGGGCTCGGACGGGAAGAACAGCGCACAGGGGCCTTGCAGACACTGGATACCGTCGGTCTGGGGGCATACGCGGATAGCTATCCCCACCAGCTCTCCGGCGGAATGCAGCAGCGGGTCGGTCTGGCTCGGGCGCTGGCGACGGAGGCCCCAATCTTGCTCATGGACGAGGCATTCTCGGCCCTCGACCCCCTCATCCGCACCGAGATGCAGGACGAGCTGATGCGCCTGCAACGCACGAGCGCCCACACCCTCGTCTTCGTCTCACACGACCTCGACGAGGCCATCCGCATCGGAGACCGTATTGCCGTCATGGAGGGTGGCGCCCTGGTCCAGATCGGCACCCCCGAGGAGATCGTCACCAATCCGGCCGACGAGTACGTACGCTCCTTCTTCCACGGTGTGGACATCGGCAGGGTCGTTGCTGCCGGGGATACCGCCGAGAAAGCGAGGGGCTGATCCGTGTCGGAAAACGTCATCGATTACAGGATCCCGGTCGGCGCTTGGGTAGAGGCCGCGGTCGACTGGGTACAACGCAACTTCACCGGTACGCTCGACGGCCTGTCCGACGGCCTCGGGCTTCTCATCGACTCGTTCGAGGATGCCCTGCTGGCGGTGCCGCCGCTCCTCCTCGCCGCGCTCATCGTGCTCCTTGCCTGGTGGCGCGTCGGCTGGCGCTTCGGTCTCTTCGCCGTGGCCGCCATGGTGCTCGTCTTCGGCATGGACATCTGGGAGGAGACGGTGGAAACCCTGGCCCTGGTGATCGCCTCGAGCCTGGTGGCGCTTGCCATCGGTATCCCCATCGGCATCGCCATGGCACGCAGCGACAAGGTGGAGACCCTTACCAGGCCCATCCTGGACCTGATGCAGACCATGCCGCCCTTCGTGTACCTGATCCCGGCGGCCATCTTCTTCGGGCTCGGCAAGGTACCGGGAGCCATTGCTACCTTGATCTTCGCCATGCCGCCGGCGGTGCGGCTGACCAACCTCGGCATCCGCCAGGTGGACCGGGAGCACGTCGAGGCGGGGCTGGCCTTCGGCTGCACCGATCGCCAGCTGCTGTTCAAGGTGCAGCTGCCCCTGGCGATGCCCTCGATCATGGCCGGCGTCAACCAGACCCTGATGCTCGCCCTGTCCATGGTCGTCATCGCCTCCATGATCGGGGCCGGCGGACTCGGCAACACCGTGCTCACCGGCATCCAACGCCTCGACGTCGGACTCGGCTTCGAGGGCGGTCTCGGCGTCGTCCTGCTCGCCATCCTGCTCGACCGCATCACCCAGAGCTTCGGTCGGGCCGGTCCGGAAAGGGTCCGCGCCGGGCCATCCGAGCTGCTCGGCCGCATCCGGCGGGTGTTTCGCAAAGCCGAAGTCGACGGGCCCGATGACTGAGCCCCGATCGGGGCATTTTCTGCCAATCGATCCAACCGGCACAGGAGAAGCCCATGCCCTCCAGTATCCTCTCCAAGCTCTTTCTTGCTGCCGTCCTTGTCCTGGGGTCGGGCACCGCCGTGGCCAAGGAGACCATCAAGATCGGCTGGACCGCTTGGTCCGACGCCGAATTCGTCACCAAGCTGGCCGAGCGTATTCTCGAAGAGCGGATGGGGTACGACGTGGAGCTGCTGCAGACCGATATCGCGCCCCAGTATCAGGGGCTCGCCACGGGGAGCATCGACGTCATGCTCATGTCCTGGCAGCCGCAGACCCATGCGGACTACCTCGAGAAGGTCGGGGACAAGGTGTTCAACCTGGGACTTCTCTATACCCATGCCCGCCTCGGCTGGGTGGTCCCCGATTACATCCCCGAGAGCACTCTGGGCTCGATCGCGGATCTTCAGAAGCCCGAGGTGCATGAGAAGCTCGACGGCACCATCACCGGCATCGACCCGGGCGCGGGCCTCACCCGCCTGTCGGAGAAGGCCATAAAGGACTACGGCCTCGAGTATGAGCTGCAGATCTCCTCGGGGGCCGGAATGACCGCGGCCCTGGAGCGCGCCGTGCGCCGCAAGGAGTGGATCGTCGTCACCGGCTGGAGCCCGCATTGGATGTTCGGCGCCTATGACCTGAGATACCTGAAGGACCCCAAGGGCGCACTGGGCCGCTTCGAGCGCGTCCACGCGGTCGCGCGCGACGGCTTTTACCAGGACGACATCGAGGCCGCCGGCTTCCTTTCACGCATGCAGATCCCCATCGGCGACCTGCAGAAGGCCATGTACGACGCCCGGGAGACCTCCTACGAGGCGGCCGTCACCAGGTATATCCGGCAGAATCCGAAGCGGATCGACTACTGGGTGACCGGCAAGCTGTAAGCCCGGCGCTACCCTGCCCGGAGAAGTGCGAGAGTGGTGGGGTCGGGCTCGGCACGTGGGCTCGGCTTTCGGCGACACCGTGTCATGACGCCGAATATCCTGGTCCTGCTCGGTGGACTGGCTTTCCCCTTGGTGGGAGTGTGTCTTCTGGGAACACTGCTCGGTGTGCGGGCCAGCATAGAGGCATTCGGCGCTCTCTTTACGGGGCTGATCATGGCCGGATATTACGCCGGCTACATCATCGGCACCTGGCTTGCGCCACGGATCATCCGCAACGTCGGCCACATACGCTCTTTCGCTGCCTTTGCGTCCGTGGGGTCGGCGACCAGCCTTGCCTTCGGCCTGGTTGTCGACCCCTGGGTGTGGCTGGTGTTGCGCATCGCAAACGGCCTATGCGTACTGGGACTCTACATGGTGGTGGAGAGCTGGCTCAATGAGCAGAGCGCCGGCCCGACCCGCGGACGTATCTTTTCGGTCTACATGGCGAGCACCCTGGTCGCTCTCGGCTTGGGTCAGTTTCTACTGCTGCTCGGCGACACCGCCGGGCAGACGCTCTTCTCTGTCGCGGCCATTCTGATCTGCATCGGTGTCGTACCCGTGGCGATAACCAGTCGGACTCTTCCGTGTCACACGCAGAATGCCGCCCCCGCTAGAAGAACAGACCGAGTTCATCGCGATGGTACGGACCACGCCGGTGGTCCTGGAGATGCATCCGGATGCAGACCCATCGCCGGAGCTCGAGCTTCCACGCAAGGGGGATTAGGAGCCGATCAGAGGCCTGCGGCACCGCGCAGGGCTTCGGCCTTGTCCGTTCGTTCCCAAGTGAACTCCGGCTCGTCGCGCCCGAAGTGTCCGTTGGCCGCGGTCTTGCGGTAAATGGGGCGCAGCAGGTCCAGCATCCGGATAATGCCCTCGGGGCGTAGATCGAAGTGCTCTCGGATCTGCGTCTCGATCCGTACCTCGTCGATCCTGGCCGTCCCGAAGGTCTCCACATGCACCGAGACCGGCTCGGCGATTCCGATGGCGTACGCCAGCTGGACCTCGCACTTCTCCGCCAGACCTGCGGCCACGACGTTCTTCGCCACGTAATGGGCGGCATAGGCGGCGGAACGGTCGACCTTGGAGGGATCCTTGCCCGAGAAGGCGCCGCCGCCGTGGCGGCCGACCCCGCCGTAGGTGTCGACGATGATCTTGCGTCCCGTGAGGCCGCAGTCGCCCACCGGGCCGCCGATGACGAACCGGCCGGTCGGATTGACGAAGTACTTGGTCTCGGCGGACAACATTTCGACCGGCAGCACGGGCTTGACGATCGTTTCCATCACCGCTTCCCTGAGCGCGTCGTAACCGATTTCCTCGTCGTGCTGGGTGGAGAGCACAACGGCGGTGATCTCCTTGGGCCTGCCGTCTTGGTAGCGGACCGAGACCTGGGACTTGCAGTCCGGGCGCAGCCAAGACAGCTCACCGGACTTGCGCATCTCCGTCTGGCGTTTGGTAAGCAGGTGCGCGTACTGGATCGGCATGGGCGCATGAGGCCGGCGGTCTCGCTGGTGGCATAGCCGTACATCAGGCCCTGGTCGCCGGCGCCCTGATCCAAGTCCAGCCCCTACCCTCGTTTACGCCTTGGGCGATGTCGGGGGACTGTTTGTCCAGGGCGATGAGGACGGCGCAGACGTTGCCGTCGAAGCCCATGCGTCCGTCGTCGTACCCGATGTCGCAGATGGTGTCGCGCACCACCTGCGTGTAGTCGATGGTCGCGGCGCTGGTGATCTCGCCGGAGATCACGGTCATCCCGGTGTTGACAAGGGTCTCGCAGGCGACACGGGAGTGCGGGTCTCCCGCCAACAGGGCGTCGAGGATGGCGTCGGAGACGTTGTCGGCGAGCTTGTCCGGATGACCTTCGCCCACGGACTCGGATGTAACGATGTATTCGCGTGTCATGTCTGGGTTTTCTCTGGTGTGGTAAAGCCGCGTCCTCGCCTCGAGCGCGTTCGGTGGCGTATCCGCGCCCGCCGGCTGACGAGCCGAGATCAACCGGCGGGTTTTCGGAAGTGCAGGATTCCCCAGCTCAAATAACCGTTCTCACCGGCATCGACCCAGTGGCCCAAACCCGCGAGCATGCGCTCGACGTAATCGTCGGACACCTTGCCCGCCAGCTGATCGCGTGTGAGCGCCAGCTCTTCTCGAACCCGCGCGTAGTGAACGACCAGGTTGTTGGTCAGCTCGATGACCTGCACCTCCTCCAGGCCATGGCGCGCCGCCGCTTCGCGGTAGAAGGCGATCGAGCCGAGCGTGTCCAGATGAATGCGGTCGAGCACCGGCTGCAGGACACCCTCGGGGCAATCGTTCGCCTGCATGGGGTCGGTAAAGATGAGCTCCCCTCCCAGACGCAGCACCCGCGCAATCTCTCCGATCACCTGGTCGCGGTGCCCGCTGTGCAGAATGGCGTCCTGGGACCAGGCGAGGTCGAAGGAAGCGTCCGCTGCCGGAATGGACTCGAAGCTCCCGTCCACGACGTCGATAATCCGGTCGAGGCTCAGCGTGCGGTTCATTTCCCGGCTACGCTCGTTCTCCTTTTCGCTCAGGTTGAGGGCAGTCACCCGGCAGCCGTAAGCATTGGCCAGGTATCTCGCCGCTCCCCCGTAACCGGCACCGACGTCCAGCACCCGACTGCTTGGGCCGAGCTTCTGAGCAACCTCCGCTGCCATGTGCTGCACCGTGCGGCGGCTCGCGGTCGAGATGGGCTCATCGGGGAACGCGTAGAGACCGATGTGGATGTCCTCCCCGCCCCACACGTGGAAGTAGAAGTTGTCCGCGTCGTCGCTGTTGTAGTACTGGCGGGCCGTCTCGACGACCTGGGAATACTCGCTGCTCATTCCTCTTCGCCCCCTTCGACATAGTGCTTCTCGGCGACGTGGATGAAGAAATCCGGCTCCTTCTCGCGGTAGGTCTCCTGAAAGTCGCCATAGGTGGTGATGCACTGGAACCCGACCTCCCGCAGCAGACGGCGGACGTAGTCCTTGCGCAGGGGGAACATGTTGAGGTGAAACACGTCCTCCCCGGAAAACTCATAGCGGAAGCGGGCCAGGGAGTCGTCGACGTGCTCGGGGGTCACGCGCACGTTTTCCCCGCAATAGTAGTAGTTGTGGCTGGGCTCGATCCGGTGATCCAGGATGGCGTCGTAGTTGCGCTGGTCGAGAATCAGGATGCCGTCGTGACGCAGGGTCGCGTAGAACTCGGCTAGGGCCTTACGGCGGTCGTTCTCGTCGTGTAGATGGGTGAAGGAATTGCCGAGGCAAATCACGGCATCGTAGTAGTCGTGCACATCCCTGTTCAGCCAACGCCAGTCCGCTTGCACGGTGCGCAGGATGTGGTCCCGCCGGCGGGCGTTCTCGAATGCCTTGGCGAGCATGACCGGACTGCCGTCTGCGCTGGTCACCTCGAACCCCCCTTTGAGGAGCTGAACCGAGTGAAATCCGGTCCCGGTTGCCACGTCCAGAACCTTTCTGGCCCCGTGATCCTCGAGAGCGCTGATGAAGAAACTGCCCTCGCTCTGGGCACGACGATCCCAATCGATCAGCTCGTCCCACTTCTCGACGAAGGAATAAACGTACTCGGCTTGGTAGTGGTTGGTGTCGCGGACAGCGAGGGGGTCGGTCCCAAAGTCCTGCCGAGGCTGGGTGTGAGTCATGTCAGCTCCTGTCCCCATGGTGGGAAACCGTGACGGCAAAAGACGCGAGCGGACAAAGCAAACGCCTTTCCGGGTTGTGTTTGGAACTGCTCCCGAGAGCAACTCCCCGATCTGTCATTTCCGATCGGCGCGGATGCTGCGCCGAGATGCGCGGGCCCATGCCCGCTTGGAGAACACACGATGTCGTGATTGATGTGGCGATCCGAGATCGCCGGATTGGCCAGACCCTCAGGGGGATCCGAACAAGAAGGCTGCCGCTGGCTTACCTTTCTCTATGCTACCGAATCGGTGAAATATATCCACCCCACCCGGCTGCAATTCACAGGGCCCGTCAGGACCTGCATGAGCTGCTTGACATCCCCAGTGTACGCAACCAAATTGGTTGCATTGGATCAGACTTCAATCCGTAAGACGGCACCGACCATGGCTTCCGTGACCATCAAGGGCATTCCCGACGAGATCTTGGAACGGCTGCGTCAGCGTGCCGCCGCCGATCACCGCAGCCTGAACAAGGAGGTTATCCACCTTCTCGGCGCTGCCCTGTCGAGCGGCTTCGTGCCCGATGGCGCTGCGCATAGAAAGGAGGCGGCCGATCATCAGGCCGAGGCCTGGGACCGTTTAGCCGGCCGTTGGGATTCGGATCAGAGGGTCGAAGACGAGATCGCCGATATCTTTTCGGCCCGTAGCGAAGGCCGGGACATCGTTTTGTGAAGATCCTGAACACGGATGTCTGTATCGAGCTCCTGCGCGGCAATCGGCAGGTCATCGCCAGACGCCGCGAGTCCCTGGACGAGGTCGCCACCAGCTGGATCACCGCGGCGGAGCTTTCCTACGGAGCCGCCAAGTCCCGCGCCCCGGTAAAGAACCAGAATCTGGTGATCGAATTCCTCGCCACGCTACCCGTCTTCGGTTTGAATCTGCCCGCCGCCGAGCAATTCGGACGGCACAAGGCTGCGCTGGAGCACGAGGGCAACCGGGTAGCCGATGCGGACCTGCTCATCGCCGCCATCGCCCTTGCCCGGGGTGCCACCCTGATCACCGGGAACATTCGCCACTACGAGCGCATACCGGGATTATTGATCGAGGACTGGATACGCGGAGCCTGACGATGACGCCGTTTGACACCTTCATTCAGTTTCAATCCACGCCCCTGCGCGGGGGGCGATCATGCAGCTCGGTCGCAGCTCATCAGCTGTATAAGGTTTCAATCCACGCCCCCGCGCGGGGGGCGATCATTAGAGAAGTTGGGACAGCTTGCAGTGGCTTTGTTTCAATCCACGCCCCCGCGCGGGGGGCGATGAGACTTTTGGCGTTGGGACGGCAGCTGCTATCGAGTTTCAATCCACGCCCCCGCGCGGGGGGCGATTGCGTTGTACATGCCAGGCTCTTTGGTCTGTGGTGTTTCAATCCACGCCCCCGCGCGGGGGGCGATGTCCCCATTCGAAATGGGTACAGACGAGCCTACAAGTTTCAATCCACGCCCCCGCGCGGGGGGCGATGTCGCGGAGCGAAAGCGGTTTGATGGTGCGAATTGTTTCAATCCACGCCCCCGCGCGGGGGGCGATTGGGATAAGTGAGGAACTTTGGGCCAAATGGGAGCTGTTTCAATCCACGCCCCCGCGCGGGGGGCGATATGCCAGAGCAGGCAGTGATCTCGGGTTGTCGCTTGTTTCAATCCACGCCCCCGCGCGGGGGGCGATCAGGAGAGGCCGGAGAGGTAGCCAACAAGGCGAAGTTTCAATCCACGCCCCCGCGCGGGGGGCGATCTACCTGTCCCTCGGCCTGGCCGGCGAAGCTGGGGTTTCAATCCACGCCCCCGCGCGGGGGGCGATTGGAGCAGAGGCAGAGGCGCGGCCGCCTTTACTGGTTTCAATCCACGCCCCCGCGCGGGGGGCGATCGCGGTCGCGCGAGGGCCTGCGCCGCATGGCATCCAAACGAGCTTCGCGCGCACCAACCAGGATCCTTCCTATTTGTGCCGACATTCCTTGAGAACACGACCATTCCGATTGGTTAATTCCTTTCAGAAACATGTGCATACAGCGCTTCGCGAACCCGCCTGTGTTATCCTGACCGCTTGAGGTTCGCGAAGCTTGGTCGTGGATACGTTATCACGGATAGCGCCATCACATCAGGCCGCGCCGGGGAACTCCCTGCTTAAAGATTCTATGGGGTACGGGAAAATCCCAGGACCAATACCGGCGATCCTGGATCAGACAACGAGGGGACCTTCGGGATCGTAACTCGGCTTTGCGCCGACGTGCTCCACGCGCTTTCTCCAATTGGAGCCGAGAAAATAGAATCGAAGACTATCTTCCGATTCCACGATCGCGTCGACCAATCGTTGTCGAAAGTAGGTCCATTGCGCAGGGTCGACGACGCATTCGAATACCGAATATTGCACGCGTTGACCGTAGTCTTTGCAGATCTTCGCGACACGCCGTAGCCGCTTTTCTCCTTCCGGTGAGGCTGTCTTCACATCGTAAGTCACCAGCACGAGCATTTAAGAGCCTCGCTTACTTCCAGATGAATGGGGGATACGCGTTCATGTCCCCCCGTAGGTAGCGTGCAAGGAGCAGTGACTGAACAAATGGGATCAAGCCGATAGCGATCTGCTCGCCGAGGAAGGGATGACGGATCTCTTCGCGCTTACGCTCCTGATAGGCAACCAACAGGGTCTTACGGGTGTCGGCACTCATGGTAACGGCTCCCGTCTCCGTGCGGTCGAATCCACCCGGCTTGACTTGTTGGCGATTGATCAACGAGAGAATCAGCCGGTCTCCCAGGTAGGCCCGAAGCTCTTCCATCAGGTCCAGAGCCAAACCGGGACGTCCTGGTCGGTCGCGATGGAGGAAACCCACTTGCGGGTCCAACCCGACGGACTCGAGGGCGCCTGTGACATCGTGCACGAGCAGGGTGTAGACGAATGAAAGCAGCGCGTTGACGTTGTCGAGCGGCGGGCGGCGCGTACGCTTTTCGAATCGGAAGTCTTCCTTTTGGCGGGTGATGAGCTGATCGAACACTCCGAAATAGCTGCGCGCCGCTTCTCCCTCCCAGCCGCGAACGGTATCTACGTCGACGCTCCGCCTGCGGGATTCCTGCAGCAGATGGCCCTGGTGGTGGATGGTCTCGGAGAGTGCAGCGGTGTTCCCGGCCTCCGGGCGGTCCCGAAGTGCCCGCGCGAGGACGTTCCTGCTGTTGGCGATCTTGGCGCTGACGATGGCGCCTGACACTCGGGCGGCTGCTTCGGGGTCGTCCGCAAGGCGATACTGCTCCCGGCGAAGCTTCACGTTCCCCGAGACCGGTCCCTGCACCCGCGCGAGAAAGCGTCCGTTCTCGGTCAGGAACGACAGGAGAACGTCGCGATCGCCGCAGAGTCCCATCAGAGCCGGGCTGGCCGATACCTGTCCGAAGCAGACGATGCCGCCGAGGGTGTGGATGGGTATGCGCAGGCGGTTTTCCTTCTCTACGCGTACCAGGACGGTTTCTCCGTCCTTGGCGAGGTAAGCTCCCTGGGTTGTCACGAACAGGGTGTTGAGCAGCTTTTTCACGTTTCCCTGGTGTCCTCGATCAGGTCGTCGAGCATTCGGTCCAGATAGCCGGACGCATCGCGCTTGACGGTCCTCGGCATGCAGAGGTCCTGCAGCGAGCATTGCTCGCATTTCGGGCCGTAGACGGCAGGCGGCGTCTGGCCGGCTCTCCAGAGCCGGTGCATCTCCGCGGCCAACTCCCCGGTCCTCCCCCGCAACTTGGCATCGAATCGAACCGTCTTGCGGCGCCGCGTCTTGCCGTAGAAGAGCGCCCCTTCGGCGATCTCCATGCCCAGCATCTCCTCGAGACACAGGGCCTGGGCGCAAACCTGGATCTCGTCGCAATCGCTCGCCTTCTGGCGCCCCCGTTTGTACTCGACCGGATAGGGCCGCCAGCGCCCGCGAAGCCGCGGCAGCTCCAGACCGGGCGAATTCTCGGCGACCCTGTGGAATTCCACGACATCCGCAATGCCGGCGAGGCCGAGCGCGAGCGACTGCAGGCGCAACGAGCGCGCAATGTGGATGTCACCCCGCGTCTCGGCCCCCGCCTCGTCCGTTCTGGAGTGAAGCACGTTTCCCTCCGCGGTGAAGAGGTTGTCGGCCCACGCCTGCTCCAGGTGGATGAGCGCGAACTGGCGCGGACAGTACGCCAAGTGCTGCAGGCCCGACAGGGGGAGCAGGTCGTCTTCCGTATACATCGAGGCATCCATCCAGCAACGCGAATCAGCAATGAAGGCGAATCACCTTCGGCATCTCGGACGCATCGAAGTGACAACGCACAGCATCTCGGACCTGCGATTGGAGCTCTGAGACATCGTCGGCCTCCGTAAAAATGTCGGATCCGACCGCTCGGGCGGTGTAACCGCCCTCTTGGACTTCTTCAACGAGAAAGTGAATTTCGGTCATAGGCTTCTTGCTCCCCGATTCATCGTTGGGACTGACGGTGATGTGCGTTTCGCTCGTCCTTGGGCAGCCTCTGGCCTGAATAGCTTCCAGCAGTCAATGCTCGACCATTGGAAACGCGACTGCCGCCAAGACATCCTCCCGAGAGATACGGGGATAGGATTACAGGATCTGCTCCATGGTCCATCCGTCCGCGAGCCGGTCCATGATCAGCTCCACGGATATCCTAGTGCCCTTGATGATCGGCTTGCCGACAAGGACGTTGGGATCAACAGCGATGCGGTTTTTCCAGTCGGTCATCGAGTACCTCCACAATTATCGCCGACAATGACGACTCAAACAGTAGTCCTGAAATCAGAAACCTTCGACCAACTCAGGTTCCAAGCCCGGGAGGTTTGTGAGATCAAGAGTTCCGTCGGGTCCGACGCTCAAGCTGCGATGCACCTTTGCCGACGAGTATTGGCCGGACTTGCAGTTGTGCTTCCACCAGACGACTTGCAGCACTTCCATGCTGCCTGCCGGGCGAGCGGACGACTCGTCGTTCTCGAACAGCTTCGGAAGTACCTGTTTGATCGCTTCGGCATCTTGATCCGTAAAGCCCGTTCTTTCGGCAAGCTGGGGATTCATGCTTCCGTAGAACAGATACACGCCGTGATCGACACGATGTTTCATACCCATCGTGTCCGAACTCCGCTTGGCCCCATCGCCCTCTCCGCTCACACTCTTTGTGATCTGGACGCTCGCGATATCGACGGGCTCGACGCTGAACGCGGACTGGACAGTCACCGGACCGCGTATACCGACGGAGATACCCGTGTCTCCTTCACCTTCGCTGTCCTGCGCGGCCTTCTTTCCCGCTTTTGTCTTTCCTTTTAGAGCAAACAGCTGCCCAAAAGCTCGCACATCCAGCCATTTTTCACAGGCAACCTTAGCGGTTTCCTCTGAGCCAAGCTTGTTCCCGAGCACGGACTCTGCACGCGCGCGTAGGCTCTTAGCCTCATCTACCTTGCGGTCATCCGATTGGACAAAGATCATGTTTCCATCTTCGTTCTTGCCATCCGCCACCCAGCGCTCCAGTAAGCGGTCTCGAATCTTGCGCTTTATACAGACATCGGTCATTTCGCCATAGTTGGAGTAATCCGTGCGAGGTCGATTGCCATTGAGGGGATCTCCGTTCGGATTGGCGTTCTTGACACGGAGGACGACTGCAAAATCGATCTTGTTTTGTAACTTGTTCATTACTGTCTCCTTGAGTGCTCAGTCAGAAGTCGTTTGTTCATCATCTGCGGAAGAGTCCGCTTTGGGCGGATTGAGAAATCGCCGCTGGCAGTGGTAGCCGAGTAGGAATTCCCCCGAGAGCTTGCCGTCGTCCAGGAAATCGTTGCTCTCGAAGCCGCAAATCACCCCATCGAGCAATCTTTCCATTTCGTGAAGAAACGCCGGCGTTTTTGCTTTAAGACGAGACCTCGACGGAGTCAGTGCAAGCTCTATGGTTCGCCAAGTGCTTGCCGGTCGATCGGCGAACCGCTGCATCAGCTTAGCCGCGGTGGTATCCCGCATCTCCCCACCCAGATAGAGGGCTCTGTTTTCGACGTGCTCGGCGATGGCCAAAAGGCGTCCGTAAAGGTAGTCACGGCTCGTTCTCTCCATTTCCAGTGTCATCTGATACTCTCTCCGCTTGAAAAAGCCTTTGAACAGGGCACAGGCTATTCCGAGGCCCTTTTCCCATTCCCAAAATTCCGAACCCGCCCGGTTGCAAGCTCTTTGAACAACCGAATCCACGAGATCACGCGGGATAGGTTGGCCGTCGACGATGCAGGGCAGGAGTCTCTCAACCGTCGCCTTACGCAACTTGTCGTCTATACGGCGCCCGTACGCGGCTTCGGCAATATCTCGCGGCGACGGGGCGCCGACGAACTTCGATTTCTTACCGAAATTTTGTGGCCAAGCGTGGATCTCATGCCATGCCTGAATTCTGCCGAGAAACTCGGATCCTCGCAGCTCTCGGTAGAAGGTGATAGCCATTCGTCCGGGGGTCGCAGAATCCAAGCCCATGACAACGATATCATCGTTGTCGTTCAGCCTTGCTCTGTAACCGGTGATAGCCTTGCTCAAGCGCCGTGAAAAGGCTTGTCCCACATCGCCAAGAGCGGGTTGCACCGGCTCTGGTGTCTGTTCCTCTGCATCCTCACCGCCAAGAATGAGCGAGCGCGAATCCTTGAAGAGGTCTGGGATCGGTTTGCCTCCTACGGCCCAGGAGACAACCACTTGATCTTGATTTCGAGAGGCTTGACGGTGAATAAGCCAGCGCAGGGCGTTGTGGGCTTTCTGCGTAACTTCGTAGCCGACACCACAAGCCTGCTGTCCCGATTTGTCGGTAAAGCGACCTCTAAAAGTGAAGCCGCTTTCGTCGTTGGCACTTATCAGCTTGGCTCCATCACCCGCATGTCGTATTCTTTTCGGATGGCTCGTGGCGAGCGGCTCGTCTGATCGGCCCGATACCATGCAGAGGCCGCGAAACCCTCTCGTGCCCGCGTCGTATCTCGCCCAGGCATCCTGTAAGGAAGCGTCTTCCCAGACCGCCGTGCAGTTGCTGATATCTTCGCGGACATGCCATCGAACGAATGCATCTCCTTGATCCCGTTGTCCGTTCTTGGCGGTTAGGAGACGGAAAATTTCCGGCGCTTGGCTTTCGCTTGTCCAACGCGTTAGCAGCTTTCCGTCAGCGCCGACGAACAGAATCTTTTCCCTGACGAGATCCGCAACCAAACCACCTTTGCGAACGTAGGAAAGTACTGCTTCGGCCTTGGGATGTGAGTAGCTGGATTCACACCAAGCGCTTAGGAGTTCTTCGTAGGCATCGAAAAACGACGGTTTGGCACCGCCGAAGTCTGTGTAGTCAGAGGCACAGTACTGTACTTTGTCGCAAAGCGGATGGGGGGGCGGTGTTTTCCCGGTTCTACCCGCAGACTTTTCCGTGGCAGGAATGATGGTCTCTTCCTTATCGACGATCCTTGCTCCTCTAAATTCGCCTTTCGCATCCAGCGTTATTTCGATGTGGGCCTGTTGGTAAGTGTGATTAATCGGTAGCAGGGACTCTGATCCGAACGGCTCCCGGCCCTTGCGTTGCTCGTAGGTTTCATAGAGCTTTTGTATCCAGCTCACGTCACACCCCCAGCTCCACGGCCTCGTCCAAAACGCTACGCAGATTGTCCCTGCCGAACCTCTTGATACCCATCTCCCGAATGAACTTGGGAATAGTGCCTTGACGCTAATCCGTTTTGACCCTCCCTGCGCTAAGAAAATTGACCCTTCCCATGATCTGAGCTGACCTGCTCACCATTCTGACCCACCCCGGAAAGAGCCACGGATCGGCGTACAACCACCGCT
>Ga0210085_1000211_pt1 | contig 26212 bp, 21 predicted proteins | sample China_Galinas_PW_5_FD_184866 | JGI IMG/M metagenome (GOLD analysis project Ga0210085, IMG submission 184866) | Wetland microbial communities from San Francisco Bay, California, USA, that impact long-term carbon sequestration - China_Galinas_PWC_D1... | ecosystem: Environmental > Aquatic > Marine...
TTACAAAAAATATTTTTTTTGAGCCCGATGTATTCGGGATTTTTTATTTTAATGAAGTAAATAATTGAAAGTTTAATTTAATGCTGATACACAAAACCTCACTAAGAGTTCGTTATGCCGATACAGACCAAATGCAATATGCTTACAATGGAAAATATTTTGAATACTTCGAAGTTGGCAGAACCGAGATGATGAGGGAACAGGGATTGACCTATAAAAAAATAGAGGACAGTGGATACCAGATGCCGGTTTATGAAGCATTCCTACAATTTAAAAATCCAGCATTTTATGATGAACTCCTGGAAGTTGAAACCCGTGTTGAAAAACTTCCACAAGCTAAAGTACACATCGATCATACAATCAGAAGTTTAGAAAGAAATATTGTAGTTGCCGAGGGTTATATTGAATTAGCCTTTATAAAATCTGATACAAAAAAAATAACCCGTGCACCTGAGTTTTTTACCAGAACTTTGAAGAAGTTTTTTGAAGATTAGCTGTCAAAATATTTTAACTATCCTTTTACTAAATTTATTTTTTATCAATGTTTGATAAACTAAAGGAACTAACAAAAGACACTGCAATCTACGGTATAAGTACTATGATAGGCAGGTTTTTAAATTTTATTTTGGTTCCGCTTTATACAAACATTTTCCCTCCCGCTGAATATGGAATAATTCAACTTATCTATGCTTATATGGCAATACTGAATATTGTATTTATTTACGGGCTTGATTCAGCTTACCTTAAGTTTGCATCGTTTAAAGATATAGGAGATGAGAAAGATAATTTTTCAACACCATACATTTCAGTTTTTGCTACTTCACTGTTGTTCAGTTTTCTGATTATAATTAACTCACATTCAATTGGAGATACTCTAAGCATTCCATCGCAATATTATTATCTGATCATCATTTCTGCTACCATATTATTTTTAGATGCAAATGTAGTGATTCCTTTCCTTAAATTAAGACTTGCAAGAAGAGCAAAAATATTTTCGTTATATCGGGTTATAAATATTGTTACAAACATTATTCTTAATGTTTATTTTATTTTAATTCTTCATTGGGGTATTGAAGCAATTCTGATAAGTAATCTAATTGCCTCTGCTGTCTCACTATTGCTAATATCTGCTACAATCATTAAAAATCTCAAGTTGAAGTTTCATACGGTTCTTTTTAAACGAATGTTAAAGTTTGGATTGCCGTTTTTACCAGCTGGATTTGCAGTAATGCTAGTTCAGGTAATTGATGTCCCGATTCTGGAAAAACTTACTGACTTACAAACAGTTGGTATATACAAAGCAAACTACAAACTTGGAATTTTTATGATGCTTTTTGTTAGTATGTTCCAATTTGCCTGGCAGCCGTTCTTTCTTCAGAATGCAAAAGAACAAAACGCAAAAGAAATGTTTTCAAAAATTTTAACTTACTTTACCCTGGTAGGAAGTATCATTCTTGTCGTTCTTTCTTTGTTTATAACTGATATTGCACAAATTAAAATTGCCGGCATCTCTTTAATTGGTTCGCAGTATTGGGCGGGACTTCAAATTATCCCAATTATTTTACTTGCTTACTTGATTAATGGAATGTATTCAATTTTTTCAGCAGGAATTTATATTGAAGAAAAAAGCATCTACGTGCCCATAATTACCGGTGCAGGTGCTTTAGTTAATGTGGCTGTAAATTTTCTATTAATTCCAGTTTTCAACATCACAGGTGCTGCAATTGCAACATTAGCCAGCTATTTTGTGATGGCGATTGGTTATTATTATGTTACTCAAAAGTTTTTTAATGTGAAGTACGAGCTAAAAAGAATAGCTCACATATTTGTAGCAATTACATTTGTAGCAATTTTTTATTATTATCTTCATTCAACCGGCAGCTTTTTATTTTCATATAAAATATTGCTTTTAATTTTATTCTCACTTTATATTTATTTTGTGGCTGTCAATCGGGAAGAAATTAAATTGATCAGAAAAAAGTTTGGTGAATCCCCAAGAAAGAAAAATTAATGGGATCTCAAGTAGAAATAAAATTTAAAAGAATCAGAAAAGAATTAAATCACATTTCTCTGCCATCTTATGCAACAAAAGGAAGTGCAGGGATGGATGTTTATGCTGCTTTATTAGAGCCGATGACCGTTCCATCAGGTAAAGTTGAAATGGTGCCTACAAATATTTCAACTCAAATTCCTGAAGGATATGAAATACAGGTTAGACCGAGAAGTGGATTGGCAGTAAAACACGGAATAGGAATTTTAAACTCCCCCGGTACAATTGATTCGGATTACAGGGGAGAAATAAAAATTATAATTATTAACTTTGGTGCAGAAGATTTTATTATTCAACCAGCCGAACGGATTGCGCAACTCGTAGTGTCAAAAGTTTACACGGCTAAACTTATAGAATCAACAGAACTTAAAAATACTTCAAGAGGCGAGGGCGGCTTCGGGCATACTGGGCGTTGATCTTTAATCTTCTTTTCCAAGAGTATTCTTTAATAACTTTTTTCAGCAAAAGATTTATACTCACTGCTGAATAACTTCATACATTTTTTTATTTGATGTCAGAATTCATTCACCTACACAATCATAGTCATTACAGCCTTCAGGATGGTGCCTGCACTGTCGATGGTCTAATAGCTGCTGCAAAAAAATACAAAATGAAATCTGTTGCACTTACAGACCATGGGGTATTATATGGAATTATTGAGTTTTATAAGAAAGCTAAAATTGCCGGAATAAAACCAATCCTGGGAATGGAAGCCTATGTTGTAAATGAAGGTAACCGTTTTGAAAGAAAGAGTTCTCAGTCGAACGGAACAGGGAAGAGGAGAAAAAACTATAGTCATTTAATTCTTCTCGCAAAAAATAAACAGGGTTACAAAAACCTGACAAAGCTTGCAACTCTTGGTCACACAGAAGGATTTTACTACCGACCAAGAATTGATCTTGAATTATTAAGAAAATACAATGAAGGTTTAGTTTGCACTTCCGCCTGTGCAGGTGGTGTCGTTTCATCTCACATTGTTCGCGGTCAGTTCGACAAGGCAAAGGAAGTTGCGAAAACTTACAAAGAAATTTTCAGCGATGATTTCTATCTTGAAATTCAAAACCATGATATGGAGGTCGAAAAACCAATTCTTGAACAAATGCCGAAGATTGCAAAAGAATTGGGTATTAAGCTCGTTGCGACAAATGATTGCCATTATATTGATGAAGACCATGCAACAGCACACAATATTTTATTGATGCTTGGCGATAAAATGGGGGAAGATTATACCAGGCTGAGATACGGAACAAATCAGATTTATTTTAAATCTGCTGAACAAATGGTGAAGCTCTTCAAAAATTATGCTGAAGCAATTGAGAGCACGCTTGAGATAGATTCAAAGATAAATTTAGAACTAGATTTCGATGAATACCACTTTCCTAAGTTTACTATTCCAAATGACTCATCAGCAAAAAATGCAGACGAATATTTTGAACAGCTTGCCTGGAATGGATTAGAGAATAAAAAACTTGAAATGACTCAGGAAGTTGAGAATCGATTCAGGTTTGAAATTGATACTATAAAAAAGATGGGTTTTTCTGGCTACTTCCTTGTTGTACAGGATTTTATCAATTCGGCAAAAGAGAAAAATATTCCAGTGGGACCCGGAAGAGGAAGCGTTGCAGGAAGTCTTGTTGCGTTTGCATTAGGAATTACCAATATCAATCCGCTTGAATATGATCTTCTGTTTGAAAGATTTCTCAATCCTGAACGAAAATCTATGCCTGATATTGATGTTGATTTTGCAGATGATCAGAGAGGTGAAATAATTGATTATGTGAGAAAAAAATATGGTGATAACAGCGTAAGCCAGATTATCACATTTAACAGGCTTTCATCGAAAGCTGTTATCAGGGATGTTGCAAGAGTTTTGAAAATTCCAATACCAACTGTAAATAATATCACCAAGCACATACCCTCAAAATTTGGAAAAGTTTATAAGATTGACCAATCACTTAAGGAAGTTCCTGAATTAAAATGGGTTAAAAATTCTGAAGAACCTGAGATTAAGGAATTAATAAAACATGCTCGTGTACTTGAAGGTATGAACAGGAACGCCTCAAAACACGCTGCAGGAGTTGTGATCACTCCGGGAGATGTAAGTGATTATGTCCCATTGGCAAACGCAGTCTCTCAGCAGGAAATTGTAACTCAGTATAATATGAAAGACATCGAGAATGTTGGTTTGCTGAAAATGGATTTTCTTGGTTTAAGAACCTTAACAATTATAAGAGATACGTTAGCATTAGTAAAGAAAAATCATGATGTTGAAATTGATATTGATGAAATTCCATTTGATGACCAAAAAACTTATCGGCTTTTTACTAAAGGGCAAACAACCGGAATCTTTCAGTTTGAATCTCCCCCGATGAGGGAGTACTTGAAAAAACTTCAGCCCTCAAGTTTAAATGATCTTGCAGCAATGAATGCGCTCTATCGTCCTGGTCCGATGGAATTTATTGATGACTTTATTGATAGAAAATTCGGTAAGAAGAAAGTAGAATATTTACATCCAATTCTGGAAGAGATACTGAAGGAAACGTATGGAATTATTGTTTACCAGGAACAGGTAATTCAGATTGCAAATAAAGTTGGTGGAATCAGTCTTGCAGAAGCAGATATCCTCCGACGAGCGATGGGTAAAAAGGATCTTCTTGCAATGAAAGAACAGAAGACAAAATTTATCAATGGGGCGATTGAAAATGGAATTTCAAAAAGGGTTGCTGAACAAATATTTAATGCGGTTGATAAGTTTGCTAATTACGGATTTAATAAAAGTCATGCAGTTGCATACAGTTACATAGCTTATCAAACTGCTTATCTTAAAGCACATTACACACCAGAATTCCTTGCAGCAAACCTGACAAACGAATTTGAAAACACAATTAAAGTAACGAATTTTCTGGAAGATTGCCGAAGATTAAAAATTGAAATTCTTCCCCCCGATGTTAACAACCCTTCAGTTGATTTTGATGTTGTTGATGGCAAGATACTGTTTGGACTTTCTGCTATAAAAAATGTTGGCAGGGGCGCAGTTGAAGAGATCATCAAAACAAGAAAAAAAATTGAAAGAGATTATACGAGCATCTTCGATCTGTGCCTGAATGTTGATACAAGAATAGTTAGCAAACGTGCATTAGAAGGTTTGGTGATTGCAGGTGCATTTGATTCAACAGGTGCATACAGAGCTTCATTATTTAGTACAGTTGAACTAGCTCTTGAACATGCTCACAAAGTTCAAAATTCAAAACTTGCTTCAGGAGATAGTTTGTTCGGTGAGTCTTCGGAAATAGTTGTCCCTGACCCGGAATTAATTCCAGCCAATGAATGGTCCGAAAAGGAAAGACTCGCTAAAGAACGTGAAGTAGTTGGATTTTATATAACCGGACATCCTTTAAGAAAATATGAAGTTGAGTATAAATCATTTGCTAACTTTCATATTGGCGAACTAGAAGAAAATGAAGAGATTGAAAATGTTCGAGCGTGCGGCGTAATAACTGATGTAAGAAAAAAAATTGATAGAGCTGGTAATCAAATGGCATTTTTTAGGATTGATGATTTCACAGGTTCATGTGAATGTCTGATGTTCTCTAAAGTATTTGCGGAGTTTGGACAGTATGTAGAAAAAGAAGAACCTGTTTTTGTTGTTGGTAATCTTGAAAGTAGTGGTGATACAGTGAAGATGCACATCAACAAACTTTTGCCAATTGAACTTGCAAGGAAGGAATTATCGGGCAGCATCCGGATTAATATTTTAATGGATAAAATTCCAGCTGAAAGATTACTTGATCTGCAATCTGTTTTAAATAATAACTCAGGTAAAACTCCAGTCTTCATTCAGCTATTTTCAAACGGCAGCAAATGCTCAGTTTATGCTTTGAAAGAAAACAGAGTTGAGTTATCAACTCAATTATTTTCTGATTTGAAAGAATTGTTTGGTGAAGATTCTTTTCAGTTAATTCCTAAATAATCATTCAATATTTGCTATATACTTTCTTGCACTTATTTGTGAGACTTTTACCTATTTTGTATTATTACACCTGCTATTAATTCATAATTTCATCATCTATGAATAAAGAAGAAAATAAAAAATATTGGACGCTGGTCTTAGGAGCCTCATCTGGTTTTGGTGGTGCAACAGCTATAAAGCTTGCTGAAGATGGTTATAATGTAATTGGTGTTCACCTTGATCGACAAGCAACTATGCCAAATGTTGAAAAGATTATTAACCAGATTAAATCCTATGACAGGGAAGCAGTATTTTTTAATGTAAATGCTGCTGATCAATTTAAAAGGAATGAAATTGTATCAGAACTAAAATCTAAACTTCATGGTCAACCAGTAATCAAGATCATTTTGCACTCATTAGCTTTTGGTACATTAAAAAGCTTTGTCCCGAAAAAAACTGATGAGCTGCCAATTACACATGCCCAGATGGAAATGACTCTGGATGTAATGGCACATTCTTTAGTTTACTGGGTTCAGTCGATCTATTTGGCAGGACTGCTTGCAAAAAAAGGAAGAATATTTGCAATGACCAGTTCCGGGAGTCATTCTGCGATTCCATACTATGGGGCAGTATCTGCGGCTAAAGCTGCATTGGAATCTCATATAAGACAACTTACTGTAGAACTTGGACACATGGATGTAGGTGCTACAGCTATTATGGCTGGAGTTACTGATACACCTGCGTTAAGGAAAATTCCGGGTAACGAAGAAATGATTAATGTTGCTGAAATTAAAAACCCAAGAGGAAGATTAACAACTCCTGAAGATGTTGCAAAAATTATTTCTCTTCTAAGCAGAGATGGAGGCGAATGGATCAGCGGTGGAATGATAAACGCTGATGGCGGTGAAGATATTGTTAGCTTCACCGGCAAAAGAAATTAAATCACTCTATTATCTAAAGGATTAAAAAATGAATACTGTTGAAATTACAGATGACAATTTTGAAACCGAAGTAATTAAATCAGATAAACCTGTTCTTATTGATTTTTGGGCAGTGTGGTGTGGACCTTGCAAATTGGTTGCACCGATTGTTGAAGAACTAGCCACTGAGTATGAAGGCAAAGTTAAAATTGGTAAACTTGATGTTGATTCCAATCAACAAACTTCGATAAAATTTGGTGTGCGCAGTATTCCAACTTTACTTTTATTTAAAGATGGAAAACTTAAAGATACTATAATCGGTGCAGTGCCAAAAAGTAAAATTGTTGAAAAGCTTAACGCAGCTCTCTAAACTCTGATCAACAATTATTAAACAAATCTAATTTGATGAAAAAAATTCTCATCAGTGATTCAGTTGATGAAAAATGTCCGGAACTACTTAAATCAGCAGGTTTTGAAGTAACCTATAAAACTGACTTTTCAAGTGAAGAACTTAGATCAGTAATTGCTGATTACACTGCACTCATTGTAAGAAGTTCAACTTCTGTTGATACCGAATTGATTGAGAAGATGGAGAAGATGGAAGTTATCGGCAGAGCTGGCGCAGGTGTTGATAATATTGATATTAAAGCAGCAACACGCAAAGGCATTCTTGTAATGAATACTCCCGGTGGAAATACAATATCCGCTGCAGAACATACGATAGCGTTAATGCTGGCTGCTTCTAGAAAAATTCCGCAAGCAAACATTTCTCTTCATTTAAAAAAATGGGATAGGAAAAGATTCCGGGGAAGTGAACTGCATGGTAAAACTCTTGGTTTAATCGGACTTGGTAAAATTGGGAGAGAAGTAGCAGTTAGAGCAAAATCCTTCGGAATGAAAATAATCTCTTACGATCCCATCGTTTCAGCAGATTCAGTATCTGATTTGGATTTACAATTAGTAAATCTTGAAGATATCTGGAAAAGTGCTGATGTTATTTCTGTTCACACACCTCTTAACGATCGCACAAAAAATTTAATTTCATACGAAGTACTTCAAAACTGTAGAGCAGGCGTTGTAATAATTAATTGTGCACGAGGTGGGATAGTAAATGAAAAGGATCTCCTAAAAGCATTGAAAGAGGGAATGGTCTCAGCCGTTGGTTTGGATGTTTTTGAAAATGAACCACCAGATTTCGGAACCGGTTTAATTCAGCACCCTGCCGTAGTTAGCACACCTCATCTTGGTGCATCAACTGAAGAAGCACAACAAAATGTTGCAATCCAAATTGCAAAACAGATTACCGCATATTTTAATGAAGGCTCATCCTTTGGGAGTGTAAATGCATTAGCGTTAAAAGAAATTTCAGATGAAACACAAAAGTCGTTTGTAAGTTTAGCAGAAGTATTAGGAAAATTTAGTTCCCAGCTGCGTAAAGATTCTTTAACAAAAATTAGTTTAACCTTACGCGGAGAACTACTAAAAGAATCAACCAAAATTTTATCCACTGCTTTTTTAACCGGATTTCTATCAGAAGAAATCGATACTTCTGTAAACTATATTAATGCGAACATGATTGCTGATGAAATGGGAATCATTTTAGATGAGATTGTATCAGCCGAACATCGTGAATATCAAAATCTTATTGAAGTAAAACTTATCACTAATTCAGAAGAGTGGAAATTTTCAGGTACAGTTTTCGGAAATATTGACCTGAGAATAGTTGAAATGAATGACTATCCGGTTGAATTTAAACCTGAAGGAAATATACTGATCTATAAAAACATTGATAAACCAGGTATGCTTTCTTCTGTAAGCAGCGAACTTTCACTCTCAAATAATAATATTGCAAGTCTTTCGCTTGGACGAAAATCAGCAGGTGATCTTGCCTTAACTGTTGTTAATATCGATAGTAAAATATCAGGAGAGGTGAAAAAATCAATTTCAATGATAGATGGCATAAAAGAGATTTTTACGGTTCACCTCTAATTTTAACGGAAAATTAGCTCTCTTGACATTATTAACAAAAAAATGTATCTCGAACTGTAAAATAATTAACAAAACAAAGCTTGACAGAGAAAATCAGTAGTGTTATTTTGTCTTTGTAAATAAATTTGTATATGAAATCTTAATTGGAAATTCACAGTATTTTTATTCAATTATAAAATCTCTAATCAATTCAATCATTAATTATTTAGAAGGAGAACGTTATGACAAAAAGATTTCCATTAATGCTTATTATTATGGGTCTTATGTCCTCTTTTGTCATAGGACAACCACACAATGTGGATAGAAAAGTGGATCATAAATCTGCGAAAGTAGATTTTAATAAAGAAAATCCAGATCAAAATGCTTCATTTTATATGGATTATAAAAACAGGCAATTACAATCTCAACAAAAAACAAACGCAGTACCAATGGATTTTGTTATAGCTGCTTGGGATTGGCCCTGTAATAGTTATCAAGCACCGCTTTCATTCGTTTATGATTTTACAGGAGATGGTGTAGTAGACCCGGTTATGGTAGCAACAGAAGGGGCATCTGATTTAGGTATTGAGAGACAGGGGTTATTTGGATATATTGATGATTTTGGGGCAACATCATATAATATTTATCCTGGAATAGATCCAGGCACGGGGAATCCTTGGAGAACAGGTTGGAACAGCCACTTATTTATGGATTATAGTACGGGTAAAGTGTACATTGCAATCTATGATTTTTTAAATAGTAGCGGAAATATTAACGATAAAGTATGGGTGGTTGATTTATTGGATGATCCATCAACTGCCACTGAGTTAACAGATTCACTAGATGCTTTAGAAGGTGGGTGGCCAAGATTTGCAAGAGATGGAAATGGTATGTTTTGGGAGTTGCTTGATAACTATGCTGCATTTCCTCAAAATATTGCATTATCAGATGATGGTGCGGCTACGTTTGCTGTTGTTGATTCGGTTGGTAGTGGAGATCCAACCTTCTGGTATAACGATTATGGTAATGATCCAGTAATTCTGGCTAATGGTGATAAATTATCGGTAGTTACTGCTTTAGTGAAAGGTGGAGGGCTAGATGAATTAGGAATTTATGGTGGTGCAGATGTAACGGATCCAGATAGTGCTTCCGGATTTTATAATTGGTATTCAACAGACGGCGGAGCTAACTGGATGGGAGAAATGATTTTCTATGATGGTGATACATCAATTACAAATAGAAGAAATTATTCACCTAATTTAGCAAATTGGGATTTTGCATGCCAATATATAGATAACAACGGTGTTACACACGTTACTACTGGTGGTGGTAGACCTAACAGTTATGGAATAGTTGGTTCTGATACAATAAACGTAGCTGGCATATATTACTGGAATGACAGAGATAAAAATTGGATGTCAATTGAAATTGAAGATGTCGAAACTTATCCATATGATTCTGATTTATGTTCAAACAACTCACAGGGCCCATACGAACCAAGTGTTATGACTGATCCAAGCGGACAACTTGTAGTTGCTATGTGGCATCGTCCACAGTTTTCAGGTGATCCGGGAAATAGTACTATAAATATCTACGACAATCCACCGGACGTACAAGTTTATTTCTATGATATTGTTTATGCTTATTCTGAAGATGGCGGGGTAACATGGAGTACACCAGAAATTGCTGTTAGCGTTCCTGATGAAACTAGTACGTTCCCAAGTATCAGTGGTATTGAAGTAGGCGCTGGTGAAGCTAAAGTTCATTTTATATATTATTATGATGCGATTCCAGGGTCAGCTGTTCTTGGAACAAATCCTTACTCAACTCAATCGGTATGGAGATATGATACAATAGAGTTCTCTACAGTACTTAGTGTAGGAAACGAAATTGGAACTGTTTCTGATTTTCAGTTAGAGCAAAATTATCCAAATCCGTTTAACCCAAGCACAACAATAAATTATACACTTCCTGAAAGAAGTGCTATAACGCTTAAAGTTTATGATGTCCTTGGTAACGAAGTTGCAACACTAGTGAACACTACCCAGGAAGCTGGAAAGTATGATGTTACTTTCGATGCTTCAAAGTTTGCATCGGGTCTTTATATTTATACATTAAATGCTGGTGATTTTACATCTTCAAGAAAGATGATGTTACTCAAGTGATTTAGACAGGATGTTTATATGAAAAACGGGTGGGTTTTCCAAATATTTAATTGGAAAATTCGCCCGTTTTTTTTACAATTTTTTGTTCTTTAAAAAAGAAATTAATTCAGAAGATTATTTCAAAACATTTCGTGGAGAAGAGATGAATAAAACATTTACAAATCTTCTGGCATTTTTAGTATTTCTGTTTTCCTCTGCTGCTATTTTTGCTCAAACGGGAGTTGGTAAAATTAGCGGTAAGGTTATTGACGCAGATACTAAAGAACCTTTGATTGGTGCAAACGTAATTATTGTGAACACCAACCTTGGGGCTGCCACAGACCTTGATGGAAATTATTTTATATTAAACGTTACTCCCGGAACTTACGAAGTTAAAGTAAGTTATGTCGGATACGCTCCTAAGACTTACCAAGACGTTCGTGTAGTCGCTAACATAACATATCAGTTGGATGCAGAACTATCAACAGACTTTACACTCGATGAAGTTGTAGTTGTAGATCAAAAGTTTTTTGAGGCAAAGGCAACCAATACTGTTAAGGTAATAGACTCTGATCAGATTGGTAGAATGCCTGTACGTGGTGTTGAGAATCTTGTCTCATTGCAGGCAGGTGTTGTTGTTCAGGAAGGTAGTGGTGGACAAACCGGTAACGCTGATATTAACGTTAGAGGTGGGCGAAGCAGCGAAGTTGTTTATATAGTTGACGGTGTAGTTCAAAATAACTTGTATAACAGGGAATCGGTGGCTCAGGTCAGTAATTCGGCTATTGATCAGATATCTTTCCAGGTTGGTGGATATGAGGCTAAATATGGTCAGGCACAATCTGGTATAGTCAATGTAACTACAAAATCAGGTCAGCCCTTTTATAGTCTTTTTGTTGATGTTCAAGCATCAGGTTTTACTGATGACTATGGAGCAAACCTTTATTCAGGTTCTCTCAGTGGTCCTATCATACCAGGAATACCCGAATACACAATATTCCTTTCTGGTGAAAGAGGATGGTATTTAGATGCTAATCCTCCGGCTGTACCAATTCCAATCTACACTACGGCAGATGGTGGCTTCTTAGAGACACCAATAACTCTGGATAGAATTCCAAATAATCAATCGGGTGTATGGAGATTTAGTGGAAAAATAGCAACCAGGTTCGATAACTGGAGTGTGCAATTATCTACGCTTATAAATAGCCGAAATTATAAAAATTCTACATCCTTGACTTCACAGAGATTGTATAAAAATGGTTCTCAGTTCATAGAAGAAATCGAAAACCAAAATTTTTCCTATAGTGCACGGGTATCGCAAACACTTAGTAACAGCACTTTCTGGAATTTAACTTTTAGTTATAGGGATTTCCAGTTCGAACGCTATAATCCATTCCTTAAAGGTGCTGACAACCAAATACTGTATGGTGATAGTTTATGGTGGGCAAATACATCAGGTTTGGGCGTTACACTCTTAGGTGATGGTCAAAGAACCGAATCTATTGATGCAAATGGTGTTTATCGGCCTTATGGCTGGTCTTTGGGTTTATACCAACAGAGACAAGATGCTTCCTGGGGATTTGATGGTGATTTGACTTCTCAGTTAGATAATCATCTTCTTGAATTTGGATTTGGAGGTGCATGGCACACTGTAAGAGGATATGGTAATTATGCGTATCAAGTTGCAGGAACTGATCCCTCTCAACCAGACTATATTAGATTCGCACAAAACCAGCCCTTTGTATATGGATATGATGTTACTGGTGTAGAAAAAACCGGTTCTGATTATCCTGCGGTATTAGATTGGTTCGCTGATCCTGATATCGGCTCTGATCCAACAATGGCTGCCTTTTTAAGACCAAGAGAACCATTTATAGGTTATCTTTATTTACAAGACAGGTTTGAATTACAGGATATTGTATTAAATCTTGGTGTCAGGATGGACTATTTTGATATCAAGTCTTACGAGTTTATAAATCCTGAATTACCATATTACGGTGGATTAAATCCAATAGGATTTGATATAGAGGATTTTAAATTAAAAGATATTGAAGTTCAATTTTCACCCAGAATAGGACTTGGATTCCCTGTAACAGAAACTACAGTATTTCATGCTCAGTACGGAAGATTTATTCAGGTGCCTGAATTGAATGATATGTACGGAGGACCATTCGACTATAATCAATATATAACAATGTCACCGCAAAATGGATTCAACGGTAGTATGCTCAGTGAGCAAACCACTGCTTATGAAGTTGGTTTCAGACAATTAATTGGTGACAATTCAGCATTAACTATTACTGCATTTTATAAAAATACGAAAGCTTTAGTTAACCAGGCACAAAGTCAATATCAACGTGTACCAGAAGGTGAAGTTATAAATGCAATTGGTCCGCAGAATACTGATTTTGGGACAATAAAAGGTTTCAATTTTTCATTTGAAGCTACTAAAATAAGTTATCTTAGTTTTTCATTACAGTGGACACTTCAAAATGCTGAAGGTACTGGTTCTTCAACCAACTCGAGCTTCACTTCTGTTTTTAGAAATCTTGATAATGAACCTCCAAAGGTGATAGCACCACTCAGCTTTGATGTGAGACATACAGCAATCGCTGTTGTGGATTTTTATGTTCCAGAAGGTGAGCTTGGAGGTTGGGAGCTATTTAATGCTAACTTAATATTCAACTTTAGTAGTGGAAGACCGTATACTCCTGTTGATCAATGGAATATTCTTGGCGACAATGGGTTGGTTGCTGATAACACTGGCTATGTAAATTCAGCCTATGGCCCGAGCAGTTTTAGAATAGATTTAAAACTTGAAAAAGGTTTTAAAATAAGCAACATTTATATCACACCATATGTATGGATAAAAAATTTGCTTGATGCAGATAATATAAATGATGTGTATCGAACAACCGGAAGTCCTTATACAACAGGATGGTTGAACGATCCTGATGCACAGGGTACTATTCAACAGCAGGGCCAGGGATACGTAGATGATTATGAATCTCTTGAGCTAGATCCAACGAATTTCGGATTTCCGCGATTAATTAATCTTGGACTTAAGTTAAATTTTGATAGAATTAACTTCTAACAAATATTTGATTTTAATTACTAACAGGATAATAAAATGAAAATAAATATTAAACATAAGTATAAAGTGCTAATGCTATTTCTCAGCATTGCATTTATTACATTTGGATTTTTAGGAGATGATAAGAACGGGATTAGTCCTCCTAAACAAATTTACAAAATGACTTCTACTGAGGAATCAGGCAAACAAGGTGACGCTTACGGTATGTATATTAACAATATTTGGCTACCACTAAATAGCAAAGGGATAATAGCAGATGTTAACATTCCACCTCTTAATAGCGGGGGACAATTCGCAGGTGGAACTTTTTTATTTTCTTCTGGGTTCTTCCTCAGCGGTTATAGTGATGGAACTCTATGGGCTAATGCCGTTGCTTCAGCAAGTTTGGTAGAAGATTATCTTCCAGGACCTGTCGGTGAGACAGGTAATTCAAACGCTGTAATTTACGTTGTAAACTCCCAGGATGAACCATTCGGGCAAAGTTGGCAGGATTGGGCAGATGCTGTTGATTTGGGTGCGGATTTTTATGATGGTAATGGTGATGGAGTTTATACACCGGAGAACACAAATGGTGAGGCTGGATGGCAGCCTGATGAAGATGCTCCAGATCTCATTGGTGACGAAATGGTTTGGTGTGTTTATAATGATGCTGTCCCTGTTGCTCAAAGAAGGTGGAATACAACTATAAGAGTCGGTGTTGAGGTAAAACAATCCGTATTTGGATTTGCTTCAGCTGGTGCAATTGGAAACTTGGTATTTGTTAGATATCGAATTGAATATAAGGGGCTAGACGAATCTTCACCTGATACATTGACAAATGTATATTTTGGTGCGTGGGCAGACCCGGATGTTGGTGATGCTACGGATGATGTAGTTGGTGTTGATACAGTTAGGAACGCTGGGTATACATATAATAATACACCGGATGCAAGTTATGGAAACCAGGTACCCTGCTTTATGATAGACTTTTTCTCCGGTCCACGTTCATACATACCCGGTGAAACTTTCATTGACACTGATGGTAATGGAATCTATGAGCCAGGAGTTGATACACCAATTGATACTGCAACTTCAGTTCAAGGTCAGCTTATGGGAGTAGAATACTATCCTGGAGCAAAAAATCTACCTATTTCATCATTTGTGATGTATATAAATGGTGATCCAGATCTTGATGATCCTGAAAATAAAGAAGAAGCTCGTAATTATATGCTTGGGACGAATAGAGTAGGTGCAGAAGTTGATCCTTGTGATTTTGCTTACGGTGAAGTAAGAGGTGGCGTGGATTGTAGTTCAGTAGATAATAGATTCTGGTTTTCAGGCGATCCGGTTACGGATATTGGATGGATCTGTACTGAAAATCAGGATATGAGACAAATGACAAATACGGGACCCTTTGTTTTACCGAAAGATGAAGAAAATGAAATCGTATTAGCTTATGTCGTTGGAAGGGGAGCATCGCCATTAGATGGAATTACAGTTGCAAGAGCTATAGATGATGGTGCCCAGACTATTTTTGATCTTAACTTCCTGGCACCTTCACCACCACCACCTCCCCAGGTTACACTTAGCTCAAGTGATGATTTCATTGATATTAATTGGAGTACCCCTAGTCAGGTAAATTATGCAAATTCGAATGATTCTTGGGATATATATTTTGAAGGATATCAGGTATGGGCTTTTAAACAAAATATTACAGAAGATTTTGTGGATGGTCAGCCAAATTCATTATTAATAGCTTCTTATGATAAAGCTGATTTTATCACCAATATATATCAAGAAAATTCTGAAACAGGAGGTATTACTCTATTATATCCGGTTGGAACTCAGCTTGATTCATCCTCTTATGCCGAAACAACAACGGGTAATATAAGGTTGAGAATTTTTAATGATCCTTTTGATGCTAATCTCCCGGTTACAAAAGGCAAACCATATTACTTTGCAGTAATAAGCTACGCAATAAATTACGATGCGCTGGTTTACAAAGATGATCCCAGTTTACCAATAGGCACAGTAGGGGATTATTATTTAAGTTCAACTGCATTTGCTCAGGAAGCTGAAAATATCCGAACTATAAATTCTATTCTAGTTGGTGAGGACCTCTATGCTCCACCCGAATTACCTCAAAGCGCTGATCATTTAATGGGTGGTAGTGGAGGTCAAGTAGAATACGATCCAGTTGATAATTCACAACTTACTGGTGATGAATATACAGTTACATTTTTTCAGGATAGCTCAAAGCAACTTTATTCAACATATTGGAATTTAACCAATACAAATACTGGTACCGTTTACGATTCGTTGGACTATTATTTATATGGCTCACAATCGATCGATGTTGCGCCTACTGAAGGATTTATAACTAGGATTTCTTATCAAGAAGCAGCCGTGGATACAGGCTTAACTTATCAACTAGCTGGTCCACAGTGGGTAGATACGAGTACTTCCGTATTAAATTATGTCACTGAAGATATTGAAACAGCTAGTCACATCCTTAATATTGGTGGTAATCTATCAACTTATTGGGGAACTTACGTTAATGCTGGACAAATGCGAAGAGTTGAAATACAATTTGGACCTACACAAAAGGCTTATAGATACCTTAATGGTTTTTACGGTCCAAACAATGCAGTTCAACAGAGGACATTTACTTATGCAGAAGCAATTACTGCTGCTGATACTGTTGGCAAAGGTCCGGTTGGACAATGGGATACAGCAAACGACAGGGCTATGGGATTTGTTGATGTTCCTTTCCAGGTTTGGGTAGAAGATCCGAATTATGGTGAGAGGCGACAATTGACTGTAGCTTTCATTGAAAAAAGAGCCAATTTAGGTGGTGATCCAAATGGAGTTTGGGACCCAGGAACTAACATCCTACTCTCTGGCGAATACATTCTCATTTTTGATGAGACTTATGATCCTGATGGAAATCAAAGTGTATATAAGGGTGGACCATATATAGGTGCTGATGTTGGATGGGCAGATTTAAACGGTGCAAGTGTTAGTAATGGTGTATTTTATCCTATTCCTCCTGATGCTAACATTTCTCAGGATGATAGAAACATAGCTAATTCTTCCTTATTCAACACACTTTATGCTGTTGGAATTAATGAAATTAGTGACACTACCACTTGGAACGATGGTGATATTATTGTGTGCGGTGTTGATGTTTATCCATACACGAATTTAGATGAATATACATTCCAGACAAATAAAGATGGTGATTTATCATCCAGTGAGGAACAGGATTTATGGAATAAAGTTAATGTTTATCCAAATCCTCTTTATGGTTATAATCAATTGACAAGTTATTATACAAGTACTCCTGACGAACCATGGGTAACATTTACAAATCTTCCTGAGGAGATAACGATAAAAATATTTTCGTTATCTGGTTCATTGCTCAGAACTCTTACAACTGATGATAAATCGTCACCATCCTCACCTTTTTTGAACTGGGACCTTTTAAATGAATCGGGCTTAAGAGTTGCATCAGGAATGTATATAGCCATTGTCTCTTCACCAATATATGGTGATAAAACATTGAAGTTTGCAATTATAATGCCTCAAAAGCAGATAAACAGATTTTAAAGAATCATTAATGATTGGCAGGTTATAATTGTAAACCTGCCAGCTATTTTAAGTTAAAATAGTGGAGTTTAAAAAATGAAAAAAATAATACTAGTAATACTAATCATTGCAACTTCAGTCTATGCAGGTGATGTTGCAAGAAAAGGAACATCAGGGGCTGAGGAAGTTCTTATTCCTGTAGGAGCAAGGGGTATTGCAACCGGTGGTTCGTTCCTTGCTAACCTTACAGGTCTTGAATCTCTCTATTATAATCCGGCCGGTTTGGATGTTAATCCACAAACCGAGGCAATGTTTAGTTATATCACTTACCTGGCAGATATTAATATTTCGTATTTTGCAATCGGAACCAGTCTCGGAGATTTTGGTTCAATTGCTTTCGATCTGAAAACCCTGGATTTTGGTGATATTCCTGTAACAACAATTGCCTATCCAGATGGAACAGGTGATACCTATTCACCTTCATTTATAACATTTGGCTTTGCATATTCAAAAATATTAACGGATAGAATTGCAATAGGAACAAATTTGAAATTGGTTACTGAGAATATTGGAAATACAAATGCAACTGGATTTGCGGTTGATGCAGGTGTTCAATACCGATTCTCAAATGAATTTATGATTGGTGCCGCCGTAAAAAACATTGGTACAAACATGAGTTTTTCAGGTGGTGATTTATCTGACAGAACAACTATTCCTAACACGGTTCCGGGTACAGCATCGGGTAGTTATGAAATAATAACTGAACCCTTCCTTATCCCAAGTTCATTTCAACTCAGTTTAACCTATGCCCTGAATTTCAATGAGCAGAATAGGTTATTGTTTGCCGGTGCATATACTGCAAATAATGCATATGAAGATGTAGCTAATTTTGGTTTGGAATATGGTTTTATGCAGAACTTTTTTGTAAGAGGTGGTTATAATTATCAGGTAGAAAACCAGGATCAATCCATCTACGGTTTAACTTTCGGAGCAGGTGTGAATTATAATATCGGCGGAGGGGTTGGTTTTGTATTTGATTATGCATACAGAGCGGTTCAGGAATTTGCAACTGCTAATCAGATATTTACAATTAAACTTATGTTCAAATAAACCAATGATTAAAAGTTAAAGCGTCTATTGAAATTTCAATAGACGCTTTTTTATGTTTGTAATAGAAATATTTCCAATTTCAGATGTCCAAATTTTTAATTACAATCTTATTTATTTACTACCCAACTCTTTTATTTCCCCAAAAAATAAATTTTGAGTTTGACTATGCACAGTTTGGTTACGACACTCTTTCGAATTATATAGAGTTCTATTATTCGTTCGATAAACGTAGTTTAACTTATGTGGATACAGATACAAGTGACTATGTCAGTGGTATTTTACACATCGAAGTACGTGACTCTGCAACTTTAGACACAGTAATTGACAAACATTGGATTGTAAACAGCGAAATCCAGGATTCAACTTCACTGAATCAGAGCCTGATTGGTATTTTAGGTTTTATTATTGCTGAAGGGTCGTATGAGGTTACAGTTACAGGTTTTGATGCAAATAACCCTAATAACACCAGGACAATTTCTGATTTTATATCAATATTACCATTTAAATCAACAGATATTTCAATAAGTGACATTCAACTTTCTACGAAAATTATTCCCGGGAGTGAAAACACTTCTTCAATCTTTTATAAAAATACTTATGAAGTAACACCACTTCCTACTGCTTTTTGTGGGGAAAATCAGCCAATACTTTTCTACTACTGCGAAATTTATAATATTAAATCTAGTAATTCCGATACCGAATTAAGACTTGATGAATTAGTTTTTAATAGCAGAGGACAGTTGCTTACCTCAACATCTAAACAAATAAATAAGGCTGTAGATTCAAGGGTTGAAGTTGGAAAAGTTAATGTATATAAGTTTCCAACTGATACCTATACTTTGATTATTAATGTAGTTGATAGTGCTGATAATTATGGGGTTTCTTCATCAAAAAGATTTTTTGTTTACAACCCTTCAGTTGTCCCAACCGATACTTCTCAAATAACAGTTTCACCTGTTTTAAGTACAGTATTCGGCTCAATGTCAGAAGAAGAGTTGGATGATCTATTTTCGAAATCAAAATATATTGCTTCAGAAGCAGAAAAGGATAAATACGATGCGCTCTCTACTGTTGAAGCTAAAAGAGAATTCATGTATACATTTTGGAGAGCCCGTGATGAAAATCCATCTGATGACCGTAACCAGTATTTTCAGGATTATTTAAATAGAATAGCTGAAGCCAATGACAAGTATACTGCAGCAAAAAAAGATGGTTGGAAAACAGACCGAGGTAGAGTTCTTCTTGTTTATGGTCACCCAAGTGAAATTGAAAGAAATCCGAATCAAATTGAAACCAAACCTTATGAAGTCTGGCGTTATGAGAGTATTGAAGGTGGTGTAGTTTTTGTTTTTGGTGATGTTACTGGCTATAATAATTATCAACTTCTACATTCTACAAAAAGGGGAGAGATGAGAGATGACTATTGGCAGAGAAGAATATCTGTTCAGTAGTTTTTAATCCCTCCGTTTGCTAATCGTAGATACAAATTACCCTTCACCATTCTAACAATCTTTATTTATTTTTACAATAATCTTATCTGTAGTTGATGAAGAATAGAATTGAATATATCGTTTTCCGTTTTTTTAGCATTTTATTCCGGCTTCTTGGTTTAAATTTCTCAAGAAGGGTTGCACCAGTTTTAGCATTTATATTTTTCTATTTCATTCCTATAAGAAAAAATGTTGTTTTTGAAAATTTGAAAATTGCATTTCCAGAAAAGGATTTTTCTTCAAATAAGAAATTAGCTTTCAGAATTTACAAGAGTTTTGCAATTACTCTGGTTGAAATTATGTGTCTTCCTCATCTTAACAAATCTGAACTTATAAATTTAGTTAATTGTAAAAACCCTGAGTTGATTACTGAAAAGTTTAATGAGGGAAATGGTGTAGTTCTTCTATCATCACATTTTGGAAATTGGGAGTATGGTGCAATATCAATTGCGTTGCAGGTAAAACTACCTTTTTCGGTTGTTGTCAAACCTTTGAGAAATTCGTTAGTGTATAACTGGATGAACAAAGGACGAACTAAATTTGGTAATGAAGTTGTTCCATTGGGAATTTCGATTAGAAAAACATATCAGACACTAAAGGAAAAGAAAATAGTTGCAATGGTTGCTGATCAACGAGGACCGAAGGAAGGAGTGAAAGTATATTTCTTTGGAAGAAAAGCAGCAGTATATACAGGACCAGCGGCACTAGCCCTTAAAACCGGAGCGCCAATAATTTGTGGGATACCCATTAGAGAAAGGGATTTTCGTTACAGGATGCTTCTGGTTGAAATACCTGTGAATAATTTGCCTGAAAATGAAGAGGAAAAAATTCGTGAGATAAGTCAGAGATACACAAATTATCTTGAAGAAGTTATTCGTGAACATCCTGAACAGTGGTTATGGATGCATAAAAGGTGGAAATATTAATGACTGCCGAAAAGAATATACTTATTATTCAAACCGCGTTTCCAGGAGATGCAATACTTACTCTTCCATTCATTCAGGAATTAAAAAAGAAACACCCAGAGTCTTTAATTGATGTGATTTGCATACCTGCTACGGAAGAAATTTTTTCAGCTTCATCTCAGGTTAATTCTGTAATCGTGCTTGAGAAGAGAGGGAAGCATAAATCGATTTTAAGTTTTATTAAGTTTACAAGAGAACTTAAGTCGAAGAATTATGAAGTAGTATATTCTCCTCACAGGTCTTTCCGAAGCGCATTAATTTCATTGAGTCTGTCGGCAAAAGAATCATATGGATTTGAAAATAGCAGCTTGCCTTTCGCTTTTAATAAAGTAGTAAAGTATGACTATTCAGCTCATGAGGTTAAAAGGAATCTGCAACTTTTTGGGGAAGAATACAGTGGAGAAAAGTGGAAAATACTTCCTGAAATAGTCATACCTGAAGAATCAAGGAAGAAGGTTAGTAAGTTTTTAAAAGATAATAACATAGATAAATTTATTTCAATTGCACCTGGGTCAGTTTGGGAAACAAAAAAATATCCCGTTGAGAACTTTAAAAAAATAGTTCAACACTTTGTTTCTATTAAAATTAAAGCAGTATTAATAGGGGGTAATAGCGATAAAGCTTTATGTGAAGATGTTAAAAATGAAAATGATAAAGATGTTTTCATTACTGCAGGAGATTTTTCATTCATCGATTCCATTGAACTTTTAAAAAAATCTTCGTTATTAATCTGTAATGACAGTGCACCAACTCATTTGGGTGTTTGTGCAGATATCCCCGTACTGACAATTTATTGTTCTACCATCCCGGGATTTGGTTTTTACCCTTACAATTCAAAAAGTGATTATGTGAGCTATGATGATTTAATATGTAAACCTTGTGGAATTCATGGTTTCAAAGTTTGCCCTTTAGATCATTTTAATTGTGCAAAGCAACTTTCATTGGATATGGTAATTGAAAAAGCAGAAAAATTATTACGTGATGCAAATTGATAAAAAAATATTAATTAACATTGATGAAAATCCTGAATTAGCTTTGACGCAAGCAGCTGAATTATTCCATTCGGGCAAAATTTTTATTTACCCAACTGACACTGTTTATGGCTTAGGTGGAAATCCATTCGATAAAGAGGTAGTAAAAAAAGTCTCAGTAATAAAAGGAAGAAGCAATCCAAAGCAATTCATTTGGCTGTTATCTGATTTAAATAACCTAATGAATTATGTTGAGGTAGTTTCATTTGATCACTTTGAATTTTTACAGAAATTATGGCCAGCACCAGTTACAGTAATTTTAAAATTAAATGAAAGAACAAAAGAGATTACAAGCCAGGAAACAGCAGCAATTAGAATTCCAGATGAAAAATTTTGTGCAAAACTTCTAACTGAAATCTCAAGACCTTTAATTTCTACAAGTGTAAATAAAAGCGGTGGAAAACCATTGAATGATTATGATGAGATAGTAAATAATTTTGCTCAGGAGGTCGACGCTATTTTTTATTACTCTAATCAAGCTGACAAATTATCCTCATCAATCATTGATTTAACCTCAGAAAAGCCAAAATTGATACGTGAGGGCTCAATTAAATTTGTAGAATTGTTGCAAAAGTTGAGTTAAATTAGTAGACCTTAATTAATTAAGCAATATGCGCATAGTAAAATATTTTAAAAATCTTAAGAGTTTTTCTATAGTCATTATACCAGACGATACCTCGCACGAGTCACGGTCTAAAAAGCTAACAATTTCACGGATTATTGTTTTTGTTTTTATTTATTCAATACTGATTGCTGTTTTTGGGTACTACTTCTTTATACTAACAGGAGTTGGGAGCAAAATATTTCCCGGTACTTATGTGTTAAGTGATGAAAGTGTTGAGCAAATTGAAGAGCTTAACTCAAAAGTACATTTTCTTGCTAAAGAATTGCAGCTATTAAAATCAAACAATCAGAAATTAAAATATGCACTTGCTCTGGGCGATTCTGCTTTGATAGACTCATTCAAAATTAATCCTGATTCTCTAATACAGTTTTATAAAGAACCAAAAGAAGGAAATATATTTGGAGCTTTATTCAATTTTATCTCGAGTTTATTTTTTCCGCAGGATAATTCAATCTTTTTTATTTTTCCTATTAATGGATATATTAGCAAAAACTTTGATCCGGAAAGCGGTCATTATGGAATTGATTTAGTAGCAAAAGATGGAACTCCGGTATATGCTTCAGCCGGTGGATTTGTAGTTTTTTCAGGGTTCACAAACAATTTTGGACACATAATAATTATTAGTCATTCCGATGACTATTTAAGCATTTATAAACATTGTTCTGTTATTTTAAAAAAAGAACGAGAGTTCGTAAGACAAGGAGAGTTAATTGCTCAAAGTGGTAACAGTGGTTTGGCAACCTCTGGACCACATTTACATTTTGAAATCTGGCGAAGTGGTAAACCCATCGATCCTGAAACAATTTTAATAAACAACAAATAAGGAGAATATGTTGAAATCCAAACCTATGAACGAAGGATCCCAGGATGTAACAATTATTAGTAACGGAGTTAAAGTAGAAGGTAAAATATCCAGTGACTCAAGTATGAGGATTGATGGAACAATACAGGGAGATATTAACTGCCAGCAAAATGTTACGATTGGTGAACATGGAGATGTAAATGGAAAGGTGAATGGTCAATCAATAACCATTGGTGGTAAAGTACAGGGATCTGTAAATGCAAAACAAAAGCTAATACTGGAATCTAAGGCTCAATTGAAGGGAGATGTTTTCACGAAAATTTTAGTTGTGGAAGCGGGTGCCAATTTTGATGGAAAGAGTAATATGGTAGGTGCAGGAGAAAGTACATCATCCACACAACCCAAACCGTAATTAATAATGAAACTGGAACCTGATAAAACCAAAGGTACCAGTAACTATTATAAAGAAATTGGTCCTTATGTTGGATTGGGAATTCAGTTAGCTGCAACAGTAACTATCTCTGTTTTTATTGGCATTTGGCTGGACGATCAATTTGAAACTAGTCCTGTGCTAACAATAGTATTCGCTTTTTTTGGTGTCTTCGCCGGTATGTACAACTTTATCAAATCTGTTCTGAAAGCAGACAATGATAAAAAATGAAAATCATATATTGGCATTCGGATTCATCTCATCTTTACTAGTTCTGATTGGGCTGGTTGTATTTTTCTTTAGTTCAGTCCTATCTGCAATTCTCTTTAAATCAATTATCTTTGGCTTTTTGGTTTCTGCCATAAATTTTGCTATTGGATTATTGCTGATAAAATATTCAATAGAAAAAACTGAGAAAATCTTTCTAATTGCTCTTTGGGGAGGTCTTCTGTTAAGGCTAATTTTTGGGCTTACAATAGTATTAATTTCCCTCATTTTTTTGGAAATAAACCAGTATGGGTTTATATTTTCAGTCCTCTTTTTTTACGTTTTTTACTTAATAATAGAGATATTTTATCTGAATTTGCGGAGAAGAAGCCATTTCGGCAGCAAGTAATAATATAGACACACTACAAACAGTTTCTGATTCTCTAAACAGTTCAAGTGGATCGGATAGCGGTTGGATTTTACACCATGTTATGGATGGAGATGGAATTGAACTTCCCTTTATTGGAACCTTGCATCTTCCTGAATTACCAACTGTTTTCGGAATTGATTTAACTCCAACTAAACATATAGTGTTTATGTGGATAGTTGCACTACTAGTTTTTATTACATTTTACTTTATTGCTAAGGGTTATAAAAAGTCGGTAATACCAAAAAGACTAGCTAACTTTTTTGAAGTCTTTATAATATTCGTTCGTGATGAAATTGCAGAACCAACTCTTGGGAAAGCTTACAAAACTTTTCTGCCGTTCTTGCTAACTATGTTCTTTTTTATTCTGTTCGGAAATTTTATGGGTTTACTTCCGTTTTCAGCTACGTTTACAAGTAATATTGCTGTTACTGCGACACTAGCAATAATTTCATTTTTTATGATTCAAATAGGCGGTATTAAACACAACGGATTTTTCGGATACTTTAAAGGACTTATTCCACACGGAATGCCTATGTGGCTCCTCCCGTTGATGATACCTGTTGAAATCCTCGGACTATTTACAAAACCTTTTGCTTTGGCAATACGACTTTTTGCAAATATGATTGCCGGACATATTGTTATTCTTGCGTTGATTGGATTAATATTTTTTATGGCAACACCTTATGTGGCACCTGTTTCAATTGCCTTCGCAGTTTTTATTTATCTTTTAGAAATTTTAGTTGCTTTAATTCAAGCATACATTTTTACAATGCTTAGTTCCTTGTTTATAGGAATGGCAGTACATCAGGAACATTAATTTATTAACAAATATTAAAGGAGTACTTAAATGGATTTAGCATGGTTAGCAGCAGGTATAGGCGCCGGATTAGTTGTTATCGGCGGTGGACTTGGAATTGGTAAGCTTGCAAGCTCAGCTATGGATGCAAGTGGAAGACAACCTGAAGCTGCAGGCGCAATCAGAACTTCAATGATCATTGCTGCAGCACTTATCGAAGGTATGTCATTCTTCGGATTAGTTATTTGCATTCTTCTTGCTCTTAAAGCTTAATTTATAAATTATTTGAGATAATAAATGCTAACTCAAATTACATTGGCAGTCATTGCTTCTGAAGGCGGCAACGGCGGACTTCTCGACGTTAATCCCGGCTTGATGGTTTGGACTGTAGTGACTTTTTTAGTTCTACTTTTTATTCTAAAGAAAGTTGCCTGGAAACCTATTCTAACAGCTCTTGATAAAAGAGAAAATGATATAAAGGAATCTTTAGCCCAGGCAGAAAAAGCTAATGAAGAAGCAAAACAAATATTGGAACAGAACCAGGCAAACCTGGCAAAGGCTGAGGAAGAATCTAAAAAAATAATTGAACAGAGTCGCGCTTATGCAGAATCTCTCAAAGAGCAAATGATATCTG
>Ga0210085_1000212_pt1 | contig 26209 bp, 29 predicted proteins | sample China_Galinas_PW_5_FD_184866 | JGI IMG/M metagenome (GOLD analysis project Ga0210085, IMG submission 184866) | Wetland microbial communities from San Francisco Bay, California, USA, that impact long-term carbon sequestration - China_Galinas_PWC_D1... | ecosystem: Environmental > Aquatic > Marine...
GCCTCAGGGGTGGCCGATTTCCTCCGGAATCGGTGGCCGATTTACATCGGAATCAGCGGCCGGTTTGCACCGGAATGGGTGGCCGATTTACGTCGGAATCGGTGGCCGATTTGGCTCGGAATACCCACCGGATTCCGGGATGATACCGATCAGGATGGCGATGACCAGCACCAGGAAAAGGTTTTCTTGAATCCAAGCCTGGATGTCGATGTAGCCCTGCAGGAAGTGGATGGCCAAGAGAACGCCGAAGGTCCAAAGAAAAACCCGAAGCAAGTGGCGCTTCAGCACATGTTCCCACAGATGCTGCTCCAGGAAGTGGTCCGGGACGCTGAGGACGACAAACAAGGCAAAGGCGGCGCCGAGCGCGAAGGTGATCTTCTTCCAGTCCCAGACAGAACCCCCGAGCAAACCGGTTTCCAGCAGGAAGAGAAAGCCGCCGAACATGGCGATCAGCAGGGCTCTGGGGAAGGTGATTTGCTTGAGCTGCCGAGCGATGCCGGAGGGCGAAAAGCAGTGGCAGACCTCCTCGTCGTGCAGCTCGAGCTCGTGGTCCTCCCGCTCTAAAAACCGGTCCTGTCGCTTGAACAACGCGTCCGTTACCCAGCCGGCCACCAGCGCGACCAGGAAGAGGATTGCCGTCAGCCACACCGCCTGAGCCGGCACCATCGAGAACAGGACGAAGGACTCATCCCCGCTCGTTGCGATCATCGGGGCCACCAAGGCGCCAAAGCTCAGCGAGCGGTGGGAGTAAAGGGAAACGACGGTGAAGGCACCGAGACAACCGGGCGTTGCGCCCAGAGCAGCACCGAGAAGGATCTGACCGCTCCGACTCTTGCGCAGCGCCTGTTGCCAGGAGCCGCGTGTCTGTACGTTGATGTACTCGATCAACAGCATCATGACGAGCACGAAGCTCGTGATCATCAACGCGTGCTTGAGAACACCCAAAATCACGGACATCGACGAACCTCAGGGCCAAGGACAAGGAACGAAACCCGCACGAGCGGCATCTGTGCTTAAAATCCGCCCCCGCAATTGTACGTTTTAGGTGAAGATATCGAGTGCCAAGTGGAGGTGAATCCTGCGTGAAAAGAAAATAGAGTCCAAGGAGGAGTCCGAAGAGGAAAAAGGCGGATTCCACCGTCGGGAGATCTCGCGAGGCGAGTTCACGCGTTCCATTCGGCTTCCTGCCAACGTCGATGCGGAGAAGGTGAAGGCCAAATTCGGCGACTGCATAATGGAGCTGAGCCTGCCCAAGGTCGCGCCGTCCGCGCGCCATTCCATCAAGGTGGATTGATCCCTGATGCAATGCGCACGCTGGCTCCGTGCGGCGCGCGCGCGCGCCTGTGCTAGCAGAGCTACACGCGGAAAGTGGGAAGAGGTTAAGGCTGGAGGTGGAGTTATTTGGCTTGGTGATTAGCTGCGGGATTGGGTGAGCACGACGGGCAATACGCATCGCTGCTGACATTCGCCGCCCTCGATCCGGGTGACACCTTCACCACCGCCGAGCTGGCCGCCGCCACCCGCTCGCTGCCGCCGGATGGTCTGTACGAATCCGCGCAAGCATTGGTGAGAGCGCTCGAGGGAGCGGACGAACAACGTGCCGACTACTGGACCAACCGGGTTGCCCCGTATCTCCACGCCATCTGGCCCAAGACCCGAGCCAGCATTTCACCTGGCATTGCTGAAAGCCTTGGCCGCCTGTGGGTAGCGGCACAAGATGCGTTCCCCGAAGCATTGGCGCTGCTGCGCGCCTGGCTGCAACCACTGGTCCACCTGACTACCTGGTGCATCGGCTTCTTGAGGCCGGTCTCTGCGGCAGGTTTCCCGAACAGGCCCTGGACTTTTTGAGTTTGGTGATAGGCGAGCAAACGCAATGGCCACCCAGTGACCTTGACGCATGTCTGGAAGAAATTCGGACAGACGCGTCAGAGCTGGAAACTGACGCGCGGTTTCAACAACTTCAGGCGTATCTGCGCCAGCACGGGCGCGGTTGAGAATCGGTAGTGCGGGCCAGAATAGGTTCCTGACACCTTTTCTGCTCTCAGAATAGGTTCCTGACACCTTTCCTGCTCCACACCTTTTCTGCTCCAGCTGCATGAGGTCGAGGCCCTGTACTTCGCCGAGCCCCAGATCATGGCGGAGACCTTCGGCAATCCCTCCTTCGGCAGTCGGTTCGAGGAGATCGTGCGCACCTGCGGCGGCTGCGAATCGATCGACGACAGCCCGCAGACGGCGCCTTCGAAGCGAATCGAGTCCATCTTTCCGGGTTACATCAAGGGCCGCAGCACCGCTGCGCATGGCCCGCTGATTGCTGGCCGCTCGAGCCTGGAGAGGGTACGAGGGCAGTGCCCGCGTTTCGATAGATGGCTGTCGCGGCTGGAGTGTCTGGCTGATCGCCTTTCTGTCTGATGCGCCTTTAGTCGAAGAAGGGGCACAAGCCAGCCCTACCTCAGGGTGAGCCCCCTTTTACTATGCCCAGTATCGGCTTACCCCATCTTACCGAGCCCGTGGCCCCATGGACATCGTTCACCTGCCGACCAGGGACCCGTAGGGCGGATGCCCGCCAGGGCGATCCGCCATTCGACGGGTACCGAGAAGGCGGAACCGCTGTCGTGCTCCGCGGGCTAAGCCGGGTCTCCACAGGCGCCAGGACGCCGACAACGTCGTTTCGCCATAAAGGGGTAGACCCATTACTCCCGACCCCTTACTCCCTACTGTCCCTTATGTACGTGGTGCACGTCGTCTCACAGCTCGCGGGATAGCTGCCTGGAAGGGATGGCCGCACGGTAGACCAGGGCTCACTCGATGGGTGCCGACATCCTCTGAGTTTGGCGTGTTCGTTGCCGCATGATGCTGACATGCGTCGGCTTCGCGCGGATTGGGAAGCCGTGGCTGTATGGGTGCCCGAAGGTGGCGTCGCCTAAATGGTATGTAGCGACGCGTACAAATGATGCATACAGAGCGAAGATTGGAAAGTGACGCATATTCCGACGTGGAATAACCATAAATACGCGTCATAATATGTATATGAAGACGCCGACTTGGAGCCGCTGACATGACAACGAGCAAGAGCCGTGAAGTGAACCCAGAGACCGTATGCTACTACCGCAAGCAACTCCGTATGACCCAGGAAGAGCTGGCCGAGAAATCGAAGCTCGGGAGAAAGACGATCCAAAGGTACGAGAGCAAGGGCGAACGACAGACCCCTAACGCAACGAGTCTGAACAAACTGAGCGAGGCTCTGCAGGTCCGTCCGGAGGACCTCATGAAGCCGCCGCCAAAGAAAGGCATCGAGCAATTTCTGAATCGCGTCCCGCTGAAGACCGACATCGCCGGTTCAGCGCGGACCTTCCTGACCCTCGTACAAGGTCACTTCCGCTTGACTGAAGATGCGATCATGGACCTCGCTCCGCTCGCCGTTCTGATCCTCGGAAAGCGCAGCCTGCACGTCCGGCAGACGGCTCTCAATGAAACCGTGGAGGCGCTGGAGGCCGCCACCGCGGAGGCATGCCGTCGGCTGCCGTATATGCCTGGTGCATTCCGCGATGGCTATGATTACGAATGGCTCGACGAGGAGCGTAAGTCTCTGGACAAGAATGAGTTATTCATGACGCACCAGGACTTTGAGGGTAATGAGTACTCGCCGTTCATCAACTTCCTGCAGGACGAGCTCAAGGCGCTTGATCTGTTCCAGAAGCCCACCCCGATCGAGCTCACGGCCAGCTACCGGGGAGCGACGCCGGACTATGCCGTTCCCACGCATGTTCTCGGCGCGAACGTCGGGCTCGACCCCGACAACGAGGCGGATCAAAGCATCCTCGAACGGATCCAGGATGGGCAGATCGATCTGCGGGAAGTTATGGAGAAGAAGAAAGCCGCCGAGGCAGAAGAGTACCGGCGCTGGCTGGAAGAGAAGAACCGGGCCATTACCGAGGAAATCGACGCGCGAGTCCTCCGAGTGGACATCAAGATCAAGCTGCCGGGAGACCAGTCAACGCCGGCGGCCACCGGCAGCACGACCAACAAAGGGGCCGATATCGACAATACCAATACTGGGGAACGCACATGAACCTGACGCTGACCCATCACGCGCAGTCCCGCATCCGCCAGCGAGGGCTTCGTGAGTCCGACATCGCAATGATCGTCGCCGCCGGCACGGCGGTCGATGCCGACAGCCTGCTGCTGCTCGCCCAGGACGTGGACAGGGAGATCCGTCGCCGGAAGCAAGAGATCAGCGCACTGGAGCGACTCCGCGGCTGCCGTGTGGTGATCGCAGGCGAGACCGTGGTCACGGTCTACCGCGCCTCTGCGAAAACAGAGAAACGCCTATTGCGGCACAGCAGACGAAGGCGCCACCGACCTGACCAGGCTGTGCAAACCGCCCAGTAATCCCCCATGGAGACCGCAATCATGCACGCAAACCAGCAGCAAAATAATCCCGACTACCTCCTCGGAACCATCAATGCCCTGCGAGCACAGGTACAGCAGATCAATACCACAATCGCTACCCTCGAGGAGTCCATCCAGGCGAAACCTGAGGTCGACCGTACACAGAATATGGGCACAGCGGTGCCTTCGCAAGGCTACGAAATGCTCGGGCAAGCCTTTCCTGCAAAGGACCTCACTGAAGCCTTCATCAGCATCTTCAAGAACTTTGCAGAACTGGAGCCTACCTTTCCGGCCCGTTTCAAGAAGGCGCTCACAGCCGAATTGGCGAAGGCCAAGAAGCCCAGCAAGCGCGGATACATCGGGGCAACTCCGCAAGACTTGTATCCGGGAAATCCGAGGCTCTGGAAGTTCGCACAAGAGATCGCGCCTGGCTGGATGCTCGGGACCAATGAAAGCAGCGAGAAGAAGCTCAGGTTCATCAGGCTGGCCTGCAAAGTCATCGATCTGCGCTGGGGTAAGGAGTTGAAGGTGTCCTTCCGTTGAAACAGGCTTGGCAGTGGGGGTGATCCAGCACGGTAGGCTGGGGTGAGGTACGAACCACAGCGTCTCTTTTTTAGTAAATCGTGCTTTGCTGGGATTCGCAGGCTTACCCCAGCCTACGGCACGGGATTTGATTGTGGTGCAGCGTCATTGCCAGGAAAAATCAACAGCCACAGAATCCCTTAAAATCAGTATCTTTCTTTCGATAGCACCCCAAAGGAAGGAGTCGGATCGTCGGTGTCGCAGGCAACAGGTGGGCATATATGACCAAGTACAAGAACACCGCGAAGGAAGGTCACCACTATGTACCCCAGGCCTACCTCGAGCGGTTCACAGACTCCAAAGGCTTTCTGCATATCCGAGATATTGCACGCAACAGAACGTGGCTCCAAAAACCCCGCAAGATCATGAAGATCGATACCTACTATCGCCAAACATGGGTATCGGCCAGCGTCGACCCGGACATTTTCGAAAATTGGATGGCGTCAGGACCCGAGAGCGAAATCAAGGATGCCATCGATTGCCTTCTTGAAACACCCGAAGATATAACCAAGGAATACGCCGAAACGCTGGTGGAGTACTTGGAGATTCAAAGAATTCGCGTCCCGCGACAGGCTGCGTGGGCAAAGGCAATCATGCGCGAAGCTATCCTCAAGCAGATTCCCATCGACGTGAGGGAAGAGATGAACTTCTGGGGAATTGAACTGACTATGGAGGACTCTGCCCGTTTCGACTACATGCGCATGGCGCTCGGGACCATCCAGCCGTGGTTAGGCCGTATGGAATGGGAGATCTTCGAAGCGGAAAAGGGCTCGTCCTTCATCACGACCGACAGCCCCGTTTCCTTTTACAATCCTGCATGTCTGCCACCAGCAGAAGCAGGGTTTGGTCTTGCTGGAACGATCGTCTTGTTTCCTCTCAGCTCGAGCAAAATCCTTCTCTTGAGACACCCGGAATGCCGATCGGAAGAGCCGCTGACCGTTCTCGACGAACCCACCATGCAAAGCAGTACTGCCGCCTTGAGCTTTGGAACAATCTGGGACGACAAGGTTGTAAGAGACACAAACCGGATCCTCGCCCATCTTGCACACGAGTTGTTCGTTGCTGATAGCGAAGCCACGTTGTGGCAAGCGGAAATGGAGCCCGGGTAGGACGAATGCACGCGGGGGATCCGCCGTTGCGGTTGCCGCGACCGATGGCGGAACCGCTACGCGTTCCGGGTGGCGGATCAGTTTGAAATTGCTGGGACTTCTGAGCTAGCGTATTGGACGCTACTTGCACGACAAAGGGAGGGTTACTTATGACCAAACTTTTGAGTATGCCGAAAAACCCATACGTCAGGGGATAACCACGCCTCACGGCAAAACCAGATAGGTGGGAATGAGGATTGACGTGTAAGTCGGAGTGCCCGACTGTGACGCAGATGCCTGAAGAATAGCAATGTCAGCAGCGTACCTATCTCGGCTGGTCTGGCGCTCGATTCAGATAAGAACCCCGGCAATTGCCGGGGTTCTTATTTGCGTTTCTTGTAGGGGCCACGCTACTTCGGAGGCTCTTCCTGGATCACCGCGCAGCCCGCGTAGGGCGAGAGAATCCCGCCATCCTGTCGCGGTGGGATGCGCTGCACTTTCCCGCCCTACGCGGGCTTCGGTTGAAGGATGTCGTCCTGATTCGCAAAGGATCCGGTCCATCTTGTTTATGACAGGACGGGCCAACTTTCCCCGTCGCAGCGCTGCTGCCGATGAGAGTTGCCTGTCCAACTGGTGGCTTTGGGACGGTTTCCCGACGCACTAATGGCTGACCGTCGCTGGCCGCAAGCAACGTGAAGCCATATGCACAACATGTCAGCACAATGTCCGCTTTATGGTCCCTGCGCCACGTTGCCGCAGTTACTGCCAGGGGCCGCTCTGCGACAAGTGCGGACGCCGAGTGGCCAATGATGACTGACGGCTCTGGGTTGCGATCTCGGCCTATCGCACACGTAAAAACTGAGCGCCCGCTTTCAACAAGATCTGAGGTTGACCGAAAGGTCGAGGCTGAGCTAGCACGTTTTTTTCAAGGCCGGCATGCGATCAGGTCTGCCGCGGCTTTGTCGGAATCCCGGAAGTAGGAAACGGAGACGGTTGTACTCTTTGCGCGTGGCAGGCGGTTGAGTGCACAGTATCGTCGTAGCTGAATCGAGACCGTGTGTTTCCTATACCCACGTATAACTCAAAGCGTCCCCTTTGACGCTTTGAGCACGGTGCTGCCTGTCTTCACGCCCAAGTCACGGGCAATAACGCTGCACTTGGCCTGCAGGAGAAAGAAGATCGGGCGCTGTGACTCACGGAGAGTTTCATAGTTGGCCTGGCCCTTGGCGACGATGAGATCCGCTCGATCAAAGCGCTTGCGAAACTCCGCCGAACAGCGCGCGAGCGGCGTTCCGGGCGCATCCGAATCGTTGTCGATGATCTCGGCCACCGCACCCAGCCCAGCGGCAAGCGCGTCCTCGCGAGTGGCATCGTTGATGATTGGCCCCGCTTTGACCGCGTAAGTGACCGGCCGGGACAAGTTTTCGATCAATACGCGGTCGAAGACCGTCTCGCCGGCATTGTCGGCGAGATACAAGATGGAATCGGCCTCGGCCAGTGCCTTGTGAAATGCCGTGATCCCGTCGATGCCAACGGGCTGTTCGAGCACTTGGTCCAGCGACGTCTCCAACTCGTCGATTTCGGCCGCACCAAGGTCGATGACGTTGCCGGCGATTGCGATGTGCGCGGCTGTTCCAAGGGGATCGGTAGCCGCGTGAATCCGGTTCCTCAAACGAGGAAGAAGCGCGAGGGCATGTTTCGTCGCGTTTCTTTTGGCCCGCAGGTAAGGGTCAGCGTTCCGGGACTTGGAGCGCACCAACCTGTGAATGGCCTCGACTACCCGCAGAGGCGTTGCATCCGCCGGCAAGGACCTCAGCTGGTCCATGGTTTCGACCAGAATCTGGTGTTGTTGTTTGTCCGAAGCGCCGGCGATCCGTGCGGCGCTTAACGCCTGGCATAGTAAGCAAGGGTAGCAGTCCAGGTAGGTCTTCATCGCGCTCTTTCGCTAACCAGCCGTCGCATCATAGTCTTTCGCGAACCAAATCATCAGGGAATTTGGCAATGGATGAGCGCCCATACCTCCATCGTTTCAATCATCGTCTCGGCGCGTGCATCCTTGATCTGATGGTCAGTGTGGACTCCCAACTGGCAGACGGCCTGCAGCCCGTCTCCGTTGTCGGCCTGGGAACGACCCGGGAGGAGCTGAACGCCATTCTACGCCGGAACGAGCGTTTGGCTCACGAGCTCAACCCTGATCCCGGTCTGCCCTTCGCTGACGCGTCGTTCAACGCCGTGGTCTGCACGTGTCGGTGGAGTATCTTACCCATCCCCTGGCGGTGTTTGCGGAGGTCTGGCGGGCTCTGAAGCCTGGCGAGGTGTTTATCAACAGCTTCTCCAACCGCTGGTTTCCACCCAAGGCCATCAACCTGTGGATCGATCTGCATGAATTCGAGCGCATGGGCCTGGTGGGGGGAGTACTATCTGCGCACCGTGGGTTCCGGGACCCTGTACACTTGGTCCCGGCGGAGGCTGCGACGTCCGCATGAGGACAAGTACGGCGCCCTGCTCGCCTGGTCGGATCCGTTCTCTGGGGTCTGGTCGCACAAACAGCCCCGCTAGCGATCAGCAGAGGCCATGCACATGAGTGATATCGACCCCTACGCCCGCATGCAACAGGTCGCTGGCCGCCTGGATGAGCTGACCAGTCGCGGTGAGATCGAGACGGTACTCGATGAGCTCGAGTACCTGTTGCATCGAGCGAATTCAACCGACTCTGTCGGGTGCTGAAGAAATGCAATTGATCAAGCACGGCGACCTTCTACGTAGCTCCGACATGGAGTTGATCGGACGAATGCTTTCCCTCGACGGATCGCGCCTGCTGGAGCTCGGTTGTGGAGCGGCGCTTACCACAAGGCTCATCGCCGAGGGCTTCCCGGTGGCTGGAATCGTCGCCGCCGAGGTCGATGAGATTCAACACGCCAAGAATCTGGCAATCGATGATCTGCACAACGTCGAATTCAAGCTGGCGGGAATGCAGGCCATTCCGGAGCCGGATGCCTCGTTCGGCGCCGCGGTGATGCTGAAGTCCTTGCATCATGTACCCGTCTAGCTGATGGCCCAGGGCTTCGCCGAAATCCATCGCGTACTAAAGGCCAGCGGGCTGGTGTACATCTCAGAGCCTGTCTATGCCGGGGAATTCAACGAGATTCTGCGTCTGTTCCACGACGAGCAGCGGGTACGCCAAGCTGCATTCGATGCGATCAAAGACGCCGTCGATTCCGGGCGTTTCGAGTTGGTCGAAGAGCTCCACTTCCTGAGCGAAAGCCGCTTTCGGGGCTTTGCCGAATTCGAGCACCGGATCCTCGGCGCGACCCACTCCGAATTCGAGATCGACGCGTCCGTGTATGCCGAGATCGAACGCCGCTTCGAGTCCCATCTCGACGCGCACGGCATCGCGGTGTTTTTGAACCCCACGCGGGTCGATCTGTTGCGCAAAGCCGAACACTCAGGTTCAAGGCAGCTTCAGCGGAAAAGCTCTGACCTCGTCAAGGACGAGAATCAGGGCGTTTTTTAGCAGCGCCCTGAGGACTGCAAAGCGGTGGGCCTGACCGCCCGACAGAGCGAGCTCGGCCTCACTAACCCGGGCCTCATGGCCCCCCGGCTGGGCGAAGATAGAATCATGGAGCTCGGACGCGCGGCAGTCCTGCTCCAGTCGAATTTCAAAGTTGCAAAGACATCATAACGCCTTGTTTTCACATGATAGGTTCACTTAGATAGGCCGTGGGATTTGGCCTTGATCGACTAAACTTAAAGTAGGAAAGGTGTAAATGGGAGGTTTGTTATGACGACTAAACGTAAAGACATTGCGGCAACAGCAGTCGAACAGACGCTTGAAATGACGCCGTTCGCACAGGGTGTTGAGGAAACCGCTCTCGAACAGACGCTTGAAATGACACCGTTCGCGCAAGGCGTTGAGGAAAAAGAACACGAACAACGCGTGAGATGATGGCGTTTGCATTGGGCGATTACCTCGGCGCTCGAACGCCAAACTTCTGCAAAGGGTTTTTGGCGAAGTTCTCTCATCGGAGGAGCGCCCGTTACCGGGCGCCCCGCAGAAAGCGCAAGGTGTAGCTTTGTCGCGACCACTTCGTCGGTTGTACTCGCTCTCGCTCAAGGCTTCATTCGAGTCATGGATTCAGCGTTCAGCGGCCAAGGGGTTGGGCATTCCCGGAAGGTGGCTCGTTAACCTCTTTGCGTGCGGATTTGCGTGCTCGAACGCTATTCCGCGAGGATCCCCCGCGATCGTCCTCCAGATTCAGCCGTGAGCCGCCACAAGGTCATCTAGCCATTGAACCAGGTGATCGGTGACGTCACGCCAACGCGTCTCCAGAAACATCAGATGGGCGACTTCGGGGCAGATCCAGGCACCTGTTCCGTAGTGGTCGGCAGTATCTCGAATCAATTTCTCCGGGATCAGGGTATCGCGCTCACCACCGATGACGAGAATCGGGGTCTCTTCCCGAGGTTGCCAAGAGGATGGTATCGGTCTGGTCAGTTGCAGGATCGCACGGTGGGATTCGGGCTGCATGCGCGCGAGGTATTTCCGCAATCTCTCATCCGGCAGGTCTTGAGAGAAAAATGCCCGCCGCACAGGCCGGGCCAGCATGGTCCGGGGTAGGAACGATTGCAGAAAACCCGTGGCAGCAATCGTCATTGGATTGCGCAACAGGTTCTCCAACATAGAGCCGAGGGTGCCCTCTGGTGGGACTGAAGCCATAAGGACGACTCCCGGTAGCTCATGTTGTCGCATATAGCGTTGAGCTACAGCACCGCCCATCGAATGCCCGATAAGGACCGGTGAGCTGCCGATTTTTCCGACAGCCTGTTCGATATCTTCGACATAGTCATCCAACCCGAATCCGGAGAGTCGCTCCCGCCCCTCGCTCTGACCATGACCGCGAAGGCTCACCGCGTGGGCTTCGTAACCATGCTGTGCCATGGAGGGAAGAACAGTTTCCGCCCACACCCAGGCCCCCATGAAGGCCCCGTGGACAAACAACAACGGGGTGGCTCGGGTGCGGTTCTCGGGATACCGACTGATGATCTCGAGTTTCACGATGCAGACCTTCCTATCGGTGCCCCAGAGGCAGTAGCGTTTGTGGAAGTATGTGATGTCCAGGGTTGCTTTATGCACATATGTGCGTTACATATGAACATATGTCGCAAATAACAAGCCGAGCGTTATCATGAGAGACCGCAGGCGGCGTGCCCGCTGCATCGGGTTCGACCCGATCCATCTCTGCTTCAAGCCCTGCGGCGTGCGTGGTCGAGGCTTGGAAACCATCGAGCTGCAGGCCGACGAGCTCGAGGCCTTGCGCTTGATGGATTACGAGGGGTTGTACCAGGAGGAGTGCGCCGAGCGCATGGGAATCTCGCGGACGACCCTGTCGCGGACACTTGCAGAGGCGCGGCGAAAAGTGGCGGATGCATTGCTGCACGGCAAGCGCTTGGTGATTGCTCGTGCCCCGGAGATGTCTTCGATCGAGAGCCAGCCCGCCGGTGCACCGCAATCGCAGACTACGGCCGATTCGGCCAATCCGCAAAACGAGCTATTACGAGAGGATTTACGTATGAAAACGATTGTCCTTGCGGCGAATGACGACCTGGGTCTCGACGGCGAGATGGCCCAGCACTTCGGGCGCTGCCCGTACTACGTGGTCGTTCGCGTGAACGGCGAGCACCTGGTCGAGCAGACGCGAATCGAGGCAAACCCACATGCCCAGCAGCACGGCCCAGGCGTGGTTCCCAAGTTCGTCGACTCGCTGGGGGCCGATGTGATCCTTGCACCCGGCATGGGGCAGAAGGCGATCGCCTGGTTCGACCGCCTGGGTGTCGAGGTGGCGACAGGCTCGCGCGGACAGGTCGGCGCGACCCTGCAAGCCTACCTGGACGGGGCAATCAGCGGTGCTACCGGTTGCAAGGGACAGTAGCCCCGACAGGCTGAAGCTTTACAAGTCTTGCAGGCGAAGAAAGGAGGAGAGCAAAGATGAAGATCGCAATCACTTCTACCGGAACCACCATGGACTCCCCAGTGGATCCGCGGTTTGGACGCAGTCCCTATATCGCCTTCGTGGATCTGGAGACGGATCAGTTGGAGGCGCTGGCGAACCCCTTCGCGGATGCCAGTGGCGGTGCCGGTGTCCAAGCCGCCCAGTTCGTGCTCGAGCAAGGGGCGGAGGCACTGCTGACGGGCCATTGCGGTCCCAGGGCATCCAGCGTTCTGAGCGATGCAGGCGTACAGGTGGTCAACGGGATCTCGGGAACGGTCCGCGAGGCGGTCGCGAGCTACCAGCAGACAGAAAAGGGTTCTGCCGACGCAGCTGCATCCAAAGCCGATGTCGAGCCTGCGCTACCTCGCGGAGGACCTGGAGGCGGCTTTGGGCGGGGCCTCGGACGAGGCGCTGGTGGCGGCGGCGGAGGACGCCGCCGTGGTCCGGGCGGTCGGTTCGGCGGCGGACGCGGTGGTGGGCGCGGACCAGGGGGCGGCGGAGGTCCCGGTCGTGGCGCCTGATCCGGTGCCGGTCGCAAGCTCAAAGGCGCGGTCTAGATGATCATTACCGTAGCGAGCGGCAAAGGCGGCACGGGCAAGACGATGGTGGCGACCAACCTGGCCCTCTCGATCGAGGGCGCTCAATACATCGACTGCGACGTCGAAGAGCCCAACGGTAACCTCTTCCTGCATGCCGAGATCGAGACGCGCCGCGAGGCCGGTGTCCCCATGCCGGTCATCGACGAGGAGCGCTGCACCCTGTGCGGGGATTGCGCCGAGGCGTGCGAGTTCAATGCCCTAGCCGTATCGAAGGAGCGGGTGCTCCTGTTCTCCGATCTGTGCCATGGCTGTGGCGTCTGCAGCTATGTCTGCCCGGAGCCGGACGTCATCACCGAGCGGTCAAGAAGGCTCGGCGAAATCGAGATGGGCCGGGCCCAAACGACGAAGGGCGGGGCGAATGGCAGCGAAATCGCCTACACCGGAGCCCATCTCGACGTGGGTGCGCTGCTGGTGACGCCGCTGATCAAGGAGGTCAAGAGGACCGCGGATCCCGAGCGCACGGTAATCCTCGATGCACCGCCCGGAACCTCCTGCCCGGTGGTGGAGACGCTCCGCGGCTCTGACTACTGCCTGCTGGTCACCGAGCCAACGCCCTTCGGGCTCAACGACCTGCAGCTGGCCGTCGCCGTCGTGCGCGAGCTGGAAATCCGCTTCGGGGTGATTCTCAATCAGAGCGACAGCGGTGACGACCAAGTGTCGGCGCACTGTCGGCAGGAAGGTATCCCGGTGCTGCTGGAAATCCCCTTCAGCCGGGAGCTGGCGGTCGCCTATTCGAAGGGTGTCGCCATCGCCGCGCAGGACGCCAGCTATCGCGAGCGCTTCCAGCGCTTGTTCCAGGCTATTCAGGCGGAGGCCGGCGAGTGAAAGAGATCGTCATCATCAGCGGTAAAGGCGGAACCGGCAAGACGACCCTGTGCGCAGCCTTCGCCTCCCTGGCCCGCGACGCCGTCATCGCCGACTGCGACGTGGATGCCGCCGATCTGCATCTGCTCCTCGCACCGCGGGTGCTGCAAGAGGCGGATTTCGTCGGCGGCCGTACCCCCGTGATCGATAGTGAGCTGTGCTCTGAGTGCGGAGATTGCCAGGCCTGGTGTCGCTTCGATGCCATCGAGCTGGACTTGGACGCGGGCTACATCATCGACCCGTTCGCCTGTGAGCACTGCGCCCTGTGCGCCTACGTCTGTCCCGAGGAGGCCATCTCCATGCGAAGCGCGGTGAACGGCCGTTGGTTTATTTCGGAGACGGCACAAGGCAAGCTGGTGCACGCAAGATTGGCACCGGACGAGGACAACTCGGGCAAGCTGGTGACGCTGGTGAGACGCGAGGCCAGACGCCTGGCGGAGGAAACGGGAGCGAAGTGGATTCTCAATGACGGTCCGCCGGGCGTCGGGTGTCCCGTGACCGCCGCCATCACCGGGGTGGACTTGGCGCTGATCGTCACCGAGCCGACCCTGTCCGGGATTCACGATATGCAGCGGGTCGAGGCGCTTTGCCGCCATTTCCAGGTACCGACCCTGGTCTGTATCAACAAGTACGACATCAATCCCCAGAACACCCGCACCATCAAGGACTATTGCCTGGACAACCAGGTGCCGATCATCGGCGAGATCCCCTTCTCGCCAGCGGTCAGGCAGGCCCTGGTGGCCCGCAAGAGTCCGGTGGACTTCGATTGTGGCGCGGTGACCGGCATTGTCGAGCGGATGTGGCTCGAGATAGAAGGGACGGACAGACCCTGATGCGGTTGGAGTTGACGTTTGTCGGAGCGGGGCGTTCGGAAGACATGCTCCAATGCGATCGAGGATGATCGACAGCACCGAGCCCATGCCGCCGCTGCGCCGCGAGATGCAACAGATCTACTTCGGCACGCCGGCCGCGCCGGGCGTGGTGGTCGGACGGCTGTATTCCCCATCCTCGGATGTCGACCCCGAAGCCGTGCCCGATCGGGCGGCCGGGGACGCCGATCTGGACATCAGCGACTTCCAAGCTGCGTTGGGCGCCGTTCGCGCCAAGCTGCGGGGTGGAAGCGGAAGGGCCGGGGAAGCGGTGCCCGCGGACCTGATGGCGCTCTATCAGGTCTATGAGATGATTCTCGGCGATCCAAACCTGGTCGAGGGCGTGATTGCGCGCATTCGTTCAGGGCAATGGGCACCGGCGGCAGTGCGGGATACCGTCCGTGAGCTCACCGCCCGGTTCGAGGCGATGGACGATGCTTACTTGCGGGCCCGAGCCGAGGATATTCGCAGCGTTGGTCGGCGCATCGTGTATCACCTGCAGCCGCACGCGAATGCGGTGACGGACTTCCCCGAGCGAACAGTGCTCCTCGGGCAGAGCCTGGGGCTGACCTGCATCACCGGGATCCCCGCCGACTGCCTCGCAGGTCTGGTCTGTATCGGAAGCTCTCTCCTCTCCCACGCGGTGATCGTTGCGCGTGCCCTCGGGATTCCTGCCGTCATCAGTGTGGCGGGATTGACCCCGGACCACTGCAGCGGACGCGAGATTATCCTGGACGGATACCGCGGCCAGATCGTTCTCGATCCGACTCCCGAGACACGTGCAGAGCTTCAGCGCCTCGAGCGCGAGGAATCCGAGCTGAAGAACAGGCTCGGTGGACTGCGCGATCTTCCTTCTCGAACACCAGACGGCACGCAGGTCTCCTTGGAGGCCAACATCACGCTGCTGGATGAAATAGGGACGGCGAAGGAGCAAGGCGCAGCCGGCGTTGGTCTGTATCGCTCCGAGTTCCCATTTCTGTTGCGCGATACCCTTCCAGGCGAGGACGCGCAGTACGCAATCGATAGGGAGCTATTGGCGGCGTTTCACCCCCTCCCTGTCACCATTCGAACGCTCGATGCGGGAGGCGATAAGGTCCTGCCTTATCTTCGGCTTGCGGAGGACAACCCGGCGCTTGGCCAACGCGGTATCCGTTTATGCCTGCAGCACCCGGAGATCTTCCTCACACAGCTTCGTGCCCTGCTGCGAGCCAATGCGGGGCTCGGCAACCTGCGTCTGCTGCTGCCCATGCTGACCCTGACCTCCGAGCTGCACGAGGCCAGGATACTCATCGAGCGCGCACGGGTTGGCTTGGAGGAAGACGGACAGCCGGCAAGTCTTCCGCCGATCGGGATCATGGTGGAGGTGCCCGCCGCAGTGTTCCGCATCGACGAGCTTGCGGCGGGGGCGGATTTCGTCTCCATTGGTACCAACGACTTGACCCAATACCTGCTTGCCACAGACCGAGGGAATCCGTATGTGGGCAAGATGTGCGATCCGTTGACGCCCGCCGTCTTGGATGCGATCGGCATGGTCGCGGAGGGGGCTCGAAGGCGGGGCATACCTGTCAGTGTCGGTGGGGAGCTGGCCGGAGACCCCGCGGGTGCCCTCCTGCTGCTCGGCCTCGGTGTGGATGCCTTGAATATGACGCCCGGCAGCATCGGGCGTGTCAAGCAAGTGGTCCGTACCTTCTCGGCCCGTGAGGCCCGCGACCTGTGGAGGGACACCTTGAAGGAAGACAGCGCTGATCGCGTGCGGGAGCTCGAGCAGGCTTTGGAGGAAAAGGGGATCGGCGGTTTAGTCGGACCCGTTCGGTAAACAGGAGCAACGCCGGGGATTACCCGGCCTTGCTCAGTGGTATCGGCCTTGTGGGCTTCAGACCGCCTTCTTGCAGAAGTACCAGTCGGTGCACTCGTAACCTTCGTTCATCCGCGCGGCGGCTGCTTCGGCGGTGGCGGGCGGGGGAACAATCACCTTATCGCCCGGCTGCCAATTCTCGGGCGTAGCGACCTTGTGCTCGTCGGAAGTCTGCATGGCCTTCACCAAACGGACAAACTCGTCGATCGAGCGGCCGTTGCTCATCGGATAGTACACCATCGCCCGCAGGATGCCCTCTGGATCGATGATGAAGGTGGCGCGAACGGCGGATGTGTCGCTGGCCCCGGGTTGGATCATGCCGTAGGCCTTGGCCACCTGCATCGAAAGATCGGCGATAATCGGGAATCCGATATCAACGCCAAACTTCTCCTTGATGTTACGCTCCCACGCGATATGCGAGTAATGGCTGTCGATGGACAGGCCGAGCAGTTCGCAGTTGATCGCCTGGAAGTCGGCGTGGCGCTTGGCGAAGGCGATGAACTCGGTGGTGCAAACCGGTGTAAAGTCCGCCGGGTGGGAGAAGAGCACCAGCCACTTGCCACGGTAATCCTCCAGCTTCTTTACACCATGTGTCGTCGGGGCTTCGAAGGCTGGGGCGGGCTCATTAAGGCGGGGCATGGAAGGGGTTGTCTGTGTCGTGGTTTCCATAGCGTGTTTCCTCAAATTACGATTGATTTTCTGTTACGGGCATGTTGCCCCCATCTCAAGTAAAATATTAGTATATTAGTAGGTTATTGTCACATTGCTATTACTTATCAGTAACATAGGGCTTGACTATTGCGATTTCTCAATGCCCGCCTGCCTCCTGGCCATACGAGATTCCGGTAAAAGAGACGGCGAATGATGAGCAAAGCGACAATGTTGAAGACATTGGTTGCTCTTGCCGGTGCTTTGGCAATCTCGATCAGTCCGCTCGGCACCGTCCTGGCAGCGCGGGATGGTGATTGGAGCGGGCTGCGAATCAGCATCGTTTTCAATAACGTACCCTATGCATCCGGACTCCAAACCGCCTGGGGCTTCGCCGCAGTTGTCGAGGGACTGGAGCAGACGCTGTTGTTCGATACCGGTGGCGACGGCGCTCTTCTCCTTGCCAACATGAAGCGGATGGGCATCGACCCCGGGATGATCGACGGTGTGTTGTTGTCCCATGCTCATGGCGACCACACCGGTGGCCTCGGTCCGTTTCTGCGCCGCAACCCAAGTGTTAGCGTTTACATGCCGGCGTCTTTTCCGCGCCAGTTTCAACGTGCCACCGTCGAGGCAGGTGGCCGTGTGGTCACAATCTCAGCCGCGACAAAGCTCTTCGAGGGGGCCTACTCAACCGGTCCCATGGGTCGGGCGACCGAGGAGCAGGCACTCGTGCTCGATACCCCCAAGGGGCTGGTTATCATGACCGGCTGCGCCCATCCCGGCATCCTGGATGTGGCGCGGGAAGCGAAAAGGCAGCGCGGAAAGGACGTGCGCCTGCTCATGGGCGGTTTTCATCTTCTGCGCCAATCTGAGCGCCGCATAAGAGCAACAATCGATGCCCTCGAAGCACTTGGGGTCGCCCAGGTGGCACCGAGCCACTGTACGGGAGATCGTGCGATCGCCATGTTCCGAAAAGCTTGGGGCAAGGATTTCCTAGTCGGAGGTTGTGGGGCCGTTATCGAGCTCGATCCTTGATCGAGCGAGGCAACGGACGCTCCTGCCCATGTTTCAATGGCGTGCCCCGTGCTGCGCTCACCAGGCCTCCCGCGAGAGCTCGAGCGCCAGCTCCCGCAGATAGCGGAGACCCTCGATGGCGCGGCTGCCGTACCAGCCGGTCATGGTGCCGTCGATAAGAGCGAGGCGCTTGCCGGAGCAGTCCACGATCAAGCGAAGATCGTCCATGTGTTGCGCCTTGAAAGGAAAGGGCTCGCTGGAGAAAAGAACCAGATTTGCCTCTTGTATCGCCGTCCCCTTCAAATCCAATTCCGGGTAGCGCGCTTCGCTCTGCTCCGGCAGGGTGAGCCAATGGATGAGGGCTAGGGTCCGGGAGATGTAGGTCTCGCGCGAAACGGTCATCCAGGGTCTGCGCCAGATGAGATAGAGGACACGCCGGTAGGGCAAATCCGCTGCGAGCGCACGAGTTTTGCGCAGCTCGGTCTCGAAGGTGGTACACAGACGCTCGGCTTGTGCCTGCCGATGGAAGATGGCTCCCAGCAGCCGGTAAAGCGCGAGATTGTCGGTGGGTGCCAAGGGATGGGTAACGATCACATGGGGGACGAAGGCGCGGACCGCCTCTACGTCCTCCCTGCGGTTCTCGTCGATGTTGACGATCAGGTGGGAGGGCGACAACGTCCGTAGCCGGCCCAAGCGCACGTTCTTGGGCCCACCAACCCGCGGCACCCCCGCGAGCTTGCCGTCTGGGTGGATGCAGTAGGCCGTACGGCCAACCACCTGTGTGCCTAGATTGAGGGCGAACAGGAGCTCGGTGATGCTCGGCACCAGAGAGACAATGCGGGCTTGGCCTTCCGCAGGCGTGTGCCGCGTGCCGGCCGCATCCGCGAGCGGCTCCAGCCCGTCATCTGTCAGTCTGTTCCGCGACGTGTAGCTCATCGTCCGCCGACCTCCCGTATCCAGGCTTTCCTTAATTCAAGACCCGGGACACGAGGGTGCGGAAGCCCGTCGAATAGCATCCGACCTGGGCCCGCCTTTGGGCAAGCATGGGCTTGCGCCGGTATGCTGAGATTTACCGAACCACTCCTGTATCCCCGAGGAGCGTCCATCAACGGGCGATTCGGGGGCCGGATCTAGGCGCCGAGGAATTCGTTTGCGATCTGATACTGACGTGCGGCCTCATCCTCGCCGACATCACCTTCTTGCACGATCAGCGCGCTGTTCCGGGCGTTGCGTACGTGCATGGCGGCCTTCCAGGCACGGTTCCCCGCTCCAGCTGTCTCTTCATCCGCGAGCAGACAGGCGACAGCGGTTGCGATGAAGTGTGCGGCCTGCCTGGACCAGTCGGCATCGCGCCCGCATTCCGTGTAGCTATGGATCGCATAGGCCTTCGCGCTATGGAATGCCTCTTCGCACTCCTCGTCGGAAGAATCCGGGTCCATGGCTACCTTCAGCGCGTGTCGGATTCTCGCATCGTCGCACAGGTCTAAAGCCTTCTCTACGAACAACCCGCCAAGGTGGCGTTGTTGTACTGGACTCAGTCCGACGAGTGCGTGTTTCAAGTCTTGATCATTGGCTATGGAAGTCATTTTTGCCTCCCTTTGCAGTTGGTTCGGTTGGACCTTCCGCCTTGGTGTTTTGTCGCTTCCTTCGAAAAATCCATGAGTCGAGCTCGGGGATTCACGACCACGACTCTTCCTATACCGTCTTACGCATCCGCAGCCGCGGCCACAGGAAGCCAGTGGTTTCCCGGTACGCGGCGTACTCGGGCACCGAGCGCAGGAATTTGCGCTCCTCGATCTTGGCCCGTCCTATTTGCAGGGCGACAGCTACCGCGAACAGGTAAAAGCCGACGGGGGTACCGGAGAGAATCGCAAGACCGAGGATGTGCACGATCTCGCCCGCGTAGAGCGGGTGTCTGGCCCAGCGGTAAGGGCCGCGTGTAACCAGTTTGCGGACGGCGGTACGCAGGCCGAACGAGCGCCTCAAGTAACTGATCGCCCAGATGCTGAACGCCGCCCCGACGAGTCCAGTCAAGGTACCCACCAGACTCATGTAGAAGGGGAAGATCGGGCTGATTTCGTGCATGAGCTCCAGGGTACTTCGCGAATAGCCGGGAACGAGCTGTCGCACTTCAGGAATGAAGAGCAACGTATATCCGATCACTGGTAGGAACACGGTGATCAACGGATAGACGTTCTCCCAGAATCCCTCTGGGCGGGCCTTGGCCTGGGTGCGCCCGATGAAGCTCAAGAAGACCAAGATATCGAAGGCGAGGGCGATCACGTAGTACAGGATGTAGGAGAGGCTACCAGTCAGGAAATAGGCGGCGCCCTGTCCGTATTCTGCAAGGTGGCCGATATTCCCGAGCAGCCCCCAGAGTTCCTTGCTGGTGCTCAGGTTGAGGATCAGATAATAGGTCTTGGCGGCGACAACGACCCCGAAGAACAGAATCGGAGCCCAGTCCTGTCGCACTTTTTTCGAGAACTGCATTTTTCTCTTTACTTCTAGATCGGACCCCTATCGGCCTATGGCAGAATAGGAGATTCTGTTGTATTCAGTGCGTGATTTAGACGACTATTGCTCGGTCGATAAGTATTTCCACCGGCTTCGGCAGCCCAGAGAGCTTACACAGATTCGGGACCGGCCTAGCTGCAAGGCCCTGCAACGGCGCCGACCGCGCGTTTCGCTGCCACTTCATTCTACCTTTCCAGCAAACGGAGGCGCCCTGATTCGATGCATAAAACTGGCTGACGATGAAGGAATCGGAGAACCGCTCGATTCTCGAGCAGGACCGGATCCATGCGGATGACGCCAGGGGGGCAACCATATGAGTTCGCCTTCGATTGCTGCTTGCCGTGGCGGAGGGGAGCGATGTTATCCTTGTTGGATCGGGCACTTGGCCGCAAACTGCGCAACTTTTCTCTCACCAGCGGATTTTTTCGCATGATTAGGTTGGAAAGTGATAAATGACAGTAAGTGTTTTGTGTGTGGCTCGAAAAACGGAAAAGGTCTGAATCTTTGCTACGAGATAGATAAAGAGAATCAGAGTGCGTTATGCAGAACTGTATTACCAGAGGATTTCGAGGGGTGGAGAGGATTCATTCATGGAGGCGTTACGGCTTCTATACTCGATGGGGCAATGGTTCACGCTTGTTTGTCCAGAGATCTGCGGTGTGTTACGGCAGAGTTGAATATAAAATACAAGAACCCGATACCTACCAATAGAGAGATAGAGATCAAATCGGTAATAAAAAGGAAATTCTCGGCTTTGTTGACCACAGAAGCTGTAATCACTGTTGATGGGGTTATTGCAGCCACCGCAAATGCAAAGATGTTTGCCGTTAAGGAGTTGGAATAGCGGGAAGCAGGCAATATCTTCACGCCCAGGTCGCGAGCGATGATACCGCGTGCTTGTCGAAGACAATTTCGCGTCCGACTCCACCGAAAATGCAGCACGAGCCATAGGCACGGCGAAACGCGGCCACCGCCTCTTCGCCGGTGCAATGTGTTGGAACCACGAAGCGTACACCGAGATCCTGAAGGGAGCGGATCGATCGCGTGATCTGGGCGCTGTCTGCGTACATGAGATGAAAGCCGCCGATCGCCCAATCGGCTCTCTTGTCCAGAAAGCGCCTAGCGTGCTCGACAATTGCCTCCATGCCGGGATGTGCGCACCCACTGATCACGAGGACCGAGTCTGGCAAGACGATCACCATGGCATGTTCCGGAGGCTCGCTGTCGAGCACCCCGGTGGAGAAGATGCCAGGTGCCAGCTGCATCGGCTCTTTCCCCACCACAATCAGCTCCGGACACTGGCTATCGAGATCCCGGATCAGATGCTTGGAGAACGCTTCGTGGACCACGACGGGCATTCGTGGGTTCAGCTCCAAGACGGAATCCAACCCCCCGATGTGATCCCAGTGAGGATGGGAGAGGAACAACAAGTCGATGGAGGTTGGCTCGATTCCGAGGACGGCCATGTTCCGGAGCAGTACACGTCCATTGCTGCCGGTATCGAACAGGACGGTCCGCTCCGGCATCTGGAAAACCGCCGCGAATCCCCACAAGCTCTCAAGACCTGGAAGGCCGGGGTAGTTGTCGAACAGGATGGTCATGCGCGGCGAAATTGCCATTTTCGCATCCTCCCGCTTTACCAACATTCCCTCGGTTACGGCTGAAGCTGCACGCCGTGCGCTGCGAGCCAATCCACATCCACCCGCCAGCTGACGCGCTTGATCTCGGGCTCGGCCTCGACCAGCTTGCGTACCCGCCCCTGAATGTCCGCCAGCTCTTTTTGCGCAGCAACAGCCGCGGGTGAGTCCGGGTCGGTGCCGCGCAGCGCGGGATCGACGATGCTGAGGAAGCTCATCACCGACACTTGTGGGGAACGGGGACTAGCAACTACCGCGACGCCGTTACTGATCTCCAGCACGCGAAAGGGGAACGGATAGGCGGAGATCTCTGGGTCTTGCTCCAAGCGGTCATTGACCTTCCATACGCGTGGATCAAGGCTGAGGAGCCAGGCGACCAGGATAGCCAGGGCGATGGCTGCCAGGACGCCGATATAGATCTTCGTCCCCCGGTCGAGCTTTGACTTGGTCATGGTTTCACCACTCATCACCGAGACCTCAGTGGCGCTTCGGCCGACATCCGTGCGGGCCTAGGAGTCGCTCATGCTTGGTTGTTCCCTTCCGCGCCGATCTCTCGGCACATTCGGATTTCGGCATTTGACTACAAGCTAGGTTAGCCCTTGCGGCGAACGGTGGCATTGACGAATGTCAGACTGTTTTACTTGGTTTGGCGTGAAAGGCGATATCCGTATCGGGTCTGGCCTTCCTGCTTCCCTCAATGGTAAGACGCGATCCGCTAAGGCGGAGAAGCCCTCTTGGAGTCGCTATGTTTCGAGCAAGAAGTAACGCTGCCCCGCCCGCTTCCGGTCGCCATCAACGGTGACCACCCTCCCCCCCGCGTTGCCCATCTGACCAACGGGGTCTATTTCCGTCTACCCAAACCTGCCGCGGCCTCCCCATGCGCGAACAGGCGAACCCCTGGGCCTCCGGAGGCCCAGAGGGATGACGAAATTTTTAGGCGAATTCCACCCGGTCGCCATTTCCTACAAACAGTTCGGTTTGTGAGCCGTTGCGGGCCGTGCCGCGAATGACTGGCAAACCCGTCTCGAGCATCTTCTCCACGGCTCGGTGGCCGGTGCAGTGATTGCAGGCCAGTTTGACGATGCCGTACCGACCCAGAGACTTCACGATTTGATCGCGCGACTCGTCCCAATCCTCCAAGGGCGAAATGTGCAATCCACCGTAGAGGGCGAAAATTCGGTCCCCACCCTGGAAGGTCTTGCGGGCATAATCCAACAAATTCAGCACGCCACCATGTCCGCAGCCGGTCATCATCGCCATGCCACGGTCTCGGATCTGCGCGTAAAGTACGTTTTCGCCGTCTACGCGCAACAGTGTGTGAATCGGAAAATTGGCCACTGCCAAGCCGGGAAGCAGCACGAGCGGTTGATCAGGGGCGACTGTGATTACTTTACCGACGTGCCCCTGCTCCTTTATGAATTCCAGTCCTCGGGGATGAAAGCCGTTCGGGATGTACAGGGTAATGTCAGGGCAATGGCGGAGGGTCGATCCGATACCCCAGAAGTGATCGAAATGCTCGTGACTGATCACCAGCGCCTCGATTTGCCCGTCCTGCAAGAGTCGATCAATACCCTCCTCGGCAAAGCGTCGGTCCATCCAAGCCGGATTCCAGCCTGTGTCGAACAATACGCGACGGCGTGTGCCGTCCGCGGTTTCCGCCTCCAGCAAAGCGGCAAATCCCGCGGCATTGTCGCCATGTAGGTCGCCGAATGGCGGCCAGGGAATCCTGTACTGATCGACATCGAAGCCGCCTGCGGCGTCGATGTCATCGAACACTTGCTTCGTGTCAAACCAGCCCGTCTCAGAGATACAGAGAATCCGAAGATGATTCAGAACGCCGATGTCGACGGACGATTGTCCGGTGCTCATGACGACAACCTCCTGTTCTTAAAGAACGTCTTGTTTGTCAATTGACCCAAGGTTTGTAGTCTTGCACACGTAGCTCCCGAGCTCATTGATACGCAGCATTCACAAGGCTTCCGAATCGAGCAAACCTCCACTCTGCCCAGCATCGAACCCACGGTGCGCTTGATTACACCGCGTTGCCACTTGGCGAACAGCACTGTTGCCGCCGAGGCGACGACCCCTGCCCACAAAGCGCGCCGATCTTGATTGCGATATCCAGGCTGCTGGCTACATGCATAGTGATCTACTGTACAACCCGCGTTGTAAGGTTTAGCATTTTCGTGGGTTTTGTTATCCCGTTCGCTACTCTAGGCCTCTCTCACGACGGCATCGTATTGGATTGCCAGGCAGCGGGTTGCGACACGAGCGAGAAGTCCGTAGCGGCGAAAGGCTGCTTTTCGATTCGCCCTGGCCCGGACGTTCACCGGGTTGGCGATGCCATCCCGGTCTTTAGGGGCCGTTCATCTCGCGTGCGCCCGCACCACGACGAAGGCACCCTGACCCGTGCCCGGCTCAACGGGCTCGATGCTCTTGATCTGTGCCAACGGCCTCGACAAGGTCTGAAGCCAGGTGCGCTCTTCGAAGCCCGTTTTCTCCATCAAAGCGTCCACTTCCGCGGCAGAATAGAAGGTCGCCTTCCGGTAGAAGGCATTTTCCGCCTGATGCTCCAGGTATTCCCGGCCCAAAACGCTTTCGCGGTCGATGAAGCCAATGACCAGATAGCCGCCGGGCCGCAAGACCCGTCGTGCTTCGGTCAAAGTGGTCTCGATATTGGAGACGAAGCAGATGGTGGTAACCAGTAGCGCATAGCCAAATTGGGCGTCCGCGAAGGGTAGCGCCTCCGCGATCCCGGAAGCTACACGCACCCCGCGCTCTCGCGCATAAATCAGGGTGGGGATCGCCGGATCGATGCCGAAGGTGACGCCCAACGGAGCGGCGAAGCGGCCGGTACCGACGCCGATCTCCAAGCCGTTTCCCTGGTATGGGAGCAGCGCGCGCACTGCCAACAGCTCCGAGAGATAGGCCGCCTGGTGTCGCACGAACCAGTCATCGTAGCGCCGGTGATGGGCGAGAAACGGCTCTGCTCCTCCAAGCTTGGTCACGAAACCACCCCTTCGTGCGGCGGGTCGGTTGCTACTTCCGTTACGTTGCGCTCGGGTCCCGCTCGCCCGACCCGTACGGCGGGCTCAGAAACTGGCAACCACAACCAGCACGTTCGTTCCGTCCTTCGGACCCATGTTTACGGATCGCCGTGTCTCCGCCTCTTCTCCAACAGAAGACGGTGGTGATAGGAGCCTTCCCTGAGCATCTTTGTGCCGCATTCGGGGCACCGTTCTTCCTGGCAGGGGATCCCTCGTGCGTGAGGAGTCCTGTGATCGCATTTCGGGCAGATGCAGTATCCGCCTTCTCCCATATCGTGTCGGCGTGATTCGGGCATCGTCACACGTTCTTCAAGAACTCCGACAGCAACCTGTATTGGTCCTGAATCTCTTTTGAGAGCATTTTCTCGGACTGGGACAGCTGCGGAGCTTCTTCGTCGTGCTTGATCCCCGCGCAAGTTCTTGCCATGCAGCAGTACATCGCAGCCTTTTGCGCCAGATGATGAACCTTCGCCTCTTCGTAGACTGGCGACAGGCAGACCAGGCAGGCCTCGGCGATGAAGTGCTCGGCTTGCCGAGCGTAGTCCAGCTGGGATAAGTCCGACCTCGGATGGGTTTCGACATAGAGGGCGTGAATCGAGTGAAAGCCGTCCAAGAGTTCTTGTGCGGTTGGCGCGGCTTTTTCGAGGAGCGCGAGCGCGTCACGGAACCTCGGCTCCGTCGTCAAATCCAGTACGTTGCCGATGAACTTTGCGCCGACCTGCCTTTGCTTCTTCACGGGAAGTTCGGCGAGCGCCTGTTGAAAAGCCTGATTACTGTCTATCTGGGGCATGTCAAGTGCTCCGGCGTGGGGAAGATCTCGGACCTGGGAAGTCTGGCGCCTCATCCGATGCGAACGAGAAATGAGTCCCATTGTATCTCCCCAACAGGAGCGGTGACATCAGTAACGGATTTTGGCTTCGCGTTGCAGAGATGGACAAGGATGTGACAGATTGTCGCTCATGCAGACCTCAACACCATGACGGCTACATGGAAATATAACACATTGATTCTTTTCTCCATGAGGTGTCATCAGACGAAAACTGGACGTGCACGGCTCGCCGTACGGCAAAAATACCCGGTATCTGAGGGATCGGCGAGTTCTATTTTTCT
>Ga0210085_1000213_pt1 | contig 26133 bp, 25 predicted proteins | sample China_Galinas_PW_5_FD_184866 | JGI IMG/M metagenome (GOLD analysis project Ga0210085, IMG submission 184866) | Wetland microbial communities from San Francisco Bay, California, USA, that impact long-term carbon sequestration - China_Galinas_PWC_D1... | ecosystem: Environmental > Aquatic > Marine...
AAGGTTGGTCTCCGGGCGTTGGATGGATGTGTCACAACAACATCCTAACATCCTGAGCCAACCTTCTTCTTTATCAGAACGTTACCCCATTTTGGCTCGCATGCCGGGGCTTAACCGAGTGCCATTCAACCAAACTCCACATTAATCCCCTCTCCCCGGGAGAGGGTTAGCGTGAAAAAATAAGGAGTTAGAGTGACACACATTCTCGCCGTCTCTAAGAGACACGATAGGGAAGGTGCTTCCTCGCTCGTGGGCCTCAGTCAAGCACCGCCCAAGGTGCCTCTAACTTTTGGTGATCCGGCGAGGAAGAGTCGATTGACAGCATTTTTCATGCTTTGGGGTGGTGAGTCAATCACCATGAGCGTTAGGGTGAGGGGATATAAAAACATGCAGCCGTCCGATACTCGCTAGCCATGCATTACCCAGGCTAATCGGGTATATATTCGGAAAGATACGGATTAACCACCTTGGCGAACTCAACCAACCGGTCATCAGCCGCCGCTTCATCTTCGCCCGGATTGACAAAAGCAGTCAATCGCACCAGCGCCCCGTCCGTACGGTTCCGGGTCATGGCATCCCAGAACAGAAACCACTTGACCATCCATTCACTGGTGATATCCCGCCCGCGCTGCTGAAACCAGTAATAGACAACCTGAGTGTAATCACCCTTCTTGATCAATAAACGATTGACCTTGAGGGCCTTGCCCTCGAATTCAACACCCTCAAGGGTTTTGACCGTGAGTTCCTTGATCAGCCAGCCCCCGCCCGGAATGCAGGCGCGCGGCGAATGCGCAGCCGAACCCGCCGCCTGATCCGCGTAATAGGCCACGTAGAAATTGACCAGCCCTCCTTTTTCATTAATATAATCCGAGATAATGTAATCCTCGGTCTTGAGTGACTCCAGAATGTTCTCTTCCAGCGTACCCGTGGCGCCTTTCCAGTCGCCAAGTTTCAGCGGAAACTCGGCAAAGATCCGCCGCTCCGGGATCACGTTCCCCCGCTCCTGCACATACAGGCTGGATGCCGCAATCCCGGCAAGCAGCACCGGAATCGCCCAGGACAGCGGCTTGATCTTCCGCGGCTGCCGCTGAACATCGGCCGGAATCGGCTCCGGAAACTCGATGGCAAATGCCTGGGCGAGTGACTGCTTTTTCGGACCAATCCTGGCCAGGACTGCCATCTCCAGCACCAGTATTGCGATGCAGGCCATGAACACCACCCAGCCCTCGAAGTAATGCAGGAACCCTTCAGCCTGCCCCGGGCCGCCATACTCCACGAGGATGCCTATCACGCCGATACGGATGCTGTTCATCAACACGGTTATCGGAATACTGGAAAGAAATACCACAGCCCGCTTCCAGAACTTCTCCCGGTAGAGATAGGCCGCCAGGAAGGAAAGCGTGGCAAGAGGGAACAGATAACGCAGGCCGCTGCAGGCCTCGACAACCTGCAGCTTGTAGGTACCCAGATCGATGACATTGCCTTCCAGATATACACTGATCCCGAACCCGCGAATAACCTCCACGCCAAGCTGCGACGAGATGAGCTGCAGCTTGGTTGATAGCGTGTTGAATATAAACGGCGGCAACGGCACCATGAAGAACAGCAGCGCCAGGGGAATCATAACTATCCTGAACGCGTGCCACCCAAGCAGCGCCAGCGCGACACCCATGATGGTTACTACCAATCCGTACTGGGACAAGGTGTTAGTCGTGGCAACGGCGCCGAGAAAAAAAAGAGCACCACCAAAGACTATGAGAAAAAGACCGGAAATCGAGGGGTTAAATTCTATTTCCGCGAGCTGCTTCTTGCGTTGCCAGATCAGGAACAGCGTAATAATCGGGATAAGATAGCCGTATCCGTATTCTTCCTGCGTATCCCATCGGTACACCATGTCCTGTATGGTGTGACTAAATGCAAAAGCAACTAGCAGGACAGCCAATATCAGCAGTACCCATAATGTAGCAGATGATTTCCAGACGGCTGATTGGTAATCTGAGTCAGTCATAGCTTAATCTCTTTGTTCTGATAATCTCGAACAGATACCTGTGCGCTACCAGCAGGCAGAACTCCTCGTATCCTTAGTCCACTTCATTGACCACAACCGGTTGGTCTCCAATACTGTACAACCTGACAGGTTCACTCAGATGTCCCAGCAACCAGGTACTTTCCATCTAGACTGATCGTGGTACTCCTGCGAGCATAAAGCGCCAAATGCCAACCCGAAAGGCGCCATTCAGTCGAATCAAACTGCACGACTGGGCTTGCTACCTACATTTGATTACGGTCTTGTATATATTGCACGTACTTGTTCAGACCACATAGAACATGCGTGCATTAAGGGTATTCATATGGACAGTGTTTGACTGCCCTATACTGGCCTTCCTGTTTAGTCCGAAACCGCTGACACACACATCCAACTGCAACTGCTCGACCAGCATCGAAGGCATAGCCAACGGGTCGGGATTTATACAGAACCTTCTTGTGCAGACAGTTATCTATGTCTACTAAACCTGCAACGATTCATCGACAAATCATTGGCTTCATGTGCATCAATTCAGTGTATCTGCGAATAACCACAGGATTTGCAAATGATGTTGAGTCGATATATTTAAATCGCACAAATATGTCCAGCAAACAACCCCCGTCCGAGTCAATAGGAACCAGCGGCGGGTAATCCATTGAAGATCCGAATCAAACCACCAACAGGTTCCACGTAACATTTTCTGAAACAATAATCGATGCCCCTGAGTAACAACGGTTCTCTCACCATGGCAAGTTCTGACTCAAACCTCTTGTAATCAATCTCGTAGTTCTCGCCATAGTCACGTTCAAACTTTGGCAGCAGGGTTGTTTCTACGTAGTTATAGAGTTCCCAGTCCAGGTTATTTCTAGCTTCGATTTCATTAGCATATTTCATGTACAGCTCCTGAACCCGGCCATCACGCTTGGCAAAATTCTTCTGACTGTGACGCACATCGAATATGGCCGGATACAACTTGTTTTTCAACAAAAACAGAAATTGGCCAAATCGTTCAACGGTTCCCACCAAAAAGAATTTTTCTGTAAGTAATTCTTTTGCCAACTCAATATCTTCATGGCCTGATATTTTCCTGGTCTGAAAGTTCCATGCCGGCTTGTGATCCAGGAACTGTTCGAACGTCAAGCAGTTGCCCATTTTGTCTGTCCAGTATTTATACTGCGAGAGATACCGATCTACCGGACTGCGAATTAGGGTAATGTATTTTATATGAATACCTGTTGACTCTAAATCAGCAAACGGCCTGACTGCGTGACCCGCAATACAACGGAGTCCCGGGAGCATCCGACAGGAAATTTTCAGATCACTGGCGGTATACAACTTGTCTGACCTGGCGCTATAGGGCCTGACATCAAGATAATGCAAAAAGAAATTGTGTCGGAGTATGTGGATAAGGGTCGTGCCAGCTGCTTTTTCGATATGTACGAATGCGAGTAACCAGGGGTCAGTTTTCATCAGATGAATTGCGAATACAATCTGTTATAAATTCTGACGACCAGGCTATTTTTGCAAAATATCAATAAGAGAATAAACAAAAAACATGGTGTTAGTGTATGCGTAACGTTTCCAAAGCCGCTTCGGTTCACGACTCAACCGGTATAGCCATTCAAGCCCCGCCGTTTGCATCCAATCGGGCGCTCGTTTCACCTCGCCAGCATGAAAGTCAAAAGCCGCACCAACTCCGAGAAGGACTGCCGGTCTAAGCGTTTCCCAATGTTCAGCCATCCACATTTCCTGTTTCGGTGCTCCCAAACCAACCCAGATCAAATCCGGTTGAACCGAACGAATTCTTTCGATTACAGCATACTTCTCATTCTGAGTCATTGGACGAAATGGTGGAGATTCATAGCCAACGATATCAGCCTTAGGGTAGCAATTCCCTAGGTGCTTTACCAAGGTGTCCAGAACATCTGGTCTGCCTCCATAAAAATAATGACGCAAACCAGGAAGCGTACCGGACGCGATTAGTTGTTGGAAAAAATTCGGCCCGGGAATATGCTCTAAGTCACTGATACCTCGTATTTTTCCAGACAGATAAACAGGTTTTCCATCTGGCAATGTCAGGAATGAGCCGTTAATCACTTTCCTGAAATCCGGGTGCTCCCGCCCCATCACCACCACGTGCGTATTCGCAAAGCATACGTAACCACCACCACCATGACATTGAGCGATGACCCGCTGAAGCGCACTTGCCATCGTCTCCCTTGAGATCTGATTGCCAATCACATTGTACCTGTCAGACATCTGTGACATCCTTGCGGGCAAGCTTACGATAAGTTTCGTAAACTGGCGCCAACACTTTTTCCGGCACATAGTCTCTCACAGCCAGCGTGCACGGGACGCCTCGAAACCGATCAAGGTTCATGATTGTATTACGCATTGCCGTTGCAATGCCGATCGGGGTACGTTCCCCTACGATAAATCCGTTCTCCCTTGGCCGCACTACTTTTCGTACTTCTCCTACATCGGTCGTGACAACTGGAAGTCCTGTGCCCAATGCTTCAAGCACACACATGGGCATCCCTTCATAAGCGGAGCCAAGCACAAATAAATCAGAAGCCCTGAGCATATTCGCAATCCACTCTGCCGAGCGTAATCCCGCAAACCTGACGCGGTTCAGCATTCCTGCCTCACGTAGAAGGGACTCGACGTTGTCCCGCAAAATCCCATCCCCCACAAAAACAAATCCTATATCCCCATAATCCTGCGCCATGAGCCGGAATGATTCAGCCACCAGCATAGGATCTTTCTGAGAGTCGAGTCGTCCTACAGTTACTGCGATTTTGAAATTCTCAGTGAAATTAAGCTCTCTCCGAAGGGCAAGACGGAGCTTTTCTCTGTCGCTGGCAGACACAGGAAAAAATATTTCAGGATCAAACCATGTTGGCAGAAAGGAGAAGCGTTCCGCATATACCGGATAACGCTTCCGGTACCAGACAACCGCATCCTCCCGAACGGCATAAACACTGGAAAAGCGCTGGATAAGGTGACTCTCCAGCCAGAAGAAAACAGCGGGATAACGACTCCATCGTATATCAGACTGCCTGTTCACCAAGTCACGCATATTCTGATGCATAATCGCTGTCCGTGGACGCGTATCCCTAAGATACGCCAGACTGGGTTCAAGTCGGTGAAACTCGAGCACATCGGCATCGATAAATGGACGTTTTAGAAAAAGGCTCAAGGTAAACCGTAGTGATAGTGGAACTTTTGATCGGCCAGCTGGGTTGTTCAGTGCAATTACAGGGAAAAAGCGATATTGTGTACGCCCGAGATCACATAGCATCCATCGGCCAACCGGACGACTGTGCCGATCAGTGGTTACACCAACCAGTGAAATTTCAATATCCGGCGGCACCCAGCGTAATATTCCACGTATGAAAGTATCAATGCCACCCGGTATAACTCCAAGCGGGTCGGCCGGATACACTATGCAGACCTTTACTGGTTTCCTGCCTGTCATACTGAATATCCGAGCCGATCAAGTATAGGTCCCATGATCCGGTCCATGGCAGCTATTTTGTCGCGACTAAACATGTTCAGATACTTTTGGTTCATGTCAGCGAGACCGACTCCCAGTGTTTCGACTTGTACTCCCGATTCATCAACATTCAATCCTGCCCAAGACAACAACCTGCTTAACACCATCTGTGCGGAGGCAACAAAATCCTCGTATTTCACCTCTATATACTGCCTCCGGCTCATTGACTGCGCATCATCAAGTGTGGTTTCTATGATTCTTCTCCATTGAACGGCAGCCAGCACGACTGGATCTTTTCCTGACATTTCCCAATCTGCAATGGACTCGGAATCAAGTCCATTCATCCAAAACGGCGCATCGAACCCACCCTTGTTTCGCCAGAACTGCATCCTGAGTAGTGACTCTACAGCTGCTCGTCCGTCACGGACTACATGTACAATCCGCGCATCTGGAAAAATACTCAACAGGTACTGTATCCGGCCAGGTCCGGTCAGCTTGGTTACAAAATGGGTCTTGTCCTGATACACCATCGTCTTTTGCAATGCTTTGCGCACGGCTAGGCGCGACACATCATCTGCGGTCTGTCCGAGAAGGTAATCACGAGAAAAATCAATCCCTGTGTATTGGTCCCAGAATGCGTAGGCCTCCACCGGCTGTGGTAGATACCGGTTTCCGAGGCGGACGCTTCCGTACTGTTTCTTGTGCCCACGCAGGCGGATAAGCCTGTTATCCAAAAGACGGCACAGGATGTTCGCAGCGATCGCCCTCGGCCACATCTCGGCATAGTTGGCCAGCCACCCGAATTCAGGGTTTCGAACAAACGCCTCGAAAATGATGGTCGTTCCACTGCGAGGAAAACCGATAAAAAATACCGGATCTTTCAGACGATCAATCATGGTATCTCTGGCAACCTCTGACGAACGCCGCCTGCCACGCTGCGAAGCAACGAGGCGGTGGACTCGGCCATCACATCCCGTGAATAGTATTTTTCTACCGTTTGACGTGCCAGCACACCCATTGCCTTCAGTTTGGCGCGATCGCGGGCACCCTGCGCCAGCAGGCCGGTAAGCCGGTCGACGTCGCCGGCAGGATATATCCAGCCCGTCTGGTCATGCACGATGGCCTCCGAAAGCCCACCGATATCCGGCGCCACCATGGGCACGCCCATCGCCATGGATTCAAGCATTGCGATGGAAAACGTCTCAACCGCCGTGGAGGCCAGCACAGTAATATGAGTGGCCAGCAACAAAGGACGCACGTCCTCGATGTTCCCCAGAAAATGCACACGGTCCTGCAAACCCATTCGATCGACGAGAGACTCTACCGAGGACCGCAACGCTCCGTCACCGGCCAGGTACAAATGCGCGTTTGTATCAAGCCTACAATATGCAGCTAATAGGAGATCATGTCGTTTTTCAGGTCGGAACCCCGCAATGCAGCTGATTATGTAGACATCAGCCGATAGCGCAAACCGCCCTGGAAAATCACTGGCCTTTTCGTCGCGGAAATTACCTGAGAATCGCTCCAGATCGATACCATTATGGATAACTGTTGAGTTTTTTCTAAGAAATGGATAGCGCTCCAGCCAGAAGTCGGCTTGCTTCTGACAGACAAAAACGATGCGATCACATTGCCGGAAGATCCATTGGTAAATCAGTCTGTCGTGCAACTGCTCCTTGAAGCCACGAATCAATGTCGTATGAATCGCACCAATCAGGCGCGGTGTACGCCTTGCAAGCCGTATACTCAGCCACCCGATCAGGACTGAAAACTCCAGTGTGCAATGGACGACATCGATTTCCTCCTTGTCGATAATGCGAGCTATAGCGCTGATGTAAGAAAGATCGTACTTGCTGCGCCTGGGAACATGATGAAACCTGACCGCTTCCGGTATGCGGTCACGCTGACTTAAATCAGGCTGAAAGCACAAAAGCTGGCATTGAATCTCCGGATCACGCAGCGCATTAAGCAGGTCTACGACCTGCGTCTCTGCTCCCGCCCTGCGTAGCGACGGCACGATGAACAGCACTTTCATCATGACCGTAAATCAGCCCGGAAATGGTTCTCTATCAAATCGTGATAGCGCCGTGCCACAGCGTCAGGAGCGTAATGATCAAGGGCGTATTGGGCCACATGGGCGGAAAGCGCTGCCAGTCGATCATGATCCTGGATCAGCTGCTGAATCACCAAAGCCATCTGCTCGGTGCTATCTGGCGAACCTCCCAATCGCTCCCGTACGAGGATCCCGTCCGGATCGAAAAATGAGAAAACCGGTGCCCCCCGCACCCAGGACTGCAGAAACGAATTTGGGAAACCTTCTGAATCGGATGTATTCACGAAGATTCGTGAGCGCGAATAGTAGGCATTGACCTCTTGGTAAGGCACATACCCCTTGAACTCGAGGTTGCTAATCCGCTCTGCCCGTTGACGGATTTCTTCAAAGAGGTCTTCATGTCCGTGACATGGACCTCCGATCATTACTATTCGAAGCCCCGGCAGTTTATCGGCCAGTTCCAGAACCCGGTCCGGTCGCTTGAAGGGACGCAGATTATTGACCCACAACACATCGATATCCCGTTGATATATCTCATCGGGCTCCGGCAACTGGACCACCATATTCAGTTCAGGCCCTTCCAGATGGTAAGCTTCCCGAAGCAGCTCCTGCTGTCGCCGGCTCTGGTTTATGATCAGGTCAGCATGACGCAGTCCGTATTCGTAGATCTTCTTGTCCCGCCAGTAGGGTATCAGCTGGCGACCCGGCATGAGGTCGGTATCGTGGGCTACGCGAAAAACCATTTTTCGGTCATATACCCCGCAAAACCATGCGACGAAGCCGGTTGCCACGCTGGCGCACGACTGATAATAGATACCGGCATCAGCCCTCTTGAGCGCTTGCCACAAGGACGTAAATCGAGGGTAAATAAATCGAAAAACCGGAATGCCAGCACCTGGTCTGAATGTTTTATATACCCTGATCCCGTCAATGAGTTCGGCATCAGGCTGACCGAGGTCGGCCACGACCATAGTCACGTCATAGTCAAGATTGACAAATGCCCTGGCAAGCAACGTCTGCTGAACCGATTCACCCCCGATATAGTGATTCCGATAATCGGGATTCAACATCGGGTAATTATCGGTACCCACAAAGCAAATTGACCGACGATTCGAAGCCATTGATTCACAACAATTGATCAGGGTAGCGCGCTGCAGCCACTGACTGCAGGCTCTTTATTATTGCTGAACGACCATTCCCAGCCAGCGGTACATCCCGCGTCATGAGCAAGCAATCAGCTGGGCATTATACATATTAATGGTGCGTCAAATTGACCTTGATTCTGCAGGCCTGAACCCGCGTAACCGTGAGGTATCGTAAGCTGCCCAATCAGGACGTTTCAGAATGGATTGAAAGCACCATGCGCTGTTTATTTTCTCTTAATACTACCCACCTGCACTTCTGGTTTCAGTCCCGCCAGAACTGCGCAAAAAATCTAGCCATGCCTGAATAAAACCAGCAGGGCTAGTATAGGATACCTGATTCAGCCCGGAATCTGTATCGCGCGAGACATCTTGAAAATGGCCAGGGGGTTCCACCCTCGTGTATCGTTCATCGAAAAGCTTCCTGCCACTGTGTTGCTATTTCGCTATATACCGTGGCCTTCCCTCAATGATTCGATAACGGGACGCGGACCCGCGACGGGGCGATACCCGGGAAGACGAAATAGCTGGGCCAGCCATCGACATGGATTACCTTGCGCGACTGGAGACCAGAGCTGCCCGTTGACATCACCCCGTTACCCATCACATCGAGACTTGGTAACCAGGCCCGGAAAATTCCACGTTGAAACTGCTCTCCCGCCTGTGCCAGTTAAAGACCATGATGATTGTTTCCTTCTCATTTTCGTAGAAATAGATAATTAGCCCGTCGCCCCGTTCAAACCGCCTGACAAAACGCGAGTCTCCGATCACCTCAGTCATGGCGTCATACGCAGCCAGTTGGGGCATGGGTTCCAGGTTTGCATCGAAAAAGCCATACCGTTGTGCCGCCACGGCAATCGTGGACGTAGGGTTTTCCATGCATAACCAGAACAATCGATCAACATGTGACGCCAGGGAAGCCGCATAGACACCCGGGAGCCTTCGCGCAACATCGAGTGAGTCCGCTTCCGATCCATGCCTAGCAGCCCCTTTGGCTGGACCACGGAATCCCTCGTTCCGTATCCCATATCCGCAGATTGCATCTGATCTTGTTCTTGTCCAGGGTGGCACGAAGCAGGTCGACATAGTCGGTCTCGTCACCCTGCCATTTCTACCCTTCTTCCATGAACGTAAACGCGTGAGCACTGTGATAGGAAAGCACATCGATGCTTTCGGCGTGATCCTCAAACAATACGTCATCGAGAAATCCTGAAAGTCTATCGGCATTCGACTGCTGCCGTGCTCTGCCGTGCCGCTTGGTGCTTGAATACCCGAGGAGTTTCGCATGCGAAGCATGTTTCTGCTGCACCTTTCTGGTGAGTCGCGCGATCTTCAGATAATCCTCGGGCAGGAACTTGTGCCCTGGCTCTTTCCATATCTCGAAATACCATAAGAGCCGCACACAGCTGCTTGATCATGCGCGCCAGGTGTAGGCGAGCGCCACATTCGCCGACTAGTCGCTGCCGAAGTCGACAATTTCGTGCAGAGCCATCACGGCAAACGACATGGGGATGAAGTCGCAGTTCTGCGTGTGCGCCACGCGAGCCCACCTTGTACCAGCCATGTTCCTAGCCCAATCCCTGATATGGGGTGCGTGATGCAGGACCAAGGGTTCACCTCTTCGATCAGGCAGCCCAATCACCACCGGTAGTCGGTACCATCGTGTCTCCAATAATAGTGTCTTTCGGTTATATTGAACAATGAATGCATGAGAAACATTGCTGATAAGTTTATAGATTTTTGTGTACAATCTGCGTGCGAGCTGATTCGTGGTTATCATGCTTAATTTTCCAGTCACTTTGTTTGGAATGCATTTTCCGCCTGCAATCGTCGGCGATTAGACAATGGCAAATCGAGGATTCAGAATACCTGTTGATTTACTCTTAAGTTCCATGAGGAGGGTTTACATGCAGTGAATTGCAGCAATGGAAAACAGTGGAAGTAAGCTTGTGCGTTCATATATGAAGACAACTGCGACAATGTGCGCCGTGACGTTGTTGACTGCGCTGATTCTGTTCATGTCCGAAGCAGATATATGCGCTATCATGCTCGATGAAAACTGTAAGATTGCAGGCTGTTGTTGCTGGTAATGTTGCATTCAACGCTATCATCGATGATCTATATATATTCAGCAATCAATAAATTCAGGTTGCTTGAAGATGCTGAATAACTGGAATTATCGAGATTGACATGAAGACAAAATTTGTCCTTGTTGGCACGCAAAGGAGCGGAACGACATTTATCCGGCACTGCTTGATCAGCCATGAAGATGTGAAATGTCATGGCGAGTTGTTTTTAAAAAATTATCCATTTGATGCGGCTTACAAAAATTACCGCAATAAAGACATAGCTAGTAAGCTGCGCCATTATCTGGCCAGAGCGAGGCTTGTTCGTGAGTACCTCGACGAAATCTACAGAAGTTGCGAAGGTGAGGCGGTCGGATTCAAGCTTATGTATTCGGAAATAAGGACCATACCTTATGCATATCCGTCTGTATTGAAATATATCGATGATAACAAAATCAAAGTTGTTCACGTTATAAGGAAGAATGTATTGAAAACGTATGTCTCGCGATGTACTGCCAGGCAGCGCAAGCTTTACCATATAAAGGAAAAGGTTGATGTGTCTAAAATATCACTTGATACAAGCCATCTGTTGAGTGAACTACACAAGATAACTCGAGAAAATGAATTTTGGCAGGCGCGTTATTCAGGTGGTGATTACTACCCGGTTTGCTATGAGGATTTTGTAAACAATAAGGAAAAGGAGAGTGCTGGTTTGCTTAGGTTTCTAAATGTTGCTGATGATCGGGTTTTAATCTCGAAAATCCTAAAAATCAATCCAGATCGTTTGCAATATATAGTAGAAAACTATGATGATCTCTGTAAAGTAATTGCTGGTAGTGAGTTCGAATACTGTCTCGAAATGTAATTGTGCAGTGGCGTGACATTGATTTTCCCTTTTGAATATGGATAGTGAGAGGCTACCTTCGATACCTGTTATATTCGGCTCAGGACAGAGCAACACCACCAGGGCGCCGGACATGCTTGCGCACCATAGCGGTTACACAAGCTCAATTGAGCCTCATTACCCAGTTGTAAATGCAAAGATTGTGGAACATATCGACCAGCATCTAAAGACGGGGAGTAGAGGCAGGGGTAGTGTCAATATTGCTTCGCACGTTGCATCAGACAGTAGCTCCAGTAGCTCCGTATTAGGTCGTGTTAACGCTAATTCATGTATACTGCCGGATAAAATAACACTGCCGCAGTACAAACTAATCGAAGCCGTGCTGCCCCGCCAGCGAGGGAATGTCTCGCTGAATAACCTGCAAATACTCAATGCTATTGAGTACGTTGCGGAGCATGGTTGTAAGTGGCGAGGATTGCCGAAGCATTTTGGTAGCTGGCACAGCATCTATACGCGCAGCAACCGGTGGGCAAAGAGCGGTGTATTGGACCAGGTGTTTAGTGAGTTGCAACACAAGCAAATTATTTGCATCCGGGTTGAGGCCGTTTCCTTGGATAGCACCGCGGTGAAAGTGCACTCTGACGGTCCTGATGCTCTAAAAATACGGTCCACAGACCATTAGTAAATCCAGGGCCGGATGAACAACCAAGATTCATATGGTTGCCGCAGATGCTCGCACGGCGATGAGCTTTTCATTATCGCCTGGTAACGCTGGTGTCGCACCAGAGGGGCATGAGGTACTTAAGCAAACAACGTTGTTGGCAAAGTACGTTTCATGGACAGAGCCTATGAAGGCGATGAAACACGCCAACTGGTGTTCGATCTTGGTTTAACCCCTGTGGTGCCGCCCAAAAGCAATCGAATCAAGCCTCGGAAATATGACCGACAGATGTACAATAACGCAACGAATTCGAACGACTATTCCGTCGTATCAAGGGATTCCGGCGGATATTCTCACGTTTCGACAAGCTTCATGTGGTGTTTACGTTTTTCATTTACTTCGCACTCATCATCGATGCGCTAAATAGTGTTAACACGCATAGGGTGCCGAGCAGGCGTCTATGCCCATTTCCGCGAGCAACTTCAGTTCATAAGGGGCGCAGGTGATGAAAACAGCCGCTAAGCCTCCGCTTCAGCTGCTGCAGGCATATAAACAGCACCTGGAAAATAACCAGCCCGAAAAACGAGGTGAGCTGCTGATCTTCGACAACTCAGCACGGGAAGCTGGTGGGTTTTACGGTGTATCTCGGCTCTGCTACACTTCATGATGATCGGTTTCATTGTCATTGGTTGGATTGTTTTGGCGAACACATTCACCCAATTCGGAAACCGTTTTTTTATGGCTATGTATCGACTTTCATGGCCATTTTTACCGTCCTCTGGAATGCACTATCGGTGAACTCCAGGATCAGGGGAAGAATGAGTCGTAGCCCCTAATAATACAAGCGTATTTCTTCCTTCACGTCTGGGTTTTATGCATCAACAAGGTGAATTTATGTTCCGGGTTCTTCGATTATTTCCGGCTCTGCCAGAACTGCGTAAAAAGCCAGCCATGCCTGAACAGGACCAGCAGCCCGGTATACAACAGAATGTTCAGCACCAGGATGGTGGATAGCTGTATATAGGCAGCTTGGTTGGCCGTGAGCGATGAGATAATCGATTGGGCACCTATACTTCCTCCACCCGCCGCAAGCACAATCACCCCTATCGTATTCCAATGCTGGATTTTCCGAAGTGGCGTGCCGGTAATATGAACGACCCTGGCATAATTTCGAATCGCGCCCACCAGTATGGCCCCAAATCCGCCTAACGCTACTCCGACCAGGCCAAACATTTTTGCACCTGATACAGCAACAACCACCGTTGTCGCGATCATCAGTATGCCTGTTCGCATCAAATATGGGCCCTGCTTGTAAACGGTTAGGATGCTGCCTATCTCGATAGCCATGATGAACATGCTGAACGCATATAGCCGCAGGATGTTCGCCGCATCGGCGTAACTGCCCGTATACAGCATCTCTATAACCTGATCCGCATTGACCAGCAGGAAAGCGAGCGCCGGGTAGAGCAGAAAGGACACGGCAATGTTTCCCTTGTTGTTCAGCTCAAGTAATCTTTCTGTCCTTCCTTGTAATTGCAATCGACTCATCTTCGGCACGGTAACGGAATTGACCGATGCCTTGATTACATTGAGCAAGGGATAGATACTTGCCGCCACAGAAAAGACTGCAAACTGTCCTGAGGCGAACAGGATGGCGACGATCCATTGCTCTGCAACGGTACGTCCCTTGTTCAACATGCCGTTTATTCCAAAGGGCAGGGCATAGCGTAGCTGCTGAAACCACAGGGCCCTTGATGGCCGAAGCGCCAGTGACCCCGCGTGTACATAGCGGAATACCAGCAACACAGCACACTTCACTATAGCAAAACCCGTCAGAAAACTTACTACGTGCTTTACATCATGGTAATGCCATGCTACGAGCAGCACCCCGTTCGTTCTGACCAGCGAGAGACTAATTATAAAAGATGCCTGGTACCTGTACTTTTCCAGTGCAGCTGGAAGCACATTGAGCAGTGATCCGATCACCCAGAACAGCACGAACAACGAGACCAGATAGCCATTGGACTCAACCAGAGCCTTCATCGTTGACGGCAGCAGCGGACTCGACGGCATGAAGCACAACGCTGCTATAGTCGCCGTAGACAGCATGAATATCAATGTTTGATCGATATATGCGCTACGGTCCCGTTCATTATTGCGAGGCAGGAAATACTGGAGGCTCAGAGGCATCCCCAGTGGTGCGAAAAGCATCGCCGAGGACGCGGTCAGCCACAGCAAACGATACTCACCGAACTGCTCAACCGACAGCAGGCGGACCAGCACAATTGGTATGACGAAATGCAACGCGGCGTCCAGGCCGTTCGCCACACCAAGGGAAATCACGCTGCCTCGCAAACCTGCCATATCATTTACTCGGCTTGGACAAAGGCTTTTGCCAGTTTTCCAGCTAAGTTTTTATTATTTCGCGTGAAACCGAGTGCCTCCTTCAATGGTCCAACAGTGGGACGCGGACCTGCGCCGCGAGAATCCCCGGGAAAACGAGATAATTGGGCCAGCCATCGACCTGGATTACCTTGTGCGACTGGAGGGCAGAACTATCCGCTGACATCACCCCGTTACCCATCACATCGAGCCGTTTGTAACCAGGCCCGAGGAATTCCACGTTGAAACGGCTCGCCCGCTTGCGCCAGTTGAAGGCCATTAGGATTGTTTCCTTTTCATTTTCAAATAAATAGATAGTCAGCCCGTCACCCCGTCCAAGTCGCCTGACAAAGCGCGAGCCTCCGATCACTTCGGTCATGGCGTCATACACAGCAACCTGCGGCATGGGTTCCAGGTTTGCATCGAAAAAGCCGTAACGGGGTGCCACCTTTGCGATCGTCGACGTGCTGCTTTCCATGTAAAACCAGAACAACTTTGCAACATGTGATGCCAGGGAAGCCGCATGGATACCCGGTAGCCTGCGTGCAACCTCGAGTGAGTCAACCTCCGATTCATGTTTACCTGATCTGAGACTGGACCACGGGACACCTCGTTCCGTATCCCATATCGGCAGATTGCGTTTAATCCGGTTCTTGGCCAGGGTGGCGCGAAGCAGGTCGACATAGCCGGTCTCGTCCCCCTGGCCTTTCTGCCCTTCTTCCATGAATTTGAACGCGTGCGCGCTGTGATAGGAAAGCACATCAATGCTTTCGGCGCGATCCTTGGACAAAACCTCATCGAGAAATCCCGGAAGCCTCGTGCCGTCCGGCTCTCGCCTTTCTCTGCCGGGGCGCTTGGTGCTCGAGTATCCGACGAGTTTCGCATGCGGAGCATGTTTCTGCTGCACCCTTCTGGTGAGACGCGCGATCTTTAGATAATCATCGGGCAGGAACTTGTGCCCCGGCTCATTCCATATCTCGAAGTATCGGACCTTGTCTCCCAGATGTTCGAATACCCGGCGCAGATACCGCTCATAGGTCGCCAGATCCAGGTATTGCCCGCCACCTGAACGGGCCAGTTTTTCCCTGAGTTTTTTCGTAGCCAGACCACGTGACAGATCTATGGTATCCGGCCTGTTCTCGGAGATTCGCAGCCACTCGGGAAGCCGATCGGGCACGTTTGAACCCAGCTCCACCAGTGGATCAAAACCATATTTCCTGCAGAGCTCCAGAGCCCCGTCGATCTGAGAAAAGTCATAGTGAACCCCGTCGTCTGAGACGATATCCGGCATTGCAAGCGTAAATATCCGTACACTGCCGGCGCCAAGCTCTGCCGCCAGACGGTAGAAGTCTGCAGCCTGAATTCGGGCATCGACCTGTGTATTGAGACCGTGCTCCTCCATGCCAATGCCGTATCGTTCATCGCCGGGTTCCGCGCGCTCACGATCGATAACCGCGTAACGACGGCTTGCAAGAACCTCCATGTTCCCGTCAGTAGCCCCGGAATAGATTTCAACCCGGTAGGCCCCGCGCCGGGCGGTGATGAGATGAACAACCCCGTCATCTCCAACCGGTCTGGTTTCGCTGCCGGTGAGAGGGACATCGTGAACTGCATCGACAATTCGATAGCGCAGTTTGCCAGTCATGGTCGAACTAACCCGCATATGACCCGCCTCCCCGACCCCGTAGATGCCGAGCAGATTATCGGGGGCGAGTTCAAGCCAGGGGGTGGCTATTGTTCCAGACCTACCCGGCCCGGTAAGGCTGATATCGTCAATCAACACATCCGCAGTCGTTGAAATCCATATTACGATTCGATACCCTGCTTTACCCTTAGCGCTTGAATCTCGCAATGCTCGCACAGTGAAATCCGCTCTCGAGTCGCCCTTCTTAAGCCTGACTGACTGTCGCGAAATAGTTTTGCCCACTGAAATCAGTTCAACCATGGTTCTAACGGGCATAGTAGAGCGTACACGGAAGGTCAGCCGGTATTCTGTACCCTCAACCAAAGCATATTCCGGAAACAAGACTCGGTACCCGCCCTCTTTAAGTCCGGGCAGTAACAGAGAATAGCGCCCAGACAATGCGCCATTTTCCACGCGGGTTATTACGGGATTTGTTTTAGTCTTAAGAAAACGCGGATAGCGATAAACCTCGAAGTCACCAAATCCCTGCTCAAAACCACCGCCCCGAACCCATTCGACGTTATCAGCAGCGAAGGCAGCGACAGGAACAACGACTCCACAAGCAAAGGCCTGTAGGACACCGGCGAGCAGACTGAATACCGGTAGCCCAGATGGCCTGTTGATAGAACAGTTCAGCGCGCGATCTCTGCAGGCCATGCTCAGGTGGACTTTGTCTGGGGTAAATGCGTGGCGATACTGGCCGCTGCCAATAGTCCGCCGAAGAGAACGAATAATATCTGCTGATAGTCCGACAGTTCGAAGCGGAACATTTCGATCTTTATCTGATCTATCAGAAATACGACAAGGATCAGGATCGATAACGTCGGCAAGCGCGCAACGAACGGATCAGGATGCGGGTTGTTTCTCGCTAGCTGGAATCGGCGAAACAAGGCGTAGAAGAACGCAAACCAGGCCAGCAACCCGACAATACCTACTGTATACAGCAGGAACAGGTAGGCATTGTGCGGATATACCATAATAAAACCTCCGGGAATTTGCCTTGTCTCCTCTTCGATCAAGCGCAGTCGCGGTCCATGACCGATCAACGGCGCCTCCTGGATATGCTCCCAGGCAAGTGGCCATACCACGGAACGCGAGTCGGGAACGCCTTCCTTGAGCTCCGTGCTCAACAGGCGGCTATAAAGGATATTGAAATCGGTATACGTGACGATTACGACTGATACTAGCGCGAGCATGACACCACCAAATGCAATACTTGCAAACAGGCGCCCGGTACCCAGTTCTTTCCTGAACCAGATAAGGTACAGCAAACCACCGCCAATCAAGATGAGAAAACCACCGCGATTACCTGTAGCCACGAGAAAGGCCAGATTTGCGATTGCAACACCAGCAAGAAGAAGTTTCTTTCCCCTCCCTGTTTCATGCAGGTACATGTGCAATAACAACAGAACCTGGATTACCAGGTATTCCGCGGTGATCCCCACCGCTTTAAACGGACCGGCAAGTCGTGCATCCCAGCGATTTTCTTGCAAAGCAAGGTCACCCATGCCGACAAGTTCTGCTCCCGGACCGAAGCCAATAATCAACTGCGCAAAACAGTAAAGATCCACGAGGATGTTCATCCACAGGAACATGTTGAAAAAACCGCGAACATCCCCGCTGCGGCTGACATAGTTGAAGACGATATAGAAAAGAGCAAAATTGGCGCACATGGCGACAAGATAATACATATGGTCAGGGTAGGTCGTGCGGGGCGCTTGTGTTAACGACACCAGATAAGCCAACATTACCGCCCACAAAAAAAACACCAACGGGAATCGCCTTATTCGCCCCTTGAGTAGAAATGCAGTAAACACAAGCAGGGCCAATCCCGTGTTAACGCTGCCATATTTAGAGGTAATTGGCTGGAACGGGAGCAACAGAATCAGGACAATGACGACCGCACGCTCCGACCCTGTATAGGCCAAAACGAACCCGACGATCGCAAGAAACAGTCCGACAATCAGCTGGGTGTACTGTCCCGTGGTGAGATCCATCATGATGGATCAAGTTCCCCGCCGGCAGGGCAGCATGCTGTTCATGCTGTACTGGTCTATTTCAAACGCGTCAAGCACGTGCTGTATCTCGTCAATCTGCACTGAAGTAAGCCGCGAACGCCACCCTCCGCAGTGGCTTAAATCATATCCCTTCCCCGCAGTCAGCAGGCTTGCCTGCTGTGAGGCACTGCGACGTGTTTTGGTATCTGGAATATTCTTGAGTCCAAGTCCCTTCACTATTGACTCCCAAGCGTTTTCATCGGAAGCATCTAACAGGTCTTCATAAAAAACCAGCACCACGCCCCAGTCTGCAGCGCGCCCTATGAGGAGTTTGTTTTCTATACACCATATCAGCGCCTGTTTACCGGCAGCTGTCAGACGTTCACGAAACAGTTTCTCGTGGGCTCCAGGCAAATCGGCCATGAGACGTGACTGGCTACGGTAATGCTCGATCACTGCTTCCGGCTCCCAATCGTCGCCACCCAAGCGTATCTTGGACTCGACCACTGCCCCCGGATGACGCACGACCGCCGCAATCCGCACGATGAAATGGCTGGCAAGCCATGGTAGCATGAGGTTTGCCCGAATAAACTTTAATAGTAACGGTTTACCTCGGTCACGTCTGTATCTTGCATAGTGTCGGGCGAATTTTTTCCACCGAGCTAACCATTCATAGACCGACCCGGGATCAGTCATCAGCTTAGCTCGGAATGCAAGCCTGTCCGGCCGCACCCGATACGTGATCCATGTGTTGCGAATCCGCCCCGAAAACACCTGCTCCAGATACGACTCAAGCTCACCGCATCGATCCTCCGCCTGGAGATAGCGGCCGGCATACGCCGCCATGGCGGGAACCGCATCAGGATGCAACGGCTCGAAAATGGTCGCGTATCCATTGGTCTGTGCCAGCACATCCTGGATCCAGGTGGTTCCGCTGCGGCCGGAGCCCACGATGATCGGGGTAGCAATGGTGTCACCAGACACTACAGCCCACCTTTTCTATGCCCGCACGGCGCCGTAAACCGCATCAATCTCTCCGCAAGGCAACACAACTTCACCCGGTTTGCGATGTTGAATCAGATCGTATATTGCTATGCGGCTTGGCAACATATCCTTCCCGCTGAGCTTCCCAAGCAGCCATGCCACATTCCCTTTGGTTGTCGTCTGACGTATCCGCGTGAACCCGACGTATGTGATATTCCCCTCAACAAGGACCCGCCGGCACCAACCCGACTCAACCCCTTTTCTACCAATCGTATTCGGATAAAAAACCCTGCCGATTCTCTTGCGAACTTTGTCTGCACAGATACCCGTGAGTACAAAATGTATCTTCATATCAATTTCGATCATTCCCGGCTATTCCGCATAATCAAGCAATTAATATTGATTGATTATTGAACTTCCAGAGCAGCAATAGATAAAAAAACAGCACCCGTTATGTCTATCCCGCTTTGCTTGGCGAAACCCTACCCCTTTATCCGCGCATTCATCGTAAGCCGCCTCCAATTGCCGGCAAAAAAGATATCAATATAGTGCTTGTGATCCGTAATCACATCGCCGATAAGGGTTGGCAGCGCACCCGCCTTTGTGCCATTCTTGACCTCGGCCTCCGATGGTATTAGTGTTTGGATCGCAATAACAACATTTTTCCATGCAGGAGGCCTCTTTCGTTATACACTCAATCAGTTATCGATATCTATTTGCTGACTTTGAACTCCGAAACTTTAGTTACAACCCTTAACAAATAGGACATTCGCCCTAAGGCATCAGACTTCGGCAGTCGGCCAACATCCCTTGGTACTTCGAAGGGTCGACACATCACGCGATCGAGTATTGTTGAGACCTCGAGCAAGCTGCGTTACGCAATGCCGTTGATTGACGGTGCCCGCAATTTTGCGAGAGAATGCTTCTCGCGTTCGCAAGTTCCACCAAGAGATGCATAATAATGATACGATCAATCCTCCAGGCTATGAAAAGAAATTTTCCGCGGGTTCATGACCTGTACGCCAAGGGGCGCCGGATGGCGCGCACCGAGTTTAAGGTTCTGCGTCAGATCGGGGTGCGATCTATTCTAAACGGTTCATTGAGGCGAAGTACGCCGTGGCGTGAAATTCTTCCGATGCAAAAGCCGCAGCGTATCTCGATTGATGGGATGCACTTTGTGACGGTCGATGCACTGATCGCGGATCTCGACGCATCGAAACTGAAATACTCACAAGGCGGTAACGCCGTGTACTTGCCCCCGGCGACTGTGGACGCGACCGCGCTGCATGTGTTACGGGCGTACTACCCGGAAGACGCGGGCATCAAGCTCGTGCGCGACCCCGGCGGTATAGAAAATAGCAGCTATTTGACCGGGACAAACCGCAGCGTTATCAACAAGAATCTGGTCTCCAGCCACGGCCACCTCGCACTGGCTGCCAACATGCTGTTTCTCGAAGACCTGGGTTCACGTTTGTACGACTTGGTCGAACTGGCCGTCGGCGGAACCGTGTGGACGGCGTATGTGGTGCAGCATGTCGACGGACGACCGCCAACGATGGAGGAATGCAAAGAAGGTATTACGAGAATTCAAGCGCTTGAGCGAACCTGTGTTTTCCGAGTCACGGTTCCCGGTGGCTATGAGCACAAAGACTTTGCTTGTCCGGGCTGTAACGGCAATGCGTGGATGACGAACGAAGGCAAGTTCCAATACGTTGATTTTCAGAATTTCGTACTCAACAAGTACGATGCGTATTTGCGTGAGCTCGCAGAAATGGCGGGCCGTGAGACACATTTTGGCGATGAGAGTCTTCTTTGGCGCGGCCGATTTCTTTATCAATCGGTGCCTGGGCTTCGATTACCGTCTCGACGCAGCGTCGACCAGAGAATTGTCGTGATCGAACAGCTGATGGAGAATGCCGGTGTACGACTGGATGATCGCCTGGTTTTGGACATCGGCTGCAACATTGGCATGGTGATGGCGCAATATCTGAGGAAGGGCGCGAAATGGTGCCATGGTTGGGATATGCCGCCGATGACACACCATGCCGAAAGGCTCCTGCTGGCGATCGGCTGCACTCGATTTTCGCTGACTGGCGGCGAGATTCACAAAGACCAAAGGCTGCAGGACAACTTGCCTGAGTTCATAAGATCTTCGCTTGATGGATGTGTCATTTCCTACCTGGCGGTGCGGGCACACATGGGCTGGTTGGGTACGCTGGCTCAAATTCCGTGGTCATTCTTAGTGTACGAAGGCCATCAGGGAGACGACTTCGACACCGACATGGCCGAGTTTGCGAAACAGGTTGATTTCGAGATTATGCAGACTGCGCGTTACGCCGATGGCCTTTCCGATGAGCGAGACATCGCGATTTTGGCGCGGCGCGCATAATCTCGCTATGGACAACTGACATCCGGAAACAGAGTACGCAATTACCCGAGTTAAGCGATATACGGACTTGAAATTATTGCTGATCCTGCAAAGCCCACATAAAACAACCCATATCACTGCGAACAGCTAACATGGGCTAACATGGGACATTCTCCTTTTATCTTTTTTATCATTATCCTGGCTCGCCCACCGTGCTGCTGAAGGCGCGAATCAGGCCCTGTTTGACCTTGTTGGCGAATTGCGTGCTATATTTTGTATCGACTACACGAGAGTAATCAGGTGGAACACGACGTTTCCTTGATCGCTTCGCACCAGCAGACATCCTCGCGTTGAGCTACATTTGGTAAGACTGTGGTCACCGGACAACTGCGTGCAGTAAATTTTTCCTTAATCATCCGAGCCGCCTGAATAGCTGATACTGCCGTAAAAATTACACTTATGAGAGGAGGGCGTGGGTGAGCCTTCTGTCGGAGACAGGGATACCGCCCTCATGCCAAGTCCGGATCTATAGGCTGCAAACTCTGCTTTTCCGCTATAAACAACGTGGGGGGAGTGCGAATAGGGGCAACCAGGCATGACACAGGTCCTGGTCAGGATAAATCCCTTGATTCTGCTACCCATAAATCCATTCCTCACCATCCCATATCAATTTTATAGAGGCATATAAACCTTGAAGCATTGGATCAACCGTAGAACCTTCCAGCGTATTACCTTCGCTAAGGCGCAGGGTTAGTCTGTTATTACCACGTATGATTTTGAAGAAGTGCGTTTCGCCTGGCTGTTCGCCACGTCCATGGCCGCGCAGGATGAGTTCGATATCACCGCCCGATGTGTCTACCCTGTGAAGGCCGCCCTCAAACTTGTCGAACTTATAGAGATTATCCAGATAGGTAAACGTTTGGGTTGGCAATACTTCTACACCTGTCGTATTCCCTTCCACGTCCGTAAATCTGCAGGCGTATTGCTCTATTTGTCCATTTTGAGACTGATGTACAGTTCTACGTACCGCCCAAGCCATGGGGGTTTCCGCCTGTCCGAAACAACCAAAGGCTCTTAGCCAGGAGTCTTCTATCCTTATAACACTGACCCTTACACCCGGATTAGTTGTCGTCTCATTCCGGCAAAACGACTCGAGTCCATGCACTTCTATTCTGCAGTTACGATTTCCGGCAGGAACCCAAATCCCGATGACATCATCATCGCCCGAAACAGTATTCGCCTGGAAACCATTTTCGTCATAACCCCACCAGTAGCTTGTGCCAATTCTGCAATTATTCAAGAACACACGACAGTAATTCCCGATCACCTTGACACCTACGTGCGGCTGACCGGAATAATCACCATGCAACAGCACTTTAAGATTATCACAATAGGTCTGCAAGCCTATCTCCAGAGCGGTTCCCTCTGAACGAATCTTGAGATTACTAAGCCACCAAGTCAGCTTGGTATCTCCCCTGGCATTCCTTATAGCGCACCCTGGCCCGGATTGTTCTATATCGATATTGAATAGAATAATCTCCGATGCCAGCCCTGATCGGGCAATAGCTGTATGATTTGGATTACTACCTGTGTAATACACAGAGAAATCTGACAACGTCACGTTAGAGCCTGCTATCGTGATGCGTTGCCAGGCAGAACCTTCAAAGATAGTTGCAGTCCGCCCGCTCCCTACGATTGACACCCAGCTTTTTGTCGTAAAATTTGAACTATAAACACCCGGTAGAACGCGTATGACATAGGGATTTGTACGCGATGCATCGGTTATCGATGCCAATGCCGACGCCACGTCAGGGTATTCTCCGCCGCTTCCGACCAGGACCTCGTTGCTTACGCCGGCGGCTTGGGCATTTGATATTGCGCCAACAAGACCAACCCCAAGCCCCCCCGCTATCGCGTGCCTTAGAAATATCCTTCTATCTTCTGACATAAACCGGTACCAAAATGTTAGTAATGATCACCCGTTAGTACCGGGTACCTTAATTTTGCACAAGGTCAACACGGTGATCAGTGCTGATGACATATCCCATCGAGCCAGTTCAATAACGTGTTTTGACCTTGCGCACCGGACGAGAGGCGTTACCGTGCGTTCGATGACACATTTATTAATATGCACCTGTGCTTTGCCTCAATCAAGCATAAACAGTATACGTACAAATACGTATGTACTGCTTGCGCCTCTGGTGCGAGGGGCTTGGCCTGTCAGACTTGTCCCTATGGTTTCCTAATGGATCACGCGTCTTAGCGACTTATGCGTGAAAGTTTCGCCGACGAATGTACTTCTATCAACGATTATCAGGTCTACTCTATCTGTCTGTGAATTCTAGTCTTTGATTAAACGGGAAAACATGCCCAACCCGGTAAGATTTAGTATCCCCGCTTTGATCCCAAATTTCTCTATGAGACAGTACCCCGCCAGAGTCCGCCGCAGTAAGCGACGCAGTTGCCGGTTGGTCTCAGGGCTTTTTTCGCATCGATAAGGTGAAACGAAAGACCGAGCTGTAATTTCATATTTTTGCCTCGTCAGAAAAATTCATGGGTAGTTTTCGGTACAGGTAAAGCACCAAGCGCATGATATAAGGCGATTTCAGCAGCACGATAAGTCCGAAAACCATAGGCTTTTCTGGTGGTCAGTTTTGCTTTGGTGTTAAAACCCTACACAATTCCACTGGAAAACTGTTTTTTGGCCCGGAACCAGTTGAGTAGCAGAGCCAAACAGGTTGAACGCGTTGGCGATTGTGCTGCCCGTATCGTCCTGTACTTCGGATGGCTGATTCATTGCGGTATTGCCGGCGACAAGCACATGGGAGAGAAAAAGCGGGCCGGAAGACGAGTTGATGATACCTCCGCCCTCCTGGCTGGCTTGGTTAAGGGTGATAGTACTGGACATCACCATGGTGGTTCCTCTGATAGTGCCTCCGGTTCCCGTAACTATGCCGCCGCCCCTCGGAGCAAGGTTGCCGGAGACCGTGCTATTTTTTATGGGGGTTAGCGAGCCTTCTGCAAGTACACCGCCGCCCTTCATCTCTGATACGTTGCCAGAGATCGTTGAATTCTCAATAAACACCGTAGCATGAGAACCGACCGATACACCGCCACCGGCACCCGAGGCCCGATTTTCTGACACAGTGCTGTCGTTAACAATCAGAACAGTATTCCACTCGGCGCGAAGCCCCCCCGCCACGCGTTGCTGGAGTTGCCCCTGATGGTATTATTAGTCACGGTCACGTTGCTTGTGGCTCCGGCCCACATACAACCGCCATCATTCCATGTGAAATTGTCAGCACAAACATTATTGACGAGAGTCCCGGAGTTCCGGACTTGACTAATTGCACCACCAGCACTAATCGCGGAGTTTCCCGAAAAAATACTATCGTGAACAATGAGCGTGCCGCCTTCGCTATGGATACCACTGCCGCCCAGTGCCGATGAATTGTCAGAGATTTCGCTGTTTTTAACTACAAGGGTCCCATAGTTAAGCACTCCTCCACCCTGTGTAGGATCTCCGTATCCCACTCCGCCACCTTGCGAAGCATCGCCGTATCGCGCACTGGCTCCACCACGTATCGTGATATTGTGAAGTTGCAACTCGGCTCCTTTGGCGACCGCTAGGAGCCTGTCGGATTTAGGATTGATCTACTGCGCCGGCGGGAGAGCGGCCCATAGTTCCCCGATATTTCGTTACATAGAACCACCATGCGCCTCGATATCGTGAACCTCTGTGCTCGCTCTCCCACCCTGCTCGCTACGATCACCTAAATCCGACAGGCTCCTAGAATGCGAAAAGCAGGCGCCGCGCTATCACGGGCAATGGTACTTCCGTTGCCTTCAATGGTGATCGTCGAAGTAATGACCGGAAGTCCCGTAGGACCGTAGATAGAATTTTCAGCCGCCGCTAGAAGCTGGGTGCTTGAAACCGGAAGAACGATTACGTCGACGCCACTTCCCGCCAAGCAGTCAGTATGTGTGCTATCGTCATTATTGGCGTTGATAATCGCTTCACTGAGTGAGCATAGTTGATCGTTACGGATTTCTGGTAGTGTGTCCGCCGTGACGACAATGTCTGCCGCAGAAGCAGGCATCATCACCATGTATAATATGACAGCGGCGAACAAGCGGCGTACTTCGTTTAACCGCCAATTATTCAGGATTGACAAGCATGAAATCCGTCCGACTGACATAGGACACTCTCAATTTGTTTCTGATTGTTATTATTATCAATCAACAACCATATTCGAGGATTAATTGAGGATATTTTTCATAATCACAATTAAATCCGAAAGATGAATGGCACTCGGTTAAGCCCCGGCATGCGAGCCAAAATGGGGTAACGTTCTGATAAAGAAGAAGGTTGGCTCAGGATGTTAGGATGTTGTTGTGACACATCCATCCAACGCCCGGAGACCAACCTT
>Ga0210085_1000214_pt1 | contig 26074 bp, 25 predicted proteins | sample China_Galinas_PW_5_FD_184866 | JGI IMG/M metagenome (GOLD analysis project Ga0210085, IMG submission 184866) | Wetland microbial communities from San Francisco Bay, California, USA, that impact long-term carbon sequestration - China_Galinas_PWC_D1... | ecosystem: Environmental > Aquatic > Marine...
GGGGGGGGGGGGGGGGGGGGGGCAGGACCAGCAACCCTTTCCGGCCAAGCACAACCGCTACTCCGCTCGCCGAAGAGCCAAAAGCAGAATGGCACGAAGAGACGCAAGCCCATCAACTCTTGCGCTTTCACCCGGAGCCACAGGTATTCAGCCTTGTTTCTTTATCCGAGAAAACGCAATGAAGTCACAAGCGCATATGGCCATAACGGCGCTTCTGGTCACCGTGCTGATAATGGCAACTGTTCCGGCAAGGGCCAGTGATGTCTTGGTCTCCAGAAGAAGCGTCAGCTTCAAAGCCGCGTTGAAAATCGCTGAGGCAGCGCTTCAGGAAGCAGCATCCAGAAAGTGTGCGGGCGCCGTCGTCGTGGTCGACGACAAGGCCATTCCTTTGGTTGTGCTTCGTCAGGACGAGGCGAGCGAGCAGTTCATTACCGGTGCGACACGCAAAGCTTGGACATCCGTCAATCTGCGGGCCTCCACGCGTGACCTATTCAAGTCTATTGAACAGGGAGAACAGGACGATAGCCTGCTTCCCCATATTGAGCATGCATTGTTCCTGATGGGCGGCGTACCTCTGCTCGTCGGCGAAACAATCGTCGGCGCTGTGGGCGTCGCCGCCTGCCCGGATGGACTCGGCGACGACGCGATTGCACGGGCTGGCGCAACGGCGTTTAGGAATCTAGTCGCTGACAAGTAACGCCAACGTGCTGTGCTGCAGGCATCAATCGCCCTTGATCTCTTGCAATTCGTCAGGGCCAGGACCGGAAGCCGGATTTTCGGGCCAAGGCCATTGGTGAGTGTCGAACGGTGCCATCGTGGGAAGAAGCGCCTTCTTTCCCTTCTTCGAGGCGTCCACATCGACGGCATGTCGAGCTGCACCGCCGAGCAGCTCAGCGTCCATCACATAGTAGTTTCGGAAAAAGACCTTACCGAGCGACCGATCGGCAATGGTGCGGGAGAGTACGTCAAGCAGCTTGGACTCGGTGGTCGTGAACGCTGTCGTACCAACCAGAATTAACCGGTCGTCGATCGCCTCCTTGCCCATGAACTGCGCCAAGATGGTAAACAAAATATTGTTCTGGCGCGTGACATACAGCGTGTTGGTAATGGCATAGGTTTGAGTCCATTTGTCGCCGAGCATGCTCTTCCATTCTGTGAGCACACCTTCCCAGTGATCGACCTGGGTTTGGGCTGCGAGCGCCACGTTCTTGACAATATCAGGCTCGACCGAATGGGCAAACTCGACGAGTTGATCGAAAGTGAAGGTGCCCGCCTCGAGGCAACGCTCCATAAAGGCGATTTCATTATCGAGCATTGAGTTCAGCCGGGCGCGGACATTCTCTGGAAGCTGAAGATTCGCGACCGACTCCCGAGCTGTCTTGGTCTGCGCGAGATAGGTCGACATGGAAGCCCGCCAAGTGGCGTCCTTTGGATCTTTCAGGTAGGGGGCGACGAGTTGGTACATTGCCATTGCGCTGTGTGAGACCGACTTTACCAGCGCGTAAGTGTCCGGTACCGGAGGCGCCTGAATCGGATCTTTCCCCGGAGGATAGAGCGTCATCGAACCGCCCCAGTCGTCGAAGCGCGCGATGATGATTGGATGCTCCGCGCGTATGTTTGCTTTATAGATTTCCAACGACTTGGCGTAGATCGCCTGCATGCCATCGTCGAGCGCGGTAACGTTGTTAATCGCGATCTGCGCCTTCGGGGTTGGCTGCCCGGTGCCCACGGCAATAGCCATGTAGGGGGGCAGCGACTCCGCAGCCGCGGTTGCAATGGCCGGCGACACCAGAAAGCACGCGACCGAAAGTAACGCCGATAATCTCATTCGTTGGCTCCTCATTATCTGTATCCAAGAATCTGGCGATATTTCGCCGGCCGTGCCAAAGTGCAACCTGTCATACGGGCGCGACATCGACCGGCGCAGCGTACCAAAAGATCTGCAAGAATGGTAACGCTTGCGCCGCGGCTTGCATCGTGGGGCTCGCGACGCTAGGCAAAAGTTTTCGCATCTCCAAGAGTAGCAAGTCAGCTATCGCTTCCTGGGACGACGAAACGACTTTCGAGACCCGGGTTGATACGTCGAAACGACGTCCGCGGATCCGGCTAAAGTCAGTCTCACATCAGCCCACGACCCGCAGGTGCAGACGCAGCATGTTCGCCGGACTGTTAAGTAAGCGCCTCATTCCTCATGGGTGAAATCAGCCTTTTTTGGCTGCGGCTCGCTTTCACCTCAAAGACCAACAAAATAGACCGATCATCGCCTCTTTCCGTCCGCTGCTACCGCAAGGCGATAGCCGGTTATCTGAGCTATCGAGAGATTCGCCTGTTCGATTACGCCCGCCGGGCCCAGCCGCTGCGTGGTGAAGCCCGCACAAACGCCGAACGACTGGCAGCCGAGGCCGGACTAGAGATTGAATTCACCCGCAAGCTCTAGGTGCTCCGCAAGGAGGATCGGGTGCAGTCGATCCTTGCCGAGCGCGGCGATCATCCGGGCTTGGTGCAGATCTTCTCCGCCATGCAGACATGCTCGTCCTATCTCCCCTGGTACGACAAAGCCAGTGGCAAGACGCTGTTCAAACCGATCACCAGCAAGTGCCTGCACTGCTATTTCTATTTCGTCGACGAGCAGTTCGGCCCGGGCTACGTGCGGGTGCCGACCTGGGCGCCGTTTCGCCTGCAGGTCTACGTTAATGGTCACGGCCGGCTGGCGCGGCAACTGATGCAGGCTGGCATCGACTTCGAAACCGCAGACAACGCCTTCTTGAGCATCGCCGATCCATCTACAGTCCAGCGCCTTGCCGATCCTGGATGCCGCCACGCTGCATTGCCGCTTCGATCACGGAGCGGAACGCTTCTGCCGGTGCTCCGCCACTTTCGCAACGGAGTGCACTGGAGCTTCATGCAAGTGAAGTATGAGGTTCCCTCGGTTTTTCGTCGTCCAAGGGAGTGTGCTCATGCTACCTGATTTTCCTCCTGCTGAGTTGCGCTCCAGTCTTTGAGGAATTGCACAGGGGTGGTGTAGCCCGCATCGCCCACAGTGTGCGGCATCTGTTGCGGTCGGGCGCGCTGTTGGCGGTTGAAATAGCGTAGACGGTCCTGTGGAATGCGATGCGGACTCTTGGCCAGGGGGCTCAGAGCAAAACAAGGCTTAGTGGGATGCTAATACCTTGCGCATGCCATGGAATACGCGGGCGCAAGCCAATGCTGCCCGTCGGCGCCTTCTTTGGGCGCCATCGATGGGCAAATCCGTTGTCCCTAACAGCTCCATCTGCTCGGGCGTCACCTTTGCGGCGCCCGCCCCGTTGAGCCTACCCGCATCGAATCGCTTCACCCAGTTGCACAGCGTCTGCTCGACCAAGCCCATCTCCTTGGCCACTGCGCCTACGCTCTTGCCATTCTTGACCCGCTTGACCACCTGCTCCTTGAATTCGGCGGTGTACTCCCGCTTCGGAATCTTTTTCATCATCGTCTCCAGTGTGACCGACAGTTTACGTCACCTTGGAAGACGAAAAACCGAGGGAACCTCAACCGTCGCTGGTATCCTAACTTTCCGATACAGCGCAGTTTCGGCGCCGAGCCTTGCTGTACCACTATATGGTGAGATTCACTTGCGCTCGTGGCCTGTTGACCGGAAATTTCGTGTGACACTGGCTATCGTTGAATGGAGCCTTTGACTTGCCATGAAGCTGAACACCGCCCAGTTCACAATCCTCTTTGTTATTGCAACCCTTTTACTGATCTATCAGGTTTATGTGTCCCTTTCCTTCGGATTGATCCTCGAGCCGATGTCGTCGGATCTCGGTATGACCTCGGCGACCGCAAGCTTGGTGTCGGCGATCTTCATGCTGACGATATTCCTGCTGCAGCTGCCGGTTGGCCTTGTCGTCGATCGTTACAAGCCGGGACTGGTGCTAGCCCTGGCGACCCTGGTTTGTGCTGGCGGTACTGCGCTCCTCGCGGCAGCCGGATCAGTCGCGGTGGCGTTCGCGGGTCGGATCGTTATGGGCCTGGGCTCGGCGTTCGCCTTCGTCGGTGCTCTAAAGATCGTCGGTCTGATCGTGTCACAGGAGCGGTTTGCCGTGACCGTCGGCGTCTGGCAGGTCCTATACAGCCTGCTGGTTGCGGGATTAGCCTACTTGTCCGTGAAGCTTGGCCTGCAGAACGATTGGCGCGGCCTGATGTTCGGCCTCTCGGGCGTCGGAATCGGTGTCGCTGTACTGCTCTGGATCACGGACATTTGGTTGCCTAGGACCGCTACCGACGCCGAGTCGGCTACGAGATTCTGGGGCCAGGTACGCGAGGTGGTTGCTGACCGGGAGATTTTGCTGGCCGCGGTCATCTTTGGCCTCACCTTTGGGCCATTGCTCGCCTATTCCGATCTCTGGGCAATTCCGGCGCAATTGGCTTGGGGCGACTCCGCGGCCAAAGCCGTCGCGATTGTCGGGATGATTCCGATTGGCATGGGGGTCGGCTCTCTGATCATCGGAGTGCTGGTCGACAAGCAAGGCAGACCGCGCACGGTCGGGGCCTTAACGTCGCTGATCGGCTTCCTTGCAATCGCCACGCTTCTCTTCGCACCTCGTCTGCCGGTCCCCATTGCGGCCTGCCTCACATTTCTATTTGGCATCGGTACTGCAACATCGGTGATCGCGATCACGCACGCTCGCGTGTTCGCGAACGCCGCGCATGTGGGCACCGCCGTGGGCCTAGTCTCGGCGGCCGGCTATCTCTTCGGTGCCATTCTTCAGGCAGAAATTGGCGTCTTGTTGGATCTGCTGCATACGCGACAAATACCCGCCTCCGAGTTCGCCGATGGGCTGAGCCCGCTGCTACAGTGTTTCGCATTGGGGGCTGTTCTGATGGCCCTCATGAAGGTTTGGCCGGCCAAGAAAAACGAACAGGCTTGAATTATCGTGGAACTGTCGAAAACGTTGGCGTCATACAGCGTGTGGAGAATGAGAGCCATGGCTATCACGCAGTAGTTGATAGGAAGCAACCACAAATCCCGGTCATTTCAGCGGGATGTCGGCGTCATCCCTGGACTGCTGATAAATCTTGGACATCTCCTCGTAGACGGTCTTCAATTGATCGACGCGTGCTAGAAATCCGCGCTTAGTCTCATCCCCACAGGCGTTAATCAACTCTAGCAGGTTGTGGCTCTTCCAATAATAGTTTTCGTGTGCGTATTGCCCATGGTCACATTTGAAGACCTCCTTGAGTATGCGAAGGTCATGGGGGATGTTGAACGAATCGCGCGAGTCGACATAGCTGAAGAGGTAGAAAAAGTTGTCGTACCCTCCCCATGTGATGGCGGACAGACACAATGGACAGGGCTCGTGTGTGGCGAAGAAAAGGCAATCCTTTGGGTCGGGTCGCTTGTTTCGAGGCATTTCGTAGAGCCTCTTGAGCGTATGCACCTCCCCGTGCCACAGTGGATTTTCCGTTTCCGTATTGGTCGAGGCGACGACCAGCGACAAGTCGGCTTTGCGGAGTATCGCGGCCCCAAACACCTTGTTGCCGGCGCGAACGCCGGCTTGTGTGAGAGGGACGATATCCTTTTCCGATACCTCCAATATGCGATCGATGATCTGTGAGTCTTTTGAGTCCATCGTTGTTCCTCTTGTGTAGTCATGCAGTTGTTGCAGGATGCCTTTCGGGTCTGAGCAAGGTGCTTGAAAAAGTAGCATTCTGAGAAGAATGTCATCACGGCCTTCAAGGCAAGGCCGCCCTGGCAGCCGCGAATGGAGATCATACCCTTGCGGTGCCGGCTGAGCAGTTCGATATTCACCACAACTCAGATTCAGGACTGAACGAAGCGCTTGGCCGAAGGCGCTTAGGATTTTCTCGGTGGCAATGAAGTCAAGGCCAGCCACAACGAGCAGGCGGTTGCGAAGCCGCACGCCAAGAACGGACAGTTGGCGAGGCAGAAAACGATTTTCTTGTCCAAAGTCCTCGGAGCGAACCGATGAGCGAGCGCCGATCACGCATTCACACCAGCTATCCGTTGCCCAAGAGCCGACGGCGTGAGCTGCTCGATGTGGCGCGTCCAGCGGCCAATTACCAACCCGATCCGGTGAGCGAGCAAGACCTAAGGCTGATGCGGCTGATCGAGATGTACCTACATCCCCATTTTACGGCAGCTGTTACATCCGTGACGAGGTAGATGGGGGAGGCCACGCGGTGAAGCACAAGCGGGCATGGCGCCTGATGCGTCAGATGGGATTGCAGGTCCTGTATCCGCGGCGCCGCTTGAGCCGTCCGGGTAAGGGGCACAGGATCCATCCCTACTTGCGCGGGGATCTGGGCATCAATCATGCGGATCAGGTCTAAGCCGCGGACGTATGCTTGTCCCCATGGCCAAGGGATTCATGTTGAGGCCGGCTCGAAACTGACCAGCTTATCGCGGTCCATTTCTCAAGCCTCGGAGCGTAACCATTCTGCCAGCTCGACCGCGATGCCCTCGGGGCCAGAGAGGTACACCAGTTTGCGGTCATGGAATTCCATGACCTCGCTACGGAAAGGAATCCCCAACGCCTTCAACCGCGCCACCTCGGTGTCCATGTCGTCCACCGCAAAGCAGACATGGTTATAGCCGACCCGTGCTAGATTCGGGATCGCCGGATCAGCCGGTGTTTCCGGATGACGGAAGCAGAGTAACTGAACTTCGATGCGTGGCGACGAGCCCTCGAGAACAAGGGTCACGTGCTCGGCCTCTATGCCGGGTATGCCCATATAGCGATCCATTTGCTCGCCGCGGATGACGACATCCTTGTCCTGCTCGAAACCCAGAGCGGCGAAAAAAGTCCTGGCAGCGTCGACGTCGCGTACCGCGACGGTGACGTGGTCGAAATGCTTCAGCATTGAGGCTTGCTCCCTACCGCTTTGATGATTAGGTTGAGACGCTAACCCGATTTGCAGAGAGATTCAAGTGGCTCGCATTTGTTTCAACTGCACGCACCGTGGTGTCGAACCTTAAATAGCCGGAGTGAGCCTCCGCAGCCGTGGATCCGCTTTCAGATAAATGCTCGGATCGCTTTCGGCTACCTGACGCAGCACGACGCAGAGCCATGCTGGATTGAGCTCGTTTCCCGAGCTACCAGAATATAACATCCGGAAGAAAAGTAACCGCTAGGCCATACCATTACCCATAAGTCCGGCGATTTCGGCAGATCAGGGGCTTACAATCCCTACCGCAGACTGCTTCCGCGAACGTCGTCGACAGCAGATCAAGCACTTGCGTCCACAGATGGGATCGCTGCCGGACTTATGGGTAATGGCATGACCGCTAGGCGTCGCCATACCTATGCAGCTGGTGTTGGTTTCACGATAGCCTCTTCGGCGCAACTCAAAGAGCTCTTTTCTGATTGCCGTTCGTCATGCACCTTGCACCTTGCACCTTGCACCTTGCACCTGTAAGGTTGGCTTGAGGCTCCGTGTGATTCGCCCCACTTCCGGTGCAGACGCGGTTCATTTTAGCTATACTTGTCAGAATCGATTGTTCTAGACGCCAATTCAGTTCTCGCTTGGAGGGGCAACTTAATGAACGATGTGATCAGAGATGAACGAGATTTTTTCGGCCTCGAGCGGAGAGTGTCGGAGGTTTCTGTGCCGCTTCCTAAAGATAGCGAGCTTCCAGAGGAAGTGGCGGCAACTCTCTCAGGGCTCCCGGGGCTCAACAACCTCCGCATGTTCACCCGCATTCCACGCTGTTTCAGAACGCTCATGACCTTCATCGACGAAATATTCAACCACGGGAGTTTCGACAAGCGGCTTCGGGAGTGCATGTATCTCCGCATCTCCTACGTATGTGGACTCTATTAGAGTTCAGGCACAATCTTCTCTTCGCACAGAATCTGGGAATGTCTGATGATGAGATAACAGCGCTCACGAAAGACGGGGAAGTGGACGGGCTCGATCCAGATGCCAATCTCGCCTGCAAAGCGGCCGAGGAGATCACAAACAACATCAGCATCGGCGACGATACGTTGAAGGAGCTTCTCGCGCGTTTCGGTGTCGATGCGACTTCCGAGCTGATATTGCTTGTTTCATGGTTCAATATGCTGATTCGATACGTTGAATCGACTCGTGTTCCCTACGAAGATAACCTCGAAGAGATTATTACTGGACCTTCTCCGGTGAAATAGATTCCGGAAGTATGATAGAGAACAGAGTCGTGCCCCTGCCAGATTAAGGGCTCTGATAAGGTCATAATCTCTGAGTTTTCGATTGGTGTCAGAAACTAAAGAGTTGCGGACAATGCGGACGATTTCAGCTCAATGAGATAGTTACAGCGAAAATAACTCGATTTAGAGGTCGCGAGAAAACAGGAAATCAGGTCTAAGCGGATTATCTCCTATATGCGATGGAATTTACTCTTCCGCATTTATTATGTACTTATACACGAGAAAATGGCGGTGCGACCAGCTGCTGAATTGGTGCCTCGCGTTTTTCGATATACACTGTCCAAAGCCCCTGCGCGGGGCTCTCTGCTGCAGGCGCTGGGTTGCCTGGCGATTCCTGGCGGTTCTTTATTCCGTGTTGCTGGCTGGGACCGCCAGCGCTGACATCGATCCCTGGATCGCTTCCAGCCTGTACGATCCCAGAAAATGGGACACGGCTGGCCCCTACACCGCTACACCCTGGCTCCATCCCCCAACCTGGAATCCGGGGCAGCGCTGGGGGGTGTTCTCCGGGAAATGGCGTACAAGCTCAGCGCCGACAGGCTCCTGGGGCGGTTTGCGCGATGGTCTACTTCAGCGCTACGGGGTGTCCCTGTCTGGTAGCTATCTCGGCCAATTCGCAGCCAATCCCTCAGGGGGGCAAGAGCAAGGCCAGTCCTATAAAGGCGATCTTGGTTTGGCCTTGTTTTTGGATCTGAAACGGCTCATGAACTGGAGTGGTGGTTACTTCACTACCTCCTTCTCCTTCAAGAATGCCGGCAAGAGCCTGTCCAGCAACTACATCGGCAACCAGTTTCCGGTGCAGGTCACCAACGGTGACGAGGACGGCGCGGCCCGTCTGGTGCATTTGGCTTTGGGACAGGTGTTTTGGAGCGACAAGGCCGAGTTGGTGACTGGTCGCATCATCACGGGGGAGGACTTTGCTACCGTGCCCCTAGCCTGCACGTCGGTGAACCAGGCCATTTGCGGTAACCCCATCGCAGCCAATCAGAGCATCTCCTTTCCCACCTATCCCTCCGCCGTCTGGGGCGCCCGTTTCAAGGTGAAACCGCATTCCAATTGGTATGCCCAAGCGGGCACCTACCTAGTTTTCGATGGTTTTCGCGATGCCGATTTTCACGGCCTCGAGTTTTCGGCCCCTGAGGGCTCGGGACTGCTGACACTGGGCGAGCTCGGGTATATCGCCGGCAAGTATGCGCAAGAGAAGGGCCCTCCTGGCTTGTACAAGATCGGAGGGTACTACGACGGCGAACAGCTGCAGGAATTGCACACGGGAAACGCCGTCCGCGGTACCTGGGGTGTGTACGCCTTGGCCCAACAAATGCTTTATGCCAAAAACCGCGACTTCACGCAGGGTCTATCGGCTTTCGCGGCCGTCAGCTATGCCCCTCCGAATCGCAATGAGATCGCCTTCATGGCGGCCGGTGGTTTGAGCTATCAAGGGCTCTTCCCCGGTCGTCCGGCGGACAGCCTGTCGGCCATCGGAGCCTATGGACGCTTCAGTGGCGATCTGGATCAGGCAGCATCGTCCCCTGAATCCTTCGAGGGGCTCTTGGAGCTGAACTACCGGATTCAGTTGGCGCCCTGGGTTTTTCTGACACCGGATATCCAATATGTGATCAATCCGGGCGGCGAGAGCGGCATTGATAACGCTTTGGTGTTCGACTTATCCATCGGATTGACGCTCTAGCGAGTCGGCGTCATTTTGACCAAAACGGCAGAAACAGTACAGGACATCGATTGCGGCACTGCCCCTTTCTTTCCAATCTCTACTGACGGGGAACAATGCTGCGACCACATACCACAGGTACTGCTCCGAGCCCCTTGTGCAGGATTCTGGCGAGCATTGCGGCGCCGGGAGGGCCGTCACTCTCGCCATAAGGCAGCGTCGGCTGAACGGACGCACCAGTCATCACAAAAACGGTATCGCCTGCCTTCAAATTTGTTATGAGTCCCTTGGCCGCTGCCATGGTAACGGGCATACTCGCACATGCCCTTCGCGCCGCTTCATACAGAGGTTTGAGAACGCCTTGAGGCATCGCAGGTACCCTTCCTTCAATTGTGATAAGTTGATCTACAAGGTCTCCGAAACGTCTGGCGTTACGTAATTCGGCATGTACGTTTCCTCGTTTTGTGTCAGCGCTGACAAAAAAACATATGATTGGCAATGAGTTTCAGCCAGGCGCACGATCTGAGCCACCGACGAGCGCACTCTATCCTGGGCTCTACCAAGGATGGATGTGTCATGGTTGATCCATCTGCGAAAAGCGACGGTGTACTTCGCGAGGAATGCGCTGCCCTCGAGCAAGGCTACAATCAATCCCGAAGCGCTCGCCGATGCTCGAGTCGGCCCAACCTGTTCAGGTTGTTTTTAATCCCCTATTTAATCCTTGATTCCAGGGTATCGAGCTTACGCGGAGATCCGAGCAGATGTGCCTAGGCATTCCCATGCAGATCCGGTCGATCGACGGCTTCCTGGCCCGCTGCGAGGCCAAGGGCGTGGAGCGCGATGCCAATTTGCTGATGCTCGGGCACGAGGATCTCGCCGTCGGTGACTATGTGGTGGTACACCTGGGGTATGCCGTGGACAAGGTCAGCGCCCAGGAGGCCGCGACGGCCTGGGAGATCTACGACCAGATGTTGGCGGCCGAAGAGGCGTTCGAGCGTCGCTAGATGTGCTCGCCGGTGATCCGGTACTGGCGCTCGGCTTCCGTCTCCATCTCCCCTTCGCCTTCTTCCATGAGCTCGCAGTTCTTCGCCATGCGGGCCTGTACCGCCGCCTTCCAGGCGGGGCCGGTTCGGGCGGAGGACTGCCCGACCGGTGTGAGCGCGGCGGCGACGGCGGCGGCTACGAAGTGGTCTGCCTGGGCGAGCCAGTCGGTGTCCTTGCCGCAGGCGGTGTAGGTCTTGGCCGCATAGCCCTTGGCCGCCCTGAGGGCATCCTCGAGCTCCGCATTGTCGGCATCCGGGCTTTGGGCGGTCTCCATCGCGCGGCGCACCCGCTCGACCCGGCACAGGTGGATGACACTCTTGGTGAAATCTGCACCGACGACACGCTGCTGGACAGCCGTGAGCTTGTTCAGAGCATCTCTGAGGTCGTGATCGTTCGAGATTCTTGCCATCATCTCGCCTCCCGGAAACGGAACAAAAAGAGAGCTGTCGCCGACAAGCGGTGTGCGCGGCCCCGGTATCCCCTGCATTTGTAAGGAAATCCGCTCGCGGGCGCATTGACCTCGGTCAGTATCCGCTGAGTGCGGTCATCCCCCGGGCCATCGCCGGGAACGCCGCCGAGCGGACAGGGTCTCCCGTGCCTTGAGGGAGAGGACCGTCACGGCCAGCGCAAAGGTCAGACCGTTGGCCACGATGATGGGCCAGGAGCCCAGGAGCATGCCGTAGATCGCCCACAGGGCCACGCCAGTTGAGAAGAGCAGATACATCCACAGGGAGATGGCGCGGGTGTCGCGGGTGCGTATGGTGCGAGCGACCTGGGGCACGAAGGATGTCGTGGTCAGGATGGCGGCGAGGGAGCCGATGATCTCGTAGGTTACGGGGGGCATTTGCTGGTTTGGGACCTGCGCCTCTTGCTGCAACGCAGTCGCGGACGTTCAGGTGCGACCGCAGGAGGCATCCGATTTTTTCACAAGCTCTCAACCCTCCTCCCACAAGCCGCAGGTGAGCGGCGGTAGCTCCAGGCGCGAGCCGGACCAGGGGAGAAAGGCGCATTCGAGACCGTAGGACTCGAACCGCTCATGGTCGGCGAGCTGCTTCCAGTCGGCGGCTTTCAGATCCCCGAGCCCGATGTGTATGGTCGTGTGATGCGGATTGACGGCGAAGAGCAGGCGCCGCTGTCTCCGGCTGTAGTCGGCATTGAACAACATTGCGAGGGCCGATCCGTGGTCAGCGCCGAAGAAGTGGACGAAGCCGTCCGAAGGGCGGGACCCGAGACGGAGCAGCTCGCCGCGCTCGGAGAGCCGGAACCGAATCCATCGGCGGAAATATTCGTGGGACCCGGAGTATGCCAGGAGGCGGTGATAGTCGAGCGCGTTGATGTCTCCGGACCGGTAGCTGTTGTGGATGCCGCACTTGGTACGCAGGAAATCCTGTCCTGCGGAGAGCATCGGGATGCCGAAGGAGCTCATCAGTATCGCCACCATCAGGTGGGTGCGCCGCCGGTCGTTCGCGGTCGGGAACTGCCCTTGGTGATCCGGATTCTCGGTGATCTTGTCGATCCAGCAGCGGTCGTCGTGCGATTCCACGTAGTTGACGCTCTGGGCGGGCCAAGCGGCGAGGTGGGTCAGGCTGCCGTTCATGAAGTAGCGCAGCCCCTCCTGGTTTCCGTGGCCGAGCACATAGTCGCAAAGGAAGTTGCGATAACCGTCGTTCCAGGAGGCGAAGCCGGTGGATTTGAGCTCCAGACCGATATGTTCGCGAAAGCTCCAGGGCTCGGCGATGAGCACGAGGGAGGGCTTCACGCGCTTCAGCGCGCTCTCGATCTCCTCGAGGACCCGGGTGCCGATCAGCTCGGCGAGATCGAATCGGAAACCGTCCACATCGAAGGTCTCGACCAGGTGGCTGAGGCTGTCGATGATGAGGCGGCGCCCCATGGGTGTGTCGCAGCGAAGGTCGTTGCCACAGCCGCTCCAATTAGTCAGGTTGCCCTCATCGTCGAGGTGAAAGTAATACTCCTTGTCGATGTGCAGCAGGTGGTTCGGCTCTCCGACATGGTTGTAGACCACGTCCAGGATTACGGCGATCTCGTGTCGGTGAAAGGCGGCCACCACCTCCTGGAGCTCTTCGATCTGGGAGCCGCACTCGGGCACGGTGGCATAGCTGCTCTCCGGGGAGAAGAAGTTGGCCGGCATGTAGCCCCAATGGTAAAGGCCCTTGTCGTAGGTGTCGCCGAACTCTTGGATCGGCTGCAGCTCGACGGCATTGACGCCGAGGCTTTGGAGGTAGCAGCCGCCCGTCTCCAGCCATTTTCTCAATCCCGAAAAGCCGCGCCGTTCCTCTTCGTCGAGGTGGACGGGGGACCGGCTGATGAGGTCGCGTACATGCGCCTCGAGGATCACCAAGTCCTGCCAAGAAGGGGGCTCGAACCTCTTCTCCAGGCGCTGGGTGCGTTTCGCGTCCCAGATGATGCCCGGGCCTGCGGGGCCGACCGCGGCCAGCGCGTAGGGATCGAGGATGCGGAAGTCCTTGTTGAAATGGACCTTGGGACCGCGCCTGCGGCTCTCCACCTGATAGTAGTAGTACCAGCCGTGCAGATCGGCAGGGTGGTGGCCTTCCCAGGCCCCGTCGTCCAGAAGATCCAGCTCAGCGGAGATGGGCTCCGGCGCATCCAGGTGCTTGAAGAAGGTCACGGTCACCCGCGAGGCGCGAGGGGCGAAAAGCCGGAACACCGTTCCCCCGTCACGGATCTGCGCCCCCAGCTCATGCCCGGAGCCGAGGTCGAGTAGCTTGCCCCGTCGGAGTGCGAGACGGACTCTCGCGTTGCTCATTCAGGGGGACCAGCAGTCAGTGTACCGGCATTTAGGGGACTAGCCCGCATTTTTCACCACAGAGACACAGAGGGCACAGCGAAAGAGATATGCATTTGAGTTCTTAAGTCTTTGTGATATTGAAGCATGTCATCTTCTGTACGGATACCAGCCTCCAGAATACGTATAACTCTCTGAATTTTCGGTGCTCTCTGTGCCTCCGTGGTGAATTTGTGAAATATCCAGGCTAGCGTAGATAACCCCCTACCCGTGCGCGATGGGTTTGTCCGTAAAGAGGTAGTCGCGCAGCTCGTGATCGAATGTGGGATCTTTGCGGCGGATCCACTCCAGCAACATGGACGCATGCTCCTTCTCCTCGTCCCTGTTGTGGGCGAGGATCGCCTCCAGTTCCGAGTCCCGGCAGGCGTCCGCCCGTTGGTTGTACCAGTCCACGGCCTCCAGCTCTTCCATCAAGGACAGGATCGCCCGGTGCATGTCCCGGGTCTCATCGGAAAGCTCTTCGATCGGCTCGTGGTAGCCTTCGTTCGCCATGATTCGGATCTCCTCTTTTCTGCGTGATAAGGCGATTTCTGTCAAAAAATATACCAGCCTGCTTGTCTTTTCGCCCGTCTTCCGCGTCGCGACAACAGTTACATAGCCCTGCTATGCGCCTATTGCCGCTCCTTGAAGACGAACGAAAATCCTGCGCATCCTGGTATATTTTTCTCCGGCAATCGCCTAAGGAAAACGCCGCTTGCCGGCACTTGTGGGATTGTCCGGCGAGAAGGCCCGAAACTCAACCGCCGCCTCATGAGATGATCCGGGTCCCTTGGCGTCCTGCGACGGGGGCTCGTCCGCCTCCGGCCAGGCGTGATGAACACGCACATCCAGCGGCTGACCAGTGGTCAGGTGGACATCCCGCTGCGGGAAGGCGATGGATATGCCCGCCCGGCGAAACTTCTCGTTGATGTCCTGGTGCAGTTCGCTGATCCTGGCCAGCCGGCCTTCCGGGGATTCGAGGTAGCAGCGCAACACCAGCGTGAGAGCATTGTCGCCGAAGCCTTCGAAGGTGATCATGGGAGCGGGGTCGTCCAGCACCTGCTCATTCTCCTCGGCGGCTTCCTCCAAGAGCGCCAGTGCCCGTGGCACGTCCGCGCCGTAATCCACCCCCACCGTGATGACGACGCGGGTGATGTTGTCGCTCAACGTCCAGTTGAGCAGGCGCCCGGTGATGAACTCCTTGTTGGGGACCAGCAGCTCCTGCTTGTCCCAGTTGCGGATGGTCGTGGCGCGGATGCGGATCCTGGATACCGAGCCCGTGGTGTCGCCGATGGTCACGACGTCTCCGACGCGAATCGGCCTCTCGAAGAGAATAATGATGCCGCTGATGAAGTTCGCGACGATCTCTTGCAGCCCGATGCCGATGCCCACGCCCAGGGCGGCGACCAGCCATTGCACCTGCCCCCAGGAGAGTCCCAGGGTGCCGAAGATCATCAGGGCGGCGATCGCGAAGATACCGTAACCGGTCAAGGTCTTGACCGCATAGCGACTGCCCGACGAGACCCGGGTGCGAGAGAGCAGGAGGATCTCCAGCAGGGCGGGCACATTCTTCGCGGCCACGATGGCGAGCAAGGCGATGATCAGGATCAGCCCCACGTCCGCCAGGGAGACGGGCACCATGCGCTCCTCGCCGTTCACGATCCCCATGTGGTGCCAAAGCGCGATATCCCTGAAGAGCCCGAGCGCCGGCAGCACCGGGGACCAGATCAGCCAGAGCAGAACTGCCCCGCCGATGGCGAGCGTCGCATTGATCAGGGTGCGTGTCTGCTCGTCCAGAGATTCGAGATCCGGCTCCTCGACGGCCAGGGCCTCGGCGGCGGTCGGCTCGGCTGGATTCTCTTGCTGCGCTCCCTTCGCGGCGCGACGTTCCAAGGCGGCCCGCAGGGCCAAGCGCCGGCGGACCAGGACGAGCCAGCGCAGGATGAGCTGATGGAGCACGATGAGCGCCAGCACCAAATACATGGTGCTGATCAGGGAGCCGAGCAGGATACTCGTAGCGTACTGATAGCCGACGATCGTCAGGATCGCAAGGACGAGTGGCGTGACCACCACGAGCGGATACCAGAGCCGGCGCAGGCGATGGGGCAAGCCGCCGGGATGGGCCGTCAGGAAGCCGGCCACCGCGCCGTGCTCCGGATCGAGGACACGCCAGAAGAAGATGGCCAACCCGATCGTGAGCGCGATCAGGGATAAGCGCCCCAGACTGCCGCTGTAGGTGACATCCTCCTGGCTGTAGGTCGCGGAGGCGACGAAGCCCAGGGGCACCAGCACTGCGAGCAGCCAGTCGAAGTTGCGCCTCAGCTTCGTCAGCACCGCCGCACTCCAGCGAAAATGGCGATCGGCGACGCCGCCCGGCATACAGAGAACGCGGAACGCGCGCAGGTAATAGAGCCCGAGTGAGACGCTGATGGCCCCGTGGCCGATTGCCCTGGTAAAGCCCGTCTGCTCCAAGGAGGCGGACAGGCTCCAGCCCAGGGTCGCCAGCAGCAGGGACAAGGGTGCGGCCACCAGAAGGCTCAGGACCAGGGCCTCCAGCGTATGGCCGATCTTGTCCGTGCGTATGCGCCGCAGATGCTCGGCGCTGGCCCGGATGCGACGGCGCATGGCACGTGCCTTCCACTCCACCGCCGCGACCGTCAGGAGCAGGACCCAGAAGAGGATGGAATGCGCTGCCTCATGCGCGAGGACCCGCATGACTTGCAGCCAGTTTGCCGGATCGATCGCCCAGAGCACCGCCACCGGAAGGTTCTTCAGGGTCTCTAGCGAGACAGGGCGCGCGCTACGCACCCACAGGAGGCGCTCGGCAAGGAAATCGTCGTAGCCGTCCACGACCTCGATGAGCCGGGATGAGGCGTAGTCCAGGTCTCCCAGCTCCCGAAGATAGCTCTCGTCGGCCTCGGATGCCTGATCGAGGAGGATCTTGCGCTGCTCGGCGAGCTTCCGCAGCTCTTCTTGGACGTCGGCACGCTCTTTCGCGGGTATCGGGCCCGTCATCAGCTCCGCGACATAGGCGTCGGGATCGCGCAGCTCTCGCAGCTCCTCGGCGTAGCGGATCTGGCGCAAGGTGGCCTCGGCGATGGCGTCCTCACGCTCGGACGCTGCCTTTCGGTAGCTGCGCAGATTCGGCAGTTGTTTGCGCTGGTCGAAGAGAACCTGGCCCAGTGCCTGGGTAAGGCCTGCCGCCTCGAGGCGTTGGCGGGCGCTGCGAAAGTCCTCACCGACCTGGCGGGTCTGCTCCTCGAGCTTCTCCTGGGAGCCGGAAAGCCGGTCGAGCTCGGCAGTCATGGCCGTGAGCTCCTGACTGAGCTCTGCGTTGCGGCGCGCCAGATCCTGGACCAGCACGTGTTGATCCGCTACCCGACGCTCTGCTTCTGTCGTTTCGACAGCGGCATTGGCCGCCTTTTCCACGAGCTTGTCGTTGAGCCATGCCTGGAGTCTCTGCTCGGTCTCCTTCAGCCGCTTCAGGTCGCTCGTCGCCTTGTCGCTCAGCGCCTTCAGGAGATCGACGCGAGCCCCCTGACTCAGGAGCTCCTGGTCGAGCATCAGGACCTGCGAGCGCAGGGCCTGGCGGCGTGCGATCAGGGCCCAGCGGCGGGCGTCGGTCAATCTCGAAGGCTCGCCCTGGGGCGGCGGCAGCTGGATCTCGCTCTCGACGTCATCGAGCTCTTGCTTGGCCTCGCCGATCGCTTGGCGGGCCTCCGTGGGGCGGGTCGTGCTGTCCTCCAGCTCCTTCTCGATCTCCGACAGCTTGGTGGCGACGGCAGTGGCATCCGCCTGGGTCTTCGCCAGCCGTTGCTCGATGTCCGAGACCTTTGCGCCGTCGGGAGGTCCCGTCTCCGCGGCGGTTTGCGTGGCGGCGCCCAGCTTCTCTCGGATTGCCTGAGCTTCGCGGGGAGCCTTCTCCAGGGCCTCTTTGTAGGCGGTTGCCTTGGCATCCAGGGCTCTTGCGGCTTCCAGGGAGCTCAGGGTCTTGCGGTACTGTTCCGTGAGACGGGCCTTCGCCGCATCGTCGATGTCCGTGGCCGATTCCGTTTCCTTGATCTTTTCCTCGAGAAACCCGGGCGTGAGCGCCGATTTGAGCGTCGGATCCAGTCCCGCGTCGCTGCCGGATGGGGCATTCGCGGCATTGGAAGCGGGCGCAGGGGCGGTGGCCGATGTCCAGCCGATGCCCAGGGCAAACATCAAAAGGAGCAGGATGGATAGCTTGTGCATGCGCGTCACGATGGGAGCAGGGGCACCAGATGCGGAAGGGTCGCGGAGCTCGTTGCGAGCTAAAGCACCTTGATGACCAGCCTGATCCCCGGGTCCTGCCGGTCGCGCTCCACCCGGAAGCCCAGCGAGTCCATCAGTGCGAGCATGCGCGTGTTGGCCGTGAGCACCTCGCCGTCCATGACCCGGAACCCGCGATCGCGGGCGTTCTGCATCAGCGAGCGCATGAGCCGCGAGCCGATCCCCCGGCGCCGCCACTGGTCGGCGACCACGATGGCGAACTCGCAGACCTCGCCCCCGGGCCGGGAGATGTAGCGGGCCACCCCCACCTCGACATCACCGTCTTCCTGGGAGACGACGGCGATCAGTGCCATCTCCCGGTCGTAGTCGATCTGGGTGAAGCGCACCAGCATCTCCGGGGTCAGCTCCTTGATGGCCTGCATGAAGCGGAAGTACTTCGCCTGCTCCGAGAGGCCGCGCACGAAGTCCTGCTCCATCCGCGCGTCCTCCGGGCGGATGGGGCGAATGATCAGATCCGTGCCGTCCGGGAGCTGTATCCGCTCCAGGAGATGATGCGGGTAGGGGTGAATGGCCATGTGGCCGTAGGGGGGCATCTGGGGCGGACGGAAATCGACCTGAATGCGGGCGTCGACCGTGATGACCTCCCGGTCGTTTCCTATCAGGGGGTTGATGTCCATGCCCACGATCTCCGGGAGCTCGCACACCATCTCGGAGACGCGTTGCAGGATCTGGGCCAAGGCCTCCCGGTTCATGGGCGGCATGTGGCGGTAGGCCCCCATGAGCCGGGCCACCCGGGTGTGATCGATCATGGTCTCGATGATGAAATCGTTCAGCGGGGGCAGACCGACCGCATGGTCCTCCAGGACCTCGACCTCGATACCCCCGGCACCGAAGCTGATGACAGGACCGAAGATGGGGTCTCGCACGACGCCGATCATGAGCTCGCGGGCCGCCCGGGCGGACACCATGTGCTCCACGGTGACGCCCTCGATCTCTGCCTCCGGCCTGAGTTTTCTTACCCGCTCCAGGATCTCGGTGTAGCTGTGCCGAACGGATTGGGCATCCGCGACGTTGAGCCGCACTCCGTCCACATCGGACCTGTGGGGGATCTGATGGGAGCTGACCTTCATCACGACGGGGAAGCCCAGGACCTGGGCCGCCATCAATGCCTCGTTGGGGGTACGGGCCAGCAGGGTCTGCAGGGTCGGGACGTGGAAGGCGGCGAGCACGGCCTTGGCCTCGATCGAGCACAGGGTCTTTCGCCCCTCCGCCATGACGCCTTCGATGATGAGCCTGGCGCCCTCGATATCCGGACTGCGGCGCTCCGACAAGGGCCCCGGCGACTGCATGAGAAGCTTCTGGTTGCGATGGTAGGCCGCCAGATAGGACATGGCCTCGACCGCCATGCCCGGGAAGTCGAAGTTGGGCACTCCCTGCTCCGCGAACAGCTTCTGTGCCTCCCCCATGCTCGCCGCGCCCATCCAGCAGCCGAGCACGGGCTTGCGGGTCTTCTTCGCCGATTCGATCAGCTTGTTCGCGACGCTGGTAGGGTCGGTCAGCGCCAGGGGGGCCAAGATGGCCAGAACGCCGTTCACATCCTGGTCGGACAGGCAGGCATTCAGGGCCGCATGATAGCGCTCGGGCGTAGTATCGCCGATGACGTCCACCGGGTTGCCGTGGGACCACTTGTCCGGCAGGGCCGCCTCCAGCTTCTGCCTGGTCGCATCCGACAGCTCGGTCAGGATCAGGCCCTGCTCCGCGGCCCGGTCAGCGGCCAGTACGCCCGGCCCGCCACCGTTGGTTACGATGGCAATGCGGTCGCCCGTCATGCGCTTGTGGCCGCCGAAGACCTGGGCCGCCGCGAAGAGCTGCTCGATGGAGTCGACCTGCACCGCCCCGGCACGTTCCATAACGGCCCGGAAGATCTCGGCGGACCCCACCCAGGCACCCGTATGTGACTTGGCGGCACGGGAGCCCGCCCCTTGGTGCCCGGCCTTGATCACGATCACGGGCTTGAGCCGGGCCGCCGCCCGCAAGCCGCTCATGAACCGGCGCGCGTCCCGAATCCCCTCGACGTACAGCAGGATGCTCTGGGTATACCTGTCCAGGGCCAGGTAATCGAGGATGTCGCCGAAATCCACGTCCGCCGCCGCCCCCAGCGAGACCACGGCGGAGAAGCCGAGCTGGCGCGGGCCCGACCAGTCGAGCATGGCCGTGCACAGGGCGCCCGACTGAGAGATCAGGGCCACATTGCCCCGCCGCGCCTGCTCGTTGCCGAAGCTGGCGTTCAGCCCGTGCGGGGGGCGCATCACCCCCAGGGTATTGGGGCCCAGCACCCGGATACGATTGCGCCGCGCAGCATCCACCAGCTTGTTCTGCAGGGCGCGGCCCTTGTCGCCCTGTTCCCCGAATCCCGCCGAATGGACGACCGCCGCCTTTACCCCGAATTCCCCGCACTCGTCCAGGACTTCCGGCACCCGTTCCGCGGGTATGGCGATGAGCGCCAGATCCACGTGCCTGTCGAGCTCGTACAGGCTCTTGTAGCAGGGCCTGCCCGCGACCTGCTCATGCTTCGGATTGATCGCGTAGCATTCTCCCTTGCAGCCGCCGGCCAGCAGAGTGCGGTACACCCTGCCCCCCACGGAGGCCTCGTCGCTGGCGCCGAATACGGCGACGACACTGGGGGTGAAGAGATGCTCGACATCGGACAATCGCATGGGTGATCCACGACGGGGCATAAAAAGGGTTAATCTAGAGCCCTGCGCTGAGTGCACTGGGAAAGACGAAGGGCGCCGGGAAGTAGAATGCCCCTATTCTCTCGCGAATCCATCGGAGAAAAAACGACGATGAACCTCGCCTTCATCAGCCACCCGGACTGCCAGAGGCACCGCATGGGGGCTCACCACCCGGAAGCGCCGGATCGTCTGCACGCGATTCAGGACCGGCTCATCGCTTCCGGTATGGAGATGCTGGTCACCCACTATGATGCACCGGCCGCGACCTTCGAGCAGCTGACCCGGGTCCATGATCCGGGCTATGTGCGCGGGATCGAGGAAGCGGCACCCCGGGACGAGGACCTGCTGGTCTGGATCGATGCGGACACGGCCATGTGCAGGGGGAGCCTGGAGGCCGCCCGGCGCTCTGCCGGCGCGGCGATCCTCGGCGTGGACCTGGTCATGAGCGACAGGCACCATGCCGCCTTCTGCAGTGTCCGCCCGCCCGGTCATCACGCCGAGCGCGCCCGTGCCATGGGTTTCTGCTTCTTCAACAACGTGGCGGTCGGCGCGGCCCACGCCCTCGACGAGCACGGGCTGGAGCGCATCGCGATCCTGGACTTCGACGTGCACCACGGCAATGGCACGGAGGACATCTTCGCGGGGGATGAGCGGGTGCTCTTCTGCTCCAGTTTCCAGCACCCCTTCTACCCGGGCACGGGTGCGAGCTCCAAGGCCCCCAACGTGGTCAACATCCCCCTGCCCAGGTCGACGGGCGGCGAGGAATTCAAGGCCGCGGTGGAAGAGCGCTGGCTCCCGCGCATCGACGCCTTCGCGCCCCAGCTCATCATGATTTCCGCCGGGTTCGACGGCCACGCCGAGGACGACATGGCCCAGCTCAACCTGCGGGAGCCGGATTACGCCTGGGTGACGCGCCAAGCCCACGAGCTGGCGGTCAAGCACGCCGGCGAGCGCATCGTCTCCTGTCTGGAGGGCGGGTATGACCTCTCCGCCCTCGGGCGCAGCGTGAGCACCCACGTGGACGAGCTCATCGGGCACGCCTGATGCGGATCTCCGTCGTCGTGCCTTCCTACAACCGCGCCCACAGCCTTCCCCGTGCGCTCGATTCCATCCTCGACCAGAGCTTGCCTGCTGCGGAGATCATCCTCGTGGACGACGGCTCGACCGACGGCACCGAGGACCTGGTTCGGAGAGGCTATCCCCAGGTTCGTTATCTGGGGCAGCCCAACGGCGGCGTCAGCGGCGCCCGCAACTTGGGCATCTCCGCGGCGCGAAGCGACTGGATCGCCTTTCTCGACTCCGATGACGCCTGGCTTCCTGACAAGCTCGCGGACCAGTGCGCGACCCTGCAGGGGCACACGGGCATCCGCCTCTGCCACACGGAGGAGATTTGGTTTCGCCACGGAAGGCGCATCAATCCGATGGCCAAGCACGCCAAGTCCGGCGGGCACATCTTTCACGCCTGCCTCCCCCGGTGCGTCATATCCCCTTCCGCATCCCTCCTGCACCGCTCCCTCTTCGACGAGCTCGGCGCCTTCGACGAGGACCTTCCGGCGTGCGAGGACTACGACCTCTGGCTGAGAATCTGCGCGACCGAGCCGGTCGCCTTCGTGCCGACACCCCAGATCCGCAAGTACGGCGGTCATGCGGATCAGCTATCACGCAGGCATTGGGGAATGGACCGCTTCCGCATCCGGGCGCTCGAGAAGATCATCGCGTCGGGTCGGTTGAATGACGGTGATCGCGAGGCGGCCTGCGAAGTGCTGGTCCAAAAGGCGAGTATCCTCGCCGCGGGGGCACGCAAGCGGGGCAACCTCGAGCGGGCGGAACAATATGAATCCAAGCGCAGAGCCGTCGGACGGGAAAGCGCAGCGCATCCCGCCTATCCCGGCGCCGTTTGAAGGTGGGATGCGCTATGGCTTTTCCACTAGAAACCTCGAGGGCACGAGGCATCTGCAGACGAATCAAATTCTTGCAGTGAGGCATTATTCTGCCCGCCCGGGATCGGGATCGGGATCGGGATCGCTATCGGATTTCTTGCGGGTTTTTCCGATACCGATACCGATACCGATACCGAAAGCGATCTTCAGGACTCGTTGGTTTGAGGTGCAGCCTCGCTGGTGATCCGGAGCATATCCGACCCGCTCGAGCACTCCCGCTGGGACAGGCACAAGGCCGGCGACCTCGCCGCGATCGGCGGGTCCCAGAGCTTGTGAAAACTTCGGACGCTGTAGCGAGGGCGTCTCTGGGCGTTCGTGACAAGGCGCCGTACGTGAAAATGGAGGGATCTTAGTGGACTAAATGACCGTCATTTTCACGTACGGCAACGCAGTCACGGGCGTTCAGGGGCGTCCGCAGTAGGTGTCCGATTTTTTCACAAGCTCTCAAACATCCAACATCAGTTTGCGCGGCTTGCGCATGCCGGCGATCTTGCATGCTTGCTGGCCGTAGCCACGTGGAAACAGTCGGTAGAGATAGCGCCTGCTGGCCCTTTCCTTGCCCCAGATCCTTTCCATGTGCTTCAGGACGACGCGCGCCTCGGGGACGCTTTGGCTCTCTTCGAAATAGCTTCGGATGTAGTGAATGATCTGCAAATGCTCTTCGGTGAGGGGCAGATCGGTTTCCACCGCCAGCGGACCGATCAATCCCGGGTACCAGTCTCCGGCATCGAGAAGAAACCCTTCCTCGTCGCGGTGTAAAGCATCCAATATCGTTTCCGCAGGAGGCGGTTTGGTTACCGAGTAAGCCATGGGTGTCTCCGTTCGCGATTGGCGAGTCTGAAAGCTCATTCATTGTTCGGGTATGCGAACCATATGAGGGCACAGAGTATTTTACAAACGATATTGAATGGACATAATTATCGAAATTCTCGATAGTTGAAACAGGATCGCACCAATAATGGACATCGATCAGGCCAAGACCTTCCTTGCCATTGCCGCCCACGGCAGCTTTCTCGAGGCTGCCAACCGTCTTCACGTGACCCAATCGACGGTAAGTGCACGTATCCAGAACCTGGAGAGCGACCTGGGCGCGCGCCTGTTCGTGCGCAATCGCTCAGGGGCCAGCCTTACGCCCGCTGGCCGTCGTTTTCATCGGCATGCCAAGTCGCTCGTGCTGACCGTGGAGCAGGCTCGACACGACGTCGGCCTGCCAAGTCGCTTTCGCGCCAGCATCCGTATTGGTGGACGTATCGCGCTTTGGGACGGCTTCCTTCCGCGCTGGGCCGGGTGGATGCGGCGCGTTGCGCCGGACGTCTCGGTGCAAAGCGAGATCGGTTTCGAAGAGGATTTGATGCGGCGCCTGATCGAGGGGACGCTGGACATCGGCGTCATGTACACGCCCAGCCACGCGCCCGGTCTGATCGTGGAGTACCTCTTCGAGGAAACCCTCGTTCTGATCAGCTCGAGGCGCGATACGCGGTGGCCCGGCGAAGACTACATCTACGTCGATTGGGGGCCTGGATTCTACGCCAGGCACCAGGAGAGCTATCCGGACCTGGAAAGACCGCCCCAGGTGGTCAACATCGGCTGGCTCGGCGTGCAGCTGATCCTGGCGAACGGCGGGTCGTGCTTTCTGCCCGAGCGCATGGCGCAACCCCTCATCGACGCCGGCCGTGTCTTCAAGGTCGACAACGGGCCGGAGATCGAGCACCGGGCCTACATGGTCTTTCCCCGGGAATCCGACAGTGAGGTGCTACGCGAAGCCGTGCAGGGTTTGCGCGAATTGGCGCGAGAGGAGCGGCAAGGTGCCGGCGCTGCCTGAGAGCTTGTGAAAAAATCGGACGCCTCCTGCTCACACTCGCGGCTCGCAAGTCGAAACGATTACGCTGAAATTCGTGAAGCACGTTCGCCCCCTCTCCCTTCATGGGAGAGGGTTGGGGTGAGGGTGCGATCAGGGGCGAGGCGACCTTTTATTCTTCTGGGTGGCTCGACTCGCCCCATGATCGTTAGACCGGCGAGCGCTGTGCACTGCGAGGGGACAAGGCGCACGGAAAACAGGCCTGCCGCTACAGCCAAGTCTCGGGATAGCTCCGCGACCGCGGGATATTGTTGACCAGCAGAGCGACCGTGAGCAGGAGAATCGCGCCGTACGTCACGGGCACCAGGACGTAGAGGTAGCCCAGCGCGTGGATTTTCGGGGACCCGATCACGGCAATCAAGGCCGTGGCCCCGCCCGGCGGATGCAGTGTGCGGGTCAGATGCATCGCGGCGATTGCGGTTGCAACGGCCAACGCAGCAGCAAGCCATGGATATGGATGGAACAAGGTCCACGCGGAGACGCCGATGACCGCTGAGATCAGATGTCCCCCCACCAGGTTGCGCGGCTGCGCCAGCGGGCTGCGCACCGCGCCGTAGACCAAGACCGCCGACGCGCCGAAAGAGCCGATCAAGAGCGTCAAGTCCGTACCAGCCAGGTAGAATTGGGTGATCGCGGCGACCAATCCGATCCCCAGAAATGCACCGATCCAGGACCAGAAGATCTCGCTGTTGGACACGCGTGGCGGGCTGCCGAGGGTGCTGCCGCACATCTTGTGAAGGTACGCGCGAATTCCCGTGCAATCGTCCGTGCCCCGGCTCACAGCACGTCCTCCAAGTGATAGGCCTTGACGAAATCTTTGCGCAGCAGCAGACCTTGGAGTCTCCCTTCAGGGTCGACCACCGGCATGCTGCGCCCTTCATGGGCATGGAATGCGCGGACGATCTGGCGAAAACCGGCATTCGTCGTTACGGTAACCGCAGGAGCGGTCATCGCCTCGCGCACCGGTCTCTCGTGGCAGCGCTGCATGAAGTCCCCGCCGCCTTCGACCAGGCGCAGCATCAGCTCCAGGAATGAGTCCGCTTTCAAGCAACGCAGAAAATCCGTCTCCGTCAGCATACCGACCACGCGGACATCGCCGTTGCCGACCGGGAGGCTCTTGACTCCTTGCTTCACGAGCGAGCGAGCGGCTTCGTCCAGTCGCATATCCGGGAGCAGGGGCGTGATTCCGGTGCGCATCAGACTGCCGGCACGAGCTTTCCGGAACAGACGTTCCACCGCATGGGTATGAGCCAGGTGATAGATGGTGCGAAAGTCCATGGTGCTGATGTCGAGGTAACCAGGGATATGGCCCATGGCGTCCAGAATGTCCTCGTCGGACAGGTCCAGCTCGGGAATATCGTCCTCACTGGAACGGACGACGTTGCGATCGATCATGTCTTTCTCGTTCATATCGGAGCATCAACAAAATCGGGTGCCCTGCAAAAACTCAGGATTCAGTGTATCTAGTGCCTGAATGGAAACTCTGTTTTTTTCACTCGTGCCGGCCTCCCCGAATGGCCGTGCGCGACTTGCTTTCATTCAATCGCGAAATGAATTTGTCGAATTGGGTTTGTCAATGCGAATTTTCGCA
>Ga0210085_1000215_pt1 | contig 25997 bp, 22 predicted proteins | sample China_Galinas_PW_5_FD_184866 | JGI IMG/M metagenome (GOLD analysis project Ga0210085, IMG submission 184866) | Wetland microbial communities from San Francisco Bay, California, USA, that impact long-term carbon sequestration - China_Galinas_PWC_D1... | ecosystem: Environmental > Aquatic > Marine...
GAGCCACTCCTTGCCGTCCTGCTGGACGCGCCGATAGACGTAGAGGCGACTGAAGGCGTCGACCAGGCTCTTGGCCGCCGCTCCCGGATTGTCCGCCAGCTCGGCGCCCGGGCGGGTCAGGACCCTCTGATAGAGGCTGGTCTTGCCAGGCTGCAGCAGCGGCGGATCCGCGAAGGCGGTCGCGGACAACAACAAAAGGGTGAGAAAGGCGATGCCCGAAATTCGACTCATGTCTGCCCGCCCTTCAAATCAGTGCGCCCTGCGTAGTGCTCCCTGACGCCCACTGTACCCTCGTTGATTGCCGGCCGGCGGAAAGAAATCTTGTCCAGCTCGGCTTCTGGCAGCCGCCGCATGGCCTGGGGCTCCTGTTCGACAAAAATTGGGGTGCTCATGGACGAGGATTGTCTCTTGCAACTTCATCACCGGATCGCTCGACGTGGGCATGCTTTCCACTCTGACACTGTCTTGTTGAGACCAGCGGCACCTCGTCGAAGATCCGCCCCAACCCCTGCCTTCGCCCTTTGAAGATCACCTCAGCCCCGAAGGGGCATGACATATCAGCCCAGGGCATAGCCCTGGGTTTATTGCCGTGTCGATTCAGCCCTGAAAGGGCGTGACAGAGACAGCAGCTCGGATGTCACGCCCTTTCAGGGCTGATTCCCCATCATCGTTACCCAGGGCGTTGCCCTGGGCTAGTTTGTCACGCCCCCTTGGGGCTCGTCGGACCTGGGACAGAAGATCCCGGATACAGTATTTACCCTAGATCCGGCAGTTAACCGCGAATGAACGCGAATGTGACAGTACGTTGCCTCACAGAGTCCATTCACCAAAAGGTGACGGACTTACGCAGGTATCTTTCTGATTCCTCTCTGCGTTCTCAGCGTCTCTGCGGTTCAACTGCTCTTTCTAGATTCACTCGTTACCATTGCCTGCACGCAGCGGTAGTAGGGGGTTGTCTCACGACGCTAAGGCTGCCCGGGACTCGGGGCCTGTTGCTTGCGGGTCTCGCCTGCCGCCGCGGCCTTGCGGAGCCACTCGACCCCGTCCTCGTGGACCGGACCAGATGCCGCGCGCGCGGTCAGGATCGCACCAAGCCGCGCCTGGGCCTTCGGGTTGCCGGCGCGTGCCGCGTCCTCGTACCAGAGGGCCGCGTTGGCCTCGTCCGGCTTCGAGATGCAGGGGGTCGGCGCAAAGTCGTCGGGATCATAAAGCCGTGCGACCTCCGCGGCGATGGCCGGGTCTGCTCCCGCGGCGCGCGCGTACAGGGGCACCGCCGCCGCGCAATCTTCGGCCTGATCCCACTGCTGCGCCTGCTCGTACATGGCCCGAGGGGTAGGGCTCGTCGCCAGCAGATAGCGCAGCCGGGCGAGGCCCTTGGCGGGCGTAGGAGTGGGGGTTGGGCTTGGACTCTGGCTCGCGCTCGGTCGCTCCACCGGTGCCGACGGCTCGGGCGCCGAGGGCGCGGGGGCAGCGGGGCTCGGCTCCTTCGGGGGCTCGCCGGGCTGCTCGACCTTTGTGGCCATTTCCGTAGGCTGCCCCGGCTGCAGCCAGGGCTGCAGCCAGGGCTGCAGCCAGGGCTGCAGCCAGGGCTGCAGCCAGGGATCGAGCCAGCCCAGATACCAGGCGCCCAGGAGAGCGGCGACGACCAAGGCGAGGGGCAGCAACAGGACGTGCCAGGCCGACCGCTGCGGCGGTCGGCTCGGAGCCTCGGACCGTGCGGGGGCAATGATCTCCGGCGCCCGATCCAGAGACCGGTCCGGCGTCCGATCCTGCGGCAGGTCCGGATGCTCGGGGATCTCCTCCTCGACCCGGCGCGGGGGCATGATACGAGTCTGATCCGCGGCTTCGGAGCCGAGCAGGCCCTTGACCCTGAGCATGCCCCGCTCCTCGCGTGCGCCGGCCCGCAGCAGGACGCGCAAGGCCGCCCCGACCGAGCCCAGCAGCCCGTCGACGATTCCGGCCCCGGCCGCCAGCCGGAGCGATCCAGGCTCATCGCTGATCCGCGCGACCCGGTGCCAATAGGGGGTCGTCTGCCAGGTCGCATCGGCGCCCAGATAGCGCTCATCCGTGCTGCGTTGTACGGCGAGCTCGAAGCGCTCACCGCTCACCCCACTGCCCGTGACCTCGATCTCCCCTTGCCCGGGCCGGATCCCGGTCAGCCGGCAGTTAAGCGCCATGGCCGCCCGCCGCCACGGCGGCCTCGCCGCGGATGGTCGCGAGGATCTGCCCGAGCCGGGCATTTTGCTCTGGGCTGATGTCCCGCCCCGCCGCGTGGCCGGCGTTGTCCGTCACCAGACGGCGCAGGGCCTCGAGCCAGTCGAGGATGAAATGCTCGGCGTAACGGATCGGCATGGGTGCCAGCTGCGGGCGCTCGCCGGGCGGGATGGTTGGGGGCGGGGCAAAGAGGGGACGTTGCGCGTCGATGGCCGAGACCGGGCGCCGGTTGGGGGACAGCTCCGCGACCCCCAGATAGTCGATGAAGCGCCCGAGGCAGGTCGCGGCTGAGAACACCTGGCGCTCCGCGAGCAGGGCGCGCCGCGCCGCGGACTGGGCCTCCGCGTCCCGGGTCAGGTCCGAGAGCCGGGTCTCCAGGCCAAGGCGATCGGCGGCGGTCAGGAGCTCGTCGACCAGGTCTTCGAGGACCTCTTTGGGCAGGTCGAGATGGCGCACGAGCCCCGGGTTCTCGGGGATCGCCTTGAGCCGACCCGCCCAGGCGCCCATGGTCGCGCGAGCGAACCGCAGGCTCCCGTCGGGGCCCTGCTGCGCGCCGCGCAGGACCGCACCCAGGTCGACGAGCAGACCGCCTGCTGCGGCGGAATCCCCCTCGGGCGGCTCGTCCTCCGTGCGCAGGTAGATGGCCCGCAGCTGGTCCTTCTGCGGCTGCAGCAGCGCCAGCAGATCACCGATGCGCTCGGCGCGGGCACCCAGGGATTCCCCGAGTCTGGCCGCGATGCGCGCCTTCGCCGCAACCTCCGCAGCACCCTCCGCGTGATAATAGACGCCCAGGCGATGGCCGCTGAGCTCCTCGGTCAGCTCCAGGACCTGCTCGCGGATCCGCGCGAGCTTGACCTCGGGCCGTGCGACCTTGGCGAGATAGTCCGTGAGCCGGCTGATGCCGCCGTCGTTCAGCGCGAGCATCGCGTCCCAGGCGGTCGCGGGCTCCTTGACGTGCTTGCGCACGGCGGGCTCGTCGCAGAAGGTCGCCTTCAGCAGGCCCAGCCGAGCGGTCTGCTCCGGCAGGATCTCGATCTCTCGGCCATCGCGCGTCGCGATGACCGCCGTGGCCATGCGCGGCTTGCGCACCAGGAAGCAGTTGTCGAAGGGCCGTCCAGGCGACCACTCGTGGAGCCAGTTGTAGGCACCGAAGCGCTCGAGCAGGGCGAGCTTCATCATGCCCTCCCAGCCCTTGCGCATCAGGTCCTCGGTCTCCCCGGGGACCGGGCTGAGGCGGAAATCGAACATGGTGATCGCCCAGATCAGCCCGGGCAGGCGCCGCTCCCGCGCCTGCGGCTCGGCGCCCTGGGTCGCGTGTACCCAGGTCTCGAGCACCGGCCCCAGGTCCTTGACGTCGCTCTGCTTGTGGCAGGGCGCGCAGAGGATCAGGACGTTCATCTCCTGGTCGTCCGTGTAGCGCTCGAACAGATAGGCGACCTTGCCGCGCAGCACGAGCTGGGCAACCGGGTCCACCTGGTCGTCCTTGAGCTGCTTGCGGACCTCGGCCAGGTTGGCGACCGCCAAGCGGCCTCGATAGCCGGGGAAATCCAGCAGGTCAACCTGCTCGAGCAGCTCCGCCTTCGGCGCGTCCGCGAGCACGAAGCGCAGCTCCGCGGTCAGTGCCGCGAGCAGGGAGCGCGGTAGCTCGATCGGCTCGCCCGGGATCCCAACCTCGTCCGAGAGCGGCAGAACGGGGATCCGGTCGTCCCCATCGCGGCCGAGCCGCTCCAGGATGTCCACGTTCATGATGCTGTCGGCCTGGGTCCAGTCGCCGTCCGCGTCCCGCGCGACCAGGGCCGAGACCGGACAATAGAGCGTCTGCGCAAAGCCGGTTTGGGCCAAGGCATCCCGCAGCATCCGGTAGGTCACCGTCAGATCCGGGATCTCGCCCCAGAGGATGCCGAAGAGGGCCGCCCGGTCCGCCGGGTCCAGATAGGCCGCGAGGGCGAGCACCGAGGGCCAATAGTCGGCGGCCAGCGGCTGCATCGTCTTGGGGAAGCGGCGCTCGAAGTAAGCGGCCAGCTCCATGAGGTCGTCCTCGTCGATGCCGCCGGTGGGATGAGGACGGTGGCGCGCGGCGAGGGCCGAGATCCGGCTGCGAATATGCGTGGGCGCCCAGTCCGGCTGGACCTGCTCCCGGTCGAAGTCGTTGAAGTAGGCGTTGCCCAGGACCTTCACCAGGTCGACCTCGGAGAAGAGGGTCAGCGCAATCGGGTAGCCTTTCGGGGTGGCGTCCCCTTGGCGTGTGAAGCGTGTCACCAGCCCCGTGGCCTCCTTACCGTGACCGGGTGGGTTCACGTGGGCGATGAAGTTCAGGCGCTCCCCGTCCAGCTCGGTCTCCAGCTCGCCGCCGGCGCCGGCCGCGAGGGCCGAGATCAGGTAGGACTTTCCCGCCTGGGAGAGCCCGAAGAACCCCACCGAGAAGGGACGCGCCGCAGTCCGCATCAACCGCCGCGACAGGATGCGCGCCTGGCGCAGCTTGGCGACGAGCCCCTCGGACTCCCGGTCCAGGCGCTTGGAGCCGGCACGGACCTCGCCGACCCAGTCGATCGCCTCACCGCTGCCCGAGTGGATGCCTCGGCAGCGGTCGATGAGGACTTCAGCCTCTTTGCTCATGCTATCTGTCGACCACAACACCATAGCGAGGAACGAGCGGCGCTTTTACAGTTTGGCTCGGTGTGATTGCTAGTGCTCTTAGTTGACATATTTCTGAGAACATTTCTTTGGTCAGTGAAAAACGAAGGCCATACGGCTTCAACTCGATTTCCACGCCTCGGTGGCCTAAACTGAAAAATATGATCTTAACACGTACAAAGACGCGGCAAGATCACGCTACTTTTTCAATGTGAGCAGAGACTTTTCTCTTGCTCACTGAAAGGACCTCTATACCTATAAGATGTCCCTCGGTATCATAGTCGGCGTTGATTCCAGGCTCGATTTCCTCTGTTCTCTCCACCGGTGCAGAAGAAATCTCGAAATAGGCGGCATCCGCCGTTGGATCAAATTCGAGTTTCATTTCGCGTATCCACGATTCCTTTATACCTCTTCGCACGCATCTCTTGCGTGCGTGATCTGTCAGAGTGTAATCCATGTTGACCTAGTTGCGTTGTCGCCTAGAGTTACCCGCTTTCAGGCCAAGTTGCTATTTCCCTTAGCGACTCTTATTCGGCGTGTAGGCGTTCATGTACCCACTGGGAAACTAGGTCCACCTCAGAAATATGCTCTTTGCTTGCCATCACATGGGGCGTTGCAGCATCAGCCGGAGAAAGCTGTACGGCGAGTTGCTCGCTGCGTGTGAATGCAGGCTCGGAAACCTCAGCGAGCTCAGCCTCGAAATCCGTCAGATCGTGAGTCTGCCAAAATGCAGCAAGCTCCGAAATGGAATCGGTCTCTGGCAAGTGGCTCATTTGCTTCTCAAATGCTGATACAGTAGCATCTCTGCCCCGAGGATTCACGGCGTACTGCATGCTTCTTGCGGAACGGCAAGCGCAATCAGTCAGTTGAAGAATGAAAGCGAAATCCAAGTGGTCAGTGTTTATGCAGTTGTTGAGCAAAATTTGATCCCTACCTCCGTTGCTTTCTTGGACCGGATTTTATAAATTTGCTGACAGCTTTAAAACTTGATTGACCAGCCTTTACAATATCGTTCCATTCAAAGTACGGTACGGCCACTCCAGCCTCGTGCCAACATGCCGTCAAATATCCTCTGAATGCGATTGCTCTTTCGTATCTTTTGGAAATTTCAAACGATCCGGGATCGCTTAATAACACTTCATTTATCTGATCATCAAATACAGGCGTATCGAATACCATAGCATCTAAGTAGGCGAATGAACTAGCCCATTTCTTGAGATGATATGCGCCAACTGTCGTAATTCTAAAAGCTCCTGGAAGGTCAGAAAATAAATCTGAATATTGCTCATCAAATGTTACACGCTGAGTTGTTTCGATTAACTTTTTGTTTGTCGCCCTACGTATCGCCGCATCTATTTGATCTTTTGTAAACGAGTTGTTTTGCAATTCGGTGAAAATACGGTCAGATCTCACAAATCCGTCATTGTCTCTATGCTTCTCATCATAGTTTAAGTATGCAACGATGAGCAGTATCAAAAAATGTTCCCGCTTATCAGGATGTCTTATATCATAAACGTTTAGTGCGATTGAAGAGTCCTCGTGAAAATGAGAATACTCCCCAAGCAATGCAGACTTACTGAACTCATGAACTGGTATAATGTAATTTTCTCCTTTTTCTACTAATCTTATTATTTTGTCTGAATCAACATTTGGACTTCCAATAAAGCTCCTTACCAACTCTATGACAGCGCGGATATTTCCCCCTGTTATGTTAGAAAGAAGCTCTGTTAACTCCTTGTTTTTTCTCACACTATAGAGCAGCGTTTTAATATATGTTGAGAGGGTAGGAGTATGCATGCTAAAACTAGACAAGCCTTCAAAAGGAAGTGTGCCTTCTGAAATTTTTAGCGCGAAACCCAGCCGTTTATCCAGAACTGAATCTATACGAGGCGGCGATATTGCAAATACCTTTTGTTGATATGCCGACATTGAACCTGATCTTCTTGACCGATAAAATGTTTGGGGCCTTATTGCAATAAATACAATAGAATCAGTCTCAGAAGAGAAACTTTGAGCTATTATGAATGCATCTTGCTGTATTTTCACATTACGTTGGTCAGCATTATCAATAATCAAAATAACCTGCCGGGATTCTCCATTAACAAGATGGCGTATTGATTCAGTAAGATGCCTGCCTTGATCGTCTATTTTGCTAGCCAATAGCTTTCGTAGTTCTGCTTCATACTGAGTTCTATCGACTTCAAAGAGATCCCCATATACACCTTGTCTAAAACGGAGGATATCTTGGTTGTATACCCCTCGAACAAAATCCCTATTCTGTATGTCAATTTGGTAGCGATTTAATAGCTGTTTTTGAAATTCCTCTCGTACAAAATCTTCGAGGTGTTCTTCAAGAGCCGCTTGAGATCCAAGGTCTAGATAGATGTAAATAGCTCTTCCGAATTCTTCCCGCGCGACCTTGAAGATAAGGTTTTTTAGAAATGAAGTTTTCCCGACACCTACATCACCTAGTATTACAAATGGTCTCCGCGTAAGTGCGCCAGATATCGTGGACGGATCAATTGCAATCTCTTTTCTTGAGGGCTTTAGGCGTTGCACAACAGGGCCTGGTTCGTCAGGAGGGAATAAAGCTGCGTACCTTGCATTCAAAATGGACTTGCTAACTAATGCGTATTGGGACAACGCACCACTTCCACAATAACATTCGTTATAAAACTGCTCTTCAAGATCCGGAGTATTAGGAACATCTTCGATAAGCAATTCAGCTAGGGTTCTCAAAGTAGTTTGCGAATCATTCCTATATCTATAATAATGATAGTTGGAAACATAATTAGATAGCTTTCTCGGGATACCTTCTACTTCACCTTTTACAAGAAGCCTTGATAAACGTTTCTCTCCGACTCCTTCTGGTGATAAGTTTTGCCATAGAAGTGGAAATTCTGAGATCATGTTTAGATAGCCATCAAATACAAGGCACTTTCCATCAAATGGACTAACACCATCCCATCTAGTGGCAAGAAACGCTATTAATTGATGGCCATTGCAAATTACTGCATATTGCACCCCTCTGTCGCTACAATACGATTGAGCCTGTCGGACTGCAGAGTTTGCTTCTGCAGAAGACTGCATAATAGACGCGAGCGATACTATTGGGTTTCTTGAAGGGTTTGCAGGTAAATCAAAGTATATTCCTTCTCTCTTTGCTTCCCATATTGCGGCCCGTGGCTCTCCGAGTTCGTAATCTGTATATTTGCGCTCAAGAGCCCGTTCCACATGGATCATAGGACGTGGCCAACCCAAGCATTTAGTTAACAGCGGATCAATAAATTGAAAGCGCGTTTCGGCCTCATTCCAATTAGGTTCTCGACGCTCAATTTCTGCCGTTAGCTGTTTCAGCGCACTACGGCCTTTGTCCAGAGAAATCGTGCCTATAAAATCAAATGTCATTGGCTTTTCTATTTCCCAATAGCGCGAACATCAGATTCGGAAGGCACTCCCGCTATCGAGGCAATAGCTCTCCTGGTCCAGGCCGACGCCCGCGAGGGTGTTCAGCCGTAGCGCGAGGGCCCCGCGGCTGACCTGGCGTCCGCCCTCGACCTCGATCTCGGCAACCCGTAGCAGCTCGGGCGTCGCACCGCGGACCCGCTCCAGGCGCACGCGCAGGGTCGAGCCCTCGCGGAAGATTCGCTCGCGGGTGGCCTCGTCCGCGAAGTCCAGCACGTAGAGGGGCGACGCAGCCCAGCGCTCCGCGTCGAGCTGGCGGTATCCCAGGCGCATGATCCCGCGCATCGGGAAGCCCTCGTCCGGTAGCTCGTAGTCAGGGTCGTCGAGGTCGACTTCCGCGTAGAAGACGTCGCCGCGCTTGATGATGAGGTTGTGGTCCATGAGCGCGAGGTAGCGGACGCTCGAGTAGGGTCGAAATGCGCTGGCCCGGAAGAAGAAACCGGGGATCTGGTCTTGCCCCAGGACACAGTGGCAGCAAGGTACCAGCCGGACAAAACCTCAAACACCTTCATTATCATATGGCATGGTCCTGTTCTCCCATTTTTTGCCGATGCTAAACCTCTGCCTCCGAGGTGGGAGAACGGCTCGAAACCTTTGTCAGCAGCCTTGGTCGCAGAGACACGATCTTGTGCCCGCATTCCCTTTCTATTCTCTTCAGGTCCTTACAGATTGCGGAAAGATCGTGATTGAATTCTCTTGCATGGTCTTGTCGTGCCATACGCACTTCTTCTACGATGGGGTCTTTCATGTCAGTCTCCAACAAGCTCCTCCGGTGAGCAGATCTCCGGTGGCGTAAGACCCTGGTCTTCGATAGCCTTTTTGATCTTGGACTTCTTGAATGCGTTATTGATATGGCTGAAGTTCCAGGTCAGAAGGAATTCCATGCCGTTCACACTTGCCACAGCGATATGTAGCGCATCCTCTTCTGATGTTGCAGGAATTGCGCCAGAAATGATTAAAGAATTTGCTAGCTCTTTAGCTTGCTCTGTTAATTCGAGAACCGGGATTCTAGAAAGCGCATTTAAGCGCTTTTCTGCAGCCTCCTTATCTCCGTGCGACGCTTCCTGTATTACAAGCGCGGAGATGTAGCGGTCAAAATCTCTCTGCAGCACAGGCCACATTTCATGTGTAACCTCCTGCCACGCCGCTATTATAAGGTCGCGACTCGGTCTCGCCGCGTAATAACTGACGATAGATGTCTCTAGGTAGACACTTCGTTTCATATCCGATAGACACTCCCGCTATCGAGCCAATAGCTCTCCTGGTCCAGGCCGACCCCCGCGAGGGTGTTGAGCCGTAAGGCGAGGGCCCCGCGGCTGACCTGGCGTCCGCCCTCGACCTCGATCTCGGCGACCCGCAGCTGCTCTGCCGTCGCGCCCCGGACCCGCTCCAGGCGCACGCGAAGGGTCGAGCCTTCGCGGTAGATCCGCTCGCGTGTGGCCTCGTCCGCGAAGTCCAGCACGTAGAGGGGTGAGGCCGCCCAGCGCTCCGCGTCGAGCTGACGATACCCGAGGCGCATGATCCCGCGCATCGGGAAGCCCTCGTCCGGTAGCTCGTAGTCCGGGTCGTCCAGGTCGACATCGGCGTAGAAGACGTCGCCGCTCTTGATGATCAGGTTGTGGTCCATGAGCCCGAGATAGCGGACGGTCGAGTAGGGCCGGAAGGCGCTGGCCCGGAAGAAGAAGCCGGGGAGCTGACCCTGACCCAGGACACAGAGCATAGCGCCGACGGCGGCGGTCGTCTTGGGGTCCTCGATGCGACCCTGGCGGTGGAAGGGGTACCAGGTCCCGGTCCGGTACCTGTGCAAGGGCACGATTCGGTCCGGCGGCAGCGGCAGCAGCGCGCGGAACAGGGACTGGACACCGGGCAGCAGCGAGGGCCGCCCGGTCAGCAGCAGGATGTCGCACCGGTAGAGGTGGACGATCTCGCAGAGGGCGCGGATGGCCCGGGTGACCTCGAGCCGGTCCTCGGTGAACAGCCGGTGGATGCGCCCCAGGTCGAGACGCACCGGCACCGAGCGCAGGTCGAAGCGCTCGCCCGGCTCGGCCAGAGCATCCCGGACCCCGGCCGCGAAGTAGGCCAGGACCTGCTCGGTCGGTCCCTCGTCGTCGCGTTCACTGGCCAGCTCCACGAGCGGCAGGGCACGGGCCTCGGCGCCTGCGACCGGGTCGTATTCCTCGTAGAGCTTCAGGACGGCGAGCCCCGCCGGATACAGGACCTGCAGCGCGAGCTGTTGGCGCAGGGTGGCTTCCTGCACGAACACCGGGTCGAAGCCGATCAACCGCGACAGCAGGGCAGAGGGATCCTCGACCCCGGCATCGGCGAGCGCCTCGGCCAGCGCCGGCACGAGCACGGCGCGGATCACCTCCAGCAGGATGTCATCGCCGGCCACCTTGAAGCCGTCGCGGAACCTCTGCTCGGGCATGATGTACGCATTCGCGCCCCCGGAGCCCTCCAGGACATAGTCGTTGATGACCAGATCGGTCGTCCCGCCCCCGATGTCGACGCTGGCGATGGTCAGCCTCCGTGCATCGCCGCCCGCATTGGGGCCGCGGGCCAGGGCGAACAGCTCGTCCGTGCGCCCGGCAAAGCTGTTCTGGCTCTCGCTGTAGAGGTAGACGAGCTGGGCGCAGGTCGCCTCGTCCCACCGGACCTGCACCCGCGGGAACGGCGGAAATGCCTGGGCCGCGCCGGCCTCGTCCAGCGCCGCGTCCTCGGGATGCCAGCCGAAGGCCTTCCACACCAGGCCGATCGCCTGCCGGACCCGGTTGGCGAAGATCTCGCGCTCCGGCTTGGGCATCGAGGGCGGGACCGTGAGGATGATCGAGCGCAAGTGGCGCGGTTGGTCCGCATTGGGCATGCGCAGCCGCTGGGCCGGGCTGTTGATCTGGCACTGGGCCTGGGTCAGGATCTCGGCGAGCAGGAACATCATCATGGAGCTGCGGGAATAACAGGGCGTGAAGACCGGCAGCCGGTCCTCCTCGGGCAGCTCGTAGAGGGCGGTTCCGCGCTCGTCGATCAGGTTGCAGAAGGGGGCGGCGGCGGCGCGGGGCTCGATCTCGGTACGCACAGACGTGCTGTTGAAACGCCATCCCGGGTCGAAGGGCTCTTCGTCCCAGAGGTAGCGCTTGGGGCTCGAGATCCCGGTCGCGCCCTCGGTGCCGCGGCGCCGCGCCGCGAGCCGCGCGGCCTCGGGCCCGATCCGCGCGATCGTAGGCCATAGGAATGCGCCGGCGCGCCCGCTCTTGTGGGCCCAATGCTCCTTGCCGAAGGCCGCCTGGGCGAGCTCGACCCTGCTCTCGAAGGGCTCGGCGCAAACCCGATGGGGCTCGGAGAGGTCGCGCAGCTCCAACTCGTAGCGACGGCCCAGAACATCGCGCTCCTTGGGATGGTCCTCGACCAGGATCCCGCAGGTCCGAGAGTTGCCGACGTCCAGGATCAGGTCGACGGAGATCGCCGGGACCGGGCCGTCCGGCTCGTTCGCGAGCAGCTTGATCTCCGGTAGCCGGGCTCGGGTGCCGATCAGGGCGAGCAGGTTCAGGTAATGGGCATGATGGGCAAGCCGCCCCTTCTCTGCTTGCACATCTTCGGGCGGAAGCCGCAGGACCCGGCCGGCCCTGTCGTCGAAGACCTCCTCGATCCAGCCGGCAACCCAGGGCAGCTCCGGGTACCAGCCGATCTCGTTTGCACGATAGGCCAGGGCGAAGGAGAGGCCCGCGTGAACGTCCGCGAGGGTGGGCGCCAAGTACTTGATGTCCTCCGCACCCTCGAAGACGCTTGTGTCGATCGCCAGGGTCAGCCGATGGGTGTGCTCCTGGAGGGTTCCTTCTCCCTCGTGGAGCTCCACGAGCCGCGCGCGGGCCCAGGTCTCGGGGCCGGTGCCGAAGCGCCGCGGCGGGTGCACCGCGAGCAAGGGGATGGGCAGCCAGGCCCGATCGAGGAGCCGCGCGGACTCGTCCATCGGCACGCTGAGCGCGGATTGGACCGGGACCCCGGGCCGCGCCGGGTGATAGTGACACTCGGCGCGCGGGTCATGCTCGAGACGGGCCAGGGACTGCCCGCCCTCCTGGAGGAAGAACTCGCCGGCCAGCTCCTTGCGCAGCTCGAGCCTGAGCCCGAAGTCAAGGAGCTGCACGCCCGTGCCCATGATGAGCGTGACCTTGTCTTCGAAGTTGACGAGCTTGGCGAGCATGCTGCGGGTCGGGGCCTATCTGTGACGCCGCGCCTCGGGGGCGACAAAGGCACGCACCGATTCTGACACCGCCTGTGGGCGATTGTCATGCTGATTCATGGCTGTAGGTACCGAGCTCCCAATCGGAGCATTATCGAAATACGGGATGTTAATTTCCCTGAAAACCGGATCCGACAAATGCACTTTCGTTGCGCCAATTGCCTTCACAGCCTCAACAGAACGACAACCACCGCAGGCGGCGCACTCGGAGCCGAGTGGAAAACTCGAAGCACTCCTGTATGGCATTGCCGGGGCATTTTTCTTAAACTGTACGGCAATACCGTACATCACGAGTCTCGTACCGATGGATACCACTACCGTAAACAAGTTCAGAGAAGGACTCAAATCTTTTATAGATCAAGTTGTTACTAACCACCTGCCTTTGCGCGTGACGCGCCGCAATGGCGCCGATTTTGTCGTCGTCAGCGCCGAAGACTGGGAACGCGACCAAGAGACTCTCTACGTGCTGCAGAACAGCAGCCTCATGCGCCAGATCGCGGATTCGGGCACCACCCATGCAGCAGGCACGGGTTACAAGCCTACACGAAAGCAGGTAAATGAGATCCTTGGTGTTCGAGGGTAGATCCTGGCTCGCGTATGAGGATTTGCGGCAAAGCGACAAACGGATGCACGAGAATCTCTGCGCAATTCTGAAGGAGATGCTGCGCGGAGATCCCACGACCGGATTGGGAAAGCCGGAGGCCTTACGCCATAACCTTGCCGGCTTTTCGTCGCGACGGCTCAGCCAGAGAGACAGGCTCATCTATCGGTTCGACGATAGCCATATCTATATCTTCGCCATCGGCGGCCATTACGATAGCCACTGAGGATGCTCCGGCTCGCTGGGACAGCCACCGATCGGATTCCCTCAGGGTTTTGAGAGCTGGCTCCTGGTCCCCTTCGCGGACGCGGCCTTCGACGCCCGATTCAGATCCACGCTGAAGCTCTCCCCGGCCGTGGAGCGGAAGCGGGAAGACGCGAGGGGAGGGGGGAAGATCGCACAAGAAAATAAAGCCTGTGCCCCAAAGGGCACAAGCCCGGCGGAAGACGGATCAGTATCCGCAAGTCCCGCAGAAAGATCGCTTTAGCCCGCTGGTCCACAAGCAGATCTTCGAGGCTATCGGCTCGTCGTTTCTGCCCTGGACAACCAGGTTGCACGCATCTTAGTGGGTGCAGGCAAAGTAGGAGGTTACGGTTTCGTAAGATACATGTCTGAGAATCCGGCGGCGCAGCAATCCCTTGCCCAGAACAGGGCCAGGGAGCTGCTGCGGAGGATCGAGCCACCCCCAAGAGAATGCACCGCCAAACCCGGGGTCGACCTGCACCCTCGTGAGAGCGCTACAATCGGCTGTCTGTCACGCAGCGGCTACCACCAGCGTATCAACACCACCGGCGAGGAGACGAGCAAATGCAAACACGCGAGCTTGGAAGGAGCGGACTGCGGGTTTCCGCGATCGGCCTCGGTTGCATGGGGATGTCGGACTTCTACGGTCCCCACGATGAAGCTCAATCGCTGGCGACCTTGCGGCATGCATTGGATTCAGGCGTTCTCTTCTGGGACACGGCCGATATCTACGGGCCGGCGACAAACGAAAGGCTGGTGGGGCGTGCGCTCGCCGGAGTGCGCGATCGCGTGGTTCTCGCGACCAAGTTCGGGATCGTCCGCGACACAGCCGGCGCCTTCATCGGGGTCAACGGCAAGCCCGAGTACGTCCGCGAGGCCTGCGATGCGAGCTTGAAACGTCTCGGCGTGGCTCACATCGATCTCTACTATCAGCACCGAGTCGATCCGGAAACCCCCATCGAAGAGACCGTGGGTGCCATGGCCCGCCTCGTCGAGCAAGGGAAGGTCCGACACCTGGGGCTATCCGAAGCCTCGGCCGATACGTTGAGGCGCGCGAGCAAGGTCCATCCCATTACCGCTCTGCAAACGGAGTACTCCCTTTGGAGCCGCGACGTCGAGAGCGACATCCTGCCGGCCTGCCGTGAGCTCCGTATCGGTCTCGTGGCGTATAGCCCGCTGGGTCGCGGCTTCCTGAGCGGGCAGATCAAGACCGTTGAGGACCTCGCCGAGGACGATTGGCGGCGAGACAATCCACGGTTCCAGGGCGAAAATTTCGCAAAGAATCTTGAGCTCGTCGAAAGGCTTCAGGAAATCGCAAACGAAAAATCCTGCACCCCCGCGCAGCTCGCGCTCGCCTGGCTGCTGGCGCAGGGGAATGACATCGTGCCGATCCCGGGGACGCGCCGCGTGGAGCGTCTGGATGAGAACGCCGGAGCCGTCGAGATAGCTTTGTCGGCGCAAGAGCTGGCAGCCATCGATGCCGTAATGCCTCAGGATGCAGCCGCCGGCATGCGCTATGCCGAGGCCGCGATGCAATTGCTCAACGCTTAACTAAAAAAAGAGCAGTCGAGCCGCCAAGGCGCCGAGATCGCCAAGTTACGCAAAGAAAATTCCCGAATCCGGCGATCACCTTTGTCGTTTTGTATGAATCTCGACTTCTCAGGGAGCCCGAATGGAACGCTTCTTGTCCTATTCGGCCGTCGGCATCGTCACCGTAGCCTTGATTCTGGGCGGGATCTGGTATTGGTATGAGCGGAAATACTATCCCTCCACCGAGGATGCCTATGTAGGTGCCCACACGGTTCGCATCACACCCCAGGTCTCTGGCCGGGTCGTCGAGATGGCGGTTTCCGACCATGAGCGGGTCCATGAGGGTCAGCTCCTCTATGTGATCGACCCCACCGTGTATCGGCTCGATGTGGCACAGGCCGAGGCGAAGCTCGCCCTGGCCAGGCAACAGGCCGCGCAGTTACAGACAGGGGTGACGGCCGCCTCCGCCCAGGTCAGTCACGCCAAAGTGGAGCTGAGCAATGCCGAGCGAAAATTCAAGCGCCAGAACGATCTGGTCAAACGCGGCTTTACGGACATCCAGGCGGAGCAGGATGCCGCGGCGGCGGCGGCCGAGCAGCAGGCGGCGTTGAGCGTCGCCGAGGATCAGCGTGCCCGGGCCCGTGCGGAGCTGGGCTCGCTCGGGGCGGACAACCACCAGGTGCAGCTGGCACAGGCCGTTCTCGGTATCGCCGAGCAGAACCTTCACCATACGCGCGTCATGGCGCCCTGCGACGGACAGCTGTCAGGGCTCCATCTGCGGCCGGGCGACTATGTCACGCTGGGGCAGGCGAATTTCGTCCTGGTGTGCGAAACGCACTGGTGGGTGGACGCCAACTTCAAGGAGACCGATATCGCCCGCATCCAGGTCGGCCAGCCGGCGACGGTGACCGTCGACATGTATCCGGGACACAGTTTTCGCGCCCGAGTCAGCAGCATCAATCCGGCCAGCGGCGCGGCTTTTTCCTTGTTGCCGCCGGAGAATGCGACCGGCAACTGGGTCAAGGTCACCCAGCGGGTACCGGTGCGGGTGGAGGTCCTCGATCCCTCCCCTGACTATCCGTTGCGCGTTGGGACCTCGGCCGAGGCGAGGATCGACACCCACGGCTTCGGCGGTCCGGCGTCGCGTGCGCAGTCTGCTCAATAATATTCTGCTCAATCAATGAGTAGTGAGGATATCGATCCGCGCCACCGATTGCTGATCACAATCGCGGTGATGTCCGCGACGGTGATGCAGGTGCTCGACATCACGATCGTGAACGTCGCGCTACCGCACATGGAGGGCGAGCTGGGGACGACCCGCGACGAGATCTCCTGGGTGCTCACCAGTTACCTCGTGGCCTCGGGCATCTTCATGCCGCTGACGGGCTTCTTCAGCGACCGCCTGGGGCAGCGACGCTACCTGATGATCAGCATAGCCGGCTTCGTGGTCAGCTCGGCCTTGTGCGGGCTGTCCACCAACATTGCCGAGATCGTGCTCTTCCGTCTCGCCCAAGGGGTGTTCGGAGCGGCCCTGGTGCCCTTGTCGCAATCGCTCATGGTAAGCACCTTTCCGCCGGCGGAGAGGGGCCGGGCCATGGCGATCTGGGGCATGGGCGTGATGGTCGGGCCCATCCTCGGACCGACGCTGGGGGGCTATCTCACCGAGGTGCTGAGCTGGCGCTGGACCTTCTTCATCAACGTGCCCGTCGGCATCCTGTCGCTGGTGCTGGCCGCTGCCGCCGTGCCCGACAGCGAGCGGCGCGAGCGCCGTCTGGATTGGACCGGGTTCGCCCTCATCGCGATCGCCATCGCTACGCTCCAGTACGTGCTCGACCGCGGCAGCGAGGATGCCTGGTTCTCCTCCGGCACGATCCTGCTGCTCAGCATCCTCGCAGCGCTCTCCTTCATCGTCTTCATCGCGCATGCCGTGCGGGCGGGAGACAAGGCCCTGTTCCATTTGGGCATCTTCGCCGACCGTAACTTCACCACGGCGAGCCTGATGATCGCGGTCATGGGGCTCGGTCTGTTCGGCTCCGCTCTGCTGCAGCCGCAGATGCTCGAAGGGCTGATGAGCTATCCGACGCTCACCGCCGGGCTGGTGATGGCACCGCGGGGGCTGGCCAGCATGCTCAGCATGCTGGTGGTGGGACGGCTGATCGGGCGGGTCGACACCCGTCTGCTGGTCGGCAGCGGGGTGCTCCTCGCCGCCGCCGGGTCCTGGGCGATGACCTGGTATTCCCTCGACATCGATCTCTTCTGGGCGATGTGGCCGTTCGTTCTGCAGGGCCTCGGCATGGGGCTGATCTTCGTCCCCGTCTCGACCGTCGCCTTTGCCACTCTGCCCCCAGCGAAGGCCGCCGAGGCGGCGGGCCTCTACAGCCTGATGCGTACGATCGGCTCCTCGGTCGGCATCTCGATCATCTCCACGGTGCTGACGCAGCACACGCAGATCGCCTGGAACCAGCTGGGCGGCCATATCCAGGAGACCAATCCCGCCTTGCAGGACTATCTGCACCGGCTCGACCTGTCACTGCAGGACCCCGTCACACCGCAGCTCCTGGGAGAGGTCCTGTACCGCCACGCGAGCATGCAGGCATTCCTGGACAGCTTCCTGCTCATCTCGGTGAGCTTTGTGGTGATGTTGCCGCTGATTCTGCTCATGCGCGGCGCGGGGCCGGGCCGTACCAAGCCCGGTTGATCCCTGACGACGCCTATGTTTCATCTGGAGAATCGAGACCGGATGCAGGGACGGCACACTCGCGCACTCCTGCATGGAGATGCGGACTGCAATGGCCGCTTTCCGCGGTAAGATTCCAGCCGGAGGTAGCAGACGCAATGTACGACACCATCCTGTTGGCCTACGACGGCAGCCGCGAAACGCGCACGGCGCTGCGCGAAGGCGCCGAGCTCGCCCGTTACTGCGGGGCACGCGTGCATCTGCTTTCCATCGTAGCCATGCCGCTGGGGATTGCCGCGGGCGAGGCGTTCAACGCCGGCATCGTCATCGAGAACGAGATCGCGTGTTACCGAGCCATACTCGACGAGGGGCTGGCCAAGATCCGTGCGAAGGGGCTGCAGGCGGACGGCCAGATCGTCTCGGGTGATCCGATCGAGCAGATCGTGCGCCAAGCCCGTGAGCTCGACGCCGACCTGGTCGTGCTGGGTCACGTAGCTCGGCGCGGGCTTGCGCGCTGGTGGCACTCCTCTGTGGGCGCCAGCCTGCTGGACGAGCTCGACTGCAGCGTGCTGGTGGCGATGCGGCATCCGGACGAAGAGATCGCCGAGGCGGAAGAGAAAAGAACCTGAGGACTCTTCCGGGGCCGCGCGTCCCGCGTATCATGTTGCGCATCGCAAGATTCCTCCACGAAGTCACCTGCTATGCGCATGTTCCTCGGATCCATGGCACGGCGCGCTCCCAAGGCGCCTCTCGTCGGCGTATCAGGTGCTCGGGGGCAGCTCGGCGCTCTCTGCGTGTTCCTTCTCTGGCTCTCCGCCTCGGCGGAGACGTCGACACCGGGCACATCGGGGATGTCCGTCTTGGTGGCGCTGAGCAATGAGATGCAGGTCCTCGCCCGCCGTGTCCATCCCTGCGTCGTCAAGGTGGTCGCCATGGGTTACCTGGACATGGAGGGCGAGGACGGCACGCCGGGTAGTGTCGGCCGGGGGCAGAGCTCCGGCTCCGGTGTCATCATCGACCCGGACGGCTACATCGTGACCAATGCCCATGTCTTGAGCGGCGCCGATCATGCGCAGGTGATCCTGCCGGCAAGCGCCTTGCCGGGAGGCCGGCAGGATGGGGCCCCGGGGTTGGGTAGGACCTTGCCGGCCCAGGTCGTGGGCGTGGACGCGGAGACGGATCTGGCCCTTCTGCGGGTGCCCGAGACCGGTCTGCCCTTTCTGGAGCTGAACCCCACACAACCCATCTACCAGGGACAGCTGGTGCTCGCCTTCGGCAGCCCCATGGGGCTGGAGGACTCGGTGAGTCTGGGTATCGTCAGCTCCAGGGCGCGTCAGTTTGCGCCGGAGGACATGATCGCCTACATCCAGACCGACACCCCCATCAACCCGGGCAGCAGCGGCGGGCCGCTGGTCGACACGGCCGGTCGGGTGGTCGGGATCAATACCCTTTTTCTCTCGCAGTCCGGCGTCAGCGAAGGGCTCGGATTCGCCGTACCGGTGGACCTGGTAGCGGTGGTCGTAGACCAGTTGCGCCGCAAGGGGCGGGTGGTCCGCGCCTACCTGGGGCTGGATGTGCGTACCGTTACCCCGACCCTTGCCGCAGCCTGGGCGCTGCCGGCGGCCGGCGGGGTGGTCGTCCAGGACGTGGACCAGGAAGGACCGGCGCACGGTACCGGCATCCGCCCCGGCGACCTGATCGAGTCGGTGGACGGACAGCTACTAGCCAATCTGCTGCAGCTCGACCTTCACCTCTATCGCGCCGCCGCGGGCACGCGGATGGAGCTGGGCATCGTGCGCGAGGGCCGGCGGCTCACCATTCCGGTCGAGGTCCGCGACCGCCAGACTCCGACCTCGCGGATACTGGCATCCGTGCGCAAGCGTAACCTGATCCGTCAGCTCGGAATCTTCGTCACGGACATGGACAAGGACCTATCCGCAGAGCTCGACCAAACGCGCGGGAAGGGCGGTGTGCTGGTCGCTGCGGCGCTCGTCGAAACCCCGGCCCTCGGCGAGAACCTCGAGGTGGGAGACATCATCTATCGCATCAACCGCCAGAGGGCCACCTCCAGTGAACGGCTGCGCGAGCTGCTTGACGCCATGAAGACCGGGGACCCGGTCGCCTTCCAGGTCGAGCGCGACGGACAGCTACGCTTCGTCGCCACGGAGATCCCCTGATTTCTTCCATCGATTGGTCGTACCGTGACAGCAGATATCGCTCGTCTCCTTCGGGTCGCCACCTATGCTTCGGTGGCAACTGCCGGTCTCCTGATCATCGCGAAGTCGGTTGCCTGGCTCGCGACCGACTCGGTGAGTATCCTGGCCTCGCTGGTCGACTCCCTGATGGACGCGGCCGCCTCCTTGTTGAATCTGCTCGCTGTCCGCTGGTCGCTGATGCCCGCGGACGAGGAGCACCGCTTCGGGCACGGTAAGGCCGAGGCCCTGGCGGGTCTCGGTCAAGCCACCTTCATCACCGGCTCGGCGGTATTCCTGGTGCTCCAGGCGATCGATCGCTTGCTGCATCCGCAGCCTCTGACTCAGATCGGGGTTGGCGTGACGGTGATACTGCTCTCCATGGTGGCGACCATGCTGCTGCTCGGTATCCAGAGGCACGTGATCCGGCGGACCCAATCCACCGCCATTCGGGCGGATGCCCTACATTATGCGTCGGATCTCGCCACCAGCGGTGCGACCCTTGCGGCCCTGCTCCTGTCGCAAGCTGGCTGGTCCGGCATGGACCCGCTGTTCGCCCTGGCCATCGCGGCTTACATCCTCTATAGCGCGCTGCACATCGCCTTGGATGCGGTCCGCCTGCTGATGGACCGCGAGCTCCCGGAGGGGGAGCGGGACCGGGTGGCCGCCGTCGCCGCCGGGACGCCAGGGGTTCTCGGGGTCCACGGGCTGCGCACCAGGCAATCGGGTCGGACCAAGGTGATCCAGCTCCATCTGGAGCTGGCGGACGATCTGCCCCTGATCGAGGCCCACCGGGTCTCGATGCTCGCCGAGGCGCGGTTGCGCCGGGATCTCCCCGACGCGGACATTACCATCCACGAGGACCCGGCGAGCCTCGGGACCGAGGGCGACGGGGTGGAGACACCCGCATCCGAGCTCACCCGAGGGAAGCCTATTCGGAGACCCGAGTCATGAGTCGATTGTTTCGCACCAAGGCCATCAACGCCGATCATCACCTGACGGACACGGGCCTCAAACGAGTGCTCGGCCCCCTGGACCTCACTCTGCTCGGCATCGGTGCCATCATCGGTGCCGGTATCTTCGTCCTCACCGGCGTGGCGGCCGCTACGCAGGCGGGTCCCGCCATCGTGCTCTCCTACGTGCTGGCGGGCAGCGCCTGTGCCTTCAGCGCCCTGGCTTACGCGGAGCTCGCCGCCGCGGTCGGCGGCTGCGGTAGCGCCTACGGCTACACGTATGCCGGCCTCGGCGAGATCGTCGCCTGGATCATCGGCTGGGACCTGATCCTGGAGTACGGCGTCGCTACCGCAGCGGTCGCCATCGGATGGTCCGGCTATGTGGACAACGCTCTGGTGGCCATGGGGATTCACCTTCCGGAGGTGATCCTGAAGACCCCGGGGGAGGGCGGTCTGATCAACCTTCCCGCCACCCTGATCGTGCTCGTCCTGGCGGGATTGCTGAGCCTGGGCGTTCGCGAGAGTGCCCGCTTCAACGCGGCCATGGTGGTGGTCAAGCTCCTGGCCATCGGGCTCTTCATCGCGATCGCCGTTTTTCACGTGAAGCCGGAGAACTGGAGTCCCTTCATGCCCTTCGGCTGGAAGGGGGTCTCGGGGGGCGCGGCCCTCATCTTCTTCGCCTACATCGGCTTCGACGCGGTATCCACGGCGGCCGAGGAGGCGCGGCGGCCCCAACGGGATCTACCCATCGGTATCCTCGCCTCGCTCATCGTCTGCACCTTCCTCTATGTACTGGTCGCCGGGCTGCTCACCGCCGTGGTGCCCTACCCGAGCCTGAACGTGGGCTCACCGGTGGCGGATGTCATGCTGCGTCTCGGCTATCCCTGGGCCGCCGCCTTCATCGCGGTGGGTGCCATCGCCGGGTTGACCACCGTGATGCTGGTGCTCTACTACGGTCTCACCCGGGTATTCCTGGCCATGTCCCGCGACGGACTCCTCCCCCCTCTGTTCTCGAATGTGCATCCGCGCACCGGTACGCCGGTACGGGTGATCCTTGTCAGCGGTATCCTGATCGCTGTAATTGCCGGCTTCACCTCCATCGACGAAGTGGCCGAGCTGGTGAATATCGGCACTCTCGGGGCATTTCTCCTGGTCTGCATCGGCGTGGTCACCCTGCGCTACACGCATCCCGACCTGCCGCGCCCCTTCCGTACCCCCTTCTCGCCGATCTTCCCGGCCCTCGGGGGGCTCTTCTGCCTCTACCTGATGTTGAGCCTGCCGGAGATCACCTGGCTGCGCTTCCTCGTGTGGCTGGCCATCGGGCTGATCGTCTATTTCGGCTACTCCCGTGCCCACAGCGAGCTCGCCGAGGGATGAGGAGTCGCGGTAATAGCGGATGACCACCTCATGCACCTCCCGATTGCCTCGAGCCAACGCCTTTGCGGTCCAGAATTTCTCCATGGAAATGTAGGTGAAAGAGGCGGACCAACCGATGAGCAAGAGTCCGTTCAGGGCCTCGCCGCCGGTGAGCAGACGCAAGGGACCAACCGGGGTGAAATCCCCGAAGCCGAGTGACGTATAGGTCTCGGCCGAGAAATACAGGGAATTCGCCAACGACGACCCCAGCCTGCCGACGAGGGCGGAACCGCCCAGATACCGGGTCAGGGTGTAAAAAGCGACACCATACAGGGCGATCTCCGCAGCGTGAGCGAAGAAGGCGGAGATGATGACGAAGAGCAGCTTGGTGCGGCTGGGGATCCCCAGGGAAGGCAGCCCTGCATTGAGGCCACGCAGCACCTCGTAGTGAAGCACGGTTGTCAGGACCACGAGGAGGCCGCCCACGATGATGACAACGAGCATGGATTGCGATCGTCAGGTATCGCCTCTTCCGACCCGCCGGCGAGGATAAGGTTTCACGCTTGCCAACCGATTTGTCACGGTAGCGTATTCTGTGCTGGTCGGGAAGCAGGATCGCCGGTGACGAGCGATACCTGGTCCTGATCCTTCAAGGTGGTGAGCAGAAGCCACTTCCCCTCGCGATTTTCGAATGCCTCCAACGTTCGCAGATCGGGATCGATCAGCCAGGCATGAGCAACTCCGTGCTCTGCGTAAATCGGCAGCTTCTCGGCACGATCGCCGGACGCCGTCGACGAACACAGGACATCGCAGATCCAATCCGGGGCGAGCACGAGCCACGCAGTAGCCGGAAGGGCGGGCATGCGCTCCCGGCGACAGCCGGCAAGATCCGGGACCGGGGATGGATCTGGAGGACTGGAGCGCTCACAAGGCGGTCGCGGGCGCCAGTCTCGCCCCCGGCGCTGCCTTGTCCACCGACTGGCCGATGCACCTGATCCAAAGCGGCGACTACCGCGTGATGATCAGCGCCATCGACTGCAACGAGCATAGGGTCTACACCAGCCCCACCTTGCAGTTTCATGTGGCGCGCAAGCCGGTCGTGGAGTCCGGCCGCATCCTGCCGAAGGCGTTCGGTCTGCCCTTGCTGATCGGCGGGGTCATGGCCTATCGCGGCTGGCGGCAACGGCGGCGTGTCTGAGGTTACTTCCTTGTTCCCGCGGGCGGATCGGAGAAAGAGGGCGCAGCGGCCACTTGCCTTCCTGTTCATCGTGCGTGAGAATCGGCGTGTAACTACGTCGTTATAACCTCTTTCTGGTAATCCGCCATGCCTGCGTCCGGCAATGTGACATTCGAGGCCACCATACAACCTTGGGGCAACAGTTTGGGGCTGAGGATCACTCGGCCGATGTGCGACTTGGCGCACTTGGGCCGAGGCGACAAGGTGCTGGTGGAAGTCGACGAGAACGGGCTGAGGGTGCGTCGCGTGGCGCGGGGCAGAAGACTCGAGCTCCCCTTTTCCGAAGCGGAGCTAATCGAAGGCATGACGTCTTACTCCGCTCATGCCGACGAGGCCCCTCCTCTTCTGCCGTCGGAGATCGGAGCCTGACGTGGCAAGGCGTTATACGCCAGCCAGGAACGACATCGTCTGGCTCGATTTCGAGCCTATCAAAGGCAAAGAAGTCGGCAAATATCGCCCCGCCCTGGTGCTGTCGAGCGAAGCGTACAACGATCGTACAGGCTTGCTCATCTGCTCGCCGATCAGCACAAGTATCCGAGGGGCCATCACCGAAGTCCCGGTAAGCAACCTCGATCAGCCCAGTGTGGTGGCCGCCAACCTGATCCATACCTTGGACTGGCGCGAGCGCAAGGTGAAAAAGGCCGCGGAGGCAGAACCCGACGTTATGGAGCAGGTGCTGTTGCGTCTGATTCCGCTTATCGGAGCCGACCGCGTGATCGACGACTGGGCCCGGCGGGGGAATCAGACAACTCCGGAGCGACGGTTCCGGCAATCGATTGACATAATGACCGAAGAAGCAACTGATCCGCAGTAAATCGCCGCCTGCCGAGCTCAATATACAGAAAAATTGGTTCCACTCTCTGCGCCATGAGCACAGCAACTGCCCGCAAGCCAAGGCTGTATGACCAGCTCTGCGCACTTCCCGAGGGAATTCGCGGAGAGATCATCAATGGTCAACTGCGTACTCAGCCGCGGCCGGCGTGGCCCCACGCCTTAGCGAGCTCACGCCTGGGCTCCGACATCGAAGGGCCCTATGGACGGGGACGCGGAGGCCCCGGAGGTTGGTGGATCATCGATGAGCCGGAGATCCATTTCCTGCTCGATACGGAAGTCGAGGTCCCGGACATCGCCGGCTGGCGCCGCGAGCGCATGCCCGAGCCGCCGCAAGGGCACAAGATTCAGGTCGTTCCCGACTGGATCTGCGAGGTCCTCTCTCCCTCCACCAAGAGCACGGATCGCGAGGAAAAGATGCCTGTCTGCGCCCGCTTCGGCGTGCAATACGCTTGGCTGTTGGACCCGGCGACCCGCATCCTCGAGGCGTACACACTATCCGGCGAGAGATGGCAACCCCTGGGATTTTTCCGGGACGATGATCTGGTCTGTGTTGCTCCCTTCGATGCCATTCGGATACATCTGTAATGAGCTTTGGGCCTGACGCATGGATTTCTCAGAAGATTTTTCTGAGCCTGGGACCTTTTTCCCTATCATCCCGAGCCCGCGCCTTGAAGCTCGCGAACTTTCAGGGTGGCGGGTGCGCCCTCGGCGAGGTAAGGCCAAGGTGAAACGCAATGCTACATGGCAGACTCCGAAAAGACCAAGGCCGTGATGTGCCCCAGCGCCACGTTCAATGCGGCATTGCGTGTGGTGCGCGGCTGAAGTGGCGTCCGCAATTTTACTTCCTCATACGGACGAGCTGCTTGCAATGTTCGCAATACTGTACATAATGACAGTATTTCTACCCAAGCCGGGATCCGGACATGGCCGTCCACCCGCAGGGATGCACGCCCGCCACCTACCGCCGGCGCCGTCCCTCCGATACACCGCTCTACCGTGCGGTGCAAAACCATCTCGAGACCTTCCTCGCCCGCTGTCACGACGACTGGGAGGACGAGCGCATCCCGGCGCACGCCGAGCGGGAGCTACGTGCCTACCTGGAGTGCGGTATTCTGGCCTATGGCTTCGCCCGGGCGCGTTGCGAGGAGTGCGGCCACGACTTCCTGGTCGCCTTCTCCTGCAAAAGCCGCACCGTCTGCCCCTCGTGCAACACTCGACGGATGGCCGAGACAGCGGCCCATCTCGTCGATCACGTCCTACCCCCGCTGCCGGTGCGCCAGGGCAGGTCCTGTCCCTACCGAAGCGGCTGCGCTACTACGTCCAACATGACCGCCAGGCGCTCAACAGCGCCCTGCGCATCTTCCTCAACGAGATCGAGCGTCACCTGCGTGCGCACAGCCCGGGCGCGGGGCCGAATGCACGCGCCGGCGCGGTGGCCTTCATCCATCGCTTCGGCTCCTCGCTCAACCTGCACACACACTTCCATGTTTGCGTCATCGACGGCGTATTCGAGCCCGATCCGCCGGGCCGGGTACGCTTCTACGCTGTCGACGAGGTGGATGCGAAGGATGCCGAGGCGGTACAGGCCCAAGTCCGCCGCCGCATCCTGCGGGCCTTCGAGCGGCGCGGGATCCTGGACAAGGACGAGCGCAAGGAGATGGAGCTGTGGAGCCACGGCGGCGGGTTCTCCCTGGATGCAACCGTGCGCATCGAAGCGAATGACCGGCGCGGGCTCGAACGGCTGTTGCGCTACTGCGCCCGGCCTCCTTTCGCCGCCGAGCGGCTCGAGGCGCTCGCTGCCCAACGCCTGATCTACCACCTGCCCAAGCC
>Ga0210085_1000216_pt1 | contig 25939 bp, 30 predicted proteins | sample China_Galinas_PW_5_FD_184866 | JGI IMG/M metagenome (GOLD analysis project Ga0210085, IMG submission 184866) | Wetland microbial communities from San Francisco Bay, California, USA, that impact long-term carbon sequestration - China_Galinas_PWC_D1... | ecosystem: Environmental > Aquatic > Marine...
ACTAATTATTGTTAAAAATCAGAATGATGGGTGATGTGATGCCGAGTGTAGGAGACCTGGCATAAAAATTGTAGTTATAAAAAGCAGTGTAAATGAATCTCCCGGAAAAAGTATTCCGGGAACTACCCAAAAAATACAACAAATTAAAGAAAGGAAATTACCATGAGTACTACAGCGCTCATCATTCTCATCTTAGTGTTGCTTTTAGTGTTCGGCGGCGGAGGCGGTTACTGGTGGAGTAGACGACGGTAGGTGTTGTTTCATCCTGACACTTTATATTGGTGATTGGCGGCCACGAGGCCGCCTTTTGCGTGATTAAACGACTATTAGGGGGGCGACTGATACCGCAGTCCATAAACTTTATCTGAAAGACGGTAGAAAAGTTTGCTGAACTTTCGAAAATTAGCAAGGGGGGTAAACTATGTTGTTGAACATAATCAAAGTAGGAGGATACATCATGATTTTGAATGAATTGGCAAATCAAGTGAAAAAAGTCAGGAGTTCGCGAGCAAAGGATATGCGACGAAGCAGGACCAAAAATATGGTCATAGGGGTCGGCATCGGCTCCGCAGTGGGGGTTGCGACCGGAATCCTGTTCGCCCCCAAATCAGGCAAAGAAACCCGGCAAATCATTGCCGATAAAACCAGCGAAACCGTGAGAAATTTTAAAGATAATGTGTCCGCAACCAAAGCCAAAATATCCGCCTCGGCCGCGGAAAAGGGCTCTCGTTTGCGCGAAGCCGGCCAAAAAGGCGTTGAGGCCGTAAAAGAAACTTTGAAAAAATCAGATGAAGATTAGAAGAAAGAATCCAATAAATAGAGTTTGATAGTAATTACTTTTCAAAATGCAAAAAAGGACAACCCTATGCAAGGATCCATTACTTTGAATGAATTGGGCATATTCATCGTTTTTGCATTAATTGTCGTGGCCGCTGGATACGCCATCGTGACGCTGAAAAACATTAATGGTTTGATTAAAGTGGCTTCAGCCACGCTGCAAAGAAACCAAGATCATTTAAATCAAATCATTCCCAACATTAATGAGATCTCAGAGAATACCGCAAGAATCAGCGAAGAGCTCAAAAAAAGCGTAGGTGAGGCGGGTGAGGCCATCAGAACCATTTCTCATGAAACCACCGATACAGTCTTGACGATCAATGAGACCGCTGATTATCTGGCAAAGTATGCCCTGGTGATTGGCGAAATTGTCAAGACGATTGTCAACATGTTTTCATCGAATGAGAAAGCTATGAAATAAGAGTTTTTGAGAAAAAAATCGGAGAATAATCTTATGAAATGATGGGTGATCTAAACCAGGAGCTATTAAAAGATCATTAATTTCAAACAATTGTAAAATTACCGAAACATAATTGATTCTGAAATGCGCCGAAATCAGTCTGAAAACAAATCGTCGAGTCCTCGGATGCAGAAGCGTCTTGGGCCCTATTTGATACTGGGAGCGGCGCTATTTGCGTTCATCCAAACGTTCTCGCTGCTATCTCCTATTCTGTTTTCGTTTCTGATGATTCTGTTGATCTCGCTCGCAGTCAATCCAGTGATCTCAAGGATGCGGGCTTTAAAGGCTGGAAGAAAAAGCGCAACGGGGCTGATCGTGTTGGCATTGGTTGTGTTAATTGCCTTGACAGGCTGGGCTTTCTTCGGGCCGATGAATGACGCGATCAACAAGCTCTCGGAACGGTTGCCCTCTTACTGGGAACGTCTCCAAAAGCCCCTGATCAAAATGGAGCAACAAGAAGTGCTTTCCGAGGAAAAACTCCAGACGGAAGTCACCACTGAGATTGCCCAGACCGCGATAGATGAGGCCAAACCCGAAGCCGCGCGACAAACCTCTAAACCGGCTTCGCCAAAAACTACAAAAGAATCGGAATCTATTCGTTCCAGGCTGAGCCAGATGATTCAGGGTGTGATCGGCAGTTTCACAGCGGTTGCGTTCAACACGGCTCAGATGCTGGTCGTATTGGTGACGGTCTTCTTCGGTGTAGTCTTTACGCTAATGAATCCACGCCCGATTTTCAGCGCGATTTTTTTGATTGTACCCGAGCGCCACCATGAACAGACATTGATCATCCTGCAACGGGTTGGAAGATTTGTTCCCACCTGGGCATTTGCGACACTGCTGGCGATGCTGACAGTCGGCGTGTTGGTGTTTCTCCTCATGTGTCTCTTCTTCGGATTTTGGGATGCCTTGGTGCTGGGGGTGATCGCGGGACTCTTCGAAGCGATTCCCTACCTGGGACCCATCCTGAGCGCGGTGCCTGCCCTCTTGTTCGCCATGGGCGAAGGAGGCACGACTCCATTCTGGGTTTTGCTCGCGTACCTCGCCGTGCAGGTCTTAGAAAACAATGTAATCTGCCCCCTGATCATGGCGCGCAGCATGAAGCTTCATTCGGTGGCGGTGATCTTTTCCATGCTTTTATGTGTCGCCGCCTTCGGGGTGCTGGGTGTTTTGGCCGCCGCACCCCTGGTTGCCGTTGTAAATATCGTGTACGACGAGCTTTATCGAAAGCGCTTTCTTCCAACGGTAACGGACGCAGACCTGGATCGTCTATCACAAATGGCCCTGCGCGAAAAGCATTGACATCTACATTTCTGAATTAAAAAGCCGGGGTTGGACTTTTTGCCAGCGGCTTCGTTGACTCTCGACAGGCTGTCGATAAAGCGGGTGAAATCAAATCGCCGAACTTTACCTCTTCTACAACCGCCCCACGTCCGGGCCGGTTTATGCGCCCGTCAGTCAGCGACTGCTGCCGCTGGACGAAAGCTGGCGACGCAGGCTGGCCGAACTTCCCTGGCCGACGGGAAACTTGTGCGAGGTCATGGGTGGCGGCACCGCGGCCTTGCGGGCGCTCATCCGCGAATATCTTTTCGTTTCGCTCTTTAGGGCATGCGCCGAATCCCTCGCGAGCGAGAACGCGAGTCGTCTGGCGGCGATGCAACGCGCCGACAAAAACATCGATGAATTGCTGGAGGAGCTCAACCGGACATTCCATCGTTTGCGCCAGAGCAGCATCGACGCGGAACTGTTTGACGTCATCTCCGGTTTCGAAGCACTGACCGCGGAGGAGAAATAATGACGAATACAGAAAAGCAACGAAAGGACTACTATGCTAAACAAAGCCAAAACACTATCCGGTTACAAATTGGCCGACCTTGATGGAGAAACCGGGAAGGTCAAAGAATTTTACTTCGACGACCGGCACTGGGCAATCCGCTATCTGGTCGCCGACACGGCAGGAAGCAAGCTGCTTATGGGCAGACAGGTGTTGATCTCCCCGTATGCGCTGGTCGCCGTGATGAAAGAAGAGCAACGCATCGCCATCGATTTGACCCAAAAGCAAATCGAGAGAAGCCCATCCTTAACCAGTGACAAGCCCGTCTCGCGACAATTCGAGGAAGCCTATCACGGGTATTATGGCTGGCCGAATTATTGGGACGGCCCATACATGTGGGGGGTTCATCCCAACATTGTGCGTGACCGTGACAAATGGAGAGAATCCGTCATGGACGAAAAAGCGTGGGATCCCCATTTGCGCAGTACTAAAGTTGTGACCGGCTATCATATCCAAGCCTCAGACGGCGAGATCGGCCACGTCGAGGACTTTATCATCGACGACGAGAACTGGGCGATTCGGTATCTGATCGTCGATACGCGGAACTGGTGGCCGGGAAAAAAGGTCCTGATTGCACCGCAATGGATCGAACGCGTTAGTTGGAGCGAGTCGAAAGTCTTCATCAATCTTTCCCGCGAGACTATCAAGCAGTCACCGGAATACACGGAGGCGCTTCTGCTGACTCGGGATTATGAGACCAGACTGCATGGACATTATCATCTCCAGGGATACTGGGTTGATGAATCGGTTCCCCGGGAGAATTCCCGTTGAAGCAAACGGCTTTCTCAAATAAAGGGCATGGTTGCCAATGAATGTTAGGCGTATTGCAAAAGATTTTCCTGTCGTTTGCGTGGGCGGTTCGGCGGGCGGCCTTGACGCGTATACCCGTTTGCTGCGGTATCTGCCGGCCGATATGGGGGTTGCAATCGTCATCGTTAATCATCTGAGAACGGTAGCTACAATGCTCCACAAAATTCTCCCCCGTTACACAGAGATGTCGGTTGAGCTGATCACGGAGAAATTAGACATCAAGCCCAACCATGTGTTTATCATCCCGGAACAGCGTGATTTGCACGTTTTTGGAGGAGAGTTTCGTTTAAAGCCGATATCAAAGCCCAGGGGATGGCCCGACGTGATTACGGTTTTTCTGCGTTCCCTGACGAAGAACTGGGACGGCAAACTTATCGCCGTCATTGTGTCCGGATATGATGGAGACGGGTCGGCGGCGTTATGCGGCATAAAAGAAGTGGGGGGCATTACGATTGCCCAGAAGCCCGACAAAGCCGTGCAGCTTGATATGCCTGAGAGCGCAATTGAAAGCGGGTGTATAGATTTTGTTCTTTCACCTGAGGATATCGCTCGAGAAATTTTACAAATTTCGCACACTCAGAAACTGGAAATGGAATCTGACCATGAATAAGCTCAAGCAAATCTGGCGCAATCTGCGGTCAAGCTTTTGGTTTGTACCTTCGCTTATTGTTGCCGTCAGCATCGCCCTCGCGGTGGCTTTGGTTGAAGTGGATTCCACCGGGATCGAACAATGGATAGCCCGCTGGCCGCGCCTGTTTGGCGTCGGCGCGGAGGGAGCGCGCGGGATGTTGTCCACAATTGCCGGCTCAATGATGACCGTGGCGGGGGTCACGTTTTCGATGACCTTGGTAACACTGACGCTGGCTTCGAGCCAATACACCTCGCGCATCCTGCGGAACTTTATGCGTGACCGCGTCACCCAGGTCGTGCTCGGAATCTTCACGGGTATTTTCATTTATTGCCTGGTTGTGTTACGCACCATCCGCGGCGGCGAGGAGAGCGGGTTTATTCCGAACCTGGCAGTGTTTTTCAGCGTCGTGCTGGCGATGGGCGGCATCGGCGTCCTCATTTTCTTCATTCATCACATCGCTGCTTCGATCCAGGCCTCGTACATTATTGCCTCGGTAGCCGATGAAACCATGGCGGCTGTTGACCGGCTTTTCCCGGAGAAGCTTGGAAACGGACCGGTTGACGTCGATGAGGATCAGTCGCCGCTCCCCCTGCCGGAGTGGCGCTGGCAGGCAGTCGCAGCCAAGGGGAATGGTTATATCCAAAACGTGGATAACGCAACGCTCCTGCGTTTGGCGCGGGAGCACCAGACCATCGTGCGGATGGAACGAGGCATCGGCGAGTTCGTGGTCCAGAACACAGCGCTGGCCTCGCTCGCTTTGGAGGACCCACCGGAAAAAGAGATCATCGCCGACCTGCAGGCGGCATACAGCATCAACAGTTTCCGCACGGTGGAGCACGATTCCGCCTTCGGCATCCGACAGATCGTGGATATGGCGTTGAAAGCGCTCTCGCCCGGCATCAACGACACTACGACTGCCGTGATGTGCGTGGATTATCTGACGGCGATTCTGGCGCGGCTGGCCTCCCGGAACATCCCTTCATCACGCCGCTACGAGGACGGGGAACTGCGAGTGATCACCATCGGGCCGACCTTTGAAGGCTTGCTGGCCGAATCGTTCGATCAAATTCGAGGCAGCGCCAAAGGCAATGTCGCCATCATGTTACGGATTCTCGGGGCGCTTCAAACCATCGCCGGTTTGACGGCCAGCCCGAGCACGCGGCGGGCGCTTCGCGATCAAGTGCGATGGATCGCCGAACTGGCTGAACGCACCCTCGAGTCTGCACATGACCGTGCGAGGATCGATGCGCGGTTGGTGCGCGTGCGCGAAGCGCTTGAAGCCGAACCTGCTTTGTGCGCAGGAGAAGAGAAGACAAACTGAGGGTGGATCAGCGGGAGCAACCATGGAAAATAAAACCAAACTGGAAGTGGAGCGCGACCAGCGCAGGCAATACGACGGAATAAAACATCGACTGCGCGTTGGGCTGATCTCCGCAGGAGCGTGCAGGTTTAGTTCCCTCGGTTGTTCCGTAGGCTGGCTGGGCAGGAGCGTTGGACGGACAGGAGAGGTCGATGACCTTCACCGATAAGAAGGGAGGCAAACAATGAATACGATTACGACGAAAGATGGTACGCAGATCTATTACAAGGACTGGGGCTCGGGACAACCCGTCGTCTTCAGCCACGGCTGGCCCCTCAACGGCGATGCTTGGGAAAGCCAGATGGTCTATCTGGCCTCCAACGGCTATCGCTGCATCGTCCATGACCGTCGCGGCCACGGCCGGTCGAGCCAGCCCTGGAATGGCAACGAAATGGACACCTATGCCGACGACCTCTCGGAGCTCACCGAAACGCTCGACCTGAAGGGCGCCACCTTGGTTGGCCACTCGACCGGCGGCGGAGAGGTCGCCCGCTATATCGGCCGCCACGGCACCCAGCGCGTCGCCAAGGTCGTACTGATGGGCTCGGTGACACCGCTGATGCTCAAGACGGACGCTAATCCCGGCGGCCTGCCGATCGAGGCGTTCGACGACATCCGCGCCGGCGTCGCCGCCGACCGTTCACAGTTCTTCAAGGATCTCACGACACCGTTCTACGGCACCAATAGGCCGGGCGCGAAGGTCAGCCAAGGCGTCCGCGACGCCTTCTGGTTTCAGGGCATGCAGGGCGGTCTCAAGAACGAGCTCGACTGCATCAAGGCGTTTTCCGAGACGGACTTCACCGGGGACCTCAAGAAGTTCGATGTACCGACGCTGATCATTCACGGCGACGACGACCAGATCGTGCCGATCGGCGCTGCGGCTCTGCGCTCATCGAAGCTGGTAAAAAACGCGACCCTGAAGATCTACGCTGGTGCACCCCACGGCCTTGCGTACACGCACAAAGACCAGCTTAACGCCGATCTGATGGCATTTCTTAAAACCTGAGGTCGCTTTGCCGGTGCGGAGGATAAACCATATGTCAAATGAGCCGACAAACGCCGTCCGTGCCGCACCCCGGCCAACCAGGTTCTCACTGGCGGCGAACTACGATCCGGAACTGGTTCCGAAGCTTGCTGCGTACCCGGTCGATGAAGTTTACGGCAAGTTCCCCGCAGACGGTATCAGCGGTGGCCGTCCCCGCTACCTGGCGACACCGCTCACGGAAGCTGATCTGCGGCGTTACATTCGCCTGCTCGACGATCATGGCATTGCCTTCAATTACCTTTTAAACGGCGCCTGTTTTGGTAACCACGAATGGACACGCCCCTGGCAGAAACGGATTACGGCCCTGCTGACCAGGCTGGGCGGCTTGGGCGTGCGCCGGGTCACCGTATCCACCCCGTTTCTTCTGGAACTGGTTAAACGCCGTTTCCCCGAGTTCAAGGTAAGGGTCGGGATTTATGCCCAGGTGGACACGCCCCGGCGCGCCCGCTTCTGGGAAGATCTCGGGGCGGATGCTATCGTTTTGGAGAGCTTCTCGATCAACCGGAATTTCTCCCGCCTTGCGGCTATCCGTCAGGCCGTCCGATGCGATCTGGAACTGATCGCGAATCACGTCTGCCTCATGAATTGTCCGATGCAAACCTATCATCAGAACGGTTTTGCACATGCATCTGACGAGACAGACACACTCTTCATCGATTACTGCTTTATGCGCTGTTCCCGGCAGCGGCTGACGGATCCGTCGCAATTCATCAAGTCGGCCTGGATTCGGCCGGAGGACCTTGCTGTGTATGAAGCGATGGGATACACGTCCTTCAAGCTTCTGGAACGGGGGATTCCGTCTGTGGAACTGCTGCGGCGCGTCAAAGCATACAGCGAGCGGCGGTTTGTCGGCAATCTGGCCGAACTGCTGCTGTCGTATGGCTTTAAAAATCCGGTTCACAAGGAATCGCACTGGGCTCTGCGCCACTTCTGGAAGCTGCGGCAGGTGAATCCGCTGAGATTGAAACCGATGCGTGACTTGGCGCGACTGCAAGGCTGGCTCTCGCAGCTTACGGAGTGTCCGATCCGGGTGGATGCGCAGCAGATTCCGGAGAATTTCCTGGACGGTTTTCAGGGCCGTGACTGCGCCTCCATGGACTGCCAGGCTTGCGGTTATTGCGAGCGGATTGCCGGCCAAGCCGTTTCGATCTCGCCCGAGTACCGTACCGAGGTGCTTAGAAAGTATGCGGACATGGACGAAGCCATGGCAACGGGAGGGCTCTGGGGTGTTTGACTCACGCGCCACGGCGATGGAGCTTCTGGACCTGCCGGACTGTGATCCGTCGCTGGCCTCCGCCAGCTACCGGTTCATGGAGATGGTCAATTATCGCTTCGGCGGCATCCGGTTGGTCCGGCGTTTTCTGGCCGCTGAAACTGCGGGGCGTCATGCCTGCGTCCCCCTGCGCATCCTCGACATCGGCTCGGGAAGCTGCGACATCCCGCTGGCTGTAATCCGATGGGCGCGCGCTTACGGCATCCCCTTGCACTTCACCTGCCTGGAAATGGCCGGCCACGCAATTGACATTGCACGAGGCCAGCTCGCCCGGGCGGGCAACCCGCCGGTGAAACTGCTTCAGGAGGACGCCTTTACCCACCATCCCGTCGAACCGTATGATTATGTCGTGACCTCCATGTGCTTCCATCATTTCAGCAATGCTCAGATCCTGATGCTGCTGCACAGGCTTCGCAGTTTCGTGCGTAATAGCATGCTGATCAACGATCTCCGTCGCTCGCAACTGGCGTCTCTGGCGGCAAGAATACTGCTGGTCGCCACCGCTGCGCCGGCAGGGGTCCGGCATGACGCCCTGCTCTCGATCCGGCGCGGCTTCAAAATCGATGAACTGAGAACCTTGTTGCGGCAACTCGACGGCGTCACGGTTTCCGTTGAGCCGGCCAGTTGGTTTCGGATCGCCGCCATCATCCGATTCAAACAAGGAGAAAACGCGTGAAATCCATCATCCTCAGAGGGCTGGGTACCGCCACTCCGCCATTTTATGCAACCCAGGAGGAGGCGTACGAATACTTCTTCACGCATTTCTCCCTGAAACCGGCCGAACGGGATCTGTATCGCCACATTCTCCTGGACGGCAAAATCAAAGGCCGTTATCTGGGGATGGATACCAGGGCGGATGTCCTTGAAACCGATCCCGACCGGCTGTTGGCCCGCTTTCTCAAGTTCGGTCGTAGCACAGCCGTTGCAGCTGCACGCCGCGCGCTGATGGAGGCCGGCGTGGAATCCGCCGAGATATCCGGTTTGGTTGTCAACACCTGCACCGGTTACCTCTGCCCGGGACTCTGCTCGTATATTGCGGAAGATCTGGGACTCAAGACATCGATTCGCTTTCTGGACTTGATGGGGATGGGGTGCGGTGCGGCGATTCCGAATCTCGAAGCCGCTGCCGGCATGCTGGTCCGAAGCGGGGAAGGTCCGGTTCTCAGCCTTGCCGTGGAAATCTGTTCAGCCACCATTTTCCCCGGTCATGAGCCGGAACTGGTGGTGAGCAATTCAATTTTCGGAGACGCCGCCGCCGCCGCTGTTCTTGACCTGTCTCGGAAAGACCGTCAGGACGGACTGCTGAAAATGCTGGACTTTGCGGCGGGTCTTTTTCCCCGGTACCGCGAAGATCTGCGTTACCGGACGGAAGGCGGCCGCCTGCGGAACCATCTGAGCAGGCGGGTGCCGGTTATCGGCGCACGCACCGTGACGGAGGTGGCATCTGGGCTATTGAACCGGCATTGCCTCTCCCGGAATGACATTGACTGGTGGGCGGTTCATCCAGGAGGCACGGCGGTGCTGACCCAAGTCGCCAAAAAACTGGAACTAGCAGACGAGGCCCTGCACTTTTCATACAGCATTTTCGAGAACTACGGCAACATGTCGTCACCCTCCGTTCTGTTTGTCTTGCGGGAGATTCTGGACAGCGGCCGGCCGCAACCCGGCCAAAAAGGGATGCTCCTTGCGTTCGGCGCGGGCTTCTCAGCTTTTGCGGCTCTCATTGAATTTGCGTCCGGCTGATAGCATGAAACCGGAACCACCGGAAACAGAGAAAGACGAAGGCGATGCCCACCTTTTTCGCTTCGGTCGCTGAGAGGGGATAGCTTTGCGTCTTGAAACCGGCACAGCCCGAAGCGGATTTGAAACAAGAATAGGAATTCTATCCGCCAGGTTTCTTTCAGCACTTTTACCAAAAATCGATTCTCTTTTTCAATCTGCCTTTATCATTTTCCGCCCATAACACCAAGGAGACCGGAAAAGGGTCATATTTGGCAAACGGTTAAATATGACCCTTTTTATATGGCCGTTATTGACAGCCCTGTAGATGCTTTTTTAACTAATTATTCTTTAGAATCAAAACGATGGGTTACGTGACGCCGAGTGTTAGAGACCTGGCACGAAGCTTGAACTAATAAAAGGTTAAAACGTAGTAGCAGCATAAATATTTACGTTGGACACCTCATTGCCGCCATACTAACCAGGGTCCATTAGAAAGAACAAAAACAAAACAGAGAAATTATGCATTAAATGAAAAACAGGAGAAACACCATGAAATCAAGCACAAAAGACAACGCAGAAGGCAAGATGCACAAAGTGAAAGGTAAGATCAAGGAGGTTGCCGGGGAAATAACCGGCGATCGCGACTTGGAAACCGAAGGCAAGGAGGAAAATTTAGACGGTAAAGTTCAAGAAAAGGTCGGCGAGATCAAGGACGTCGTCGGGAAGTAAACATGGACGCCCGTCAAAAGAATCTGATGGCGTTAAGAAAGGAGAACACCATGCTTTGGACAATATTTGTTATTCTGCTCGTGAAGTAGTTGACCATTATTCTTAATTTACTCAATTATGCATCGTTGGCGGAAGGAGATTGAAAATGAGTCTATCCCACAGAGGTTTCATCATAGTTGTTCTATTATCCTTTTTTCTCGCATTAGCTGGTTGTGAACAAAAGGGAACCGCTGAAAAGGCCGGGGAAAAAGTTGATCAAGCAGCTGAAAAAGTAAGCGAAAAAATGGAAGGTGCTAAGGAAGCGATTGGCGACAAAGCCGAAAAAACTGGAGAATACATGAATGATGGCGCTATCACAGCCAAAATTAAGGCGGATATCTTGAGTGACCCTTTGCTTAAAGTGTCCCAGATTAACGTGATCACGACAAACGGCATGGTCACGCTGAGCGGCGTCGTTGATTCCCAGCAAAGCATCGACAGGGCAATGGAAATCGCCCAAAGTGTCAAGGATGTGAAATCGGTCGAAAACGGCCTTGTCGTCAAGGGCTCCTGATACACGATTTCCCATGCCGGCCTGGCGATCAGCCCGCGCCGCCGGAGGGCGCTTTTCGAGCAGATGCAACAGTTGCGGAACTGGCCGCGCGTTCCGTGGATTCCGCCCATGACCGCGCTAAAATCGAGGCTCATCTGATGCGACTGAGCATAATCCTCGAAGTTTAACCGGCGGGGTCGATACCTGATTCACCATTTACAGTTGAAAAGCGAGAATCCCAATGAGCCAATACAATCTGAACCGAATCTTTAAACCGCGGCAGGTTGCGGTGGTGGGCGCCAGCGAAAAAGCGGGAACCATCGGCAACGCATTGATCAGAAATCTTATTGACGGCGGGTTTTCCGGAACGGTGCTGCCGGTCAATCCCAAATACCAAATCATGCACGGGCAGGCGTGCTTCGAGTCGGTTTCCGCCTTGGAGACGGGTGTGGACCTGGCGGTTATCGCCACGCCGATTCATAGCGTACCCGATATCGTCGGCGAATGCGTCGAAAAAAAGGTCGGCGGCGCCGTTATCATTTCAGCCGGAGGCAAGGAGGTCGGTGCACAGGGCCGGGAGATCGAGGAGAAGATTCGGCGCATCGCTCATGGCGGCGGGCTTCGTATCGTGGGGCCGAACTGCATGGGCATTATTCGGCCCGGGGTAAACCTCAACGCCAGCTTTGCCTCCGAAATGCCCGTCGCCGGGAATTTGGCCTTTGTGTCCCAGAGCGGTGCCATCTGCACGGCGATTCTCGATCTGGCGTTGAAGGAGCGCATCGGCTTCAGCCATTTTGTCAGCATCGGCTCCATGCTGGATGTTGATTTTGGAGACATGATCGATTATCTTGGCAATGATCCCTCCGCTAAAAGCATCTTATTGTATATCGAAAGCCTGACGAATTTCCGCAAATTCATGAGTGCCGCGCGTTCCGTGTCCCGGATCAAACCCATCATCGTCCTCAAATCCGGTAGAAGTCCCGCCGGTGCGAGGGCCGCTGCCTCCCATACCGGCGCCATGGCCGGAGAAGATGCAGTATATGACGCCGCCTTCAAGCGTGCCGGCATCGTGCGTGTGGACACCATCGAAGAACTCTTCGACTGCGCGGAACTGATGGCCAAGCAGCCGCGGCCGCGCGGCCCCCGGCTGGCGATCCTCACCAATGGCGGCGGGCCGGGCGTGATGGCGACGGACACGCTCGCCCGATATGGTCAGGATCCCGCGCCCCTTGACCCCGAAACGATGCAGGCTTTCGATGCCTTCCTGCCGGACTTCTGGAGCCGGGGCAACCCCATCGATATCCTCGGCGACGCCTCCGCGGAACGCTTCGACCGCGCTCTGGCGATTTGCTTCAACTCGAAAAACCTGGACGGCGTGCTGGTCATCCTTGCACCCCAGGCGCTTACCGATCCCCTTTCCGTAGCCGAGACCCTGGCCGCTGCGATGCAGGAACGCCGGTATCCGGTATTTGCCTGCTGGATGGGCGGTAAACGCATCGCCACGGCCGTCGACGTGTTGAATGCAGCCGGGATCCCGACCTACGACACGCCGGAACGGGCGGTCCGGGCGTTTTTATATATGGTCGAATATACCAGAAACCTCGAAATGCTGTTGGAAGTCCCACCGAAGATGACCGGGCACATGGTCTTCGATCAGGAAAAAGCCCGTAAGTTGATTGCCGCTGCGCCGACTCAGGAATTTCTGCCGGAAACGGATTCCAAGGAAATACTCGCAGCCTACGGCCTGCCCGTGATCAGGACGGAAATTGCCGAGACCGAGGCGCAAGCCTCGCGCGTCGGCCGGGAAATGGAATACCCGCTGGTCATGAAGGTGCACTCTCCGGACATCACCCATAAGACCGATGCCGGTGGCATTCGTCTGGACTTACGGTGCGATGCGGATGTTTGCGAAGCCTACCGCCAAATCATATCCTCGGCCCGCCGGTACAAGCCCGATGCCCGGATTGAGGGGGTAACGATTCAACCGTATTTTTCAAACCCGGATTATGAAATTCTGCTGGGCGCCAAGCGGGATCCCAATTTCGGCCCGGTGATTCTGTTCGGAATGGGCGGAATCTACACGGAAGTTTTAAAAGACCGGTCCCTGGGACTTCCTCCCATGAACCGATTGCTGGCTCGGCGGCTCATGCAGGAAACCAAAGCTTACGCCCTGTTGAAAGGATACCGAAACCGCCTCGCGGCCGACATGGAGCGCCTGGAAGAGATGATTATCCGACTCTCCCAACTCCTGATCGATTTCCCCGATATTGCCGAACTGGACATGAATCCCGTTCTGATCAAAGACGGCAAACCCGTCGCGGTGGATGCCCGCATCCTCGTTTCGCCGCTTGAGGTTCCTTCCTCCCTGCATTTGGTGATCGGCCCGTATCCGCAAGAGGAAGAGTCCCATATGGTCAGCGTTGATGGGCGCCGGATTTTTGTCCGGCCCGTCAAGCCCGAAGACGCCCCGCTTTTCACGGCGTTATTCAAGACACTTTCGCCTACGACAATCTACTATCGTTTCTTCGGCGCATTAAAAGAACTGAATCCCGAGATGCTGGCCCGCTTCACCCAGATCGATTACGATCGGGAGATTGCGCTGGTAGCCATCGATGAGGACTCGGAAACCGACAGCATGCTGGGGGTCGCCCGAATCATCGGTGATGCGGATGGCAAGACGGGTGAATTCGCTGTTCTGGTGGGTGATGCCTGGCAAGGCCAAGGCATTGGGTCGAACCTGCTGGAAAAATGCCTCTCAACCGCCGAAAAGCAAGGCTTTAAAACCGTTCATGGCATCGTCTTAAAGGAGAACAGAAACATGCTTGCGCTGGGGAAAAAGCTGGGGTTTTCCATCGAAAGAAACGCCGCCGACGGAGATTATGAACTGGTGATCCATTTCGGATAAGAGCCAATGTTTTGATTGACCAGGATCGTACCATAGAATGGATCAGGGTGTATGAGATGTTTCAGGTGCCTGATTTTGAGGAAGTTATCCATACATCGGAGAATGCGGCATTGATGTCGATGTTGCATTCGATGAGACCAACAAGCGGTGGGTGGTCGATTTGAAAAAGGGTTCCCGCCGAATGAAGACCTTTCTGGAAGAAGGCGATGCGGAATTCTGCCTACAAGGCCGACAGTGTGTCAGCCTGGGCATTGAAATCGGTCAATTGCGCGACACTATCGCGCGTATGAAACGCCACGTTCAGGGCGACTGACGTCCGGATGAACGGCCATGAGACCGTCGACGCACAAGGACTGCGGTCGCAATGAGGGTGAAGGAGGTATTTGAATGACAGTAGATATCAGTGTTTTGATCGGCGGTGAAGCCGGCCAGGGCATTCAGACCGTCGGTCTGCTGATGGCCCGTACCTGTCACATGGCGGGTTTGTATGTGATGGCGATCAATGATTTTGAATCACGGATCCGGGGCGGTCACAGTTTCATCCAGCTTCGCATCAGCGACCGGCCTGTCCATGGTCCGGCCCGGAAACTTCACATGATGGTAGCACTGGATGAACGAACCTATGGGCTGCACCAACCCGAGCTCACAGAAGGAGGATTGGCGCTGATCCCCAAAGATCATGCGGATACCATGGCGCAGCACCATCGATGCAAAATGGTGGATTTTGAGGGGCTGGCCAAAAAAGCCGGCAGCAGCATCCTCGCCAATACAGTGGCGGCAGGAACCTGCCTGGCCCTTCTCGGAGCACCGTTTGACCTTTTCGAAAATGTCCTGAAGTTAACATTCAATCAGGTGGAAGAAAAACGCCTCGCTCAGAATGTTCAAGCGGCCCAATATGGATACGCTGCCGCAGAAGACGAGACGTTCAAATGGTCATGGCACTGGGCGATGACATCACCCAAAGGCCGTCTCGTTGACGGGGCGCAGGCGGTGGCATTCGGCGCACTGGCGGGCGACTGCCGTTTCAGCGCCTTTTATCCCATGAGTCCGGCCACCGGTATCATTCAACGACTGGTCGACATGGCGCAGACGGTGCCGCTGGTGATTGAACAAGCCGAAGACGAAATCGCCGCTGTGAACATGGTCATCGGCGCCGCGTTTGCCGGTGTACGCGCCATGACAGCGACTTCAGGGGGCGGTTTTTCGCTGATGACCGAAGGGCTGGGACTGGCCGCCATCACGGAAACGCCCATCGTTATCGTCAATGCGCAGCGTCCCGGGCCGGCCACGGGCCTGCCGACCCGCACGGCACAGGCCGATCTTCAGTTCGTCATTCATGCCTCCCAGGACGAATTCCCCCGCTTTGTGTTTGCGCCGGGCACCCCGTTCGAAGCCTTTTCGGTCACCGCGCGCGCTTTTGAATTGTCGGAGCGGTTTCAGGTGCCGGCGATCATCCTGGTCGATCAGTACCTCAACGATTCTCTTTTCGTCGCTGAAGAGCCGTTTGAAGCACCCGAAGCGGTCACCCCGTTTACCGTCACAGACGACGACCTCGATGATGTCAAGAATTACCGCCGCTATGAGCTGAAGGACAGCGGCATCTCCCCGAGAGCTCTCCCGTGCAACGGCCGAGCCCTGGTCAAAGTCTGCAGCGACGAGCACGATGAAGAAGGGCACATCACCGAAGATGCCGACATCCGGGATGCCATGGTGGCAAAACGCTTCGCTAAAGTGGCGGCCATGCGTAAGGAGATCCGTCCGCCAGAGGTCATTCACGCCGGCAGTGACATTTTGTTAATCAGCTGGGGATCGATGCGCGGTGCAATGGTAGAGGCAGTCAACCAATTGCGGGCCGACGGCATCAATTGCGGTGGTGTGCATGTTGTTGACATGTGGCCTTTCCCGGATGCCGCTTTGAGTGAGATTCTGGAAAAAGTCACGCAATTCTTTGTTGTGGAACAAAACCAGTCCGCCCAGCTTGGGCAGTTGATCCGCCAACAAACCGGATGTCAATATACCGATGCGGTGCTCAAGTACAATGGCCGCCCCATGTGTGCCGGTGAAATCACCGCCGCCATCAAAACGAAATTAAGATGAGGTATTAAGATGGTATCAACAAACGATTATCATTCTGATTACCCGAATCACTGGTGCCCGGGGTGCGGCAATTTCGGGATTCTTGACGCCATGAAATCGGCCCTTGCCGCGTTGGACCTGCCGCCCGAAAAGATCCTCATCGTCTCTGGAATCGGACAGGCAGCCAAAACGCCCCACTTTCTGCAATGCAACTGCTTTCATTCTCTTCACGGGCGGGCGCTGCCCATCGCCACGGGCGCCAAAATAGCCAACCACCATATGACCGTTCTGGTGAGTACCGGTGACGGCGATTGCTACGGTGAAGGCGGCAATCATTTCATGCATGCCATTCGCCGCAACATCGATGTGACGGTGCTGGCCCACAACAACAGCGTTTACGGCCTCACCAAGGGGCAGGCATCCCCCACCTCCATGGAAGGCATGCAGACAAAAATGCAACCCGGAGGCGTCATCGCCGGTGCATTCAACCCGCTGGCCGTAGCCTTGTCTCTCGGTGCTGGTTTTGTCGCACGTGGATTTTCAGGCGAGGGCGACCAGCTACGTAACCTGATTCAAGCCGGCATCCACCATCGCGGCTTTGCACTGATTGATATTCTGCAGCCCTGTGTGTCTTTCAATCGAGTCAATACGCACAAATGGTACAAGGACAGGATTGCGCCGATAGAAGAAAACCACGACGAAACCGATCTTATCGCCGCACTCCGGCTTGCCCTCGGGACCGATGATCGTATTCCGACGGGGATCTACCATCGCAGGGAATCCCCCTCCTATACGGAACGGATCGACAAACTGAAAGACAAACCGTTGACGGATCACCGGTATCGCCCGGAATTCCTGAAGGCGCTGCTGACAGACGGATATCCGTAGTCTGACCGATACGGCGCGCCGGCCGACTTCTCCAGCACCGGCGATAAAAAACCGGAATAATCGGATTAGAAAAAAATGACAGAGAGAAATTCGCATAGCGGGTCATGACAAAAAGAGGTCCTTTTGAAAATGGGAATCTGCAAGGCGACAACCCTGACTTTGCTTCTGATCTGTGTGTATGCGGTGGTGATGCTCGGCTGTCGGTCCGACCCGAAAACCGATGGGTCGGAAGGGTCATTGGGTGCCGTTGTCGTCGTCCCCCATGGCTAAATGGCCCGCCTGGAGCAGGTGCATGACGGCCGGATGGTCGGGTTCGGACCCTTTGTGGGCTACTATTTCCGGCCGGAGAACCCCGGGGATCTGAGCCGGCTGCGATTCGTCTGCTTCAACGAAAACCGGTTCTACAGTTTGGACATGCCCAACGGTGCCAAACTATCAGATTAAGGCTGAAAAGATTCGGGCAAGAGAGTACTGCAATCTTCATGGCCTTTGGAGTGGATAATAGGCTCGCTGCAGGAAAGCTTGCACCAGCGTTGCCTTAGAACGGGGATCCGATTCGGGGACGTCGCCGGGTAGCGCCGGAAAAAACGGCTGACCAAAGGAGATATTGCATGGGCAATAAAACCAATCCTTCGAACAGCGGGGTAGTGGTCTCGGTGCGCGGCAGTGTCGTCGATATACGCTTCGATGCACATTTGCCGCCCATCTACTCGTTGCTGCACGCGCAGGAGGGCGAGATTGCCATCGAGGTTTTAGCTCAACTCGACGCGCATCGCGTGCGTGGAATCGCGCTGACCCCCACCCAAGGCCTCGCTCGCGGTATGGCGGTGGAGGACACGGGCGGGCCGTTAAAGGCACCGGTCGGCAAGGGCATTCTTTCGCGCATGTTCGACGTGTTCGGCAATGCCATCGACCGGGAAGGAGAAGTTTCGAACGTGGTGTGGCGCACCGTTCATCGAGCTCCGCCTCCGCTGGCACGACGTTCCACCAAGTCTGAAGTCTTCGAGACGGGAATCAAGGTCATCGATGTGCTTATGCCGCTGGAGCGCGGCGGCAAGGCGGGACTTTTCGGCGGAGCGGGCGTGGGTAAGACGGTCTTGCTCACCGAAATGATCCACAACATGATCGGGCAGCAAGAGGGCATCAGCATTTTCTGCGGCATTGGCGAACGGTGTCGGGAAGGCGAGGAGCTTTACCGCGAAATGAAGGAAGCCGGCGTGTTGCCGAACATGGTGATGATCTTCGGTCAGATGAACGAGCCGCCGGGCAGCCGTTTCCGCGTGGGCCACGCCGCGCTGACGATGGCCGAGTATTTCCGGGACGACGAGCACCGCGACGTGCTGCTGCTGATCGACAATATTTTCCGGTTCATCCAGGCCGGCTCGGAAGTGTCCGGCTTGATGGGGCAGATGCCGTCGCGTCTGGGCTATCAGCCCACGATGGGCACCGAGTTGTCTGGGTTGGAGGAGCGCATCGCCAACACCGATACCGGGGCCATCACGTCCATCCAGGCTGTGTATGTGCCGGCGGACGATTTCACCGATCCGGCGGCGGTGCACACCTTCTCGCATCTCTCCGCGTCGATCGTGCTCTCGCGCAAGCGGGCCAGCGAAGGTCTTTATCCGGCCATCGACCCGTTGCAGTCCAGTTCCAAAATGGCCACGCCGGGCATCGTCGGTGATCGGCATTATCGCCTCGCGCAGGAAATCCGGCAGACGCTCGCGCAATACGCGGAACTCAAGGACGTCATTGCCATGCTCGGCCTGGAGCAGCTTTCGCCGGAGGACCGCAACGTGGTTGCCCGCGCCCGTCGGTTGGAGCGTTTTCTCACCCAGCCCTTTTTCACGACCGAGCAGTTCACCGGCCTTAAAGGAAAGCTCGTCAGCCTCAAGGACGCGCTGGACGGTTGTGAGCGAATTCTGCGCGATGAATTCAAAGACTACCCGGAAAGGGCACTCTACATGATCGGGACGGTTGGCGAAGCGAAGAAAAAAGCGAAACCCGGCCTGCCCGCAGCAGCAGCCGAACCTTAGTCCAAAACCGAAGCCAAGGCCGACCCGAAGCCGGCCTCAGAATCACCGGCGAAAGCCAGGTCCGAACCGCAACTGAAGCCCAAGCCGAAATCTGAACCGGAGGTCGAACATGCAGCCGGCATTCATGAATCTTAAGGTTCTCCTGCCGTTCCAGATCTTCGCCGAGAAAACCGGCGTGGTGCGCATTGTTGCGGAGACCCACGAGGGTTCGTTTGGACTCTTGCCACACCGACGCGACTGCGTCGCGGCGCTCGCGCCCGGGATTCTGATTTACGAAACCGAAGCGGAGGGCGAGGTTTACGTGGCCGTGGATGAAGGGGTGCTGGTCAAGACCGGCTTGGACGTGCTCGTTTCCGTGCGCAACGCAATTGGCGGAACGGACCTTGGCCAATTGCGCGATTCGGTGGAACGGGAGTTTCTGAACCTGAACGAGCGGGAGCAGAGCGTTCGCTCGGTGATGGTGAAAATGGAGAGCGGTTTCATCCGCCGCTTAGCGGAGTTTCATCATGAGTGAAAAATCGAAAATCAAGAACGCGAAAGATCGAACGGCGTTCAGTCGGGAAATCGGGGCGAAGGCAGCACGCAAGCTTAAGGCGCGGCGTAACGCCACGCAGGGCGTCTGGTTTGGCCTGGGCATGATGGGGCTTATCGGCTGGTCGGTGGCGGTTCCGACGCTGCTCGGCGCGGCGCTTGGTATCTGGCTGGACAATCGCCATCCGGGAAGCCATTCCTGGACGCTGATGCTGCTGGTCATCGGCCTGATCATCGGCTGCTTGAATGCTTGGCACTGGGTGGCCAAGGAAGACAAGGCAATACGGGAGGAACAGGAGGATAATGATGAATGAAGCTTTGAGTCTGGCACCGGCTATGGTAACGGGCGTTTTGCTCGGTGTGATGTTCTTCGGCGGCCTTTGGTGGACGGTTCGCAAGGGCGTTTCGTTTAAGCAGCCGGCGCTTTGGTTCTTCGGCAGCCTGCTGCTGCGGATGAGCATTACCCTGGCTGGATTTTACTTTGTTTCCGGCGGTCATTGGGAGCGGCTGCTGGTGTGTCTCCTTGGATTTGTCCTGGCACGCCTTATCGTGACGCGGCTCACCGGACCGCCGGTCGAACACCACAACTCCCCAGCTAAGGAGGCCGGTCATGCGTCTTAGTCCTGACGCAATCATCTTCTGGCAATACGGGTTTTTCAAACTCAACGCCACAATCGTATTCACATGGGGACTGATGCTCATGCTGGCCGTCGGTTCAAAAGTCATTACGCGCAGACTTTCCAAGGGTCTGAAACGTTCCCGCTGGCAGAACCTTCTGGAAATCGTTGTCACCGGCATCGAGAAACAAATTGAAGAGGTCGGCCTGAGTCAGCCGCAGAAATATATAGGCTTTCTGGGCACGCTCTTTCTGTTTGTCGCCGCAGCCAGCCTCTGCACCGTCATTCCCGGATACGAGCCGCCGACCGGCTCGCTCTCGACCACGGCGGCACTCGCGCTGTGTGTGTTTGTAGCCGTGCCGTTTTTCGGCATCGAGGAGCAAGGGGTGGGCAACTACCTCAAGTCCTATGTGAAGCCGACGTTCATCATGCTGCCGTTTAACATCATCAGCGAAATTTCGCGCACGCTGGCCCTGGCCGTTCGTCTGTTCGGCAACATGATGAGCGGGGCGATGATTATCGGCATCCTGCTCACTATTATGCCCTTCATCTTTCCGATCATAATGACGGCGCTCGGTCTGCTCACCGGCATGGTGCAGGCTTACATCTTCAGCATCCTGGCAGCGGTTTACATTGCGGCCGCCACGCGCGTCCGTAAACACAAGCCTGAACCCGAGGCAAAACCATGAGGCATGAACTGCGACAACAAAAGGAGATACTATGGATAACATGACGATTATCGCGGTGGCATCAATTGTCATCGCCGGCATCACCACCGGTTTCGGCACTATGGGGCCTGCGCTGGCAGAAGGGAGGGCGGTCGCGACGGCGCTGAGTTCGCTTGCCCAGCAGCCCGACGCTTCCGCTACCATCACCCGGACCTTGTTCGTGGGATTAGCGATGATTGAGTCCACGGCCATCTACTGCTTCGTGGTCTCGATGATTCTTATCTTCGCCAACCCGTTCTGGAACCATGTCATCGCCCAAGCCACAGGAAAGTAAAGCTATGTTAATCGATTGGTTCACGGTCGGAGCACAGACGCTCAACTTTCTCATCCTGGTGTGGCTGCTGAAGCGCTTTCTTTACAAACCTATCCGCCACGCCATCGATGAACGCGAGAAGCGAATCGCTGCGGAACTCGCGAACGCCGACAAGAAAAAGGTCGAAGCCCAAAAGGAGAGCGACGAGTTCAAGCACAAAAACGAGGCGCTCGACCAGCAACGCGCCGCGCTCTTGAGCAAAGCGACGGACGAGGCTAAAGCCGAAGGTCAGCGGCTTCTCGAGGAAGCGCGCAAGGCCGCCGACGCCATGAGTGCCAAGAGGATGGAAACGTTGAGAAACGACGCGGGCAACTTAAGTCTGGCCATCAGCCGACGCACCCAGCAGGAAGTATTTGCCATCGCACGAAAGGCGCTGACGGATCTTGCCACGACGAGTTTGGAAGAACGCCTGGGCGAGGTGTTCACTCGCCGCTTGCGAGAGATGGACGACCCGGCGAAAGCAGGCCTCGCCGAGGCCCTTAAGACATCGTCTGACTCCGCGCTCGTGCGCAGCGCGTTTGACCTGCCTGCGGAGCAACGCGCGGCGATACAACATGCGCTCAACGAAACTTTCTCAGCTGAAATCCACGTCCGGTTCGAGACCGCGCCGGACCTGATCAGCGGCATTGAACTCACCACGAATGGACAAAAAGTGGCGTGGAGCATCGCCGATTATCTGGTGTCACTGGAAAAGAAAGTCGGCGAACTTCTGAAAGGGAAGGACAAAGCTGAGGTCAAAGCCATGAAACCGTTCGATTTGACGCCGCAAATCGCCAAGCGCGCCTATGAACTGTACGAGCAGCAAGGACATAAGAGCGATTCGGCAATTCAGGACTGGAATCAGGCGGAGCGTGAGATTCGGAAAGGTGAGGCCAAGGCGAAGCCTAAACCTGAGGTTAAAGCCACGCCTGAGTCTGCAGCGCAAGCCGAGCCTAAGCCTGAAGCCACGGCTGAACCTAAGCCTGGGGCCAAAGCAGAACCCAAACCCGAAACAAAGAGCCAATAAATATGGAACCTGAGAGCCTGAAGAGCGTTTTCGACAGCGCGTTTGCCGGCATAAGCCAGGTGCGGGAAGCATTCACGCCGCAACTGACCCCACGGGAGGTGGGCACGATCACCAGTGTCGCCACCGGCATCGCCAAGGTGTCGGGTCTTCCCGGCGTGGGTTATGATGAATTGGTGACGTTTCCGGGCGATGTGCTCGGCATTGCGTTCAACCTGGACGCGGACGAAATCGGCGTCGTTCTGCTCGGCGAATACTGGCATCTGCACGCGGGAGATGAAGTCCAGCGCACGGGCCGGGTCATGGACGTGGCCGTGGGCGATGGATTGCTGGGGCGCGTCATCGACCCGCTGGGTCGGCCACTCGATGGCGAGGGGCCGGTGGCAGCCAACAAGCGCTTGCCCGTCGAACGCCCCGCCGCGCCCATCATGGACCGCGCGCCCGTCACGGTGCCTCTCCAGACCGGCATCAAAGTCATCGATGCGCTCATTCCCGTTGGGCGCGGCCAGCGCGAGTTGATTCTCGGCGACCGGCAGACGGGCAAGACCGCCATTGCGATCGACACCATCCTCAACCAACGCGACCATCATGTGGTGTGCGTTTATTGCGCCATCGGTCAGCGTGCGTCCGCCGTCGCCAAGGCCGTGGCAACCTTGCGGGAAAAGGGAGCGATGGATTATACCGTCCTCATCGTGACCGAGGGCAACGACCCGCCGGGTCTCGCTTACATCGCGCCCTATGTCGCGACCAGCATCGCGGAGTCTTTCATGGAAGCGGGCCGAGATGTGCTGATCGTCTACGACGACCTCACCCATCACGCGCGCGCCTACCGCGAACTGTCTCTTTTGCTGCGCCGTCCGCCCGGTCGCGAAGCGTTTCCCGGCGACATCTTTTATATCCACTCGCGGCTGCTCGAACGTGCGACGCACTTGCGCCAGGAACGCGGGGGTGGTTCGCTCACCGCCCTGCCCATCATCGAGACCGAAGCACAGAACATTTCCGCCTATATTCCGACCAACCTGATTTCCATCACGGATGGACAGATCTACCTCTCGCCGTCGCTGTTCGAATTGGGCGTGCTACCCGCGGTCGATGTCGGCAAATCCGTTTCGCGTGTCGGCGGCAAGGCGCAACGCGCGGCCTACCGCGAGGTGGCCGGCGACCTCAAGCTGGGCTACGCCCAGTTTGAGGAACTCGAAACCTTTTCCCGGTTCGGAGCCCGCCTGGATGAAGACACCCGCAAGATTATCGAGCACGGACGGCGTATTCGCGCCTGCCTCAAACAGCCGGAATTCGCCCCGGTGGCCGTGCCCGCGCAAATCGCCGTGCTGCTGGCATTGACCGCTGAGCTGTTCGACCTCGTGCCGCTTGACCGGATGCCGGACGCCGAGGACGCCCTGCGCAAGGCGGCGGTGGATATCCCAGCGGAGGTGTGCGAGCGATTGGACAGCGTCGAAAAATTACGAGATGAGGATCGCAACTTGATCATTGAAATCGCCCGCAAAGCGCTCGAAGAGTTTCAGCCCAAGCCAGAGAAGAGTCAAGAGACCGAAGAGCATTCCAAACCTGACGCGAAAGCCGAACCCAAGTCTGACCCCAAGCCGGAACCCCAAACGGAGGGCAAGCCCAAGTGATAAGGCGCTTTGTTAAGCCATTTTTGTTAACCGATTATTGAGTTTTTAACATGACGAAATCACAAAACAGGAGGTTGAAAACGACACAGAAGATTGCTTTGCTCACCATTGAATCACTGGCCAAGCTGGCAACGGTTCGCCAGCCGCCGTTCCTCTCGCTTTATCAGCCCACCTATCGGCACCATCCCGAGAATCAGCAGGATCCGATCCGGTTTGGCAATCTTGTAAAGGAGTTGGAGGCATCGCTCCAGCAGAAGTATCCTGACTCTGCGACCCGGCTCCTTTTGGAACCGTTTGAAGCCCTCGCACACGATCATGACTTCTGGGCCCACACACTGGATGGCCTGGCCGTGCTGGGCGGGCCGAGCCTGTTTCGTGTGTTCCGGCTTCAGCGGCCGGTCGGAGAATTGGCCGTCGTGGCCGACAGCTTTCACACCAAGCCCTTGCGACGCTTTCTGCAATCGGTCGACCGCTACCAGGTACTGGGATTGAGCCTCCACAAAATCCAGCTCTTCGAGGGGAACCGCGACGCGCTTGACGAGATTGATCCGGCGCCGGACGTCCCACGGACGATCACCGAGGCGCTGGGTGAAGAGCTGACCGATCCGCATTCGATCGTCGCCTCCTATGGTGGCGTCGGCCAGGCCAGCACGCCCATGCACCACGGCCACGGCGGGAAACCGGACGGGGTGCAGGCTGACGCGGAGCGGTTTTTTCGTGCCATCGACCGCGCGGTGCTCCAGCACCATTCCCGGCCGTCGGGTTTGCCGTTGATCCTGGCGGCGTTGCCAGAGCATCACCATCTTTTCCGCCAGGTCAGCCATAACCCGGTTTTAATGGCGGAAGGAATCACTATCAATCCCGATGCCCTGTCGATCGATGAACTTCGGAAACGCGGCTGGCAAGTCGTGGAGCCACAGTATCAGGCGCGGCTGGCCACACTGGCCGACGAGTTCGCTGTGGCGAAGTCTAAGGGGCTTGGCAGTGACGACTTGGCGCAAGTTGCGCAGGCGGCAGCCGAAGGACGGGTCGCAACGCTGCTGATCGAGTCCGACTGCCAGATTCCAGGCCGGCTCGACGGCGCGACGGGTCGGGTCGAACTTGCCGATCTGAGCCACCCGCAAGCCGATGACCTGCTCGACGATCTGGGCGAACTGGTCGGGAAGATGGGCGGCCGGGTCATGGTCATTCCGGCCGAGCAGATGCTGGGGCAGACGGGATTGGCCGCCACCTACCGATATTGAAACAATCACATTCACAAAAGGAGAACACCATGCAGATCCAAATAAACACCGGTCACAACATCGAAGTTCATGAAGCGCTGGCCGCTGAGGTCAATGGCATCGTGGAGAACGCCCTAAGCCGATTCAGCGATCATATCACGCGAGTGGAGGTCCATCTTAGCGACGAGAAGAGCGACAAGAAGGTCGGCCATGACGCCATGCGTTGTATGCTGGAAGCCCGCATCAAAGGGCGCCAGCCCATCGCGGTCACGAACCATGCATCGACCTTGGACGAAGCCGTCGACGGCGCTGCAGATAAGTTGACCAGCTTGATCGAGCACACCATCGGGCGGCAGGACGCGCAACAGAACCACAGGACAGACCCTGACCCGTCCCCACCTGAACCGGAGATAGAGGAGGAAGCGTGAGCGACACCATAGCGAGTTTGCGCCGAAAGATCGGCGGCGCCGGGGATCTTCAATCCGTCGTCCGCACGATGAAGGCCGTGGCCGCTTCGAGCATTGGACAATACGAGCAATCGGTCCGGTCCCTGGCGGACTACTATCGCACGGTGGCGCTGGGGTTGGGCGCATGCCTGCGGGAAAGCGGGCCGGCGCCCTTGATTGCGGAACGGAAAAGACAAACCGTTGCCAGTGCGATTGGCGCGGTCGTGTTCGGTTCTGACCAGGGACTGGTGGGCCAGTTTAACGATGTGGTGGCCGATTTTGCAGTCAAGACGCTGGCGGCTCTGACGG